>OHUF01000002.1_pt1 | contig 327154 bp, 295 predicted proteins | sample 1579131 | NCBI WGS metagenome assembly OHUF01 (sample SAMEA3879553, study PRJEB24766) | human gut metagenome | biome: human-associated habitat; feature: feces | place: USA | collected 1985/1987 | reverse complement strand
GCATCTGCCTTACAAGCAGAGGGTCACAGGTTCGAGCCCTGTAGGTCCCATTTTTCAATTCAATATGGCGGAGTAGCTCAGATGGCTAGAGCACATGGTTCATACCCATGGTGTCAGGGGTTCGACTCCCTTCTCCGCTACTGACAACAGGAACTTAATGTTAATGCATTAAGTTCTTTTTTTTACCGGAAGGCAAGGAGGATAATATATGAGAGTAGGAACAGGATATGATGTCCACAGGCTGACAGAAGGCCGTAAGATGATAGTCGGAGGTGTGGATATACCTTATGATAAAGGATTATTGGGACATTCGGATGCGGATGTGCTTCTTCATGCAATAATGGATGCTCTTCTCGGAGCAGCTGCGCTTGGTGATATAGGCAGGCATTTTCCTGACAGTGATGAGCGCTACAAGGGAATATCCAGCATGGAACTTATGAAAAATGTTGCAAAAATATTGTCGGATAATAATTATGTAATAGAGAATGTAGACAGCACAATTATTGCACAGCGTCCCAAATTTTCGCCTTATATAGAAGAAATGAGGGAAAATATTGCAAAAGCACTTGGAATCGAAAAGAATCGTGTAAGTGTTAAGGCAACCACCGAGGAAGGACTTGGATTTACGGGAGCGGGGGAAGGAATTGCATCGCAGGCATCAGCGCTTATAACCACGGTTGAGAATTATGTGTATGATGATATAATGAATGAGCGCCGGAATGCGGGCGGATGTGCCGGATGCCGGGGCTGTCAGGCAGACCGGTAGTATACCATGCACTTGACAAAAGGTCAGCTTGTGCATATTCTATAACATAGTATATGCCGTAAGTGAGGAATTACGATGAGATTTAAAGATTATGTCAGAGAGCAGATAGAAGTAATAAGAGACAGAGACCCGGCGATGAAGGACGATAAAGAAGTATTTCTTTATCCTTGTTTCTGGGCAATCTGGGAGTACCGTAAAGCTCATAGATTATACGAACAGGGAAAGTTCTACAAGGCCAGGAAAATATCGCAGCGCGCCGCGAGAAAGACCGGTATAGAGATACATCCGGGCGCAACGATAGGTAAGGGACTCTTCATAGACCACGGACATGGTGTTGTAATAGGTGAGACTACGGTAATAGGTGATAATGTTACGTTGTATCAGGGCGTGACACTCGGCGGAACCGGTAAAGAAAAGGGAAAGAGGCATCCGACGATAGAGGATAACGTGATGATAAGCACAGGTGCGAAAGTACTGGGCTCATTTACGATAGGAGCAGGTTCCAAGATAGGAGCAGGTTCGGTTGTTCTTGAAGAAGTACCGCCTAATTCAACCGTTGTAGGTATCCCGGGACGTATCGTAAAGAGCAATAACGTAAGACTTCCGAATACGGATCTTGATCAGATCAATCTTCCGGATCCGGTTCTTAATGATATTAATACACTTAAGGAAGATAATGAGAAACTCAGAAATCAGGTCGATGAGATTTTAAAAAGATTGGAGAAACACGAAAATGGAAAATAAAGTGCAGTTGTTTAATACTCTTACCAGAAAAATCGAACAGTTTGTTCCTAATACGGATGGCAAAGTTTCTATGTATACATGCGGACCGACTGTTTATCATTTCGCGCATATCGGTAATCTCAGAAGTTACATTATGGAGGATGTGCTTGAGAAGACTCTCAGATATGAGGGATATGATGTAAAGCGCGTAATGAATATTACCGATGTAGGACATCTTACAAGTGATGCTGATACGGGCGAAGATAAGATGCTTAAAGGTGCTAAGAGAGAGCACAAGACGGTTATGGAAATCGCCAAATATTATACAGATGCATTTTTTTCCGATTGTGCCAAATTAAATATAAAGACTCCGGATGTGGTTGAACCGGCCACTAATTGTATTCCTGAGTTTATTCACATGATAGAAGTTCTTCTTGAAAAGGGATATGCCTATATTGCAGGCGGCAATGTGTATTTTGATACATCAAAGCTTGATGATTATTATGTATTTTCAAGCCAGAGTGAGAAAGAACTTATGGTCGGCGTGCGCGATGATGTATCAGAAGATACCAATAAACGCAATAAGGCTGATTTCGTATTATGGTTTACCAAATCCAAATTCGACAACCAGGAACTTAAATGGGACAGCCCGTGGGGCGTCGGTTATCCGGGATGGCATATTGAGTGTTCATGCATCAGCATGAAGCACCTCGGCGAATACATGGATATACATTGCGGAGGTGTTGATAATATTTTCCCTCACCATACCAATGAAATCGCACAAAGTGAGTCATATCTCGGACATAAGTGGTGCAATTACTGGTTCCATGTGCATCATCTGAATGACCGTAACGGTAAGATGAGTAAATCAAACGGTGAATTTCTTACCGTGTCCGTTCTTGAAGAAAAAGGATACGATCCGCTTGTATACAGATTATTCTGCCTGCAGTCACATTACAGAAAGCCGCTTGAGTTCACTTATGAGATAATGGACAATACCAAAGCAGCATACAATAAGCTTGTTAAACGTATCGGAGAACTTAAAGAAGACGGTGAAGTCGATAAAGCCGGATTTGATAAATATAAAACTGATTTCAAGGCTGCACTTGAAAATGATATTAACACGGCATCGGCAATTACGGTCGTATATGATGTATTAAGAAGTGATTTAAACGATGCTACCAAGCTTGCGCTTGTCAAAGATTTTGACTATGTGCTTTCTCTTAATCTTACAAGAATGCAGGGCGAAAACACAGCGCCTAAGGCGGATGATGAACTTACTGCATTTGTCGAAGCTAAGATTGAGGAACGTAAGGCTGCCAAGAAGGAGAAAGATTTTGCAAAGGCAGATGCCATAAGGGATGAACTTCTTGCCAAGGGCGTAAGAATTAAAGACACCAGAGAAGGTGTTGTCTGGGAGCTTGTATAATATGTTTGAAGAGATGGCGGAGGCTTTTGACCTCGGAAAAATCGATCTTGCGACATATTCTCCGTTGACGCTTGCTTATATCGGTGACTGCGTATACGAACTTATCATAAGGACGAGACTTGTATATGCAGGCAATGCGCCGGTAGATAAGCTTAACCGCAAGGCAAGCAATCTTGCCAAAGCAGGCACCCAGTCAGCTATGATAGAGGCATTAATACCGGAACTTACGGATGAGGAAACGGCAGCATACAAGCGTGGACGTAATGCCCATTCATATACCAGGGCCAAGAACGCAACCGCCGGTGATTACAGGCGGGCGACAGGTTTTGAGGCGCTTATCGGATATCTTTATCTGGATAAACGTTTTGAACGCATAATGGAACTTGTGAAAAAGGGTTTTGAAGCTGTTGAATGCAATGACAGCGAAAGGAAATAATATGAAACACAATGAATTTACCATAGAGGGACGTAATGCCGTTATAGAGGCCTACAGAAGCGGTAAAACAATAGACAAATTATATGTGCTTGACGGCTGTAAGGACGGTCCGGTAATGACTATTCTGCGCGAGGCGAAGAAAAGCGGTTCGATAATTAATTATGTTGACAAAGAAAGACTTGACCATATGTCGGAAACGGGACATCATCAGGGCGTTATCGCAAATGCGGCAGCATATGATTATGTTGAAGTTTCCGATATTCTTGAGGCAGCGAGAAGCAAAGGCGAGGATCCGTTTATATTTATTCTTGACGGAATAGAGGATCCGCACAATCTCGGTGCAATAATAAGAACCGCCAATCTGTGCGGTGCGCATGGAGTGATCATACCGAAACACCGTGCGGTAGGACTTACGGCAACGGTTGCAAGAACATCTGCGGGTGCGCTTAATTACACGCCGGTTGCAAAGGTTACCAATCTTGCATCTGCGATAGACGAACTTAAGAAGGAAGGCCTCTGGTTCGTGTGCGCCGACATGAAAGGTGAACTGATGTATAATCTTAATCTCAAAGGTCCGATAGGTCTTGTCATCGGCAATGAAGGAGAAGGTGTCGGACGGCTTGTAAAGGAAAAATGTGATTTTACCGCGTCCATTCCGATGAAGGGCGATATAGATTCGCTTAATGCATCGGTGGCAGCAGGCGTAATGGCGTACGAAATCGTCAGACAGAGGATGTGTTAGGATGAATGACAGATATGCGAAAATGTCGGATGAAGAACTTGTTATGACATACCGTAACGGGGATTCGCCGGCGGCGGATGTGCTTGTGGAGAAATATAAAAATCTTGTCAGAATGAAAGCAAGGGCGTATTTTCTGGTCGGAGCGGATAACGATGATCTTATTCAGGAAGGAATGATAGGACTGTACAAGGCTATCAGAGATTATAATCCTGAACGCGAAGCGGTTTTCATGACTTTTGCCTCACTTTGTATCAGCCGTCAGATAAGGACTGCGATGACTGCTTATAACAGGCTGAAGAACGGTCCCCTTAATTCGTATATATCGCTTGATACACCTGTAACGGATGACCTGGGAGATGATGCAAGTCTCAAAGATGTTCTGGCGTCCGGCAACGAAATGAATCCGGAGGCTATTTTCATAGACAAGGACCAGGCGGCAAGGCTTGAAGAGCAGTTGTATAAGAGTTTAAGCAAAATGGAACTGCAGGTGCTTGAACTTTACAGGGAAGGCTGCAGTTACTCGGAGATAGCCGCATATCTTGGCAAAACCACAAAGACAGTCGACAATGCGATACAGAGAGTGAGGGCAAAACTCACCGGCCTTATGGAATGATTTTTTAATTTTGCTGATATTTTTAGAAAAAAATGTTGATAAATTCTGATTGATATGTTAATATCTTATTCAGATGCGCTGATGTGGCTCAGAGGTAGAGCACTTCCTTGGTAAGGAAGGGGTCACGGGTTCAATTCCCGTCATCAGCTTTATACCAAATATATACCCGCGATGCAGTAATGTATGGCGGGTTGTTTTCACATTAAGACTTATGAGGAGCAGCTTCTTATGGCAGATTTTATTCGTAAAATTAAATTATTACCAGCGGTTTTAGTATGTACGGCTGTCGTATTGATGCTTGGCGGCTGCGGCGGTTACACTATCAATCTTGTTAAGGACGAGTTTACCGTAAATGTGGGTGATGAGCTTGATATGAATATTTCAAGCTATGTCAGGGCTTCCAAGGCAATGTTGGCAGATATGACAATAGATCTGTCACAAGTGGATACGGACAAGATGGGCACTTACAATGCATCCGTCACATACGGAGAGGATGTGCGCGAATTTAAGGTTAAGGTTACTGACATTAAGGCACCGGAGATTTCGCTTAAGAGCGAGGAAATTTATTTTGAACAGCAGGGAACTCTTCAGCTTGATAATGTTGTGGCATCAGTGAAAGACTATTCGGATTATGAATACGGCTTTTCAAAGGATATGACACTTGCGGACAAGGATAAAGAGATGGTTGACACACTTTCTTTTGACAGTCTCGGAGATTATAATGCGGAAGTTATAGCTAAGGATTCCTTCGGAAATATATCGGTCAGGGACTTCAGGGTTCATGTGGTGGAACCGGGAAAGATTCCGGGCGGAGCTGCGGGAATTTCCGATTACTCGGCATATATGAATACATCTGCCGGAGTTGATATCGGAGATTTGGACTCATATGATACAACTGGTGTATACTACGGACTTGGTGATAACGTTGATTCGGAGAATAACAGACCGCAGATAGGGTATTACACTAACCTTTATGATAAATACAGAGTCGATTTCATCGAGCCGCAGAGCAGTTATATATGGCTTACGTTCAATGAAATAGGTGAGAACGGCAGAACGGTCAAGATACTTGATACCCTTAAGGAAAAGGGAGTCAAAGCGGTATTTTTCGTCACACTATCGTATGTTAAGGACAACGAAGCACTTGTCCGAAGAATGATAGATGAAGGACATGTTATAGGAAATTACACTGCAAGCGGCAAAGAGGTTGGAGATTTATCTCTAAATCAATTGACAAGTGAGCTTGATACGTTGTACAATTACGTTTACGAAACATTCGGATATGAAATGTACCTTTTCAGGCCACCATCGGGATATTTTAACGAGCAGACGCTTGCGGCGGCGCAGAAGTCAGGATACAGAACGGTATTCTGGAGTTATGCATATGCTGACTGGGACAGCCAGATGACTACCAGGCAGGCGCTTAGCAAGGCACTTGCCAGGGCGCACGGAGGTGCAATATATTCGCTTAGTGCGTCATCTTCGCTTAATCAGAAGATGTTGGCTGATTTGATAGACGGAATCAGGGCCAAGGGCTTTGAGTTCGCGTTTTACCAGAAGAATTAGCAAGAATAGGAAAACAGGAGCAGAAGAATATGGAAAAGAAATTAAGAGTCGGCATACTTGGCGGAACAGGTATGGTAGGACAGAGATTTATCTCATTACTTGAGAATCATCCGTGGTTTGAGGTTGTAGCTATTGCTGCAAGCCCTCGCTCAGCAGGTAAGACCTATGCAGAGGCTGTAGGTGACAGATGGAAAATGACAACACCTATGCCGGAAGCAGTTAAGAACATGATAGTATATAATGTTCATGATATTGAAGAAGTAGCTTCTAAGGTTGACTTCGTATTCAGCGCAGTTGACATGTCTAAGGAAGAGATTAAGAAGATAGAAGAAGATTATGCCAAGACAGAGACTCCTGTTGTTTCCAACAACAGCGCTCACCGTTGGACAGAGGATGTTCCTATGGTTGTTCCTGAAATCAATCCGGAGCATTACGGACTTATCGAGTATCAGAAGAAGAGACTCGGAACCAAGAGAGGATTTATCGCAGTTAAGCCTAACTGCTCAATCCAGAGTTATACACCGGCAATCTTCGCACTTAAGGAATTTGAACCTACTCTTGTAGTAGCTACCACATACCAGGCTATTTCAGGCGCAGGTAAGACATTCAAGGACTGGCCGGAGATGGAGGGCAATGTAATCCCTTATATCGCAGGCGAGGAAGAGAAGAGCGAGCAGGAGCCTTTAAGACTTATGGGCAAGCTTGTTGACGGAAAAATCGAGAAGGCAGCACTTCCTGTTATCACAACACAGTGTCTTCGTGTGCCGGTACTTAACGGACATACAGCAGCGGTATTCGTAAACTTCAAGAATAAGCCTACCAAGGAACAGATTATAGACAGATGGAGAAACTTCAAGGGACTTCCGCAGGAACTCAAGCTCCCTAGCGCACCGGAGCATTTCATCCAGTATCTTGAAGAGGACAACAGACCTCAGGTAAGACTTGATGTTGATTACGAGAACGGTTTCGGAGTATCATTCGGACGTCTCCGTGAGGATTCGGTATTCGACTGGAAGTTCGTAGGACTTTCACATAATACCATCAGAGGTGCAGCAGGCGGAGCCGTATTAAGCGCAGAACTTCTCGTTGCACAGAAGTACATCACAGCTAAATAATATTACCGGTAAGGTAATTTGGAGAGATAGCCATGATTTATATCGTGGCTATCTTTTTTTGGTTCCATTCACCTGTGAAGAAAAATACCACCGACAACGTGGTCGATATGCACCATCCGATAGGCCATGCGCTCCATATTCCGGCAGTGCCGTAATGTGCGGACAGAAGTATTGCGAGTGCAACCCTTAGGATGAGGTCCGTAAAAGTAGTGATCATGAACCGGCCCATCTTACCGGCACCGCGCAGTACACCGTCAGCAACCAGTTTGATTGAGACTATCATGTAGAACGGCGAGATGATTTTCAAGAACTGCATTCCGGTTTCAATGGCCGACGTACTGCTCTGCTTCATAAAAAGAAGAAGCAGGTAACGGCCGGCGACCCAATATAATATAATAAAAGGAATACATATGATCCATACAAGTTTTCCGCCTGCGAAGAAACCGGGGCGGATTCTTTCTTTTTTACCGGCACCGAGATTCTGTGCGGTATAGTTGGAAATGCCGTTGCCGAGAGTTGTGAGTGAAGTGATTACAAGGTTGTTGAGCTTTACGGCGGCGGAATAACCGGCCATGACACTTGTGCCGAATCCGTTTATGACACTCTGGATTATGATGTTGCCGACGGAAATAAAGCTCTGCTGCAGGATGCTTGGAATTGCGATTGCGGCAATCCTGCCGAATATATGTATATCGAATATGCGGACACGCTCATCTTCATGGCACTTGAGACTGCGGAGGCGTTTAAGTACGATAATAATCGAAAGAATACAGCTTATGCTCTGGCATAAGAATGTAGCCCATGCCACACCGGCAATCCCCATATTGAAGGCTTTGACAAAAAGAATGTCCATCGCAATGTTGCTTGTGGACGATATGGCAAGGAAAATAAAAGGTGTTCTGGAATCGCCCATGGCTGAGAAAATACCGGTTGCCACATTGTAGAAGAAAAGAAACGGCAGACCGAATATGTATATATTAAGATACAGAAGTGAATCGTCGATAACTTCCTTCGGCGTGTTTATAATTCCAAGAAGATTGCGTCCGAAAAGCAGACCGAATGCCATAAGTATCATACAGAGCACACCACTTGAAATCATTGTCGTGTACACGGTGGTTTTGACATCGTTGTACCGTCCGGCACCGAAGAAATTGGACACGATTACGGAGCAGCCGATGTTACATCCGAAGGCAAAAGCTATAAATATCAAAGTGATTTCATATCCGTTGCCTACAGCGGCAAGAGCATTCTCACCTATGAATTTTCCGGCGACAAGGCTGTCGGCAATGTTGTATAACTGTTGGAAAATAATGCTTCCAAATAGCGGCAGACAGAATCTCCATAGTATCTGGGACGGTTTTCCTACTGTTAAATCCCTGTTCATGACCACACTTCCTTAAATAATCCAAATCTGATATTGACCAATAACATCTGCATGTATTATACTTTGCACTATAAAATATTAAAAATATATAATTAATATATCTGCTATATGAAATAAATATAAGGAGAGAAAAACATGTCAATTAACTTCGAGTATTACAAAATATTTTATTATGTAGCCAAGTACCAGAACATTTCCAAAGCCGCGAAGGCATTGCAGAACAACCAGCCCAATATAACAAGGGTAATGAAGCTTCTGGAAGGAGAACTCGGCTGCCAGCTTATGGTGCGCTCCAACAAAGGCGTTGCGCTGACGGAGGACGGAGAACGACTTTACGGATATGTGCAGCCGGCTGTGGAACAGCTGCAGACCGCCGAGGAAGAACTGACGGGCAGGGCAAAGCTCGGAGGAGGAGTTGTGACAATCGGAGCAAGCGAGACGGCGCTGCATCTTTTTCTTTTTGACGTAATACATGAGTATCACGAAAAACATCCTGATGTGCGTGTCAGGATACATAATTATTCCACACCGCAGGCGATGGCGGCTCTTAAGAATGCGCAGATTGACTTTGCCGTTGTGACAACACCTGTTAAAGCTGAGGCACCGATCAAGAGTAAAACAATATGCAATTTTAAAAGCATACTTGCAGGGGGCAGCAACTACATGGAACTCGCCTCCCAAAAGCGCAGTTTATCGGAGGTTGCGGGATGTTCATTCGTATCGTTGGAGAAGCATACATCGACATATGATATGTACAGCAGGTATTTTACCGAACATGGTCTTGAGTTCGCACCGGACATAGAGGTAGCAACAGCGGATCTGATTCTTCCGATGCTTGAAAATAATCTCGGAATAGGTTTTGTGCCGGAACGTGTGGCCGCAGAGGCAATCAAGGCCGGACGGATATATCCGATTGAAATAGAAGAGGGCGTGCCTAAAAGGGAGATAAGCCTTATATATGATACTAAGAGAGGCCTCAGTGCTGCAGCAGGTGAATTCAGAAAGACTCTGATGAAAAAACATATTGACATTTTATAAACTGAATAGTATTATACTAACAGACAATATTATACGACATATAATATTGCACAAAAAATAGGAGGCTTATATGATTTTTCAACTTGGTTCCACATTGCTTGATGCATGCGTGCTTGCCATTCTTGACCGTGGGGATACCTATGGTTATGTGCTCACGCAGAATGTCAAGGCGATAGTGGATATTTCGGAATCCACGCTGTACCCGGTATTGCGGCGTCTCCAGAAGGATAACTGTCTTACTACATATGACATGGCTTTTCAGGGACGTAACAGGAGGTATTACCGTATTACGGATGAAGGCCGTGAGCGGCTGAACTTTTACAAAACCGAATGGAACAATTATAAGAACAGCCTGGATGGAATCTTTTATGGAGGAAATGGTAATGAACAGATTTGAATATCTTGGTGCGCTCAATAACTGCATACAGCATGAACTTCCGGCAGATGAATACAATAACGTGATGCAGTACTATTCAGAGTATTTTGCAGATGCCGGAATAGAGAAAGAACAGGAAGTAATACAGGAACTCGGAGCTCCGTCGGAACTTGCCAGACGTATCATTGCAGAGTACCGCGGCAGACAGCCGGGCGAGGTTAAGCTTAATGCGAAGAAGAAATTTCCGGTCGGATGGATTATTTTTATAGCGGTTGCAGGTTCGCCAATCTGGCTTGCACTCCTGTGTGTTGCAATAGGTGTTGCGGCGGCGGTGGCAGCGGTGGCGGTATCGGTTGTGGCGGTAGCGGTTGCATTTCTTATCGGAGGTGTTGCATGTGTTCTGGGTGGAATCATTGAAGCGTTCGCCAACGGCGCCAACGGCATGCTCGCAGTCGGAATAGGCTGTCTGTGTACGGGCGCGGGAGTTTTGCTTTCAATGCTCTGTGTACTTATAATCAGATCCATAGTAAAGGGTTGCAAATCGGCAGCCGCCAGACGCAGAAAGAAAAAATATGCCGCATTTGCGGGAACTGAGAATTAGGAGGACGGACATATGAAGAAATTTTATACAATAGCGGGAATCATAGCCGGAGTTCTTATTATTCTCGGCGGAGTGTTTACGGGCGTGGGCATTGCGGCCGGCGCGGATAAGAGTTTTGATATTTTTGACAATGTAGGAATTAATATCGGACTGCCGGAAGCGAAGAACATGGAGTATACGAAGTTAAAGGATTTTAATTCAATAGATGTGAGTGCCAATCTCGCCGGAATAGAAATCGTTAAATCGGATAAAAAAGAATATGCTGTTGAATACAAGCTCTATTCGGAAAATCCGGTATGTGAAGTGAATAACGGAAAACTTGTAATAAAAGAAAATAAAAGTAATAACGGTTTTAACTTTGTATTTCCTAAGTTTAATAAATATTCGGATTCATATATCAGAATATATGTGCCGGAAGGCAGACTTGATTCTGTAAAGCTGGACACAGATATGGGAAGCGTCAGGGTAAACGGCATAGAAAGCCGGTATTTTGATACGGACTGTGACATGGGTGAGGTCGTGTACGAGGATGTCAAAGCTGAAGATATGAATATATATGCGGATATGGGACGGGTTGTCTTTTATGGAAGTATTACGGGGCGGATTAGTGCCGAACTCGACATGGGCAGCGCCGAACTGAAAGGATATCTCGACTGCGATATGGATATGGATTGCAGCATGGGAAGTGTCGATATCACGACGTATTACAGCAAAGACTCATACGAGTACGATATTGATACCGACATGGGAAACAGCAGTTTCGACGGAAACGGCGGAATGCAGTCCGATACCGTGCATAAGGTAAAAATCGACTGCGACATGGGCAGTGTTTCAATGAAATTTGAAGAACCGTAATTGTATTTTTTAAGGTGCAGATATGCTTTACGATATTTTCTGCACCTTTTTTAGTGCTTCAAATTGATAATTTTTTAACAATTACAATATTTAGTAGTATTTTACTATTGATATTACTATATCTTGATGTTATACTTAGCACGCAACAGGGAAATAATATTAACAACAGGAGGATATCTAATAATGCCTGAAAGAAAAGAATGGGAAGGATTTAAAGGAAAAATCTGGAAGGATGAAATCAATACCCGCGATTTTATCCAGGAAAACTACACACCGTATGACGGTGATGAAACATTTCTTGTAGGACCTACAGATGCAACGGACAAGCTCTGGGGAAAGCTTCAGGAGCTTCAGAAGGCTGAGCGTGCCAAGGGCGGTGTCCTTGACATGGATACGGATATAGTATCATCTCTTACATCTCACGGACCTGGATATATCTGCGATGAATATAAAAATCTTGAGAAGGTTGTAGGCCTTCAGACAGATAAGCCGCTTAAGAGAGCATTTATGCCTTACGGCGGTATCAAGATGGCTGAGGAATCATGCGAAATGTATGGATACACTCCGTCACCGGAACTTGACAAAGTATTTAATGTATATCATAAAACACATAATCAGGCAGTATTCGATGCATATACTCCTGAGATGCGTAAAGCACGTAAGAACAAGATTATGACAGGTCTTCCTGATACATACGGAAGAGGAAGAATCGTAGGCGATTACAGAAGAGTTGCTCTTTACGGTGTTGATTATCTCATTGAGCAGAAACAGAAAGACCTTGCTGAGTGCGGTAACGGAACAATGACAGAGAAAGTTATCCGTCTCCGTGAGGAAATTGCAGAGCAGATTAAGGCTCTTAAGGGAATGAAAGAGATGGCTCAGATCTACGGATATGATATTTCCGCTCCGGCTTCCAATGCAAAAGAAGCTGTTCAGTGGCTTTATTTCGGATATCTTGCAGCTATCAAGACACAGAACGGTGCAGCAATGAGCGTTGGCCGTGTATCTACATTCCTTGATATTTATATTAAGAGGGATATGGATGCCGGTATTCTTACAGAGGATGAAGCACAGGAACTTATCGACCATCTTACGATGAAGTGCAGAATGGTTAAATTCGCAAGAATCAAGTCATACAATGAGCTTTTCTCAGGAGACCCGGTATGGGCAACACTTGAGGTCGGCGGACTCGGACAGGACGGACGTTCAATGGTTACGAAGACTGATTACAGATTCCTTCATACACTTGAGAACATGGGACCTTCACCTGAGCCGAACCTTACGGTTCTTTATTCAAAGAGACTTCCTGATAACTTCAGAAAATATGCAGCATACATCTCTATCACAACAAGCTCGATCCAGTATGAGAATGATGATGTAATGAGACCTGTATGGGGCGATGATTATTCTATCTGCTGCTGTGTATCCGCTACACAGACAGGTAAGGAAATGCAGTTCTTCGGCGCAAGAGCCAACCTCGCTAAGTGCCTTAACTATGCGATTAACGGCGGCGTTGACATGAAGTCAGGCGATCAGGTAGGACCTGCATATCAGCCGATTACTTCCGAATACCTTGATTATGATGAAGTAATGGCCAAATACGACAAGATGATGGACTGGCTTGCAGGCTTGTATGTAAATACACTCAACCTTATCCATTATATGCATGATAAATATTACTATGAAGCAGCCGAGATGGCGCTTATCGATACCAATGTAAGACGTACATTTGCGACAGGTATCGCTGGTTTTTCACATGTAGTTGACTCACTCAGCGCTATCAAATATGCTAAAGTTAAAACAGTACGCAATGAGAACGGTCTTGTTGTAGACTACCAGGTAGAGGGAGAATTCCCTAAATACGGCAATGATGACGAGAGAGCTGATGAGATTGCTGTATGGCTTCTTAAAACATTCATGGGCAAGCTTGAGAAATTCGAGACATACCGTGATTCAGAGCCTACAACATCAATCCTTACAATTACATCCAACGTAGTATACGGTAAGGCTACAGGTGCTCTTCCTGACGGACGTAAAGCAGGCGAACCGTTCTCACCGGGAGCTAACCCAAGTTACGGTGCAGAGCAGAACGGACTTCTTGCTTCACTTAACTCAGTTGCCAAACTTCCGTATGAATATGCGCTTGACGGTATTTCCAATACACAGACTATTCATCCGGATGCACTCGGACATGATAACGGCGAAAGAGTTGACAACCTTGTCCGCGTAATGGACGGATATTTTGAACAGGGTGCACATCACCTCAATGTCAATGTATTCGGCACCGAGAAACTTATTGATGCCATGGAGCATCCTGAGAAAGAGGAATATGCTAACTTCACAATCCGTGTATCCGGATATGCGGTTAAGTTCATTGACCTCACAAGAGAGCAGCAGCTTGATGTTATTGCAAGAACATGCCACGGAACACTCTAAGATTTAATCTTAATGAAAGGGCGGGCTTATGCACCGCCCTTTTTGCATAGAAAGAGGTAAGATTTATGACAGGTTATGTACACTCAATAGAAACATTTGGTTCGGTGGACGGGCCGGGAATAAGATTTGTGATTTTTCTGACAGGATGTAATATGAGATGCCAATTCTGCCATAATCCCGACACATGGGAGTCCGGCAGAGGAACCGAATATACGGCCGATGAATTGCTAAAAAAAGCACTGCGGTACAAAACTTACTGGGGTGATGCCGGCGGGATTACCGTCAGCGGCGGAGAACCGCTTTTGCAGATAGATTTTCTCACGGAATTGTTTAGAAAAGCGAAGGAAATGGGCATAAACACCTGTCTCGATACAGCAGGGCAGCCATTCACGAGGGAAAATCCTTTTTTCGACAAATTTGTTGAACTCATGAAGTACACCGACCTTGTCATGCTTGATATCAAGAACATCGATGATGAGAAGCACAAAGCTCTGACAGGACATACCAATGCCAATATACTTGACTGTGCAAGGTATTTAAGCGATACCGGCAAGGATATGTGGATAAGACATGTTCTGGTAAGTGGAGGCGTGGGTGCAAGCGATGATGACGGACTTCTTAAGAAACTTGCCGATTTTATCGGGTCACTTCACACGGTACGCAGGGTAGAAGTCCTTCCGTATCATGTATTCGGCGTACACAAGTGGGAAATCATGGGTATACCGTATCCGCTTGAAGGTGTTGAACCACCGACACAGGAACGAATTGCTAATGCCAATGAGATATTAAATACCCAAAAATACAGATAGTAATTTTAAAGCATTGCAGTTTGCAATGCTTTATTTTAAAATATATTATTTTGCATTGGTAACAAAATTACGAATCGCATCAAAACTCTGCTGGCTTAATACATGCTCAATCTTACATGCATCATCGGACGCCGTTGCCTTATCAACGCCGAGGCTTACAAGCCATTTGGAGAAAAACTCATGACGCTCTAAAGTGCTTTCAGCTATTTTCTTACCGCTCTCTGTCAGATAGATATATCCGGCATCGGTCACGGTTATATATTCTTTCTCTTTGAGATTCTTCATCGCAATGCTGATGCTGGGCTTCTTAAAACCGAGCTCGTTCGCAATATCCACTGAACGTACTACGGGAAGCTTCGAACTCAGCATAAGGATAGCTTCGAGATAATTTTCAGTTGATTCATTAAGTACCATAATAGATAACCTTTCTCTTATTTTATACCGGTATTCCTCATATGTAGTCCGGCTTTCAATTAACATGCTCATTATATCATAATCGGTATATTTTTTCAAACGCCTTATTGAGAAAAAAATTTAAAAAAATGAAAAAAGTTATTGACAACTAATACAGGTTAGAATATACTAACCAACGTGGAAATACAATTTTAAACGCATAAGGAGGATAAGATGATGCCTTTAACGATGGCTGGCGAAGGTGAAGTCAATACGATAATCAAGGTCGGCGGTAAAGAAGATACAAGAAGATTCTTGGAAAATCTCGGATTTGTTCCGGGGGCTGCAGTGACAGTTGTCTCTTCAATCGGAGGTAATCTTATTGTCAATGTTAAAGAGTCCCGTGTTGCGATAGGACGCGATATGGCGAACAGAATTATGATCTAAAGTGATGTCATTATTTATCAGATATCAGAAAGGAGCAGGAAATGAAGACATTAAGAGAGACAGCCTGTGGCGAGACCGTTAAGGTTGTTAAACTTACAGGTGAAGGTCCGGTAAAGAGACGTATCATGGATATGGGTATAACCAAAGGCGTCGAAATCTATGTGAGAAAAGTGGCCCCTCTTGGAGATCCGGTAGAGGTAACGGTAAGAGGATATGAGCTTTCACTCAGAAAAGCTGATGCTGAAATGATTAGTGTGGAATAATTTTTTTTTACACTAGGGTTAGTGAATACTAACTTAAAATAGTGATAACAAATAAGAGATAGTTATATATAACAAGGAAAGGAATAAGAAAAATGGCTATTAAAATTGCATTAGCAGGTAACCCTAACTGTGGTAAAACAACGCTTTTTAATGCATTGACAGGCTCAAACCAGTTCGTAGGTAACTGGCCGGGCGTTACGGTAGAGAAAAAAGAAGGTAAGCTCAAGGGTAACAAGAGCGTAACAATCATGGACCTTCCGGGTATTTACTCACTTTCACCGTATACTCTTGAAGAAGTTGTAGCAAGAACATATCTTATAACAGAAAGACCAGATGCAATCCTTAATATCGTAGACGGAACCAACCTTGAGAGAAACCTTTATCTTACAACACAGATTCTTGAACTTGGAATCCCGGTTGTTGTTGCGGTAAACATGGCGGATCTTCTTGAGAAGACAGGAGAGAAAGTTAATCTTGACAAACTCAGTGAGAAGCTCGGATGCCCTGTGGTATCGATTTCCGCTCTTAAAGGAACAGGAATTAAGAAAGCAGCTGAGAAGGCAGTGGAACTTGCAGAAGCTAAGCAGTCTGTAAGTGTTGTACATGAGTTTGCAGCAAGCGTTGAATCAGCTATCAGCTCTGTAGAGGATAAGCTTGGTTCAGACGTGAGCGAAGAACAGAAGAGATTTTTCGCAATCAAGGTTCTTGAGAAAGATGACAAGATTAAAGAACAGTTAAGCAGTGTGCCGGATGTTACGGCAGAAATTAAGGCACTTGAAGACGAGTTCGATGATGATACCGAAAGTATTATCACTAACGAAAGATATACATACATCTCATCAATTATTGATGAATGCTGTACAAGAAAGAAAGGAGCCAAGAAGCTTTCGGTCTCAGATAAGATTGATAAGGTTGTTACAAACCGTTTCGCGGCTCTCCCGATTTTCATTGCTATAATGTTCTTGGTATATTATATATCAATGGTAACCGTTGGTTCGGCAGCAACCGATTGGGCTAACGATGGACTTTTCGGCGACGGATGGCATTTATTCGGAATCGGAAGCAAGAGTTATGAAGAAGCAGCAGAAGCATACGGTGATTCAGATTTGATTATCGATGCGTTCACATCGGAATACGGTAATGACGACATAGCGGCAGCACTTGATGCTGAGTCCGATGATTACACAGAGGAAGGCGCCAAGGCAGCACTTGAACAGCTCGTTGCGGCTACTCCTGATGACGCAGAAGTAACATACGAAGTTCAGGATGAAGAGACACTTGAGATTACGGATACTCCAAAGGTTGGCAAAAGCGATCTTGAAACAGCAGTTGCAGCTTACTTAAGCACAGATCCGGATTCGGATTACGCCAAGGAAAATTATGGTGCTCCTGATACCGCTGAATACGGTGTATGGGTTCCAGGTATTCCGGTACTTGTTGAGAAGCTTCTTGATGCGGCTAACTGCGTTGAATGGCTCCGTGGACTTATTCTTGATGGTATTGTAGCCGGTGTCGGTGCGGTACTCGGTTTCGTACCTCAGATGCTCGTACTCTTCTTATTACTTGCATTCCTTGAGGCATGCGGATATATGGCACGTATCGCATTCGTACTTGACCGTATCTTCAGAAGATTCGGACTTTCAGGTAAATCATTCATTCCGATCCTTATCGGTACAGGTTGTGGTATCCCTGGTATTATGGCTTCCAGAACAATCGAGAATGAGCGTGACCGTCGTATGACAATCATGACAACAACATTTATTCCATGTGGTGCCAAGCAGCCGTTTATCGCCATGATCGCAGGTGCAATCTTCGGCGGTTCACCGCTTATAGCAACAGGCGCTTACTTCATGGGTATGGCAGCAATTATTATTTCAGGTATTATGCTCAAGAAGACAAAGATGTTCTCGGGCGAGCCGGCTCCTTTTGTAATGGAACTTCCGGCTTACCACTGGCCGACAATCGGTAACCTTCTCCGTTCAATGTGGGAGCGTGGATGGTCATTCATCAAGAAGGCAGGAACAATCATTCTTCTTTCAACAATCCTCGTATGGTTTACATCATACTTCGGATGGGTTGACGGTTCATTCGGAATGCTTGCCGAGGAACAGATGGAATACAGTATCCTTGCACATATCGGCAAAGGAATCTGCTGGATATTTAAACCTCTCGGATGGGGTAACTGGCAGGCAACAGTTGCATCCGTTACAGGACTTGTAGCCAAGGAAAACATTGTCGCAACAATGGGTATTCTCTATGGAACAGGAGATGTTTCGGTATATGCTTCACTTGCAAGTGCATTTTCGACAGTTGCCGGAATGTCATTCCTCGTATTCAATCTTCTCTGTGCTCCTTGCTTCGCAGCAATCGGTGCTATTAAGAGAGAGATGAACAGCCCTAAGTGGACATGGTTCGCAATCGGTTATCAGTGTGGATTTGCTTATGTAATTGCACTTATGATCAACCAGTTCGGCAGCCTCTTTAAGGGTAACGGAAATGTATTCGGAGTGATAGTTGCGGTTCTTATACTTGCATACATTATCTACATGCTTTTCAGACCATATAAGGAAAGCGATAAGTTAAACATTAAAGTAAAGACATCAAAGAAAGCCGAGGCTTAATTGATAGATAAAGGGAACCGGTTTGCACGGTTCCCTTTTTAAATATAACATCGGAAAGGAGATATGCAATATGCAACAGTTGGAAAAAGACTTAATCGTCAGGAAATTAAAAGAACACGGATGCAGGATTACCAGGCAGAGAATGTTGATTCTTGACATAATTCTCGAAGGTGATTTTTCCTGCTGCAAGGAAATTTATTACAGGGCTATGGAACAGGACAGCAAAATAGGCACGGCCACGGTGTACCGCATGATTAACACGCTTGAAGAAATCGGTGTGATCAGCAGGAAAAATATGTATAAGGTTGCGGTTTCTTAACGGATTACAGAGAGGAATAGGAAAATGTTTTTGGAGATAAGAGATTTGAAAAAGAGCTATGGTGAGGGCGATAACAGAGTTGATGTCCTGAAGGGAATTAATTTTGAAGTAGGAAAAGGAGAGATATGCGTACTTTTAGGACCTTCAGGTTCAGGTAAATCAACTTTACTTAATATAATCGGCGGCATTGACAATGCTGACGGCGGATATGTGGCAATTGATGGAGAGAAAACGGCAAATATGAATGAGAAGGTGCTCACGGCATACAGAAGGAAGCACCTCGGATATGTTTTTCAGATGTATAATCTGATACCAAATCTTAATGTGAAGGAAAATATTGAGGTCGGCGCTTATCTTAGCGACAGACCGCTTGATATAGATGATTTATTACATACTCTCGGATTATATGAGCACAGGCATAAACTTCCGGGACAGCTTTCCGGCGGACAGCAGCAGAGAACATCAATCGGACGTGCGATTGTCAAGAATCCGGATATACTTCTCTGCGACGAACCTACCGGAGCACTTGATTACAGTACTTCTAAAGAAATACTTAAACTTATCGAGGATGTCAATCATAAATATGGCAACACCGTCATAATGGTAACACACAATGACGCCATCAAAAATATGGCGGACCGTGTAATTAAGCTCCGTGACGGCGCTATCCGTAAAGATTACCGCAACGAGACCAAAATTCCGGCACAGGATCTTGACTGGTAAAGGCGGTGCGATATGAAGAATCCTTTAAGAAAAAGAATTAAGAGAGAAATCTTCGGGGAAATAGGCAAATATATTGCGATATTTCTTTTCATGCTTTTGTCAATCGGATTTATATCGGGATTTCTGGTTGCGGCATCAAGCATGAAAACAGCCTACGATAACAGTTTTGAGAAGTATAATATAGAAAATGGTAATTTTACACTTGCAATGAAAGCGGATGATGCGCTCATATCCGACATAGAGAAGGAAAATGTGAAATTATATGAACTTTTCTATAAAGAAGAGAATGCAATCGTAGGCAAAGACAATAATGAAGCAACCATCAGAATATATAAGGACAGAAAAGATATCGACCTCATCTGTGTCATGGACGGTGAGATGCCGCAGAATGATGATGAGATAGCGCTGGACAGAATGTTTGCCGACAATAACGGAATAAGTACAGGAGATGAGATTACGGTCGGTGATATTAAACTGAAGGTCAGCGGACTCGTGGCATTTTCTGATTACAGTGCGCTTTTTTCAAACAATAATGATATTATGTTTGATGCGGTCAAGTTTTCTGTGGCAATAGTAACAGATTCACGATTCGATAAATTAAGCGATGACCATGAGACATTCTGTTACGGATGGAAATATAATAGCGAGCCGTCGGATGATAAAGAAGAGAAAAATATGTCCGATGATTTTATGAAGGCACTTGCATCAAAGGCTTTGCTTACAAATTATATTCCAAGATATCAGAATCAGGCAATTAATTTCACCGGAGATGATATAGGCAGTGACAGTTCACTTATGATTGCTTTGTTATATATTATAATTGCAATTATGGCATTTGTGTTTGCTGTCACGATAAATCACACGATAGACAGAGAGGCATCAGTCATAGGAACATTGAGGGCTTCCGGGTATACCAGGGGTGAACTTGTAAGACATTATCTGGCGCCTCCGATGATCGTGTCGTTGGTGGCAGCGGTTGCTGGTAATATAATCGGTTATACAATATTCAAAAACATTGCGGCAGGTATGTATTACGGAAGTTACAGTCTCCCTACATATGTGACCATATGGAATGCAAAGGCTTTTATACTGACAACGGCTGTTCCGCTTGTCATCATGCTTATAATCAACATTATATCCCTTAACAGCAAGTTTAAGATATCACCGCTTAAGTTTATCAGGCATGATATCAGCAGGCATAAGAGAAAGAAAGCTGTAAAACTTCCGCATTTTAAATTTTTCACCCGATTCAGGATCAGGGTGATATTCCAGAATATACCGAATTTTATTGTCCTGTTTGTCGGAATGTTGTTTACATGTGTATTGCTTCTGTTCGGTATGATGATGCTTCCGCTTCTTGAACACCAGAAAAAAGAAACATTGTCAAATATGATATCAAAATACCAGTATATACTTAAGGCTCCGACTGATACCGATACGGCAGATGCAGAAAAATACAGTGCCGGATCATATAAGTACGATGGCGATGAACTTACGGTGTACGGTATAGCTGAGAACAGCATTTATTATAAGGAAGGTGCGGTCAAAGACGGAGTTGCGATCTCTGACTGTATGGCGGACAAATACCGGCTTGAGGTGGGTGACAAGATTAAGCTGTGCGAAGAATACACGGATGGAGAATATGAATTTACTGTGGATAAAATAGTTAAATATCCTGCATCAATCGCTGTATTTATGGAAAAGAATAAGTTTAATGATACATTCGGTAAGGATGCGGATTATTATACAGGTTATTTCAGTAATGCCGGGATAAAAGACATAGATGACAAATACATCGCTTCATGCATTACAGAGGAAGATCTGACCAAGGTTACAAGACAGCTTGAGGTATCGATGGGCAATATATTCTATCTTTTCTATATGTTTGCTGTAATAATGGCGGCACTTCTCATATACCTTCTTACAAAGCTTGTACTTGAGAAAAATGCCAACTCGATATCAATGGTTAAAATTCTGGGGTATGAAAACAGTGAAATTGCAAGACTTTATCTGTTCGCAACGTCATGGGTCGTAGCCATATCTACTGTCATAAGCATTGCGGCATCGACTTTCATAATAAAGGTTATCTACAGACCGATGATGTCATCGATGAGCGGGTGGCTCATATTATGGTATGATAAGAACATATACTGGAAAATGTTTCTGATCATTATGGCAACATATGTTGTCGTGGCGCTTCTCCAGTTCAGAAAGATTAAGAAGATTCCTATGGATCAGGCACTTAAAAATGTAGAATAAAATACGGAAAAAAACGTTATTGATAATTTTTTTCAGTAACGTTTTTCCTTCTTCACACATAAGAATATTAATATTATAATACCATTTAAACCAAACAAGGAGGAATTTAATTATGGCTAAAATCAATATGAAAAAAATAGGACTTTTTGCGGGAGGAGTGCTTTTCGGAACAGCGGGCATCAAGCTTTTATCAAGCAGAACAGCTAAGAAAGCATACACACATTGCACGGCAGCTTTTCTCCGCGCCAGGAAGTCGGTTATGAAGACAGCTTCCACCGTTAAGGAGAATGCCGAGGATATATATGCTGAGGCTAAGCAGATCAACGAGAAGTATGACGAGTGCGATGCAGTTATCGATGATGATGTAAAGGAAAATGCAGAAGAAACAGAGGCGTAATACTCTATGAAATTTATTATCAGACATGATATAAAGGGAAGGCTGAGAGTGCATCTGATGCAGGAGAGCATGACATATCGTCAGGCAGATACGCTTGCATATTATCTTGAGAATGTTGCCGGTGTGACAAGTGCCAAGGTGTATGACCGCACCGCTGATGCTGTTATATGTTACACTTCCTTAAAGAACGATATCATCAAAGCGATAAAGGCTTTTCAATATGCTTCGGTTGAAGTGCCGGCGAATTACCTTGAAAATTCGGGCCGCGCACTGAATGCCATATATCAGGAGAAACTGGCTGACAGAATATTGTGGAGAATTTTTTCCCGATGCCTGATTCCGGTTCCGGTAAGGAATGTTATCACAGCGGTCAAGTCGGTTAGATATATATGGAACGGCGTTAAGACATTGTGCAAGGGCAGAATAGAAGTTCCGGTTCTTGACGGAACGGCAATAGGCGTATCGGTATTACGAGGCGATTTTGCTACGGCAGGTTCTGTTATGTTCCTGCTTGAAATCGGCGAACTGCTTGAGGAATGGACGCATAAGAAGTCGGTTGACGATCTTGCCAGAAGCATGTCGCTTAACATTGATAAGGTTTGGCTTCTTAAGGATGGAACCGAGGTACTTATCCCTGCATCCAAAGTTGAACAGAATGATCTCATAGTGGTCCATATGGGTAATGTCATACCATTTGACGGAGATGTTGTAAGTGGTGAAGGCATGGTTAACCAGGCCACGCTTACCGGCGAATCCAATCCTGTCAGAAAGACAGAGGGCGGATATGTATATGCCGGAACTGTTCTTGAGGAAGGTGAGATAACACTCAGGGCCAAATCGGTCAACGGAAATAACAAGTATCAGCAGATCGTGGCTATGATAGAGAAATCAGAGAAACTTAAGTCCGGTCTTGAGAGTAAAGCAGAACATCTGGCAGATAAATTGGTTCCGTACACACTTGCCGGAACGGCGTTGGTATACCTGTTTACAAAGAATATTACCAAAGCGCTTTCTGTGCTTATGGTTGATTTCTCGTGCGCATTGAAACTTTCGATGCCTGTATCGGTTCTGTCAGCCATAAGAGAGGCCAATGAATACAATGTAACAGTCAAGGGCGGAAAGTTCATGGAAGCCATGGCGGAAGCAGATACTATCGTATTTGATAAGACCGGAACACTTACCAAGGCAACACCTACTGTTGTGGATGTTGTATCATTTGACGGACGCAGTTCGGATGAGTTGTTGAGAATTGCGGCATGCATGGAAGAACATTTCCCGCACTCCATGGCCAAGGCGGTCGTGGATGCTGCCAAAGAGCGCAGGCTTGAGCATGAAGAGATGCATTCCAAAGTAGAATATATCGTTGCGCATGGTATTTCCACTACGATTGAAGGCCGCAAGGCGATAATCGGAAGTTATCATTTTGTATTCGAGGATGAAAAATGTGTTATCCCTGACGGCATGGAAGAAAGATTTGCGTCACTTCCGGAAGAATGTTCACAGCTTTATCTTGCAATAGAGAACAGGCTCTCAGCGGTTATCTGCATAGAGGATCCGGTGAGGGATGAAGCAGCTGATGTTATAAGGCAGCTTAAAGAGGCGGGCATCCGTAAAGTCGTTATGATGACCGGAGACAGTGAGCGGACAGCGAGAGCGATAGCGGAACGAGTGGGTGTTGATGAATATTATTCAGAAGTTCTTCCTGAGGATAAGGCAGGATTTGTTGAACGTGAGAAAGCACTCGGACATAAGGTTGTCATGGTTGGAGACGGAATTAATGATACACCGGCCCTTTCGGCAGCGGATATAGGTGTTGCCATAAACGACGGTGCGCAGATTGCAAGGGAAATTGCCGATGTCACTATAGGTGCGGATAATCTCATGGGTATGGTTACTTTTAAGAAATTGAGCAACGGTCTTATGAAGAGAATACACCGCAATTACAGAACTATAGTGGGATTTAATTCAGGTCTTATAGTTCTTGGAGTGTTCGGCGTAATAGCCCCTACAACGTCAGCTTTGCTACATAATACATCAACATTGCTGATTGGCCTGCAGAGTATGAAGGACATAATTTAAAAGGATTTTGCATACGGTCGTCGTGCATTTTGCACGGCGGCCTTTTTTTGCATATTTTATTGAGAATTGTTTATCATAAAAATGTATTGACACAGTGAAACAAATTAGTTATACTTAACTCAAGTTAGAGATAACTAACTCAACCGGGAGGCATTATGACACAAGAAGTTTTAAAGACGGTTTGCGGTATGGATCTGAATAATGTAAATACCCAGATGGCACTTCAATGTGCACCTCTGATTGCAGGGATTAAGATATCCAATCTTTTCATAATTGATAACAGTTCTATTCAGGATGCATTGTATGCATTCAAGAAGTATAAGCTGTCATATTATTTCCTGTTGCGGACAGCCAAGAAGACGACGTTTTTACTTTATGACAGAGATGGATTGGAGAATTACCTGAGAGATGAGAGTGTGTCTGAACTTCTAGGGCAAATGGGTTATGGCAGCAATGGCCTGATGGACTCTCTCCGTCTGTTCAGGACCAGATACAGACAATACGCTTCAGAGAACAAAGGTTTCCCTCACGAACTTGGATTGTTCCTCGGCTATCCGCCGGAAGATGTTGCCGGATTCATCGAGAATGCCGGCGAGAATGCAATCTATACCGGATATTGGAAGGTATATGCCAACCTTCCTGCCAAGCTGAAGCTGTTCGGTCTGTACGAGCGCGCCAGAGAAACCATGATAATGCTGGTTGCAAAAGGATTGGAGGATTTTCATGAGTAATATTCAGGTAGTATTCTGGTCACAATCCGGAAATACCGAGGCAATGGCTGACGCAGTTGCCGACGGAATAAGAAAAGCAGGCAAAGAGGCCGACGTTGTATTTGTGGGCGATGCATCAATCGACGAGCTTAAGAGTGCCAAAGTATTCGCACTCGGATGCCCGGCTATGGGTGCCGAGGTTCTCGAAGAAGGCGAGATGGAGCCGTTTGTCAGCGACCTTGAGATGTCTGTTTCAGGCAAGACTATCGGACTTTTCGGCTCATACGGCTGGGGAGACGGACAGTGGATGCGTGACTGGGTAGACAGAATGACATCTGCCGGAGCCACAGTAGTTGATGGTGAAGGAGTAATATGTATGGGTGCACCTGATGCTGATGCCACAGCACAGTGCGAAGCACTCGGAGCCAGACTTGCATCATTAGCCTAGTTTGGAAATTTCATTTTAATTGCCAAATATAAAATCACTTACATTAATAAACCTTCCTGTTATGCCGATATACTAATTAGTATATTCTGCCAAACTTTCCGGAACGGATTCCGGATTGCGGCGTAACAAGGAGGTTTATTATGTTACTTATAACAGGAACCATAGGCAATGCGATGAGACTTAAGAAGATGGACTTGGAGTGGCAGCAGAAAAAACAGACCGGCAAAATATTCATGAAGGAAATGACACCTGAGGAGAGGATCCTTAACCGGTATAAAGAGGATGCCGCCAAGATGCGCGAGAATCAGAAGCTCAATGAAATCACATCCAAGATGAAGGCCGGAGAGACGCTGACCCCGGAGGAGGAGCAGTATATCGCCCGGAAGAATCCGGATCTTTACAGAAGTTATAAGGAGATGCTTCAGGAGAAGGACTCATATAAGGAAGAGCTTAAGCATTGCAAGACCAAGGAACAGGCCGACCGTGCGAGACTCAATAAGATGTCCTCTTACCTGTGCGAGCTTAAGCGTGTCGTCAACAATCCGGCGATTCCGGACGGTAAGAAATATGAGATAGCTGAGAAGCTTCTTGCCAAGACATCATACATAAATAAAGCACATAATGAATTTGTTCAGTCAGGTGCATATGCAAAGCTTCCTACGGAAGAGGAATATAAGGAAGAAAAGAAAGCGGACAGCCCGGATACGGAAGTTAAAGACGGTGAAGATGTAGAACAGGATGAGGATACATCCAAAGACACTGACGGGATAACGAAAGATACGGACAGTTCCGATACCACGGAGACAGTTACGGAGGACAAGACAGATATAGGTGTTTCTTATGATACTATAGAAGCGGAGAATCTTGCAGACACCATACAAAATTATATGGCACATATAAGGCGGAACACACACAGATAAAGCGGCGGATGCCGCTTTTTCTTTACTATTTTTGAATGGTATTGTATAATTATTTCAAAAAAAAGGAAGTAATTTTTATATGAATATATCAGAATTTATTGAACAGGGAAGAGCGGTTCTCGGAATGGAATTCGGCTCCACAAGAATTAAGGCCGTGCTTACGGATGATAACGGAAAAGTCCTTGCAACGGGACATCATGATTGGGAGAACAGGCTGCAGGACGGAATATGGACTTACAGTGAAAAAGACATTACAGGCGGATTAAGAGCATGCTATGCTTCCTTGGCGGCTGATGTATATGATAAGTATGATGTTTACATAACTTCACTGGCGGCACTTGGATTCAGTGGAATGATGCACGGATATATAGCACTTGATGAGAATGATAATTTACTTGTTCCGTTCAGGACATGGCGCAATACCATAACGGGCGAGGCATCCGCGAAGCTTACATCGCTTTTTGGCTTCCATATTCCGCAGAGATGGAGTATTGCACATCTGTATCAGGCCATCCTTAACGGTGAGGAACATGTATCCGGCATAAAATACCTTACAACGCTTGCAGGCTATATACATTACAGGCTTACCGGCAATAAAGTCATGGGTGTCGGCGAGGCGTCGGGAATGTTTCCGATTGATTCATCAGCTTGTGATTATGATAGGAAATATATGGAACAGTTTGATGAGCTTATTACAGACAGACATTATGACTGGAAACTACGCGATATCCTGCCGCGCGTTCTTACCGCGGGAGAAGATGCGGGATGCCTGACGGATGATGGTGCGGCACTTTTGGACGCATCCGGAAAGCTTAAGGCGGGGGCACATTTATGCCCACCGGAGGGTGATGCCGGAACGGGAATGACAGCCACGGATGCAGTCGGTGTAAGAACCGGAAACGTGTCGGCCGGAACATCCGTATTTGCAATGGTTGTACTCGATAAACAGCTTGAGAAGCTTCATGAAGAGCTTGATATGGTTACGACGCCTGATGGAAGTCCCGTTGCCATGGTGCATTGCAATAACTGCACATCCGATATTAACGCGTGGGCCGGACTTTTCATGGATTTTGCAAAATGTATGGGATTTAAGGTGGATACCGGCAAGGTGTATGAAACACTTTTTACCAAGGCTCTTGAAGGCAGTGCCGATTGCGGCGGAATAGTTACATGCAATTATTTTTCCGGCGAGCATATTACGGGCTTTGACGAGGGCAGGCCTCTTGTAGTAAGACAGCCGGATTCAACACTTAACATTGCCAATTTTATGAAGTCCAATATATACAGTTCGATTGCATCCCTGAAAATAGGCCTTGATATTCTCTTTAAGGATGAGAAAGTGGGACTTGACAGAATTACCGGCCATGGAGGCTTTTTCAAGACACCGGTTGCCGGACAGAGAATTATGGCCGCAGCCATGAACACACCTGTTACCGTTATGGAGAATGCAGGTGAGGGCGGAGCATGGGGAATGGCATTGCTTGGATTATATATGATACATAACAAAGAATACAATTCTCTCGGTGATTTTCTGCACAACAGAATATTTGCTGATGTCAGATCCACAGTTATAAGTCCGGTGGCAGAGGATGTGAGGGATTTTGACGATTATATGGACCGCTACAAGACAACTTTGAAAGTTGAGAAGGCGGCAACGGAAGGTTGTTAAGATATGAAGAAAATTGTTATGGGCATTCTTGCGCATGTTGATGCAGGCAAGACCACGCTTACCGAAGCACTGCTTTATAAGAGCGGTGCGATAGACAGACCGGGGCGTGTGGATAACAAGGATGCTTTTCTGGACAATTATGATATTGAAAGAGCCAGGGGGATTACTGTTTTTTCCAAGCAGGCAGTCATACATTACGGCGATGTGGAATATACACTGATTGATACGCCGGGCCATGTGGATTTCGGAGCCGAGATGGAGAGAAGCCTTATGATTCTTGACTATGCGGTGTTAGTAATCGATGGTTCGCGCGGAGTGCAGAGCCATACCGCGACATTATGGCGCCTCCTTGAGAATTACAGGATACCGACATTTGTTTTTGTCAATAAAATGGACAGGGACGATACCGACCGCAAAGCAGTGCTTGACGGAATGGCGGCGGAACTTTCGGACCGGATAATTGATTTCACGGATGGCATACCTTATGAGGATGTGTCATTATGCGATGACAGTCTTTTTGATGAATTTATGACTCATGAAACTATTGTATCTGAGAATATTGCGAAAGCAGTAAGCAGACGGCTGATTTTTCCGTGTTTTATGGGCTCGGCGTTGAAACTTGACGGTATTGATAATCTTATGCAGTGCATATCAAAACTGGTAATCCGCCCGGAATATCCGGATGAATTTTCCGGACTGGTATATAAGATAGCATACGGACAGCGCGGTGAGAGACTGACTTACATCAAGATAACCGGAGGACGGTTAAGAGTCAGGGATGTGATACGCGGAAAGCATGCGGACGGCACAAGCTGGGAAGCCAAGGTGAATGAGATACGCGTCTATAATGGTGGACGGTACAATAGCATTTCAGAAGCAGAACCGGGAATGGTATGTGTGGTTGGCGGATTGACTGAGTCTGACACAGGAGATGTGTTCGGTCAGGAACAGGCAGTTTTTGAGGCAAATCTTGTGCCGGTAATAACATATAAGATGATTCTGCCCGAGGGGGCGGATGCGAGGGAGGTGTATCCTGAAATTGCAAGGATAGGGCAGGCTAATCCTGAACTGGAAGTCAGATTCAATAACGACAGCAGGGAAATCAATGTAAAAGTAATGGGACCTGTGCAGGCGGAAATCCTGATTAATCTGGTTAAAGAGCGTACCGGACTTGAGGTGTCGCTTGGCAGGGGACACATAGTATATAAAGAAACAATTGATGACACGGTAATGGGAAGCGGACATTTTGAACCGTTAAGGCATTATGCGGAGGTACATCTAAGGCTTGAACCGGGTGCACGCGGAAGCGGCATGGTTTTTGATACTGAATGCAGTGAGGAAGTTCTGGCCCGTAACTGGCAGCGGCTTATTCTCACTCATCTTGCAGAACGCAGGCACAAAGGTGTCCTTACAAGGGCTGCCATAACCGATATTAAGATAACGCTCGTTTCGGGAAGAGCTCACATTAAGCATACCGAAGGCGGAGATTTCAGACAGGCTGTGTATCGCGCCGTAAGACAGGGGCTGATGAAGGCAAAGAGCAGACTGCTTGAACCTTATTACAGATTCAGGATGGAACTTCCGAATGAATGCGTAGGACGGGCAATGACAGATGTAATGCAGATGAGCGGCATGGCGGAGCCGGTGGAAAATGACGGTGCAATAACGGTATTGTGCGGACGGGCACCTGTGTCCGGGCTGATGGAATACGCCTCGGTACTCATGTCGTATACACACGGCAAGGGTAAGATAGAATTTTCGCTTGACGGATACGATTATTGCCATAATGAATCGGAAGTAATAGAAGCTTCCGGGTATGATCCGGAGAGCGATACCGTTAACACTGCGGATTCTGTTTTCTGTGCACATGGAGCGGGGTATGTGGTTCCGTGGTATGAGGCGGATGCTCATATGCATGTACAGGACGAGGAAACGGATTTTGATATTATAATTCCTGATACTTACAGGTCTGATGTCAGAGGGCAGATAGATTTGTCGATAGGTACCGAAGAAATAGATGATATCATAGCTAAAAGCGGTGGCTCAAACAGTGCACCTAAGTCATCATCGCACCAGGGGCTTTACGGGAAACGCACGCATACATCATCGCCTGTTACCAGAACATATAAAGGCAGTGCGGTGCGTAAGCCGTATCTTCTGGTTGACGGGTATAATGTTATTTTTGCCTGGAAAGAATTAAATGAACTTGCAGCGCAGAATATCGACAGTGCGAGAGACCGGCTTATGGACATCATGTGCAATTATAAAGCCGCGGTAAGTGCAGATGTGATTGTGGTATTTGATGCCTACAGAATCAAAGGCCATGACACGGAACACCTTGACGTTAATAACATTCATGTGGTATATACCAAGGAAGCTCAGACAGCGGACAGATATATAGAAGAATTTGCACATGAAAACGGAGCCAGATATGACATAACCGTTGTCACCTCGGATGGCCTGGAGCAGATCATAATCCGCGGTGAGGGATGCAGGCTGATTTCCTCGAGGGAATTTGAAAAAGAAGTCAAAAGAGTATGCGATGAGCACCTTAGAAGTTACAGTGACGGCAGCCGCGAAAGCAACAGGACTTATCTCGGTGAATGGCTTAATTTGTAAAAATATATTGACGTTTTATGGCAGTAATGCAATAATCAAATAAGTTACAGTTATTATGGAGGATGAAATGGATAACGCACAATTAGCACAATTACTTTTCCCGGATGTAGATAAGACACCGGAATATTATGAGGAAAAGTTTCCGTATAGAAAACTTCCTTCCAAGGCACAGGTTACACGTATGGCACCGAGTCCTACAGGATTCATACACCTCGGTAACCTTTACAGCGCACTCGCTGATGAGAGAATAGCACATCGTAACGGAGGCGTGTTCTATTTAAGAATAGAAGATACGGATGAGAAGCGTAAGGTAGATGGTGCAGTTGAGACTATTATTAATGTTTTGAGATATTTTGACATAGAATTTGACGAGGGAGCAGGTTTCCCGGATGATGCGCCACAGAATGCATACGGTCCTTATTTCCAGCGCCAGCGTGTCGAGATTTATCACGCATATGCCAAGAGCCTTGTAGAGAGAGGGCTTGCATATCCGTGCTTTTGTACCGAGGAAGAGCTTGAGAAAGTAAGGCTTGAACAGGAAGCTGACAAGGTTCTTACGGGATATTACGGCAAATATGCTCATTGCCGTGATTTAAGCTTCGATGAGATTAAGAGAAGAATAGATGCAGGAGAGACTTATGTATTGAGACTCCGTTCGCAGGGAAGTCCGGATAAGGAAATCACTTTCGTGGACAGCATTATGGGAGAAATCAAGCTTCCTGAGAACATTCATGACATTGTGCTTCTTAAGAGAGACGGAGTACCGACATATCATTTTGCGCATGCAATAGACGATCATCTTATGAGAACGACTACTGTTATCAGAGGCGGTGAGTGGCTTGCGTCGGTTCCTACACACTATGAGCTTTTCCATGTACTCGGCTTTAAGATGCCGGCGTACGGACATACGGCCCACCTTATGAAGTTTGATGAAGAGACCGGTGGCAAGCGTAAGCTCTCCAAGAGAAAAGATCCGGAGCTTTCACTTGATTATTACCGTAAGGACGGCTACCATCCGAGAACCATGAAGGTATATCTTCTTACATTGCTCAATTCAAACTTTGAGGAATGGTATGAGAAATTCCCGGATAAGGATATTAATGAATTTCCGTTTTCAATCGAGAAGATGAGCCAGTCCGGTGCACTTTTTGATAAAGATAAGCTTCATAATATATGTAAAAACGAACTTGCGCGCCTCTCGGAGGATGAGATGTATGATTTCCTTCATGAATGGGCTGTGGAGAATGAGCCGGAGAAAGCTGCGATATGGTTTGCCGACAGGGAAAAGATGCTTGCAGTGCTCAGACTTTACATGGGTATCGGCATGAAACGCCGCAGAAAAGATTTCATATATGCAAGACAGATTATGGAACTTATCGGTTACTTCTTCGGAACTTCAGAGTCCGAGGAAAAGGACGGATTCAAGCTTGATGCACAGCTTACAAAGGATGTTCTTAAAGAATATCTTGCGACATATTCACATGAAGCCGATAATCAGGCTTGGTTTGATAACCTTAAGGTGATTGCAGGTAAATTCGGTTTTGCTGCCGATATGAAGGCATACAAGGCTGAACCTGATAATTACAAGGGAAGTATATCGGATGTGGCAGAGATGGTAAGAATAGCAGTTACCGGAAAAGCCAATACACCTGATTTATGGACGATAATCCATATTATAGGTGAGGATGATATGCGTGCCCACATAAATGCAGCTATAGAGACACTGGATTAACGGGTGTGGAAAAAGGAGGATAATATGGACAATCAGAACAACAACGGCCAGTCAAACCAGAATTACAACCAGGGATATAACGGCCAGCCAAACCAGAATTACAACCAGGGCTATAACGGCCAGCCAAACCAGAATTACAATCAGGGATATAACGGCCAGCCAAACCAGAATTACAATCAGGGCTATAATCAGTACAACAACTACAATCAGAATTACAACCAGGGCTATAATCAGTACAACAACTACAATCAGAATTATAATCAGGGATATAACGGACCGATGCCTAACGAATTCCGTGAAGAGAAAAATGTTGCTGTCTGCATAATCCTTACATTTGTTACATGTTCGATTTACATGTGGTTCTGGATGTATAATATGATTAAGAAAATCAGAATGCTTGCCAATGACACAAGCGATATGATAGGAGAATACCTTCTCCTTATGCTTGTACCATATTACAATGTTTACTGGGTATATACAAGAGGTAAAAAGATTTCCGAGGAAGCTGCAAGAAGAGGAATACAGATTACAGACAACAGCGTGCTTTATCTTATTCTTAATCTTCTCGGCCTTTCCATCGTATCATATGCAATGATGCAGAACGATCTGAATAAGCTGGCAAGAATGCTTTAATACATAGGAACTAAGGGACTGTGGTATACAGTCCCTTTTTAAATAGGAGGCACAAATGACATTACAGCAGCTTACATACCTTGTGAAGACGGCCGAATGCGGAAACATGACTGAGGCCGCGGGTGAACTTTTTATATCACAGCCGAGCCTCAGTGCGTCGATAAGTAATCTGGAAAAAGAAATGGGCGTTAAAATTTTTGTGAGAACGAAAAAGGGCGTCACAGTAACACGCGATGGCGAAGAACTTTTATCATATGCCAGAATGCTTCTTGAGCAGGCGGATATTATGAAAGAACACTTTGGCGTCAATAATAAGAGAGATCCCAAATTCTCTGTATCATGCCAGCATTATTCGTTTGCGGTAAATGCGTTCGTGGACACGGTTAATGAGTTTGATGCTGATAAGTACAGCTTCATATTAAGGGAGACGCAGACCGGTGAGATAATCGATGATGTAGCGCAGGGCAGGAGTGAACTTGGAATACTGTATCTGTCAGAACATAACGAGGAGGTCATCACCAAACTCATCAGGAAAAATGACCTTATTTTTGAAGAACTTTTTGTCGCCGGACCGCATGTGTTCATATGCCGGAAACATCCGCTGGCATCAAATAAATCCGTTACCATAGAGGAATTGCAGGCATACCCGTATCTGGTGTATGAACAGGGAGACAGAAATTCATTCTATTTCTCGGAAGAGTTCTTAAGTGTGCTTGACTTTCCAAAGATAATCCAGGTAAGGGACAGAGCCACATTGTTCAGTCTTGTAATAGGACTTAACGGTTTTACAGTCAGCTCCGGTGTAATAGATGATAAATTAAACAGCCCGGATATAATTGCAAAGCCTCTTGAAACAGATGATTATATGAGAATAGGCCTTGTAAGGCGTAAAGAGGCTATACTGAGCCGGTATGCCTGCTATTACATGGAATCAATTAAGCGATATATACCATAGAAGATAATTGCACAAGAAAGATATCCTCATTACCGTATTGCCGGCAGTGGGGATATTTTTTTAAATAAAAGTGTTGACAGCAAACAATAATGATGTATAATGAACATATGAACAGATGAACATATGTTGATACGAAAGCGAAATCAACGTAAGTTCCGGAAAGGAGGATATATGCAGGCAGAAGTGAATGAGGAACAGACAGAGATTGAAGATATTGCCAGACGTGTGACGGATAACCAGCCTGCGGAGGAAGTGCTGTACGATCTCGCAGAACTTTTTAAAGTGTTCGGAGATTCTACGAGAATACGAATCCTGTACGCACTTGTGGAAAGTGAACTTTGTGTCGGAGATCTTGCGCAGATTCTTGGAATGGGACAGTCGGCGGTAAGCCATCAGCTTAAGATACTTAAGGATGCGAAGCTGGTAAGATACAGGAGAGAAGGAAAGAGCGTGATATACGCCCTTGATGATGAACATGTAAGAAATATACTTAACATGGGAATGGAACATGTTGAAGAATAATTAATTTATTAAAAGGAGATTTGATATTATGAAGAAAACATACGGTGTAGAAGTTGATTGTGCTAACTGCGCAGCCAAGATGGAAGAAGCAGTTAAGGCTACGGCAGGAGTTAAGGATGCAGCATTGAGTTTTATGACACTGAAACTTAAAGTTGAGTTCGAGGATGGCGCTGATGTGGATGCGGTAATGAAAGAAGCATACAAGAACTGTAAGAAAGTTGAGGATGATTGCGAAATCTTCCTGTAATCCTTTATAGAAAAAGAGGTATGTGATATGACAGCAAAACAGAAAAAGGTATTATACCGAATAATAATATCGGCGGTTCTGCTTGCGGCGATATGGATTGTATCCGAATTTGCCGATATGCCATGGTGGCTTGAAGGAATATTATATCTGATACCGTATTTTGTTATTGGATACGATATCTTAAGAAAAGCAGTAAAAGGAATCTTAAAAGGTCAGGTTTTCGACGAAAATTTCCTTATGGCTATAGCAACGATTGGAGCCATAGGATTGAAAGAATTCAGGGAAGGCGTTGCCGTTATGCTTTTCTATCAGGTAGGTGAACTTTTCCAGTCCTGCGCCGTTGGAAAGAGCAGAAAAAATATCGCTGCCCTGATGGATATCAGACCTGACTATGCTAATGTCATGGTTGACGGTAATCTTGAGAAAGTCGATCCTGATGATGTGGAAATAGGAACGGAAATCATAGTAAACCCGGGTGAGAAGGTTCCTATTGACGGTGTGGTTACCGATGGCAGTTCGACATTAAATACAAGCGCCCTTACGGGAGAGAGCGTGCCTCGTGAAATCGCATGCGGAGATGAAATCATAAGCGGTTGCATAAATCTCACGGGCGTTATTAAGGTAAGGACGACCAAGGAATTCGGTGAGTCAACCGTCTCAAAGATTCTTGACATGGTTGAGAATTCGAGCATGAAGAAATCACGGTCTGAGAACTTCATAACAAGATTTGCTAAATATTACACACCAATAGTATGTTACAGTGCGCTTGCACTGGCAATACTTCCGCCGCTTGTATCCCTTATTATCGGGGCTTCGCCTGAATGGCAGAAGTGGGTTATCAGGGCACTTACATTCCTGGTAATAAGCTGTCCTTGTGCGCTTGTTATATCCATTCCTCTTAGTTTCTTCGGCGGAATCGGATGTGCATCAACCAACGGAATACTGGTTAAGGGTTCCAATTACCTTGAAGCACTTGCTTCAACGGGATATGTAGTATTTGATAAAACAGGCACGCTTACCAAGGGAGTGTTTGAAGTAAACGGTGTTTTTGCGGAAAACGGATTTGACAGCCACGAGCTTCTTGAGTATGCGGCATATGCGGAGAATGCGTCAAGCCATCCGATAAGCTTAAGCCTTAAGAATGCATACGGTAATAAAATCGATGCAAATAAGGTAAGCGGTATAGAAGAAATTGCCGGACACGGAGTAAGTGCCGTTGTGGACGGCCACAAGGTATATGCCGGTAATCTTAAATTAATGAATAAAATAGGCGTTCAATTTGTCAATGAACATAATGACGGTACTATAGTTTATGTTGCTGTAGATGACAAATATGCCGGATGCATTGTGATCTCGGATGTGATCAAACCGACAACGAAACATGCAATAGAAGGTCTTAAGAACCAGAATATAAAGACAGTAATGCTTACAGGGGATTCAAAGGCCGTGGCTGACAGAGTAGCAGCGGAAATCGGAATCGATATAGTAAAAAGTGAACTTCTTCCGGCAGATAAAGTTGCAGAAGTTGAAAAACTTATTGAAAACAAGAACCCGAAGGAAAAAGTTGCTTTTGCAGGTGATGGTATTAATGATGCACCGGTGCTGTCGAGAGCCGATATAGGTATAGCGATGGGAGCACTCGGATCGGATGCGGCAATAGAGGCGGCAGATGTTGTACTTATGGATGATGACCCGGCCAAAATAGCGCTCGCAATGAGAATTGCAATCAAGACATTGAGGATCGTTAAAGAAAATATAGTATTTGCACTTGCCATAAAGCTTGTGTGCCTTGTGCTCGGAGCACTCGGTATAGCCAATATGTGGATTGCCATATTTGCCGATGTAGGAGTTATGGTTATCGCAGTAGTTAATGCAACGAGAGCATTAAGACTTAAGAAATAGAAGTAAAAAATCAAGGCGTGTGAAAAAAAGAAGTGCCCCTAGGTCCTTTCTTTTCACACGCCTTATTTTTTTGATGGTGGCGCGGTGGTATGCACCGCTGGAAGCGAAATGCTTCAGTATACAATACGATATTTTCATACTTTTTTGGCAAAAATCAGCAATTTGGTGTCAATTACTTGCTATATGTGATACTCCAACATGACAATATATGATAATAAATATATTAAAATATATATGAAATTTAATATACTACAATACAAGGCTTGTCAAATTGATACTAAATGCCATAAAAACTGCAAAAAAGTGTGAATTAGTGAATTTCAAACCCGGAATAGTATCAATTAACACACCTCAAATCCGTCACACAAAGCCTGAAACTGGTTAATATGCCCATGTATATATCTTATCGGATAATAAATGCCTTGGCACCGTGGCTGTTTACCGATACATTGATAATATTACCGTCACAGTTATAACAGGTGCCACTCCATAATTCCGTAACATTCGTCACAGAGTCATAAAGTTCGATATCTCTTAAATCAATTTCTATACTGCCATCCGAATCGCCGGCATTGAAAATTGCAATATAATTGCCTCCGTCCGCAGCCGTGGCCGTCCACAGTATATATTCACAGTCGTTGTATACTCTGCGCCACACAGGATGTGAGTTGCGCGCATTGGAATGCATTTTAAGGATGTCATTACAGGTAATTAATCCCATTGTGAAATCGTCAAAACGGGTCATTTCACCGCCAATCATCAGTGGCGAGCGGAAAATACTCCATAATGTCACCATGGTAATCTGCTCATCCTGTGTGAAATTGGTATGATCGTTAATATCATAATCCTGACGTAACGGACCGATTGGAAGCATGTCCGCATCCGGCCAGTGACCGGCGCCTGTATGTATACACCATTTCTCGGCACGTTCAAACATGTTGTAGAGCAGTTCCCATTTATCCCAGAAATCATCGGTTATGCGCCACATGTTGGAAGTCTGTTTGTAAACTTCTGCTTTTTCGATAAGCGCAGGGCCCGGAGACAGGCTGAATATTATATCCCTTCCACAGCCGTATAAACAGTTGCTTATAAGCTTCAGTTCTTCCTCTTCATGAGGGAGTTCGCGGCAGATGTCATCGCATTTGATGAAGTCGACACCCCATGAGGCGTATAAATCAAAAAGACTTTCGTAATATTCTTTTGCACCTTCTTTGGAAGGGTCAACCCCGTACATATCCGTGTTCCATGCACAGATGCTTGCAGTCTTGGCAATTTCTCTTGCAGTGTGTGTACTATTTTTGATTGATGTGTTATTATGTACTGCCTGACGCGGAATGCCGCGCATTATATGTATTCCGAATTTGAGACCGAGTGAGTGCACATATTCAGCCAGAGGAGCAAATCCCAGGCCTCCCTTGGAGGATGGAAAACGTTTCTCATCCGGGATGAGCCTTGAATATTCGTCCATGCACAATTCTGTGAAAGGGTGGTATTCATGTGTGACAGCGGTCGGTTCGTACCATTGTATATCAACTACGATATATTCCCAGCCGTATTTACGAAGGTTGGCGGCCATAAAATCAGCATTTGCGCGGACGATGTCTTCGGTAACCGAAGCGCCGTAGCAATCCCAGCTGTTCCAGCCCATTGGAGCTTTAAGTGATTCCATTATATATTCATTCCTTTCTCAAAATCCCATTCGTCATAAGTACATTCAAGATTGGTAAATTCGGCCCGGTTATGGTTTCCGACTGCATATAATCCGATTACAACACCGGTAAAACCGCCGGCAACTTCACTTGAAAGAAACTTGGTATACGCATCGCCAAGGAAAATTTCCCTGCCGTTATCCCACACATAGAAATGATACTGCATGCTGTCTGAACGTATTATAAGTCTTATGTTGTCACCGCTTACGGGAACTATCGACTGAACATGCCTGATATTGCCGATATTCAGTTTAAGTACAGCCTCGTGTCCGAAAGCTCCCCTGCGTAGTGCAATATCATAATGTTCAAATTCATCCATGTATAATGTAATGCCGGCTTCACCGCGTTCACACCTTACATCACACTCACAGTCCATATCAAAATCACGCTGTCTTATTCCGATGAAAGTAGGAGTGTCACATTCATCCAACGTGATGTCTGTACCATATAAGACAGCTGAATGTCCGGAAAGCTCGTAATTTGATGTGACAGGGTGCCTTAAATAACACCAGTCTTTATCCCATTCTGTAGATTCAAAAGTATATTTCTTGACAGGATACTGTGCAAAATCACCTGCGATTTCATAAGAATAATCTGTGGTGCCGGCAGTTCCCGCACTGAACCATCCGTCTGCATCAAATGTAACCGGCGTGAGGAAAACTTCGCGTCCGAGGTGATGATAAGGCTGCCACATATGGATCTGTCTGAAACCGAGTGACAGGATGTGCCAGTCGCCGTGTGCATCCTGAATTAAGTCACCATGACCGATTCCCTGAATCAGGAAAGGCGCTTTGTTACGGTTAGTAAGAACCGGATTATGCGGATAATTGGTAAACGGACCCCAAGGATTGTCAGAGCGCGCGTAAGTAATCATGTGGCCGTATTCCGTGCCGCCTTCGGCAGCCATAAGATAATAGCTTCCGTTAATTTTGTAAAGATGCGGGCTTTCAAGATAACGTCCGCCTGAACCCTGCCAGATGGTACGGCTTGGCGTGAGCTTACGGCCGGTGGCAATATCAATTTCGCACTGGACAACGCCCGGAACACCGTTATCATCGGAACCGTTGCTGATAAAGTAAGCATGTCCGTCTTCAAAATAAAGAGAAGGATCAATTCCGTTCTGGTCGACCGTTATTGGTTCTGACCATTCTCCGCGGATGTCGTCGGTATATACATAGAAATGTTTGTGAGTCGTATCATTGGTGGTAACCATATAGAAACGGCCGTCATTAAACCTTATGGTAGGAGCAAATACACCGCCGGAACTGTTGATTTTGTTAAGCATGACCTGTGATGGCCTGGTAAGGACATGGCCTATCTGATTCCAGTTAACTAGGTCTTCACTTTCAAAAAGCGGTACTCCCGGGAAAAACTGGAACGAACTGCATACAAGGTAATATCTGCCATTAGCGGCACATACACTCGGATCGGGATAAAATCCCTTTAAAACAGGATTGGTATATTTCATAACAAACCTCCAAAAATAAATATATAATTATTGTAGCATTGTCACAAGACTTTGTACAATCGTGTTTTTTTCAGCAGAGTTATATTACTTATTGCATATGAGTTTTATATAAATTTAATAATTTATTATTCTTTTTTAATGGAATAATCGGAAAAAAAAGAGTAAGATGTATATAAATCAAGATGAAAGGGAACAGATTTATGTCACGATTCAGAGATAAATTTTCTAATTTTATGTCAGGAAGATACGGAACGGACGAATTCGGCCGTTTCCTTAATATAATTACGATTATTCTGTTAGTCGTATCAATATTTGTGAAAGTGGTATTTATTCCTGCACTGCTTGTACTGGGATACTCTTATTTCAGAATGTTTTCACGTAATTACGCGGCAAGAAGTGCGGAGAATCAGAAATATTGTTCAATACGGTATCGTAACGGAAGAGGCAGCCGCGGAACATACGGCAGTAGTAATACGTATTCCGGCCGCCCGATGACCAATAAGGAGAAACAGGCTGCTGACCGCAAGACACACCGCATATTCAAATGCCCGAACTGTTCACAGAAAATAAGGGTTCCTAAGCATAAGGGCAGAATATGTATAAAGTGCCCGAATTGCAGAATTGAGTTTATTAAGAAGACCTGATACGGAGGGCTGGGATGTTCGGATATATTACAGTCAACAAAGATGAACTGAAGATCAAGGATTATCGCCGGTACAGGGCTTTCTACTGTGGCGTGTGTCATAGTCTTGGAGAACATTACGGTTTGTCAGGAAGGATGACACTCACATATGATATGACGTTTATGGCGATAGTTCTTTCTGCCCTTTATGAGGATAATACTGTTCCGGCAATGCACAGGTGCATCCCGCATCCTGTCAGGAAACATGAGGCATTGTATAATGAGTATACCGATTATGCTGCAGCGGTTAATATTATGCTGACGTATTATAAGCTGAAAGATGACTGGGAGGATGAGAGAAAAATCAAATCTAATGCCTTTGCAGCACTTATTAAATCAGCTTTTAATAAAGCAAAGAGCCTTTATCCGAGACAGGCACTAGCAATAGAGACATATATTGCAGAGCAGAAAGAGTGCGAGAATCTGAAGACGGAGTCCCCTGATATTGCAGCCGGACCTACAGGAAGAATGCTTGCCGAGATATTTGATTACAGGCAGGATGAATGGAGTGAGAATCTAAGGCGTATGGGCTTTTATCTGGGCAAATATATATATATTATGGATGCGTTTGATGATTTGGAGCGGGATATCCGTAAAGATAACTATAATCCGTTTGCCGGGGTGTCGGAAAGCCCAAGCCTGGAGGACGATGTCAGACAGATTGAGATAGCATATGCTTCGGAAGCGGCGAAAGCATTTGAAGCACTGCCGGTGCTTGACAATGCTGATATAATTAGAAATATAATTTATTCCGGAATCTGGTCAGGATTCAATAAGGTCTGCAGCCGCAGGCATGGGACCGGTTCCGAGGAGAGGAAATAGCATGACAGACCCGTATTCAGTGCTTGGCGTATCAAGGGATGCAAGCGCGGATGAGATTAAGAAAGCATACAGAAAGCTTAGCAGGATATATCATCCGGATGCCAATGTCAATAATCCCAATAAGGCCCAGGCAGAGGAGAAATTTAAAGAAATACAGGAAGCATATAACCAGATCATGTTTGAACGTGAACATGGTGAGGGTTCTTATGGTAATAACAGAGCAGGATCGGGCCAGGGTGCCGGAGGAGGCACATACGGCGGATATGGTTACGGTGGATTTGGCGGATTCGGCCAGGGTTACGGAGGAACATATTCCAATGACGGACCGAGAATCAATGCCGCTATCAATTATATTAATAACGGCAGATATGCCGAAGCTATGAATGTGCTTGACGGAATGCCGTTGTCAGAGCATAATGCGAGATGGTATTATGTACATGCGTATGCTAATTACGGAATGGGCAATATCATTAATGCAAGAGAAGATGCCAGACAGGCGGTTAATCTGGAACCGGGCAATCAGGAATATATAAACCTCCTTTCCCAGCTGGAGAATGGCGGAACATGGTATCAGAACATGGGAAATGCCTATGATACAGGCAGCGGAAGCACAGGTTCGTGCTGTATGAGACTGTTGTGCCTTGAAATGCTTTGCAGCGGATGCTGCTGCGGAAGAGGCTGTATGTAATAACGGGAAGACATCGTATACGCGTTATAGGGCGAAAGATGTCTTCTTTTGCGTTTTTTATTACTTGATATGCAGTATTTTTTTATATAGAATCTATACACGGGAGATTAAGATGAAAAGAGAAATCCAATACATATATGATATACCGAAGTTCTCACGGAAAACATCACTTGCCAATACGGAGAATTTCATTAAGGAACTGGGTGCGTCATGTCCGGATTCAAAGATAATACATGTGGCCGGAACCAACGGCAAGGGCTCGGTATGTGAATATCTTAACAGTATACTGAGGGAATCCGGTTATAATGTCGGACTTTTTACTTCACCGCATCTGGTGGACATAAATGAACGAATTGTATATAATGATACAATGATTTCGGATGAAGAATTTGAAAAGATTTTTGCGGTAACCAGGACAGCAGCTGAAAAGATGAACGAACATCCGTCTTTTTTTGAGTTCCTTTTTGGAATGGCAATGAAGTATTTTGCGGGTAAGTCACCGGATTATATAATACTTGAGACAGGACTTGGCGGAAGGCTGGATGCAACCAACATAATCAGGAAACCTGCTGTATGTGTAATTACTTCTATCGGCCTTGACCATATGGAATATCTTGGCAGTACTTATGCGGAGATTGCCGCAGAGAAAGCAGGAATTATTAAGCCGGATGTTCCGGTTGTCTGGATGCGGGACCGCAATGACGTGGCTGAAGTTATAGCTGACACTGTACGCAGACACAAAGCAATATCATATGAGATAAATAAAAAGAACATAAATATAATATATGCTGATGATAAAAAGATTGATTTTTCATTGGATAATATGTATTATTGTAATGAGTGCTTTGAGATAAATTCTCCTGCGCATTATCAGCCGGAGAATGCTTCACTTGCGGTTACTGCAGCCAATGTATTGGGAATAACCGATACCGGTGTGATAAGAAGGGGCCTGTTGAAGGCATTCTGGATGGGTCGTATGCAGCGCATAACGGATGGATTTATCATTGACGGAGCACATAATGATGATGGAATCATACAGTTTCTTGATTCTGTGAGAATGCTTGAGCCTGAGGGCGGAAATGTTGTATTTTTCTCTGCGGTGAAGGACAAGCATTATGAAGGCATGATTGACAGCATATGCAAAAGCGGTCTTTTTGACCAATGTATTGCCATTCAGCTTGAAGACAGGAGAGGCCTTGATGTGCATACGATAGGAGAATGTTTCAGGCGTGGCGGGATGCCCGTTATTGAGGCAGAGAACATTGCGGACGGATGTGATCTTGCTTTTAAGAAAATCAAAGCCGGAAAGAATGTATTTGCAGTGGGTTCGCTGTATTTTGCAGGAGAAATTATCCGATATACAAGGAGGAATAATATATGATAGATTTTGACGAAGAGATTAAGAAGTTCCAGCCAAGCCTTGAGGTGGATGAAGCAGAAGATGCCATTTATAACAATGACACCACGGATGTCACGGCAGTCATTGATAAGATAGTCAGAGAAATCACGGATAAGCAATAGATTGGAGTTACACGATGAGATGTTATAAATGTAACAGCGTATTGTCGGATGAGGATTACTGTCTTAAGTGCGGAGCGGATGTTTCCGTTTACAAGATTGTAGTTAAAGCATCCAATTCATATTATAATCAGGGACTTGAGAAAGCGAGGGTCAGGGACCTTACCGGCGCGGTAACAGCGCTTAAGACCAGCCTCAGTCTTAATAAGAAGAACATTAAGGCACGCAATCTGTTAGGCCTTGTCTATTATGAGATGGGCGAACTTGCAATGGCTTTGTCAGAGTGGGTCATAAGCCTTAATCTTAAACAGGATCGCAATGTGGCGGAGGTATATATCCGTAAGATTAAATCCAATCCCAATAAGCTCGAACTTATAAACCAGGCGGCCAGGAGGTATAATATTGCGCTTGCCAAGGCAAAAGAGGGCGGCGATGATGTTGCACTCATACAGCTTAAGAAAGTTGCTGCCACATATCCGAAATTTATAAGAGCCAATCTTCTTCTTGCACTTATATATATGAAACGTAATGAAGACGAGAGAGCACTTAAAGTATTGCACAGAGTTCTTAAGATTGACCGCAACAATACGCTGGCTCTTAAATATATTGATGAGATTAACGGCGCATCCCAGACGCAGCCGGCGGATGGCAATGAAGAATATTACAGAAATTCAAAGAGAAAACCTCTTTCGGGTAATGATGTCATATTGCCGCGCAATTCATATAAAGAGCCGTCAAGCGGCGTGTTTACGGTTGTATATATCCTGCTCGGAGTGGTTATAGGAGCCGCGCTTATATGGTTCCTTATCGTACCTGCCAAACTCCAGAGTTCGCAGCACGAGAATAATGACACTATCAAGAAATACAGTGAGCAGCTTTCGGGATACTCGGTAGAGATAACTACATTGGAGAAGCAGAACGAGGAACTGACCTCGCAATTGGATGCAGCCAATAAGGAACTTGAACAATATAAGGGCGATTCCGGAGAAACAGCATTGTATGCCAAACTGGTTGAAGCGGTAAGCGAATACCTTGCCAATGACGTTGATAAAGCAGCACTTGCGTTAGCCGATATAGACGTAACGCAGCTTCCGACCCAGACAGCGAAGGATTTATATACAACGCTTGAAGATAAGTGTAATGGCGGTGCAAGAACGTTTTATATGGCAGGACTTAATGCATATAACCAGAAGAACTATGTGGATGCGGCCAAATACCTTGAGAAGGCTTACGAACTTGACAATAAGTCAGTCGAAACACCGTATTATCTTGCAATGTCGTATTTTGAACTTAATGACCTCGAAAATGCACAGAAATACGTTGATGTGGTCAATTCAAAGTTTGGTGATACAACATTTGCCAAACAGCTTAAGGAATATGTTGATTCGCGTACAGAAGAATAAACCACACTTTCAATAAGTGGCGGAGCAATTAATTATATATTAACTGCTCCGCTTTTTTTAGTAATATTGCAATATAATATAATGAAGGGAGAATTATAATGGACAGTATGTGTATAGCCAGAAAAAATCTTATTATTGTAAAGCTCTCATGTGATCTGGATCATCATGTCACGGAGGCAATCAGAAGTGAAATTGATATGAACATCGATAACAAAGGCATTAAGAATATTGCTTTTGATTTCAAAAATGTCAGTTTTATGGACAGTTCGGGAATCGGACTCATAATGGGAAGATATAAGAAAATCCGCCCGATGGGTGGAGAGATTTTTGTCAGCAATCTTAACTGCAGGATGCAGAGAATTTTCGGATTGTTCGGACTTAACAGCATAACCGAGAGAAACAGTAAAATAGACATGATAGTAAATGAGGAGGATTAACAATGGACAGAATTAAAATTGAATTCGATGCCGTTTCCGAGAATGAAGGATTTGCCAGAGTGTGTGTGGCAGCCTTTGCAACGAGGCTTGACCCGACACTTGAGGAGATTAACGACATAAAAACCGCTGTTTCAGAGGCGGTAACCAATTCGGTGATACATGGATATAACAAGAAGGGCGGTCTGATAACTTTAACTGCTGAAATCGAGGAGAAGACGCTTAAGGTTATCATAGAAGATAGTGGACGCGGCATAGATAATGTCAAAAAAGCCATGGAGCCTATGTTTACAACCGGAGAGGATGATGAACGTTCCGGAATGGGATTTACATTTATGGATGTATTTATGGACGGACTGGAGGTATGGTCCGAGCCGGGGTGTGGGACCAGAGTAACCATGTTTAAAAGGATAGGACAGGAAACAGAATAAGCGGAGGTGTGATTATGAATCATACCAAAGAGCTTATAGAACTTGCACATCAGGGCAACAAAGAAGCCAGGGATGTGCTGGTGATGGAAAATATGGGGCTTGTCTACAGCATTGCAAAACGTTTTGCGGGCCGTGGATATGATATGGAGGATATTACGCAGATAGGTACGATTGGACTTATCAAAGCGATTGACAAGTTTGATCTTGGGCAGCCTGTTATGCTGAGTACCTATGCTGTGCCAATGATAAGCGGGGAGATCAAGCGGTTCATCCGTGACGATGGAATGATCAAAATATCACGCTCAATAAAAGAAAACGGCTGGAAAATAAGGAAGGCCTCAGAACAACTTGCCAAGACAAACGGCCGCGAGCCTACAGCCGGGGAAATTTCTGAATTTACAGGAATTCCGGTGGAAGATATAGCAATCGCGACTACCGCGGGCAAGGAAGTAGAATCAATATATAAGACTGCGTATCAAAGCGACGGCGCACAAGTGTATATCGTTGATAAACTGGCTGCGGTGTCCGAGGTGCCTGCGAGTGAGAAACTGTTAAACCATATGATGCTTGAGCAGATGATAGATTCGCTTGATGAGACAGAGAAATGCCTCATCAGAATGAGATATTATGAGGACTGTACCCAGACACAGGTTGCAGACAAACTCGGAATTTCGCAGGTACAGGTATCGCGTCTTGAAAAGAAAATTCTTATGCGTATGCGGAAAAATATTGATTTGTGAATAAAAAAAAGACCTTTGCAGAAAATATAATAACTAAATGATGCGAGGTTATTATGAACGAAACAGTTTATATAAGCTTTCCCAAAAATACGCAGGTCAATACTGCACGCGTATCGATAGGCGACTGTGCTTCGGTGTGGTGTGAGGATGCACACATTACTGCAAGAGTCAAAGCAATTACATTGGCAAATGTACCGGATGTCAGAAGCAGGCGGTATGTTTTTTCAATAATGAAGGTAATAGAGCTTATTAAGAAGGAAGTTGCGGATGTGGAAATAAACAGCGTAGGCGAATCAGATTTTATTATATCATATAAGAAACCACAAAAACGCAGCAGGATTTTAGAATATGCCAAAATCGTATTTATCGGACTTATTGTGTTCTGCGGAGGTGCGTTTGCAATAATTGCATATGGAAATGACGTAGATATAAACTCTGTCATGGAATCGGTGTGTACATTTGTTACCGGAGATAATAATTGGCTGTGGGTTTTACAGTCGTCATACTGCATAGGACTCGGAGCCGGAATAATTATTTTCTACAACCATATAGGACGCAGAAAATATGAGAAAGATCCGACGCCTCTGGAGGTTGAGATGCGCTTATATGAAGATGATGCGAACACGGCAATTATCAATGAAAGCGCCAGGGAGGCTAAGGAACAGGATGTTAAATGACATTTTAATAATTGTGATGTTTGGACTGGGTGCAGGAGCGGTAACCGCAGGCGGATATTTTGCCGTGGTTACTTCCGTTGGTGTGGTGACAAGATTTGCTCAATATACCAATACGGCAGACAGAATAAGATTATACGAAAGTCTTATCATGGCGGGGGCTATTCTTGGCAATATACTATTCGTATTCAGTCCGGGACTTAAAATATGGGGAGGAATGATGGCGGTATTCGGTCTGGCTGCCGGAATATTCACAGGTTGTTTTCTTATGTCGCTCGCAGAGACGGTAAAAGGCGTGCCCGTATTTATAAGAAGAACCGGACTTACAACGGGATTATGCATATTGATAATAGTCCTTGCAGCCGGTAAGAGTCTGGGCAGTTTCTTTTATTTCTGTTTTTATAAATGATATGCGTATTTTCGACAAAATAAGATAAAAGTGATTGATTATACCGAATTAATAGGATATAATCTTCTGTATACAGGGTGCATACGAGGAGGTTCTGTTAAAAGTGGACAGAATATTTGATATCGAAGACGGTAGAGTTAACAGAAAACGTATATATGACATGGACAGCAAACAGAAGGATGCTATCATAGAAGCATTGTGCGGCCGGTATAATGCATTATTTGTAATCGGTGCTGAAAGTGACACGTTAACTGTTATGTATATGCCGGCCCGATATGATTCAATGGCTGAACCGGATAAAGGGTATGAAGACGGACTTAAGACATATTGTGACACTTTTGTATGTGATGTTGACAGAATCAGAGTTGAGAAATATATGTCACTTGCAGGACTTAAGAGAACACTGGACAATAACACCACAGCTGAAATATCATATAAGACAGTCGATGACAGATATATGTCTGCAAGAGCGGTTGAGATAAGGAATCCGGATGTTAAAGAACGCACTTTTTTACTGGGAATAGTTAAGTATGAGCATGAACTTGAAGAAGAACAGAGACTTGGCAGAAGTAATGATATCATAACGTCGCTTGCGGAATCCTATCAGGTTATTTACAGAGTTAATATTGTTACGTGTTCCTATGAAATAATACTTATGAATTTTGACAGGACACGGTTTGTAGACAATTTTGCCAACTTTGAGGAACTGGAGAGGAACTATATCAGGAACGGCGTTGAACTCAAATACATCAAAGCTGGTGGAAAAGAACCATCTATCAGCAATATCAGGGAACATCTGAAGAAGAGCCGTGAGCCGATGGAAGCTTATTACAGGGAATGGGACGGAAGATGGCTCAAGCTTGTGGTTACACCGGATAAGAATTATTCGGATGAAAGACCATATGTAATATATGCTATTAAGGAATGCAATGAACAGATTGAGAGGGATACGGCTTCCATTATCAATTCAACCGCCGTGTCAAAGATTTATATTCTCAATATAATCATAGATGAAGAAAACGACAGTTATAATTGTCTGTACAGTGATGACCATACACTGCTTCCGTGTGGAACGGGACGTTTCAGCGATTTTATTGGTATGATGAAGAAACTTGTCTATGAAGAGGATTATTATATTTTTGAATCCCTTCTTGATGAGGCGGTGCCGGGACGTAAAGGTTTTGTTGAACGTGAATACAGGGCTGAGGACGGCCGCGGAATGGTCCATTATCTGAATGGATTCTCGACATATGTTAATCTGCCGGAGGGTGGACGTAAACTTCTTCTTGTTCGAAATATCGATGAACGTGCAGCCAACCGTGCGAGGATAAGCCTGTTGGACGACCAGACGACAATGTTGAGAAATATTCTTTATGCGCTCGGAGATGCTTATTTTGGAATATATTACTGCGACCTGGTTGAGGGCACTATTTCCCCGGCGAGAGAGGACGGCGCAGTTCACGACCTTCTCGTTACGGATAATTATTACGAAACGGTCATGCGCAGATACATAAGCGAATATGTGCTTGATGAAGACAAAGAGCGCGTTATGCGCTTTATTGATATAAATAATATCAGACGTTCGCTGCGTGAAGAAGGGCAGTCAATGCACTGTGAATTTATGCGCAGATTTGATAACGGATACAGATGGGTAAGGGTTGATGTTCAGGCCATACATTTTAAAGGCGGATATGTCAAACAGATTATAATGGCATATAAGGATATTCATGATGAAAGATCTGCCGAACTCAGACATAAAAAAGAACTGAAAGATGCACTTGCAAAGGCGGAGAATGCCAGTAAAGCCAAATCGGAATTTCTTTCAAATATTTCCCATGACCTTAGGACACCAATGAATGCAGTTATGGGAATGACCGATATTGCGCTGAATCATATCGGGGATATGGGAAGGGTAAAGGCATGCCTTACAAGAATAGATACAGCAGCCAAATATCTTCTGAGCCTTATAAATGACGTTCTTGATATGTCATACATCGAAAGTGGTAAAATGACGGTAAATGAAGAGACTTTTTCTCTTCCGCAGCTTGTACACGGAATTATAGCGATTCTGCAGCAACAGGCAGGAGATAAGAAACTTAATTTTTCAGCCGTGGCAATCGGAGTGACACATGAGGAACTTGTCGGTGACAGGCTTAAGCTTGATCAGATACTTACCAATGTAATAGGTAATGCTATTAAATACACCCAGAGCGGCGGAAGAGTCAAACTTACAATAGAGCAGCAGGAAATATCGGCTGGTACGGCAAATTATATTTTTAAGGTGGAAGATAACGGATGCGGTATGAGCAAGGAATTCTGCAAAAGAATTTTTCAGCCGTTTGAGCGTGAATACAATAATACGATTGCAGTGACGGAAGGCACAGGCCTGGGGATGTCCATTACGGGTAAATATGTCCAGATGCTCGGTGGCCGGATTGACATTGACAGTGAGAAGAACGTCGGAAGCAAATTTACGATATCAATCCCGTTTAAGTATATAGATAAGGCATTGGATGTTGATATCGATAAATCCATGGAACGTTTTGAAATCATACATTTCAATAACATAAATGACGATTTAGTTTCCAGAATCAAGAGCACATCGATGTGTAACGGAGGACGTCCCGTGGTTGTGGCGGGAACTTATGATGAGTCATATTTTGACGAGGATTTATACAAGGCCGGGATGAAAGCATATGTTACGGAACCTGTTTTCCTGTCGGATATTAAGAAAATCGAGCAGAAAATCATTGAACCGGGCTCGGACGAGGACACCGGCAATGACAATGTACAGTATGATTTTACCGGCCGGAGAATACTTGTTGTGGATGACAATGATATTAATGCCGATATAGCGGTAGATTATCTTGAGGATGTAAATGCCCAATGTGACACGGCATCCAACGGAAAGGAAGCATATGACCTGATTGCAGGAGGAACCGTATACGACCTTATACTTATGGATGTCAGGATGCCGGTTATGAACGGTTATGATGCGACAAGAGCCATAAGGAGCCTTAAGACAGATTATGCGCTCAATGTGCCTATAGTGGCAATGACTGCCAATGCGTTCAAAGAAGATATAGATGCGACGTATAAATGTGGTATGAATGGCCATATAACCAAGCCTATGAGTTCGGATGCATTGTATTCAATATTATACAGACTTTTGTCGTAGATTAGCGATAGAGAAATATTGTTAAACCCTTATAATTTGTTATATACTTATATGTGTACAAAGATTTAGAAACGTAAGGTGGATATATGACAAATTGGAAGGACGAATTGAAGAACGCTGATGTTGATGTTGACAGTGCAATAGCCCGTTTCTGCGGTAAGGAAGACAGATATGCCAAGTATCTCAGACTTTTTTATGCGGATAATAACTATGAGATGTTAATCGAAGCACTCGATAAAGGTGATTGTGAGGAAGCGTTTGAACACTGCCATTCACTTAAAGGCGTTGTTGGGAATCTTGGATTTCGCAGGATGTTTCCGAATATTTATGATGCATGTGAGAAATTAAGAGCCGGTGATATGACCGGTGTCAGGCAGACGGTGGAAGAAGTCGGCGGCAATTATCACACGATCATGAACATAATAAAGAATTACCTCTGCCCTGAGGAATGACATAATACTTAAGGATGAAAGGAGTTATGGGTTTGGCAGATTTAATTAAAATAGCTATTGTGGATGACAACGATATCATAAGAGAGATGATACATGATACATTAGCGGATGAGGAAGACTTTACAATCGTTGGAGAAGCATCCGACGGAGAAAGCGCAGTCGAATTGATTAAAGCGGACAGGCCGGATGTGGTACTGCTTGATCTTGTAATGCCTAAGCTTGATGGTATGGGCGTTATGATGAGGATCAGGAATAGTCAGGATATGAAGGATTATCACCCGGAATATATTGTTCTGTCTGCTGCAGGCCGTGAGGATATAGTAAGTGAGGCACTTAATAACGGTGCGACTTATTTTATGATGAAACCGTTTGACGGTGAGGCGCTTATTAAGAGAATAAGACATATCAGGACAGGCGCCGGACAGGAGAAAGATGCAGCAGGCCTCGAAGATGAAGCGAAAAATCTGGATCTTGAAATATCGGAACTTTTAAGATCAATCGGTATGCCGATTAAGATGGTTGGATACAAATACCTGCGTGATGCAATCGAAAAGGCGGTCGGTGAACCTGATGGTGATCTGTCAATTACGAAGACAATATACCCGGCGGTTGCGGAAGAATACGGAACATCAGCTACTAATGTGGAACGTAATATAAGATATATCATAGCGGCAACGTGGGAACGTAATGATAACATTGAAGTTCCTTTTTTGCCGAATAAGAAGGACAAGCCTACTAACAGTGAGTTTATTCTCGGATGTGCGGAACACATCAGGCTTAAATCACTTAAATAGCCGCATATTATAGCTCTCTTCGCTAATAATATCACTAAGACAGATATTATAGCGGGAGGGCTTTTTTTATGGATGAAAATGACAAAAAACAATACAACAGATATGTTGAAAAAGTAACGCCTACACACAGTGTTGTTATGCAGATGGTAAAGGCTTTTGCGGTGGGAGGATGTGTATGTGTTCTGGGTCAGATCATTTACAATATAGCAATATTTTACTGGCATCTTGATAAGACGAGTGCATCGACATGGTGCTCTCTGATACTTATATTTATTTCCGTTCTGCTTACGGCAGCGGGACTGTATCCTAAGATTACCAAATTTGCCGGTGCGGGGCTGCTGGTTCCAATTACGGGATTTGCTAATTCGGTTGCTGCAGCCGCAATTGAATTTAAAAAAGAAGGCCAGGTATTCGGTGTCGGAGCCAAAATATTTACGATAGCGGGACCTGTTATTCTGTACGGCATACTGTCAAGTTCTGCGCTTGGATTTATATACTGGCTCGGAACCTGCCTCGGATGGTGGTAACCTGTACAAACCGTTACACCGAAAAATCGCTGAAACCTCATGGTCTCAGCGATTTTAATCGGGCTGGTTTTGGTACATTGACATTAAAAACAGAATGTGTGATAATTACATAGTGGATAGACAAAATGCATAATTAAAAGATGATTTAACATATTCAAGAGGCAGCTATGATAATAGACAGAGCAAAGGAAGATGATATCGGACGGCTTGAAGAGCTGTGGTACGAGGCTTTTGGAGACGATAAGGAGATAATAGAATTATTTATGTCCAAAGTATTGAATGGTGCACAGACATATGTTGTCAGGAAATCAGGCATAATAGTATCGGTGCTGTATGCAATTCCCACTATTGATGATAATTATTATCTGTATGCGCTGGCAACGGATGCAGATTACAGAAATCGTGGATATATGTCAGCACTTATCAGATATTTTATTGATCATTTTGATGCCGGATATTTTTTCCTTATTCCGGGCGAAGAAGAACTGGTATCATATTATGAAGAACTTGGATTTGATGTACATGTTCCGGCGGGAATAAGAAGTAATGTAAAGAATATATTTAATGAAAGTGTGACAGGATATGTTATTGCGGAAATCAAAGCAGATGATGGCGTAATTCCGGATCTGCCGGACGCGCTTGTCTGCGTAAAGCATTCGGCAGCACCGGACGCGGTATACGGATTGATACCGTACTGACATATTCGGACAGGTAAATAACATGGAATTTAACAAAATAAATTTTAGTGATATGGAAACATTAAGAAAGCATACAAGGCTTGCGCATACACGCAACTGCGAATATGCGATGGTAAATATTTTTTTCTGGAATGACACCGATAAGCTTATGTTTGCGGTTATTGATGATGTGCTGGTATACAGGCTTATTGATGCCGGAACCGCATATTATTCGATTGTGGAATTTATAGAAGAGCCGGCGGAACTTGTTATGAAGCTTGAGCAGGATGCGGTGGATAACGGATGCCGTATGGTACTTACCAATATGTCAGAGAATATGGTATTAAGACTTGAAAGAGAAATGGTCGGACAGTTGAGATACTGGTATGACAGGGAATACAGTGATTATATATATGAAGTTGATGATCTTATAAGACTTTCCGGTTCCAAATATCACGGCAAGAAAAATCACCTTAATAAATTCTTAAATACTTATGCATTTTCATATGAGGAAATCACTGAGGATAACATAGAGGAATGCCGCCGTATGAAAGAAGAGTGGGCGGTCAGAAAAGGCGGAGACATAGAAGAATACAGGGAAGAACTTGATATTATAGACAATGTTCTGGATAATTATGATAAGTTTAATCTGATTGGCGGTCTGATAAGAATCGACGGTAAGGTATCGGCTTTTACAATTGGCGAAGCGATTTCGGAAGATACCTTTGTAACGCATTTTGAGAAAGCGGATGAGGACATTCCGGGACTTTATCAGGCAATTAACCAGCAGTTTGCCGCAAATTCAATTTCAGGCTTTAAGTATGTCAACAGGGAAGATGATATAGGACTTCCGGGCATAAGGCAGGCAAAGCTTTCATACAGACCTGTAATGATGTTTGATAAATATAACGCTGAGAAAACTATTCAGTGAAAAATATTGAATTTATTGTAATAAAATGCTACAATGGATATCTATTGAGAAATAAGGAATAATTCAAATGATAGATATTATAATAACCGTAATAAGTATAGCATTGTCATATTATTATACGGCTTTTATGCATGTTTTTGCTAATCCCGCACCGTATAAGTATATTGTGGTATTTATTGTTTCTTTTCTGATATGCTGGGCAGCATTATTTATTCTTTTTGGAATAATATGTGTGATTATATCATTACCTGTCAATATCAATAAAGAATATGCCGGAACAAGCAGATTTTATACGACATTGTTCGGACTTATGCTTGAATTTGCCGGATTTGTTTCCGGCGCAAGGGTGATTGTAAATGGCAGGGATAAGATTCCGCGCAAGGAGAGATTTCTTTTTGTCTCCAATCACAGGTCGAATTACGATCCGATTATACAATGCGGAGAGATGAAGTTGCAGCCCATGGCTTTTATTAGCAAACGCGCCAATTTTAGAATTCCGTTTATACGCAGATATATGGTCAGATGCAGATACATACCGCTTGAGCGGAAAAATATGCGTAACGGTGCAGAGGCGGTTATGAAAGCTGCCCGGATGATAAGCTCAGGACAGTCCTGTATAGGTGTTTATCCTGAGGGAACGCGTAATACCGGCGGGAATCTGCTTGATTTTCACAATGGTTGTTTTAAAATTGCATTATGGGCCAAATGCCCTATTGTGGTATCTGTGATAAGAGGAACGGAGAATATCTGTAAGAATTTTCCGCTCAGAAGAACCAAGGTTGTCATGGATATTATTGACGTTATACCATATAATAGGATAGAGCATATGAAGACCGGCGAGATATCGGAACTTGTCAGAAATATGATGGAAGAACATTTGAAGTCAGGAGGTAAGAAATGAATTATCTTTTTTATAATCCAAGCGCCAGAAACGGTAAGGCTGCGGAAGATCTTCAATTGATTAAGAAGACACTTGACGGACAGGATGTTGAGATATATGCTGTAACGGATATTGATGATTATGTATCTGTTATTGATAAAATACAACCTGAAGATATTGTATACATAGTCGGAGGCGACGGAACACTTAACCGCTTTATTAATGATTCGACGAATCTTAGGATTCTCGGAGACATTTTTTTCTACCCAGCGGGAACCGGTAATGATTTTAAACATGATGTCGATCCGGATAATTCATTATACAGAATCAGGCTGAACGACTACATAAGAAATCTTCCGACGGTTACGGTCGGTGGTGTAACCTATAAGTTTGTTAACGGAATAGGATTCGGAATAGACGGATATTGCTGTGAAGAAGGCGACAGAAAGCGTGCGGCGGGCAAGCATGATATTAATTATTCGGCAATTGCCGTTAAGGGATGCCTTTTTAGTTTTAAACCATACGGAGCAGACATTACGGTGGATGGCGAGACAAGACATTACGATAAAGTGTGGCTTGCGCCGACGATGTTCGGAAAATATTACGGCGGAGGAATGAAGGTTGCGCCGGAACAGGACCGCAATAATCCGCAGCATACAGTCACAAACGTTGTTATACACGGAACAGGCCGGCTTAAGACGCTTATTCGTTTCACTAAGATTTTTTCCGGAGAACACACGAAATATACTGACATGGTTGACATACGGACGGGGCATGAAGTCAGGGTCGTTTTCGACAGACCATGTGCGCTGCAGATAGATGGCGAGACGGTGAAGAATGTGACTGAATATACAGTCAAATATGAATAAAATAACAACATCCTTTGCATAATATGACTAAAATTATGTAAAGGATGTTTTTGTATGGGGAAAATCGGGAAATGCAGTATAGAATTTGATAACAAACCGCTTATAAGTGCTTCCGCATCGGTTGTCGGTCAAAAAGAGGGCGAGGGACCGTTGGGGGAGTATTTTGACCGGGTCATCGATGACCCGATGGCAGGCCAGAATACATGGGAGGAAGCTGAAAGCGAAATGCAGCGGCAGCTTGTGGATGAACTTCTTATTAAGAGCGGACTTCAGGCAAAAGAAGTCAGATATTTTTTCGCTGGTGACCTGTTGGGCCAGTTGATCGCGACATCATTCGGAATATCCGGGTTTGAGGTGCCTGTATTCGGGCTGTACGGTGCGTGTTCCACAATGGGGGAAGCGTTATCTTTAGCAGCAATGACCGTCTCCGCCGGATATGCCGACAATGTGATTGCCATGACATCGAGTCATTTCGGAAGTGCCGAGAAACAATTCCGGTTTCCGTTGGACTATGGTAATCAGAGACCGCTTTGTGCGACATGGACGGTGACAGGGGCCGGGGGAGTGATCTTGTCGGCATCCGGAGAGTCGGACATATGTGTCAGCGGAATAACGACAGGCAGAATTGTGGATTACGGAATACAGGATTCATTCAATATGGGAGCCGCGATGGCTCCGGCAGCATGTGATGTAATATACAATCACTTAATGGACTTTGAACGCAGGCCGGAAGACTATGATGCAATCTATACCGGAGATTTGGGAAGTGTGGGACAGACCATCCTTATTGACCTTATGGACAAGCGCGGATTTGATATAAGCAAGGTACATCATGACTGCGGAGTGGAAATTTATGATGCCGGTACGCAGGACACGCATGCGGGAGGAAGCGGATGCGGGTGCAGTGCCGCAACGCTTTCGGCGCAGATATTAAGGCGCATCAGGGAAGGCGAATACAGCAGGGTATTATTCGTGCCGACAGGTGCACTTCTGTCCGCTATCAGCTTTAACGAGGGCAAGACTGTGCCGGGCATTGCACATGCGGTAGTTATCGAGAAAATCGACAGAGGGGGAGAAAAGTAATGGACTATGTTCTGGCATTTGTAACAGGCGGTGCGATATGTGCGCTGGTGCAGCTGTTAATGGAAAAAACAAAGCTCATGCCGGGAAGGATAATGGTGTTGTTGGTATGTACCGGTGCCGTCATCTCGGCAATAGGCTTGTATGAACCGTTTTCCGAATGGGCGGGAGCGGGAGCGAATGTGCCGTTACTCGGTTTCGGAAACGTTCTTTTTAAAGGCGTGAAGGAGGCAGTCGACATGCAGGGCTTCTTAGGAATCTTCCTCGGCGGTTTCAAAGCCGGAGCCGCAGGAATAAGCGGAGCGTTGATATTCGGTTACATTGCGTCGCTGCTAGTGAATCCGAGGATGAAAAAATAGTATAAACAGTATAAATATTCAAAAAAATGCTGGAAATCGGGCAGTAATTGTAGTACGATAGAATCTAAAGAAATTCAGTGCCTTAGAAATTGGCAGCAGCTGAAGATAAGAAAGGAAAGATTCTCATGGAAAAGAAGAACATTGACTGGTCAAATCTTGGTTTTGGATACGTTAAGACTGATAAGAGATTTGTATCGAATTATAAGAATGGAGCATGGGATGAAGGAGCGCTTATCGAGGATGATACAGTTACCATCAGCGAGTGTGCCGGAGTTTTACAGTATGCCCAGACAGTATTTGAAGGACTTAAGGCCTATACGACCGAGAAGGGACAGATTGTCATTTTCAGACCGGATCTCAACGGTGAGAGACTTGAGCAGTCAGCAGCACGTCTTGAGATGCCTATATACCCTAAAGACAAATTTGTTGAAGCAGTAGAAGCAACAGTTAAAGCCAACGATGCATATGTTCCTCCTTACGGAACAGGTGCTACATTATATATTCGCCCGTATATGTTCGGAACTAACGCGGTAATCGGAGTTAAGCCGGCGGATGAATACCAGTTCAGAGTATTTACCACACCTGTAGGACCGTACTTTAAGGGCGGCGCCAAGCCTATTACAATCAAGGTTTCTGATTTTGACCGTGCGGCACCTCACGGAACAGGCCATATCAAAGCAGGACTTAATTATGCGATGAGCCTTCATGCAATTGTTACTGCACATAAGGAAGGCTATGACGAGAATTTATACCTTGACCCGGCTACAAGAACCAAGGTTGAGGAGACAGGAGGAGCTAACTTCATCTTCGTTACCAAGGACAATACGGTTGTAGTACCTAAGTCACCAAGTATCCTTCCGTCAATTACCCGTCGTTCACTTGTATATGTTGCAAGCGAGTACCTCGGACTTAAGGTTGAGGAGAGAGAAGTTCTTTTCTCAGAGGTTAAGGATTTCGCAGAGGCTGGTCTTTGCGGAACGGCAGCGGTTATCTCACCTATCGGCAAAATCGTTGACCACGGTAAGGAAATTGCACTTCCGAGCGGAATGGAGAGCATGGGACCTGTTACCAAGAAGCTTTACGATACACTCACAGGAATCCAGATGGGACGCATCGAGGCTCCTAAGGGCTGGATCAGGGTAATAGAGTAATGAACCCGGCATCATTATTTAAGCTCAAGGGCTTATGGGAAAAATTTACCGCAAGACATCCGAAGTTCCCGGCTTTTATTCAGGCAGCGGGCAATGGAATGATGAATGACGGCACGATAGTCGATATTACGATAACGGCTCCGGACGGCCGCCGCATCAGTACGAATGTCAAATTGTGTGAAGAGGATCTTGAACTTTTCCGCCAGTTAAAATAGCATATATTAAGAGCATTTATCGTGCATCATGTATGGTAAATGCTCTTTTTTTATAACTGATTATTGCTGTATTGCTGTTCAAATATTTACATTGACCCTATAATATATGAAATGTTATGATACATATAGGGTACTGAATGGTTAATAAGATAATAATTGTTAGCTGACATGCAGTGCCGGAGGCATTGTGTGTTATTTTTATTTTAAGGTGTATTAATGAAGCTTAGAGCAAATATAGTTATAATTTTACTGCTTGCCGTATCACTGACCGTAGGTTGTTCAAAGTGGAATGATGGGGTGCAAATACAAATAGGTGAAGCATTGGAAACGACAACGGAAAAACCAACCAAAGCACAGGCTCCCGATATCGAAACGCCGACTATTGAAATGGTGGAATACGAACCATATTATTCCGAACCGGGTGACTGGTATGATGATAACGGAAGACTTAGAGAACCGGTAGAGGACAATTTATGGTATCATACTCCGGTTATAGCAGATATGAGCCGGTTATGCGCAGTGCCGGAGGAAGTACTGAACAAAGCCTCTACACGGGAACTGGTTGAACTTGTGGTAAACAGCAGACTGAATTATCTTGGTACAACAGGTGAGTACGATGCCGGAATGGAATTAATGCGCATGAGATACAATGCAATGAGAGAACTGCTTGCCAGAGAGGACTGTGCCGAGGCAGTGTTGAAATATTATGAGGATTATGATATTCCGCTTCACCGGGCATTTGACTATTCACTGATATCGGAAGATTGGGAATGGCAGGAATTTATTGATAAATCATTGGACATATTCGATAATGAAGAGTATTCTGCCCAGATTAACAGGGATACTTTTGTCAAGTATAATCTTAACTGCTGTGAGTGGCTTATGACACAGGAAAGTTATATTAAGCAATTAAGTGATGAGCAATGCATTAGGACGGTTGAGGCTGTACGGAAAAAATCTGAGGAACTTCAAAAAAGTGATTATTCAAAATCCATAAGTAATTACTTTGAGAAAGCCATGAAAAACAAGCCCGGCAGGATGTCAAAGTATCTTGCGGCAATTGAGAGAACGGATGGATAAGAAATGAAGAGAAAAATTATATACATATCGGCAGTTACCGGTGTGGCACTGGCAATACTGATTGTCAGTCTGGTAAACCGTTTCAAGGACAGAAATAAGTATACGGATGTAGTAATAACGGGTCATGATGAAAACAATATGTATTTTACGGTTGGCTCGCTTAGCTATTCTTATAATGAATCCGATGGCGTAAAGAAGATAAAAAAACATACCGGAGATTATGAAACGGAACAAGATGTTGAGCAGATATTATCGGGAGCGACGCTACCCGAAGGAAGTAATACGGATGTCAGGGATATGATCACAGACGGAAAAGCGGTGTATTACTGGAGAAAGCTTTCCGAAGATACTTTTAAACTGTATGCGTATATTCCGAAGACCGGGGAGAGCAGATCTGTATGTGATTACACGGATATGCTTGATGCAGATAAACTGTATGATGGGCATACCAATCCTTGCAGTTTATATATGTGGAAAGATCATATATATTCGGAAGGCTACCGCTCGGATATACTGATGTTTGATATCACATATGATGATGACGGGTATCCGGTAAGCGTGACATTTAATAAGACTATATTTGAATTTGACAAATAATATAATAAGAAACATTTCCTTACAAATGCGGCAATAGCGGCGATAAGGAAATGTTTCTTTTATTTGTGTCTGTTATTCTTTAATTATGCACTTCGCATTTCTTGTTCAGATATTCTTCGGTAATTGCGTATTTCTCATCGCCGATCGTGAAAGAGTTTTTGTTAAAACTTGAATAATCTTTAATGATACGTATCACAGATGAATAGCTCGGACAGTTATTTCCTGCAATTTCACCTGAAGTGGCGCAGATATCCACTTTGGTATGGACATTGCATGCTGTTGTAGGTTCTGTTCCGGATTCAAAATATTCTGTCTCAACCCTGTTTCCGCGCGGGTCGGAATCGCACAGACCGTCAACGGCAAGAAGACCGGAGTCCTTGCAGACTTTAACGGCGGAGATGCTGGTCGGCTTAAGCGGTTCGGAACAGTCAACATCTTTGTTGGCTTCCACGAGGACTTCCTTCCATATTCTCATATATGGGAAGCCTGCTTCCTTAGGAAAGGACTTGTTGCTGTCGTAACCGGCCCAGACGCCAACTGTATAGTTGCCGGAAAAACCAATAGCCCACTTATCGAAGTCATTCTGTGAAGTACCGGACTTACCGCTTACATACATATCGGTAGGGAAACCCAGGTTACGGAGTGTACCGCTTGTAACAACCGTGTGCAGTGCACTGGTCATAAGCCATGCGGTCGATTCCCTTATAACTTGTGTGGATTCGTTTTCAGTGTTATCAAGGATTACATTACCATCATGGTCGAGCACCTTGGTATAAAGTTTAGGTTTTACATAAACACCCTTGTTGGCGAATGTGGTATATGCCGCCGTCATTTCGAGGTTGGTAACGCTGCAGGTACCGAGCGCGATAGGAAGGTAATTGTCGGCATCCGTAAGAGTGGTAATACCGTAATTCTTAAGATACGAGATACCGGTTGAGATTCCTATGTCGTTAAGTGTCTTGACTGCCGGTACGTTTCGTGATTCGGCAAGTGCCTGTCTGACAGTTACATAACCCTTATATTTGTCGTCACTGTTTTTGATGATTTGTCCCGTGCTGTAGTAATAAGGAACGTCGTCTATTACGGTTGCGAGTGAATAACCGCATATATCAAGAGCCGGGCTGTATACGATAAGCGGCTTGATAGTGGAACCTGCCTGACGCTCGGAACTTGTGGCACGGTTAAGCGTGAGGCTTTCGGTCTTGTCACCCCGGCCTCCGATGATAACTCTTACTTCGCCGGTGCCGTTCTCTATAACCGTAAGTGAGGTCTGCGGCTGCATTGTGTAAGTAATTGTCTCACTTCCGTTGATTATTTCACCGCCGGTCTGCTCAAGAACATGATTTTTGTATTCTTCGGCATATTTGTCGGCGTCCTCGGTGGATGAAAACATAAGCTCAAAATCAGAGCCGTATTTTTCTTTAAGATATTTTAACATGCTTGATTCCGTGTAACTTGACAGGTTGTCAAACTGATCACGCACCTGAAAACGATATGTTATCGCATAAGACACATACTGATTCCAGATGTTCGGGTCATTTATAACACTTTCGGCATAATCCTGAAGTTCGGAGTCCTCACATGAATAAATGGAGAGTCCGCCACGGTATACAAGGTTATAAGCCTGTGTATAAGTATATCCTTTCTGCGCCATCAAGTCTTCCATAACATCCTGCACAAGTGCATCGGTATAATATGAATATGCCTTGCTTGCCGCAGCCGAACTGTGGATATTCTGGATGCGGGCATATACATCATCAGCGAGAGCTTCATCATATTCGGCTTTAGTGATCAGCTTCTGTTCATACATATATTTAAGGACCGTGTTACGGCGCTCTGCGTTCTTGTCTGGATGCCTTACCGGATTATATTTGGACGGGTTCTGCGTAATGGCAGCAATTACCGAGCTCTCCGAAATTGTAAGTTCTGATACATCTTTATTAAAATAATTACGCGCGGCAGACTGCACACCGAGGTTATTATTGCCGAGGTTAATGGTATTAAGATAATTCTCAAGGATGAGCTTCTTGTTGTCTACATTCTCCTCAAGCTTGAGTGCCAGATACTGCTCCTGAATCTTACGCTTTATTTTGCCGGAAAGACTGCTCTCGTTACCGCCGGAGAACACGCTGTTCTTGATAAGCTGCTGTGTTATCGTGCTGGCACCCTGCGTTGACTTGAAACCGCTTATAACACCCTGATAAACGGCACGCATGATACCCTTCGCATCAATTCCGTTATGCTCATAGAATCGTTCGTCCTCGATTGCGATAAATGCATTCTGCAGACATTCCGGAATCTCATCTATCGTCACATAGATACGGTTGGCACCGGAAGCGACGAGAGTCTCTGTCTGGTTACCATTATGATCATATACCGTGGTCTTGTACTGTGATGGCGTAACGTCGTTAAGTGTGATATCGGGTGCTGTCTCGATAAGACCGGTAAATGCTCCGGCTCCCATGCATCCGACTGAAATTGCACCGAATACAAACAGGATAACGATAAATTTAAATGTATATACCAATGCTTTCGTGCCCATTTTTATACGGTGGGACGAGAGCATTTTCTGTTTTTGTTTGATGCTGTCACTACTGAAATTCATATATTCCGTCCTTTCAACAATCGTTCAATTCAGTATATCAAATTATTGCCAATAAATAAAGAAAAAAAGCCTAAATGTAACAAAAACTTAACATTTGTATAAAGATATATGATATACTTATGGACAGTTGACAGGAGGTTTTTATGACAGGATTAATTACGGTCAGAAATGGCGGAGAGGGCTGTTATGAAGAGAAAAAATCCCGCTTTCTTGCCGCAGTATACAGCGTTGAAAGCGATGAACAGGCAGCTTCGTATATAGAGGCGGCGCGAAGAAAATATTGGGATGCAAGACATAACTGTTATGCATTTGTCATAGGTAGTAATAATGAAACGACGCGCTGCAGTGATGACGGTGAACCATCCGGGACCGCCGGAAAGCCGATACTTGAAGTTATCACGCGGGCCGGGATACATAACTGCCTGATAATTGTGACGAGATATTTCGGCGGAACGCTTTTGGGGACCGGAGGCCTTGTGAGGGCATACACAGCTGCCGCAAAGGATGCGCTTGCAACGTCGGAGCTTATAATGCTCGTGCCGGGCGTCAGATATATGATTACTACCGATTATACGGATGAGGGTAAAATAAGGCGTTCGCTGCCTGAATATGACGGTGTTATCGAAGATGTCGGATATTCGGCTGATGTTGCGATGAAAGTCCATATTAAATCTGAATACAGTAAGGCTTTTATGGATAGAATTACGGAAATAACAGGCGGCAGGGCCGTTGTTAAGGAAGACGGTACCCTGCCGGTTGAAATTCCGTATATAATTGAATGATTATTTTTCTTTAGATGTGATTTTGGACACAATAAATGGGAAAACAGCCACTACCCAGATTACAACAATTATGTAACGGATTATATTGACGGGAACAGAATCCGGGCCGATAAGCTTAAGTCCCTGCTTGAAAGCGAGTGAAGTAGCCAGACCGGCGATGACTTTAATAATCTGTCCCCATACCGTCCTGACGGAACGCGGGTCATAATGGATGAATTCCTTTTCGAGAAACCAGCCTATTCCGAACCCTATACCGGCACCGGCAGCCTTGAAGCCGTCCATAGCCAGTTCTGTGGTGGATTTACCGGATGACACCACATAGCTGCTGTAAAGGATGAGCGCAATGGATATGACCTCGGTGAGGATGAACACTATTACATTGGCTTTATCGTTGGATGATATGCGGTCATAGAGAAGGCTTACGGCGGCTGAGGTGACAATTGTTATTGCAAAAGCGGTTATGACGTCCTGAGGCGTATGGCATCCGAGGTACATTCTTGAGAACATCACGGCGGCAATTATTACAAAGCTTACGACGTAAAACCAGCTTTTCTTTATATGAAATGCAATCGAACTGAACAATCCGGTCACACCCTGGGTATGTCCGCTCGGAAACGAATAACCGGTTGCTGCCTTACGCGCCGATTCCACACAGGTAAGCCTTGAATCCCTTACCCACGGCCTTTCGACACGGCAGGCTATCTTGGCACCCTGCACGAGAAGTCCCGATATGAAATAAGTGAAGCAGAGCTTGTAAGCAAAATCCTTATTGATGCACCAGTATATGATGCATAGCGCGGCTATAACTATTAATTCGCCGCCCAGGTTGGTAATTATTGACATTATGGTATCCAGAACCGGATTGCGCAGATTCTGGAGAGTATACAGAAAATCCATAAATGCTCCTTTCATCAGGTGATTTTATTGATAAAAACATTATAGCACAAGATGCATCCACTTATAAATATAGTATTTATTTTTTGGTAAAAATATGGTAAAATAATTATCTAAATAGTTAACAACTAAACTATAATATATTACATGGAGGGGCACATGAAAATTACTTTTATCGGAGCTGACCACGAAGTTACCGGCAGCTGCCATGTTATTCAGGCCTGCGACAAGAACATACTTATTGACTGCGGAATGGAGCAGGGAACCGACGATTATGAGAATCAGGAACTTCCCATGAATGTGCCGGATATTGATTATGTGCTTTTGACACATGCGCATATAGATCATTCGGGACTTCTCCCGCTTATTTATGCCAGAGGATTCAGAGGCTCTATTTTTGCAACAGAGGCAACAGTTGATTTATGCCGTATCATGCTCAAGGATTCGGCACATATTCAGGAAACGGAGGCTGAATGGAAGAACAGGAAGGCTAAGCGTGCCGGAAAAGAACTGGTTGAGCCTATGTATACCCTTAATGATGCAGAAGGTGTACTTGAATTTCTTGTACCTTGCAATTATGATGATAAGATTGAACTGGCACCGGGCATAGATATAAGGTTTTCGGATGCAGGACATCTGCTTGGGTCAGCAAGCATTGAGATGTGGATAACCGAAGGTCCGTATACCAGAAAAATAGTATTCTCCGGCGATATCGGCAATGTAAACAGACCGATAATCAAGGATCCGAAGTATATAACGGAAGCAGACTATGTGGTTATGGAATCCACATATGGAGACCGTTATCATAATGCATCGGTCGACTATGTAAAGGTACTTGCCGAAATTACACAGAGAACCTTTGACAGGGGCGGCAATGTGGTCATTCCTTCTTTTGCAGTCGGAAGAACACAGGAGATGCTGTATTATTTCAGATGCATTAAGAAAGAAAATATGATACACGGACATGATGGATTCCAGGTATATGTCGACAGCCCGCTCGCGGTTGAGGCTACACAGGTTTTTAACCGCAACAGGGAATGCTGCTTTGATGAAGAAGCGATGAAACTTGTTGCACAGGGTATTAACCCGTTGCAGTTTCCGGGACTTATGCTTTCGGTTACGAGTAACGACTCAAAGGCAATTAATTTTGACAACAGGCCTAAGGTTATCATATCGGCGTCGGGAATGTGTGAAGCCGGACGTATAAGACATCACCTTAAACATAATCTCTGGCGCAAAGAGAGTACGATCGTGTTTGTGGGATATCAGGCCAACGGAACGCTTGGACGCGCACTTCTCGAAGGGGCATCCGAGGTAAAGCTTTTCGGGGAAACGATAGATGTGGAAGCGGAAATTGTGAAACTTGAAGGCGTAAGCGGTCATGCCGATAAGGCCGGGCTTATTAAGTGGATAGAGGCATTTGATCCGAAACCGTCCAAGGTGTTTGTTGTACACGGTGAAAGTGACGTATGCGAAGGATTCACGAAGTGTCTTACAGATGAGCACGGACTGGATGCGGTTGCACCTTTCAGCGGATGCAGTTATAATCTTATTGACGGAACATGTATACGCGAAGGTGTAGGCGAGCGTAAGGTTAAACCGGTTGTCAGAAAGGCTTCGGATGTGTTTGAACGTCTTGTGGCAGCGGGCAGAAGACTTATGACTGTTATAAGACATAATGAAGGTGGCGCTAACAAGGATCTTGCAAGGTTTGCCGACCAGATTAATTCCATTTGTGATAAATGGGACAGATAAAATTATTCGGAGGTTTATATGCCAAAGTTTTATGAAGATAAGGAACTTAAGCGTCTGCAGTCGATGGAGATGGGGATTCTTAAGGATTTCATGAAAATATGCGATGAGAACGGGTTACGCTATTTTGGAGTGGCCGGAACCGGAATAGGTGCAATAAGGCATGGCGGATTCATTCCGTGGGATGACGATATTGATATTGCGCTTCCGCGCGAGGATTATGAGAAGTTCATTAAACTGGTTGAAGAAAAGATGGGCGATAAATATTACGTCCTGAATGCCGAACATAATCCGAATTTTCCTCTTATGACAACAAGGCTGTGCATACGTGGCACGAAGTTTGTGGAAAATGCTCTTAAGAATATCAATTGTGATCTGGGTATTTTCCTCGATATATATGCATACGACAATTATCCGGACAATGATTTTCTGTTTTTTATTCAGAAATGGAGAGCGTGGTTTTTCTCAAAACTTCTTATATTAAGAAGCATACCTGAACCGGTTATATTCCAGACAGGATTTCTGGGCGCGGTCATTAAGGCGATATGCAGGTTTGTGCATCATGCGATGGTATTTTTAAGGATTGATAAGAAGGCATTATACAGAAAATGTAAATCGATATGCACCATGTACAATAATACCGAGACTAAGAGGTTCGGATACCCATGTGATACTGACGCGAATACCAATATGCTGTATAAACGCAGGACATTTCCGTGCAGAAAATGGAAGTTTGAAGATGTGGAACTTAATTTCCCGAGGGATATGAAGGGAATGCTGCGTAATTTCTTTGGCGATACTTATATGCAGCTTCCGCCAGTTGAGAAACGTAAGACACATTTTCCTTATATACTTGATTTCGGTGATGGCGAAAGAATAATTAACGATTAGTTTTTTTACAGAGGTAGGCAATGAAAAAATTACTATTTGTTTATAATTCACATTCAGGCAAAGGGCTTATCAAAAATAAGCTTATGGAAATAATTGATATTTTTACCAGGAACGGATATATGGTTACCACATATCCGACGCAGCACGCGATGGACGGGTATGACCGGGTATGTGAGGCTGACGGGTTATATGATATGATAGTATGCAGCGGCGGAGACGGTACTCTTAATGAGATTATCTCGGCTATGATGACACATATCAATGAACGTCCGGTTCTGGGATATATACCGGCGGGTTCCACAAATGATTTTGCATCGACACTCGGTATTCCGAAGAATATGATTAAGGCAGCAGCGAAGATTTCAGATGGAAAAGTTATGTCATATGATATAGGCGTTATGAACGGAAGGTACTTCAATTATGTAGCTGCTTTTGGATTATTTACTGATGTTTCATATAAGACGCCTCAGAATGTCAAAAATGTTCTGGGACACCAGGCGTATGTATTTGAGAGCCTTAAGAGTCTTTCCAATATAAAGTCCTATTATCTCACGATACATTGCAATGAAATAGAAATGAAAGGAAGTTATATATATGGTATGATTTCCAATTCGCGCTCGGTTGGCGGAGTGAAGGACATATGCGGTAAGGACGTGGAACTCGATGACGGACTCTTTGAAGTGACTCTGGTTAAAGAACCTGTTTCTCCGCTTGAATTACAGCAGATAGTGGCGGGACTTTTGTCAAAAAACCAGAAAAGCCCTATGGTGGAGCGCTTTAAGACGGACAGGATTGTGATAGAGAGTGATAAGGCTGTCGAATGGACTGTTGACGGTGAGAACGGAGACGCCCATCAGAGAGTGGAGATATCGGTTGTCGATAAAGCGATAGATATCATGGTATAATATCATTTATCTGCGTCGAGGATTTCATCTATTTTATCGGAATAATAATCAATCAATAATTCGGTGACCATGGAGTAGCGTACATCGCCTTCAGTGTCACCGTTTAATTTTATGTAAGTATCGTTGGCTGACTGGACAGCATCATTAAGGCTTCCTCCAAACATATTTCCGGCCTCTCTCCAATATTTGCCCTGTGCGTTTAAATCGGTGATTACACCACGGTCTAGTGTGTTTATGAGCTCACTGTAATGTTCGGAGGAGAGATTATTGTATAATTCATTCATTACATATATAAGCATTTCTACGCTTGCGCTGTATCTGAGAGATTCGCTATCGGAAGCCATACATGCGGCATAACCGATGAAATTGGCCTCGTCCTCGTGTATAAAACCGCTTAAGTGAGCCAGTTCATGGCAGATGGTGTGCGGTATATCAATATCCGGAATGTCGGAATTATAGTTGGCCTCCATTGTGAAAGGCGAATAGAAGCCTTCCATGCCGGTGGCGGACATCAGTTTTGAAGCAAGGATTGGTTTAGCGTGCGGGTAATAATCGGTCATAAAAGGATAACTCTGCCTTACGGCATGCATTGCATCAACGCATAACTCGTTGACATCAAGGCTGCCGGTGGTGAATACGCCGTTGCTGTCACGTTCCACTTTATCTGATAAATCAGCTGCATCGTCCGCAATTATTTTAAAGAGAGCGGCAAGCTCATCCACGCTGTGCGCCTCAAGTTCCATATTGGCACACACAGTAAAGGAAAGCCTATGATATAGTATAGTACAGTTGAAACTCAGTATAAGCAGGCATACCATAACAATGCAGGCAAGATTCAGAAGATATTTCTTCAGCCTGTATGTGAAAAAACAAATCGAAGCCTTGCTGTGGTTATGAACAAGCGTAATTATGAGACGAACTATGGCATATATTACAATGGCGGCTGCCACATATATAAGAATCTCTATTATGGAAAACGGTGCAAGAGAGCTTACGGCTCCCATAACTTTGACAACATTAGGATATACGGCCGTGCAATATGCCTGCGCAAAAACCGTACTCACACGGAACATTATGTTTATGGATATAAGTGCCGTAAGAAGTACCGACAACACAATGATATATCTCTTGTAATTGATAAATTTTAATTCTTTAGGTCCTGATTTCTTCATTATGATTAACTCTCCGTAATATTATGTATATATTTTACATTCTATAAGCCTTCCATTCAATAAAATTAATCAAAAAAACATAAATCCTTAATAATCATAAGTAATATTGGCACAAAAAAGTGGTTTTGAAACAGAATGACATTATTATGTTAAGAAAAATAAGCATAACGTGATGGTGGGAAACGAATTTTAATGAAAAAATAACCAAACAATTCATAGAATAGTCAGATAAATAAATATAATAATGCAAAAAGACAAATAATCAGACAATTTACAAAAAAATCCTGTTTACAACCGGAAAAAACGGTAGTATATTACAGATAATCAATTTTTGGAAAGGACAGGGAAGAATGATTTACGATAACACACACAACGACGGATTGTATAATCCACAGTTTGAACATGATAACTGTGGTATCGGTGCAATCGTTAATATCAAGGGAATCAAGACTCACAAGACGGTTGAGAACGCACTCAGCATTGTGGAGAATCTTGAACACCGTGCAGGAAAGGATGCCGAAGGCAAGACCGGTGACGGTGTCGGCATTATGCTTCAGGTATCCCATAAATTTTTCTCCAAGGCATGCAAGCAGCTTGGAATAGATATCGGCGGCGAACGTGAATACGGCGTCGGGATGTTCTTTTTTCCACAGGACGAGTTAAAAAGAAAACAGGCCATGAAGATGTTTGAAAACATCGTGGAGAAGGAAAATCTTGAATTTCTCGGCTGGAGAGAGGTTCCGATAAGACCTGAGGTGCTCGGCAGCAAGGCGATTGAAGTTATGCCTTCTATCGTACAGTGTTTTATTAAGAAACCTGAGGACTGCGAGAAAGGACTTCCTTTCGACAGAAAGCTTTATATAGTGAGAAAGGTTTTTGAACAGAGTAATGACGATACTTATGTCGTATCTCTTTCAAGCAGAACAATAGTATATAAGGGAATGTTCTTAGTCAACCAGCTCAGAACTTTCTTCCCGGATCTTTGCAGCAAGGATTATGAATCGGCGATTGCGACGGTACATTCAAGATTCAGCACGAATACCAATCCAAGCTGGAGAAGAGCTCATCCTAACAGATTTATCGTACACAACGGTGAAATTAATACAATCAAAGGCAATGCCGATAAGATGCTTGCCCGCGAGGAAAATATGAAGAGCAAGTATTTTGAAGGCAGTATGCATAAGGTTATCCCGGTAGTCAATACCGAGGGTTCAGATTCGGCAATGCTTGATAACACACTTGAATTTCTTGTAATGAGCGGAATGGATCTGCCGCTTGCGGTTATGATCACGATTCCTGAGCCTTGGATGAATAATAAGCTTATAAGCCTTGAGAAGAGGGATTTCTATCAGTACTATGCGACCATGATGGAGCCGTGGGACGGACCTGCATCAATTCTTTTCTCGGACGGTGATGTTATGGGCGCCGTACTTGACCGTAACGGACTCAGACCTTCACGTTATTATATTACCAATGATGATTACCTTGTCCTTTCATCGGAGGTAGGTGTTCTTGACATTGATCCATCCAACATCAGGATTAAAGAGAGACTTCATCCGGGCAAGATGCTTCTTGTAGATACTGTTGAGGGAAGGGTCATCGATGATGAAGAGCTTAAGAACAGATATGCTACAAGAAAACCTTACGGCGAATGGCTCGATAACAATCTTGTAATGCTGCGTGACCTTAAGATTCCTAATAAAAAAGCTATCGAATATGATAAGACGGAGCGCGCAAGACTTCAGAAGGCATTCGGATACACATATGAGGATTTTTACTCAGCAATACTTAATATGGCCAAGAATGGTTCGGAGCCGATTGCGGCAATGGGTGTTGACACGCCGTTAGCACCGATTTCCAAACAGAGACCGTCTTTGTTTGAGTATTTTAAACAGCTTTTTGCCCAGGTTACTAACCCGCCTATTGATGCGCTTCGTGAGAAAATAGTCACCGCAACATCCGTATATATAGGTAAAGATGGAAATATCCTTGAGGAGAAGGCAGAGAACTGTCATGTACTCAGGGTTGACAATCCGATACTTACCAACATGGATTTATTAAAAATTAAAAATATGGATAAGGAAGGTTTCAAAGTCGCTGAAATCCCTATTACATATTATAAGAATACATCTCTTGAGAAAGCTATTGACAGAATGTTTGTGGAAGCCGACAGGGCGCACGGAGACGGAGCCAACATCATTATTCTCACTGACCGAGGAGTTGATGACAACAGAGTTGCAATTCCTTCGCTCCTTGCAGTGGCAGCAATGAACCAGCATCTTGTCGTTACCAAGAAAAAGACCAGCGTTGCCCTTATTCTTGAAAGCGGTGAGCCGAGAACGGTACATCATTTTGCAACACTTCTCGGATATGGTGCATGTGCAATTAACCCGTATCTTGCACAGGATACTATCAAAGAACTTATTAATATAGGTATTCTTGACAAGGATTATTATGCAGCTGTTGAGGATTACAATAAGGCGATACTTACGGGAATCGTCAAGATTGCATCCAAAATGGGTATATCCACAATACAGTCATATGAAGGCTCTAAGATTTTTGAGGCAATAGGTATTGCTCCGGAAGTTATTGATAAATATTTTACCGGAACGGTCAGCAGAATCGGAGGCATCACACTTAAGGATATCGAGGAAGATGTCAATGTGAGACACAGCCGTGCATTTGATCCGCTCGGACTTACGGCAGACGAGACATTCGACAGCGTGGGAAGCCATAAATTAAGAAGCGGAAAGGAAGAACATCTATACAATCCACAGACAATACATCTTCTCCAGCTTGCAGCCCGCAACGGCGACTATGAGACATTTAAGGAATATTCACATCTTATTAATGAAGAGATGGATCCTGTCACATTAAGAGGCTGCATGGATTTCAAATTTCCGGAGAAAGGCGTTCCGATTGAAGAAGTTGAGAGCGTTGACTCTATAGTAAAGAGATTTAAGACCGGTGCCATGTCATACGGTTCGATTTCGCAGGAAGCACACGAAACTCTCGCAATCGCGATGAACACACTTCACGGAAGATCTAACAGCGGTGAGGGCGGAGAGAGCATTGAGAGACTTACCGTCGGCCCTGATGGACTTAACAAGTGTTCCGCAATCAAGCAGGTTGCATCAGGACGTTTCGGCGTTACATCAAGATACCTTGTAAGTGCCAACGAAATCCAGATTAAAATGGCACAGGGTGCTAAGCCGGGAGAGGGCGGACACCTTCCGGGCGGCAAAGTATACCCATGGATTGCCAAGACAAGGCTTTCAACTCCGGGTGTAAGTCTTATCTCGCCGCCGCCTCATCACGACATATATTCGATCGAAGATCTGGCGCAGCTTATATATGATCTGAAAAATGCCAACAATCAGGCGAGAATTTCTGTCAAGCTGGTATCGGAGGCCGGAGTCGGAACGGTAGCGGCAGGTGTTGCCAAAGCCGGTGCACAGGTAATCCTTATATCCGGTTATGACGGAGGAACAGGTGCAGCACCGGGAAGCTCGATTCACAATGCTGGACTTCCGTGGGAACTTGGACTTGCTGAGACGCACAGAACTCTTATTATGAATAATCTTCGTAACAAGGTGATTGTTGAGACAGATGGCAAGCTTATGAATGGCCGTGATGTCGCTATAGCATGTCTCCTCGGAGCAGAAGAATTCGGATTTGCAACGGCACCGCTTGTAACACTCGGATGTGTTATGATGCGTGTATGTAATCTTGATACATGCCCGGTCGGCGTCGCAACACAGAATCCTGAACTCAGAAAGAGATTTGCAGGTAAACCTGAGTATGTAATCAATTTTATGAGGTTTGTCGCAGAAGAACTTCGTGAATATATGGCAAAACTCGGATTCAGAACACTTGATGAGATGTGCGGAAGAACAGATATGCTTTTCCAGAAAAAAGACGGAAGTGCCAAACGCCACGGTAAAATAGATTTGTCAGCCATCCTTGATAATCCGTATGCCGGAACAGAAAAGATGGAATATTACAACAAGCATGTGTATGATTTTAAACTCGACAAGACGCTCGACGAAACCGTTCTTATTAAAGAACTTATGCCTTCTCTTAAGAAAAAGCAGAAGAAGAGCATCGAACTTGATGTAACCAATGTAAACAGCCGTGCTTTCGGTACAATGTTCGGTTCTGAAATAACAAGACTTTATACTGACGGGCTTGATGAGGATACTTATACAATAAGATGTAACGGCAACGGTGGACAGAGCTTCGGTGCTTTTATCCCTAAGGGACTTACAATAGAACTTGTCGGAGATTCCAACGATTACTTCGGTAAGGGCCTTTCGGGCGGCAAGCTTATCGTATACCCGCCTAAGAGTTCGGATTTCAAATATGATGAAAATATAATTATCGGTAATGTTGCTCTTTACGGTGCTACAAGCGGTGAGGCGTACATTAACGGTGTTGCCGGCGAACGTTTCTGCGTCCGTAACTCAGGCGCCACAGCGGTAGTCGAGGGCGTCGGCGAGCATGGATGTGAATATATGACCGGCGGCCGCGTGGTAGTTCTCGGTAAGACCGGAAAGAACTTTGCAGCCGGTATGAGCGGCGGTATCGCTTATATTCTGGATGAGGATAATAAATTATACCTTAACCTTAACAAAGAACTTATAAGTTCCGAAGAAGTTACGGATAAATATGATGTCCTTGAACTTAAACAGATGATACAGAAACATGTGGCATATACCAATTCCGAAAAAGGCAAGCATATTCTTGATAACTTCAGTGAATATCTTCCTAAATTTAAGAAAATAATGCCACATGATTATAAGAAGATGCTTAATCAGATAGTCCAGATGGAAGAAAAAGGACTTTCAAGTGAACAGGCACAGATAGAAGCGTTCTACGCGCTTAAGAAATAGGAAAGGAGGAAGACAGATATGGGAAAACCAACAGGATTTATGGATTATGAAAGAGTTGACAGCGAGGCAGTTACGCCAACTCAGAGAATTAAGAATTTTAATGAGTTTCACAAGGCACTTCCTCTCGAAAAACAGTGTGAACAGGCCGCCAGATGTATGGATTGCGGTGTGCCGTTCTGCCAGTCGGGCAAGATGCTTAAGGGTATGATAAGCGGATGTCCGCTTAACAACCTGATTCCGGAGTGGAATGAACTTCTTTACATCGGTAATTATAAAAGGGCATATCACAGACTTGCCAAGACAAGCAATTTCCCTGAATTTACGTCAAGGGTCTGCCCGGCACTTTGTGAGAAGGCTTGTACATGCGGACTTAACGGTGATGCCGTAAGTACGAAAGAAAATGAGAAAACAATTATAGAATATGCTTTTGAACACGGTTATGTCGAACCGGAAATTCCGGCAGTCCGTACAGGCAAAAAAGTCGCTGTCATAGGTTCGGGACCTTCCGGACTTGCAGCAGCGGATCTTCTTAATATGCGCGGACACAGTGTTACTGTATATGAGAGAGCAGACCGTGTCGGAGGCCTCCTTATGTACGGCATCCCGAATATGAAACTCGAAAAATGGGTTGTTGACCGCCGTGTTGAGCATCTTAAAGCAGAGGGCGTTGAATTTATTACCAATGCTGATGTCGGCAAAAATGTCAAAGCACAGACACTCATTAAGGATTATGATGCCATTGTGCTTGCCTGCGGTGCCGCTAATCCCCGTGATATCAAGGCGGAAGGCCGCGATGCCAACGGTATCTATTTTGCGGTCGATTATCTTAAATCAGTAACCAAGAGCCTTCTTGATTCTGATTTTAAGGACAAGAAATACATCGACCCTAAGGATAAAAATGTCGTTGTTATCGGTGGTGGAGATACAGGCAACGATTGTGTCGGCACATCAATCCGTCTCGGCTGTAAATCAATCACACAGCTTGAGATGATGCCTAAGGCTCCGGATGAGCGTGCTGCGAATAACCCATGGCCGCAGTGGCCGAAGGTCTGCAAGACTGATTATGGTCAGGAGGAGGCCATTGCAGTATTTGGACACGACCCGAGAATTTATCAGACGACGGTTAAGGAATTTGTTAAGGACAAAAACGGCAATCTCAAGAAACTGGTATGTGTCAAGCTGGAATCTAAGAAAGATGAGAAAACCGGACGTTTTATGATGGCAGAGGTTGCCGGAAGTGAGTTTGAGCTTCCTTGCGAGATGGTTCTTATCGCGGCAGGATTTCTCGGAAGCCAGAAATATGTAACAGACGCATTTGGCGTGGAAGTGGATGCCCGTACCAACGTCAAAACCGCTCCTGATGCTTTTGCAACAAGTGCCCCTAAGGTTTTTGCGGCAGGCGACATGCACATCGGACAGTCGCTTGTGGTACGTGCGATAAGACAGGGCCGTGACGTGGCCAAAGAGGTTGATAAATACCTTATGGGTTACACTAATCTTGAGTAGTGTTCATTTCAACAAAATCAATAACTTTGAACCCGCATCCGGTATACAGGCCGAATGCGGGTTTATTATTATCCGCAACCTGGAGAAGTATCTGCCTCCCGCCGGGAATTATGTCTTCAAGTACACTGTACATCATTTCGCGCGCGTATCCGTTACCTCTGTATTCAGGTTCTATATATACACCGAATATATTCACTGTCCGCTTCTCTTCATATATCGATATCGAACCGATTTCCGTATCGTCAATTGAAAAAAAGTAAGTACTTTCAATCCCCCCGTCTTTGTCCGGCTCCATGCTTTCGATTTCACACTCAAGAACGGTACAACAATGTGGCAGCGGCTCTTTACCGCAATATTTCATAAGACATTCTTTATAAGTATCTGACATTACAACCTCGAAAAAATAATAAAATAGTCTTGACAAATCAATTGTCCTATTGTATATTATCACTTGTGACTGTCACAGGTCAATACAAATACATAATACTTTATATGCGCGAGTGGCTCAGTGGTGGAGCGTCTCCTTGCCAAGGAGAAGGTCGCGGGTTCGATCCCCGTCTCGCGCTTTTGCTTTGCCCAAAAGTGGTCCGTTATTTAGCATACACTAATATGGTACATTGTGTAACGGACCACATTTTTGTGCAAAGAGAGGTGCGGAGCACCTCTCGAACCCATGCGAAGCAAGGGTTCGGGTCTCCCCCGCCTAAAGTCGGGCTCGGTCGGTTCGGCGGAAAAAAGGTCCACCGGACCTTTTTTTGTGTCCGCCTCACCCCGTCTCGCGCTTTTAGTTTGCCCAAAAGTGGTCCGTTATTCAGTGTACATTAATATGGTACATTGCGTAACGGACCTTACCTTATGCGGTTGACAATTTTTTTGCATTGGATGTATAGTAATGATATCAGGAGGTATTATTATGTTGCGTAAAGTTGCAATACTTGGGGCCGGCGCGGTAGGCTCATATGTTATATGGGGACTTTCGGGCAAAGAAGGAATAGAACTTGGAATTATTGCCGACGGTGAAAGAGCTGCAAGACTTGTGAAAAACGGATGCGTGATTAACGGAACGGAATACAGACCGCAGGTGTGGAGCCCGGATGAAGCGGGAAATGTTGATTTGCTGGTGGTCGCACTTAAATATGGGGCATTGGAAGGTGCGATTGAAAGTATTAAAAAAGTTACCTCGGATAATACAGTGATAATGAGTCTTATGAATGGTGTTGACAGCGAGGAAATCATAGGCAGAGCGGTCGGCGAAGAACATATGATATATTCTTTGATAAGGGTAGCGTCACATAAGGAAGGCAGAGGGTATATTTTTGACCCGGACACAACGATAGGAATTATATTCGGTGAAATTGATAAGACACATGGAAATGACCGCGTGCATGAAATAGAAAAATTATTTGAAGGCACAGGTATTCATTACCGTGCAACGGAATTTATACGTGAAGAGATATGGAGTAAATTCTGCCTTAATGTATGCAATAATCTGCCGCAGGCTGTTGTGGGAGCCGGTGTCGGATGTTATAATGACAGTGAACATATGAGAGCGGTAAGTGATGGATTGCGCAGCGAATTGAAAGCTATAGCGGCGGCAAAAGGAATAGATATGAGTAAAGCTGCCGCCTCGTCTGTACATGGAAGCCCGGTTGCGCCGTCGACATGTTATTCGACATTGCAGGACCTCAATTCCGGCAGGCATACCGAAATAGATATGTTTTCGGGCGTGCTTATGAGAATGGGAAGAGAACTCGGCATTCCCACTCCGTATAATGAATATACATATCATATAATAAAAGCACTTGAAGAGAAAAATGACGGACTTTTTGATTATTCCGGCAGGGATAATGAAATGATATGGTCAAGATAGAAAGCCTGGCAGGAGATGGTAAAATGGAGAAAACAGTTAAAGAATCGATGATTGAACAGGTATATGCTGTGAGACCACAGCATCTTAACAGTGCCGGAAGACTTTTTGGCGGCAAATTAATGGAATGGATAGATGAAACGGCAAGTCTTGCGGCTGTAAGGCATGCGGGACACTATGTTGTGACGGCATCGGTTGACAACCTTACTTTTATAAGGGGTGTCAATCAGCATGAAATAGTTGTGCTGGTGGCAAGGCTGACTTATGTCGGAAGAACATCAATGGAAGTCAGGGTTGACACTTATGTCGAGAAACTTGACGGAATGAGGTATCCGGTAAACAGGGCATACCTTACCATGGTAGCAGTGGATGATGACGGGCGGCCATGCGAAGTTCCCGGCCTTAAGACTGAGTCTGTAGGTGAGCAGGCTGAGTGGGAAGCCGGTAAAAAGAGAAGTGAACTGCGGCGCAAGAGAAAAAAAGAGGGATTTTAAAATCCTTGTATTATTGGTGTTAATGGCTTATAATATATATAAGAATTATATGCATTAAGAGAAAGGCGAGTATATGTACGAGAATTATAAGGTAATTGCTTTGTGCATATCGCATATAAGCGACACCAGACATTACGAATTTATAAGCGAACTTTACAATCACATCAGGGGAACGGATTACAGGCTTTTTATTTACCAGACATGTTCGGATATGCATTGGGATAGTAAGACTTCGACCGGGGAACAGCAGATTTTTGACCTTATGGACTACAATATTATTGATACTGTTGTGATATGGGATGAAGCGTTTTATGGCAAAACAATTCCGCAGGCGATATGTGATAAGGCGCATAAGAACGGGGTGCCGGTAATCAGTATAGGTGCCAGCAGGAAAGGCTGTTGTAATATTAATTTTGAATACACATCGGGATTCGAGAAGGTAGTAAGGCATATAGTTGAAGAGCATGGAATCACCGATGTATTTGTGCTGGCGGGATCTGAGGGAAACAGATATTCGGATGACAGAATTGAGGTATGCCGTAAAGTCCTTTCGGAACATGGCGTTGTTCTTTCGGATGACAGAATCGGATATGGTGATTTCTGGGATGTGCCTACCGAGAGAGTTATTTCGGGATTGATAACGGATAACAGACTGCCGCGAGCTGTTATTTCAATAAATGATGTTATGGCTATCACAGCCTGCAATGTATTGCAGCGTAACGGATACCGGATACCGGAGGATGTGATAGTGACCGGTTTTGACGGACTGGAGGAGGCACTTTGCTGTACGCCTTCAATCACTACATGCGGATGTGACCTGGGAACAATATCGGCACATATAGTCGAATGCACTGAGAGAGCTATTGCCGGAGAAGATATATGCGGTGAAATTGAAATTCCGTATATGCTGATGCTTGAAGGATCGTGCGGATGCAATAATGAGAACAAAATAATGAATACCGGACAATTGCTTAAGATGCATAATAGTATTTTCAGGTTATACAGGGAAAATGAACATCTTATGTATGAAATGTCATCAGAGGCAATTACCTGTAAGAACAGACAGGAATTTGTTAAGTATCTTAAGAATTTTAAATTTGAGGATACATGTATCGTTGTCAGCACAGAGTGTTTTGATGATTCGCTTGAGCCGGGCAAGGCGCTTCCGGGAGGGTTCGGGGAAAATATGTATGAGATATATGCTGACGGAACCAAGGTAAGAGAACTACCGGTGCTGATAAAAAAGAAAGATATATTCGCTGATTTTGACAGTATTATGCAGAAAGACAGGCCGGTTATATTTGTTGCGCTTACGTATATGGGCATGTCAATAGGATATACGGGATTTTTCTTTGAAGTGAATACTAAGAATTATTGTATGGTTATGCAGTTTGTGACACTCATAAACACAACGCTCAGCGGTTACCGGAATATGCGGTATCTTCAGTATACAGCCCGTGCCATGGAGAATATGTACAAATACGATCATCTTACGGGACTTTATAACAGACATGCATTTTATAATGAATTGCAGAAGATGATGTCTGAACCTTTTATGGAAGATGTCGAATATATGGTTGCGGTAATCGATATGGACGGACTTAAGTATATTAATGATACATATGGCCATCAGGAAGGTGATTTTGCAATAAGTGTGGTAGCGCAGGCCGTTAAGAGTATCCCTGTAAGGGATAAGATTCTGGGACGTTTCGGCGGCGATGAAATGGTTGTATGCCTGCGTGTGGCAGATGCAAGTGAGAAAACAGGCCAGCTGCGGGCTGATATCAGAGGCTATCTTGATTATGTCAACAGAACATCGGACAAGCCATATAAGATTTCGGTCAGCCTCGGAGTGGTAACGCATAGTGCTGCAGATTTTGATTTTGACTCACAGCTTAAACTGTCGGATGCTCTTATGTATACAGAGAAGATGAACAAGAAGACCACAGGACGCTGAAATACAAAAATTACACCATATCGCACTAATAATTACTATATACAATATCTGCCCGAAATATTATATTGAAGAAGTGGTAAGGGAAAATAATATTGATTATTTCCTTATAAAAAAGAAAAGGAGTTTTGGAAATGACATCTAAAAAATTACGTTTCACGGCCCTTCTTCTGGTTCTGGCAATGGTAATTACGGCAATCTGCGGATGCGGTAAGAAATCAGGTACGGGTACAGATGCCAAGGGATCCGGAGAGAATAAGACGCAGTCGGGCGAGAGCAGCGAATATGCTGATATGACTGCAATTGAGTTTACAAGACTTATGGGTAACGGAATTAACCTTGGTAATACATTTGAATCAGGTGACCGTACCAAACTCGGCACTAAATCAGCCATTAATCTTTATGAGACTAACTGGAATCAGCCGGTTACAACCAAAGAAATGGTACAGGGAATGAAAGATGCAGGATTTGATTCAATCCGTATTCCTATTGCATGGACATGTGCAATTAACTATGAAGATGGCGATTATACAATCAGGCAGGAATTCATGGACAGAATCAAGGAAGTTGTAGGATATGCTCTTGATGCCGATATGAAGGTTATCATTAATGACCATTGGGACAATCAGTGGTGGGGTATGTTCGGTGACAAGGATACATCAGTTCGTGAAAATGCAATGACACTTTACAAAGAAATGTGGAAGGGAATTGCGGAAAGCTTCAAGGATTATGACGAAAGAGTCGTATTCGAGGGAGCTAACGAGGAACTCGGAGACAGACTTAACGATAACTGGAAGAATACAGCAGGCAAGCAGACAGGTGTTCTTACACAGGACGAATGTTATGAGACAGTCAATACCATTAATCAGACATTTGTTGATGTTATAAGAGCTGCGGGAGGATATAATGAAACAAGATTCCTCCTTATACCTGGATATGATACTAACGTTGCAAAGACTTGCGATGACAGATATAAGATGCCTACTGATACAGCTAAGGACAAACTTATCGTATCAGTTCACTATTATGATCCGTCCAACTATTGTATCGACGGAAGTGTATCCGACTGGGGTGTTAAAGCGGATTACACCAATATGAACACAACACTTAAATCTCTTACCAAGTTTACGGATGCCGGATACGGTGTAATCATTGGTGAGTGGGGCGTCTTAAAGAGCGAAGGCGGCGAGGATATGTGCAATTATTATGAGAACTTCCTCAATAACTGCGATGCATACGGATATGCGCCAATGCTTTGGGATTGCAGCACTGTATATGACAGAAGCACATGTAAGATGAAATACGATGATGTGGCTAAGATTATTACAAATCACAGCTTTGATAAACAGAAAGATGCTGATGTTGAAGAGTTTAAGGCTGCAGCACTTAAGAAAACACAGAAAGCAGAATCCGATGCGCAGGATGTTGTTATAGAAGACGGTACGGCATGGATTATGTTCAACTCAAGTGACTATCAGGTAAGTTATGCAGTAGGTGACGATCATCCGTCGGGAGGCACAGCCGGCATCAAGGCAGAGGAAGCTGTTGTAACAGGGGAAGGTACATATACTGTATCTCTTGATTTCACTGAGACAGCAGGAAAGTATGCTACAAGCTTTGTATTCGCAGCAATCGGTATTTACAATGGTGAGAAACTCTTCCCTGGATATATAATGGATATTCAGGAACTTGTTATCAATGGCGAGAAGGTTGATATCAAAGATAAATGGTATACAACATCAGATGATAAGAAGTGTACAAGACTTAACCTTTATAATGGATGGGTTACCAAGATCCCTGATGCAGCAAGAACTTCTGATGGAGATCCGGCATCAGCTAATCCTACAGGTGTAATTCTTCCGGAAGATTATACACAGATTAAGACAATCTCCGTAACATTTACATATGGTCCAGCTAAGTAAAATATAAATTTTGGCCGCGCACCGTGATGGTGCGCGGCATTTTAATTTGTGTAAAAATTTTGTTAAAGCATATTGACAAAAACACATCTATGATGTATAGTACATATTGCGTTGTGATTAACGCGATATGCGCGAGTGGCTCAGTGGTGGAGCGTCTCCTTGCCAAGGAGAAGGTCGCGGGTTCGATCCCCGTCTCGCGCTTTTACTTTGCCCAAAAGTGGTCCGTTATTTAGTGTACAGGAAGGTGGTACATTGCGTAACGGACCACATTTTTGTGCAAAGAGAGGTGCGGAGCACCTCTCGAATCCATGCGGAGCAAGGGTTCGGGTCTCCCCCGCCTGAAGTCGGGCTCGGTCGGTTCGGCGGAAAAAAGGTCCACCGGACCTTTTTTTGTGTCCGCCTCACCCCGTCTCGTGTCTTTGTTTTGCCCAAAAGTAGTCCGTTATATGTTGAGAATATTCCTTACAACGCCCCAGATAATGACCAGAATAAGGAATACGATGTTTATCCAGGCAGGTTTAGGATTAAGACTACTGCTACCTGTGCGTACATAATTTATGGAAGTATATATGACAACCCATGCAATGTAAATGATTATAAATGGTGCAAAATAGTTATAGCTTATAGCGTCGGCAAATCTGAATTTGAGACAACTGAGTGCGAAACGGCTGATTCCGCATCCGGGACAGTTTAAGTGTGTTATAAGTCTGAATACGCATGGAATACCGATGCCTGTAATGTTAAAGAATATGGCATATGCAATCATAATTGCAGACACGGAAAGATATATTTTAATCAGATTAAGTAATCTTTTTTTCATGATATTACCAAAAGGGCTCCCGGTATGTGCCGGAAGCCTTTATCTTTCAATATGATGTTGAATGAATTAAGCAGCTGGTGTAAGCTTGTTGATTTCATTCTGTACAAGACATACAAGTACGATTGGTAAGAAAATACCAAGTATTATGTAAAGTACCTTGTTGTCTGACGCAGGAATTCCGCGTTTAGCCTTGATAGCATTGATGTTAGCATCTGCGTTGAGTCCGAAAAGAATGAATCCTACATAGAAGAACATTAAAATGAACTGTGCTACAGCAGGCATGTTACTGTTCTGACCCTCGTTATCAAGTGCTGAAATTGTTACCCACAACCAATAGAGCTGGTAGATACCACAGGTAATGATTGAAAGAATGATTACCAGTGCGATATTACGGTTCTTAAGCATATCCTTTTTTCCTCCTAGAAATATAATATATTTTATACATTCACTAATATACACGTCATGCGGCATTTTGTCAATGAAATTAGTGTAAAATTTTACTTTAAAAATTACTCTGTTTGCCTAAGCGTTATACGGAGGTTGGGACAGCTTGAAAATAAACGCTCTGTGTGATATGATTTAGCCGGTTAAAACCAAAGGAGATGACAAAATGAAAGCATTAATTATCGGAGCAGGAGCTGTAGGCGTGGCGATAGCGGCATCTGTCAGCAATGAAAATATGGAGACGGCGCTTGTCGCAAGAGGCAGGACCGCGGACTATATAGAGCAGAACGGTGTAAAGCGTACGGGAATATTCGGCGTGATGAGTGCGCCGGCAGATAAGGTTCGTGTATACAGAGATTACGGACAGATCAAAGAAGCATACGATTATGTTATTATAAGTGCTAAAACACTTGCCAATTCCGAGATTGCTGACAATCTTGAAAAAAACAGAGGTATCATTGCGGATGACGGTCATATTGTTATTTTTCAGAACGGATGGGGCAATGATGATAAATACACAGAATTATTCGGCAAGGATAAAGTATATAATGCACGAATTATAACCGGATTTGAAAAAGAAAATCCGGGTACAAGCAAGGTTACGGTTCATACAGCGCCGATTCTTCTGGGCTCATTATTCGGATTTGATAATGAATGTATGAAACCGCTTGCCGATGCGATTAACGCATCAGGCATTCCAAGTGAAGTCTCGGACACAATAGAAGAAGCATTGTGGGCTAAAATGTTATTTAATACTACACTCAATCCGCTGGGCGCAATACTTGGTACCACATACGGAGCAATGTCCGAAATGAACAATGCAGTCCAGATAATGAACAGCCTTATAGGAGAAACTTACGATGTTATGGGTGCCGCCGGGTACAAAACATACTGGCCGGATGCAGATACGTATAAGAAAGTTTTCTATTCAAAGCTGGTTCCGGATACATATGCACACCGTTCGTCCACACTTCAGGATATGGAAAAAGGAATACCTACGGAAATTGATACACTTAACGGATGTGTTATCAGAATTGCAGATAATTATTCTGTCGAAGTGCCTGTACATAGAACAATATATAATATTATAAAATCTATGGAGCAGAGAAATAAGTAAACCATTACGCCCGAATGTAAGGTTATTATAACAGATTGCAATTTGTGTTATAGTATGTTATGATATTGAACGGAGTAAGCGAAAACAGCATTCGGAGGATAAGAATGAGTTATTTAATTTTTTCAGATGTTTCACTTGATATTGATAAGAACTTTGCGGACAGCCATGATGTAAGATATGTTCCTATGGAATATGTACTCGGAGATGAGACATTCCATTGCGATAAGCCGGAAAGCGATTCCATGATGCATAATTATTATGAGAAACTCAGACAGAAAGTCAAGACTCAGACCAGTCAGATTACACCGACACATTATATGGATCTTTTTGAACCGCTTATTAAAGAAGGCAATGACATAGTATATCTTTCGCTTTCAAGCGGACTCAGCAATACATATGAATCAGCATGTCTTGCGGCCAGAAATCTTAAAGAAGATTATCCGGATGCCGTTGTTGAGATAGTGGATTCCTTAAGTGCGACAGGCGGAATGGGACTTTTGACAGAATCGGCTTTTGCCAATAAAGAAGCGGGAATGAGTGCATCGGAGAATGCAGAGTGGCTCAGAAAATATGCATTGAAGGTACGCCATTGGTTTAAGGTTGAAGACCTTATGTACCTTAAAAGAGGCGGACGTGTATCTGCTGCAACCGCAGTGGTCGGAACTGCACTTAATATTAAGCCGATACTTTGCATCAACCGAGAGGGTAAGCTTGATACAATAGATAAGAAACGTGGTAATAAGCTTGCGCTTAAAGCTCTTGTGGATAAGTTTGAAGCTACTTACGACCCATCGGTAAGTGATGTGGTATATATAAGCTGCGCCGATTGTGTAGAAGAAGCACAGACACTGAAAGAAATGATACTCGTAAACCACCCTGAACTTAAAGTAAGGATGACAATGTTAAGCCCGATTATCGGGGCTCACACAGGCCCGGATATGCTTGCACTTATTCATTACGGAACAGAGAGATAATAATAATGCCGGTTTCCCTAAGGTACGGGAAACCGGCTTTTTAGGTTCAGATATATCCGTCCATGGCTCTGTCGTTAACATATACCGGAAGCTCGGTATGGATATCAGGTGGGAGAGAACGGGAACTGTCCTTAACCAGCATGACTCCATCGCGTTTTAATATGGCATTGACATAATCCGCGGCACTTTTTATAGGGTGTTCAAATCCCATGCCGTAATGCCTGTCGGGAGCAAGGGAACCTATTTTGTGCAAATCTGAGCCGGACGTCATGAAAATATTATGTTTTGTACAATAAATCTCGGCATTGTGGTTATGCCGGTCTTCATTAAATGAATTGTATCCCTCCATGGCATCACAGTTCTCGGGATTAAGATGAATTGAATCCAGGTATCCGCGTTCTCTGAATGGGTGGGCCTGGACAACAAGACCTCCGTCATTGTGTATTATATCATATTGCATACTACGGCTGTAGGACAGAATATCCGGATGATTTAAAAGCCATTCCTTATCAAGCCCGTAAATCAAAAACTCATCACCTTCAAAATTAGCTTCCCATCCGAAATAAACGGGAAATCCTATTGCATCGCCGGCTTCTTTGGCATGTTCATAACCAAGGCAGAATTCATTGACGCGCTGTTCCCAGCTGTCATACTTAGGAATCCTTGTATTGCCGTTGAAAAAATGGTCAGTTATGAATATACCGTCATATCCTAAATCTTTATAATATTGAGGATACATGCTGCCGGGAGTAACCCCGCACAGGCTTCCCTCGTATGTATGCAAATGTGTCTCATATCGGAACATATACAGCCTCCGTAAATTATCTCAATTAGAATAAAATTATTATATCACTTTTTTAATAATAGCTGTAAATTTTTTCGGGTTTATGATAAAATTTATTGCATAATAGGCGGATGATCTGGGCGGATGATTATGAATAAGAGAATAACAACGGATATATTAAAAATAACAGCTATGGTATCAATGCTTACAGACCATGTTGCTGTCGCGTTTGCCGGATTTGGAATGCCGGCAGGCATATACTGGACAATGAGATGCATCGGCAGACTGGCATTTCCCATATATTTATATTTTCTGGTGCAGGGATATATATATACACATTCTGTGGGTAAATATGCAATAAAACTGGGGCTGCTTGCCGTTATCTCCGAAATACCGTATGATATGACGGTATATGGATGTTTTTTTGATTTCAGGCATAATAATGTTTTATTCACACTTGTACTTGCGCTGCTTGTTTTATGGGCGACTGACAGCCTTTATAAGAAAAACCGATGGCTGGTGCCGGTTGCGGCGGTTATTGTCATTTGGACAGCGGCATTAAGTCACATACTTGGACTTGATTATTCTTACAGATGTATTCTGCTTGCGCTTATTTTCTATTACGCAAGACAGTATGAAGTAATTATGTATACGGCGGCTGCAATCATATCGGCAATAAGCGGAAGCCTGGCAAGTCTTGTGGCTCCGCTTGCACTTGTACCGGTGTATTTTCACGATGGAAAGAAAGGACATATTCCCAAAGCGGTTATGTGGAGTTTCTATCCGGCGCATCTTCTGATTATAGGGATGATCAGAATGTTTTTTTGAAAGGATTAGGGATATATGGCGAATTTGATGGATTATATGGACTGGCGTGGGGATATAACATTTGAACAGGATGGATTTAATGTAATTGATGCATTAATAATGTCACAGCTGTCATATGTGGATTTTGAAAATGTGGGTTTGGATGCCGGCAGTCCGGTATGCATTAAGGATGCAGTGGCAGGATGCCTTAAACAATATGAGAATCCGGATGAAATGCTTGATTCGCAGGAATTGAACGAAGGACAGAAGACGTTTATCAGGATGAGAAAATGTGACAGGTATCGTAATCTGGAGCTGGTATTTTATTCACAGAAATTCAGCGAAGAAAAGGCCATGCAGTTCGGCGCGGTGACAATTCTTCTCGGTAACGGTGACATTGTGGTGGCGTTCAGGGGAACTGACGGAACGATTACAGGCTGGGAGGAGGATTTTAATCTGTGTTATATGATGCCGGTGGCATCACAGGTTGAGGCTGACGAATATCTTGACAGTGTAATGAATACACTTGCCGGAAAAGTATATATATGCGGACATTCAAAAGGCGGAAATCTTGCAATATATTCAACATTCCACAGAAGTGACGAGCAGATTATGAGAATCGAGAAGGTATACAGTTTTGACGGGCCGGGATTCATGAAGGAAGTTGTAGCGGGAGCGGAATACAAACGGATAATTCCAAAGATTGAATCATATCTGCCGCAGAGTTCGATAGTGGGTATGATAATGTATAGTGGAGAAGATTATAATATAGTACATAGTGAAGCGCATGGGTTAATGCAGCATTTTGTGTTGTCGTGGAATGTAATCGGTAAAGAGTTTGTGCCGGACGAGCAGCTTAAGGATGTGAGCATTGTTTTTAACAGCGCATGCCGCAAGTGGATTGACGGCATATCTCCCAAAGAACGTCGTCTGTTCACGCATATTGTATTCAAAATCCTCAAAGCGCCGAATGCCGATTCGTTCAGTGAGTATTCATCCAATCTTATCAGGACTGCAAACAGCATTATTAAGTCCTATGGAAGTCTTGATAAGACGACAAGGCAGATGATAAAGAAAATTGTAGCACAGATGATTAAAATGAGCCGTGAATCACTCTCGGAACACATTGAGGGAATAAGAAAACCGCAGACTGCCATAAAGGATGCCTATAATGTCAAATAGTGTAAAATATATTTTGATTTATCGGCTTGTTTATGTTATTATGTTAAATACGGGAAATGTTAGTAAATATATATTAAAATGATATTTTTGGTTAAGAGGTATGAATTATGCGGGTGGAAAAGACGATTACGGAGTCACTTACGCGGCTGCCGTATATTGATTATTTTAAAAAGACGGCCGGCAGACTTATGAAGCAGGATATGATATCTCCGGTTGTATTATCGTTGGACATCAGTAATTTTAAATTTTATAATCAGATGTATGGGTATGAAGCGGGCGATAAGCTTATTGAACGATGTGTATATCAATATTGTCATATGAATTCAGACTGTGTGCTTGCCGGAAGAATTTATGTTGATCATATTATTCTTCTTGTGGAAGCCGGACATCGCGACAGACAGGATTTCAAGATGAAATACGACACAATGAATAGGAATTTTTCCGATGAGATTAATGCTGAATTCCCATTGGCGAGAATACGTGTTTATGTCGGTGCATATTTTGTTGATAACGTTGATGAAGAGATTAATCTTATAATAGATAAGGCTCAATGTGCAAGGCGAAGCATTAAGACCAATTATGCTGAGACGATAGCGGTCTTTACTGACGATATGGCGAAGAAGACCCAGAGTGAGGCAGGCGTGATTCCGATGTTTTTCTCGGCACTTGATAATGACAGAATAGAAGTGTATATCCAGCCTAAGTTCTCTATTGAGGAACAGCAGCTTATAGGCGGTGAAGCACTTTCCAGAATTAAGGACAGCAACGGGAAGATAATATCACCGGCGGTATATATTGATACACTTGAGAATACAGGGCTTGTATCGAGACTTGATAATTATGTGATAATGAAGGTCATAGAATTGCAGAAGAAGTGGATGGATGCCGGATATAAGCTGACGACCATTTCAATGAACCTGTCACGGATGGATTTCTGGGAAACAGGATTTATAAAGCGTATAGATGATGCTATACGTAAGACAGGCATCCCGGCGGAATACTTCGAGTTTGAACTTACGGAAACCATTTTCTGTGAGAATCTCAGCGAGATTAGCAGACAGATAGAATTTTTACGCAACAGAGGATATAAGATAAGCATGGATGATTTCGGATCAGGATATAATTCATTATATATGCTTGGCAAGATACCTGTCGATGTTATTAAATTTGATAGAGGTTTCGTACTTAACAGTCTGTGTGTTGAGTCAGGACGTAAGATAATGAAGAATCTTATGAATACCTTTAAGGATATCCAGTTTGAAGTTATCTGTGAAGGAATCGAGAGCCGTGAAGAGGAAAAAATAGTCCACGAATGCGGATGTAATGCAGTTCAGGGATATCTCCATGATAAACCGCTGCCTTATCAGGCATTTGAAGATAAATATATGAAACCTGCCATGCGCGATTAGAAGCATAATATATTACATATAGATGGAGGACATTGATTATGGCAAGAGGAGGAGGTGGCGGAGGCCACTCGGGTGGAGGCGGAAGCAGACACTCATCACATTCTGGCGGAGGCGGAAGCCTCGGCGGAAGAGGATTTTCATCAGGAAGAAGTTTCGGCGGAGGACGGCCGTCGGGAGGACATCATTATAGCGGAGGTGGCGGAGGACGTCCATATGGCGGACCGCCGCCAAGATACGGAGGACATTACGGTGCACCGCCACCACCATACGGAGGAGGCGGATATTACAGACGACCGGCAAGAAGAAGTTCGGGATGTTCCCTGGGAACAATCATGGTCGCTATTATAATAATTGTTATTATATTTGCGGTAAGATCATGCGGTTCGGTATTTGGATTTACATCAGGAGTGACGAGAAGCACTGAGAAACGCGACAAGCTTGACAGCAAGTATGTTAATTATTCGAATACATGGTACGAGGATGAACTTGGCTGGTTCGGTAAGAATAACAATACCGTTATTAACGGATTGGAAGACTTCTATCAGTCAACGGGAATACAGCCTTATATATGTCTTGTAAGTTATGACAGTGTTGAGGATAATTCATCCGCAAGAGATAAATACATTGAGGATAAATATTCTGAACTGTTTACTGACGAAGGCCATATGTTATTCTGTTATTTCGCATGTAAGAATGATAAGCCGGATGTAATGGACGGCAACTGGCTTTACATTGTAGGCAAGCAGACAGAGACTGTTATGGATGAGAATGCCAAGCAGATTTTTGAGTCATATTTCAGAAAATATTATGATGATACATCGCTTGATGTCGATGAACTTTTTGCGGATACATTCTCTGACTCCGGTAAAGCTATCATGAAAGGACCTATCCACATGAGGTATGTGGTAATTATAATAGTTGCCATTGTGGCGGCGGTTATAATAGTTGCTATGCTCATCAAATGGTGGAAGGCCAGAAAAGCACAGAAGAACAAGGAACAGGAGGATTTGGAGCGAATGCTTGACAAGCCTCTTGAGACATTCGGAACCGATCCGGTTGATGAATTGAAAGATAAATACGACGACAAGAACTAGCATTCGCAGGGGAAGCCTTAGAGCTTCCCTTGTGTTATGTGGAAAGATTGCATTATGAAGGAACAAACCGTTAAGATTTATAAGAAGATCAGCAGGAGACTGCTGGATATTATCAAATGGATTGTTATGGGTTTTCTGACCGGAATTCTGGTTGGAGGAGTTGGTACGGCTTTTTCTTATCTGCTGTCCAAAGCTGCCGCTTTTCGCGACAGTCATTTATGGATGGTTTATCTGCTTCCGGTTGGCGGACTTATGATTGTGGGATTGTATAAACTTATGAAAGTAGATAAGGATAAGGGCACTAACCTTGTGCTTACATCCATATCCGGTAAGGATGAACTTCCGTTTAAGATGGCACCGCTTATATTTTTAAGTACCGTGATATCTCATTTCTTCGGAGCATCCGTCGGAAGGGAAGGTGCTGCACTGCAGTTAGGAGGAAGCCTTGGAAATACAATCGGCGAATCATTCGGATTCAGGGAATGCGACCGTAAAATCCTTATTATGACGGGAATGAGTGCAGCTTTCTCAGCACTGTTCGGTACGCCGGCTGCAGCAGCGGTGTTTGCCGTGGAAGTGGCTGTTATAGGCACAATGTATATTCAGGCATTGCTCCCGTGTGTAATAGCGGCGTATACGGCATCCAGACTTCCACTTGCAATAGGAATTAAACCGGAGAGACTTCCGCTTGGAAATGTGCCGGATATGAGCTTTGTACTTATACTTAAACTGGTAGTGCTGGCCGGACTTTGCGGGGTGCTTGCGATAGTATTCTGCGTAGTTATGAAGAAAACCAAAATATATTCCGAAAAACTCATAAAAAATCCGTGGCTCAGAGTCGTGGCCGGGGCAGCTGTTTTTATCGGCATTACGGCACTTACGCGCAGCACAGACTATTACGGAACCGGAATGAATGTCATAGAGAGGGCCGTTACTGAAGGCAAGGCTGTACCGTATGCATTTGCACTTAAACTCGTTCTTACCGCGCTTATGCTTGGCGTCGGTTTCAAAGGAGGGGAGATAGTACCGACATTTTTCGTGGGAGCCACATTCGGATGTGTAATAGGTAAACTGCTTGGAATCTCACCGGGACTTGCGGCAGCTGCCGGAATGGCCTCACTGTTCTGCGGCGTTACTAACTGCCCGTTTGCAGCCGCAATCATGTGTTTTGAATTGTTTGGATTTGAGAGCGCACCGTATATATTGATCGTAACGGCAATAAGTTATGCCGTATCGGGATATTGCAGCCTGTATTCCGGACAATATTGTGACGTGTCCAAATACAGCCTGAAGATGGGGGATACCGGAGAAAATACAGATAATTAAAGAAAACACCTGAACTGTCGTGAATTTGGTACCGGCAGTTCAGGTGTTTTTGTATTAGTAATTCGGGGTCAGGTCAGGACATATTGACTTGGCAAGTGATTTAAGTCCTGCAACCGTAAAAGGATAATTTTTGTTGACTTCCATAAATTTCTCCGACGGTTCCGTAAGAATCGCGTGCTGTGAAGCGAGCTCGTCAGTGTAATTGTCAAGAAAGTAAGTTGTTATTGCTCCTCTTCCGGCAGTGTAATGTGTGACAAGAAAATTCATGCCGTAGTCCGAAATATATGTTCCGCTGCTGTCCTTGGTAATGGATACCTTAGCCATGCCGCCGAGCATGGAAAAATTATAATATTGTACTGATACGAAGTTACCGAGTGAATAATATACTAGCATTTTACCGCCGTCAGCGCGGTCAATCCATTCAACCGGTTCTACGACATGCGGATGTGTACCGATTACAAGATCCACTCCATTGTCGGCAAAAAACTTTGCCCAGCTCTTCTGGCTGTCATCGGTTCCGAGGTTATACTCCGTTCCCCAATGAGGAAAAACAATGACAAAATCAGATATTTCCTTTGCCTTTGCGATGTCCGCTGCTATTTTATCTTTGGTGGAATCAGTCATAAGATCAACCGTATATTCCATTCCGGCAGGTACGGATAATCCGTTGAGGCCGTATGTATAATTGAGCATTGCGATTTTAACGCCGTTTACATCTCTTACATATATGGAAGAAGCACTTTCGGCTGAATCGTGTATACCGAGTATTGCCGCATCGGGATGTGAATTTTTCCAATATTCAAGGCAGTTAAGGATTCCGTAAGCTCCCTGGTCTATTGCGTGATTGGTAGCACCTAACATTACATCAAAACCTGTCCTGACCTCAGCATCGCCGAGTTCGGTCCTGACATTAAATGCCGGGTATCCTATATTACCTTTATCGTTACCGGCCATAATAACCTCGTTGTTAACAACTGATACATCTGAAGCCGCAATGGCATCTTTGACATTGGCAAAAAGATAGTCGTAATTATATGAACCGTCAGCCTGGATGGCTGGATTACTCGCGCTTGCATGCATAAGCATATCGCCTACTGCAGAAAGCGTTATTGTAACCGGGGCGATGGTTTCCGGCTCAGTCTGCGGTTCGGTTTCCGGTGTGGCAGCCGGTGTGACATGAGCCTGCGTAACGCGTTCTTCCGGCGTTGCAACGGCTGTTGTGCTTTTGGATGAGCAGCCGGTGGTGAAGCATAATGCCATGGCTGCAATAATTAAATAAGAAATGATTTTATTAAATTTGGTATATAACATGGTTCCCTCCTATTTTGATATGAGTCAGTATACCTTTTTTAATAAGAATATGCAATTATTATCTTTGAAATTTATTTATCGAAAAAATTACATTTTATTGACAAATTTTCGGACGGCTGATAACATACACATTAAGGACAAAAAGGAGGTAGCTGTAATGGCGCACAATTCAAAGGAAGACATAATCAGATTAGTGGAGGAGAACGACGTAGAGTTTATACGACTTCAGTTTACGGATATATTCGGTATTCTCAAGAATGTGGCTGTTCCGAAAAGCCAGCTTGAGAAGGCACTTAATAATCAGATGATGTTTGATGGTTCATCAATCGACGGATTTGCACGTATTGAAGAATCTGATATGTGTCTCAGACCGGATCTTGACAGTTTTGTTATTTTCCCGTGGAGACCGCAGACCGGAAAGGTTGCAAGACTTATCTGTGACGTATATAAGACAGACGGAACACCGTTTGAAGGAGATCCGAGACGTATACTTAAGAAAGCGGTTGAAGAAGCTGCCAAGCTTGGATATAAATTCAATGTAGGACCTGAATGTGAATTTTTCTTATTTAACGTTGACGAGAACGGGGTACCTACAACCGATTCCCTTGACAGATCGGGATATTTTGATCTTGGCCCTAACGACCTTGGAGAGAATGCGAGACGTGATATGGTTCTCACACTTGAGGACATGGGATTTGAGATTGAGGCATCACACCATGAATGTGCACCTGCACAGCATGAGATAGATTTTAAATACGGAGAGGCAGTTAAGACAGCGGATGCGATTATGACATTCAAGCTTGCGGTTAAGACAATTGCACAAAGACACGGACTTCATGCAACATTTATGCCAAAGCCAAAGGCAAATATGTGCGGTTCGGGAATGCATATCAATATGTCACTTGAGAAAGACGGCGTTAATGTATTTGCTGATGAGAATGGTGAGAACGGACTGAGTGAAACAGCATATCATTTCATTGCAGGTATCATGAAACATATTAACGGAATAGTTGCCATTACCAATCCTCTTGTTAATTCATATAAGAGACTTGTACCGGGATATGAGGCTCCGGTTTATATTGCGTGGTCGGCAAGAAACAGAAGTCCGCTCGTAAGAATCCCGGCTGCCAGAGGCAGAGGAACCAGAGTTGAGTTACGATGTCCGGATCCGTCAGCTAACCCTTATTTTGCACTTGCCGTGTGTCTTATGGCTGGTCTTGACGGAATTAAGAATAAGCTTGAGGTATGCGAGAGCGTTGATGCCAACATCTACGAGATGAGCAAGGCAGAGAAGAAAGCAAGACATATTGAAAGTCTTCCTGAGACACTTTATGATGCAGTTAAGGAACTTGAAAAAGACGATTATATAATGGACTTCATCGGCAGAGAGACTGCAGAGAAATACATTGATGCCAAGAAAAAAGAATGGAAGGGATACAAAGTCGAGGTCAGCAAGTGGGAAATTGATGAATATCTCTACAAATATTAATTAATCACTTTATGACTTAAACGGGATAACTACGATGGAAAATGTCATAATAGTATTTCCGAAGCTTGAAGACGGCAGGAAGATAAAGAACCTTATGGTGCGCAATGGTATAGATGTAGATGCTGTCTGTACAAGCGGATCCCAGGCACTGGAGTATCTGAATACTCTTAATGAAGGAATCGTTGTGTGCAGTTACAGGTTTACGGATATGTACTATACGCAGCTTAAGGAATGTATGCCGTCAAGCTTTGATATGCTTTTGATTGCATCCCAGGGACATTGGCTCGATGATAACGACGGAGGCATAATGAAACTCGGAATGCCTATTAAAGTTTTTGATCTTGTGAATACGGTTCATATGATGTTTGAGGCGCAGAGACGCCGCAGAAAGAAAGCGAGACTCGCTCCCAAAATAAGAACCGATGAAGAGAGAGAACTTATAAGGCAGGCCAAGGGTGTGCTGATGGATCGTAACAATATGACCGAGGACGAGGCTCATAAATATATGCAGAAATGTAGTATGGACAGCGGTACGGGACTTGTAGAGACGGCCCATATGATAATATGTCTGTACAGGGAATAGTTGAAAGGATTGGTGGTGTTGATGGAATTTACCAAGATGCATGGAATAGGCAATGACTACGTGTATGTTAACTGCCTTGATACTAAATTGGATAATCCGTCAGAAACAGCGGTGCGTGTGAGCGACAGGCATTTCGGAATAGGTTCGGATGGGCTTATTCTTATCAAACCGTCGGACAAAGCTGATTTCTATATGGAAATGTATAATGCGGACGGTTCACAGGGCAAAATGTGCGGAAACGGTATCCGCTGTGTAGGTAAATATGTATATGATAACGGACTTACCGACAAGACGGAGTTGTCGATAGAGACACTTTCAGGTATCAAATACCTTACACTTAATGTAGTGGATGGTAAAGTGGATACAGTACGCGTTAATATGGGCGAACCGGTGCTTGACCCAGGGCTTATACCTGTCAATATAGATGCGGACGTGGTCAAAGAATATCCAATCACGATAGGTGGTAAGGAATACCGCATAACCTGTGTATCCATGGGTAATCCGCATTGTATAGTATATGTTAACAATGTTGATGATTTTCCGATAGAGACAATCGGACCGCTTTTTGAGAATAATCCTGTTTTCCCTGAGAGAGTAAATACAGAATTTGTTAAAGTTATAGACCGTGATACGTTGCAGATGAGAGTATGGGAACGAGGTTCGGGTGAGACACTTGCTTGCGGAACCGGAGCCTGCGCTACTGCCGTAGCGACTATACTTAACGGGTTATGTAACGATACGGTTACTGTTAAGCTTCTTGGCGGAGAACTTAAAATTACATGGGACAGATCTCATAATATAGTATATATGGAAGGTCCGGCCCGTACTGTTTTTACAGGTACGATGGACCTTGATTAAGGAGGCATGACAGATGTTTAAAATTAACGAGAACTATTTAAAGCTTCCGGGAAGTTATCTTTTCTCCACGGTGGCAAAGAAAGAAAGAGAATACAGGGCAGCTAATCCTGATAAAAAAATTATCAAGCTCAGCATAGGAGATGTTACACAGCCTATCGCGCCGTCTATAATTGAAGCTATGCATAAGGCTGTTGATGAAATGGGTCATGCAGAGACTTTTCACGGATATGCACCTGATCTCGGATACGAATTTTTACGTTCCGCAATAGCTGCCGGTGATTATAAATCAAGAGGCGTCGATATTGCGATTGACGAGATTTTTGTGTCTGACGGAGCTAAGTGTGATTCAAGCAATATTCAGGAAATTCTCGGGCTCGACAATGTGATTGCTGTATGCGACCCGGTGTATCCGGTATATGTGGATTCAAATGTAATGGCCGGAAGAACAGGAACATATAATGCTGAGACAGGAAACTGGAGTAATGTCATTTATATGCCGTGTACCGAAGAAAACGGATTTGCACCATCGCTTCCTAAAGAAACACCGGATATTATATATCTCTGCTTCCCGAATAACCCTACCGGAGCAACCATTACGAAAACAGAACTCCAGAAGTGGGTGGATTATGCCAACGAAAAGAAAGCACTTATCATATACGATGCAGCATATGAGGCATATATATCAGAGGCTGATGTTCCTCATACAATTTACGAGTGTGACGGTGCCAAAACCTGCGCAATAGAGCTCAAGAGTTTCTCCAAGAATGCCGGATTTACAGGCGTGCGTCTCGGATATACAGTAATTCCAAAGGAACTTAAATGCGGCGATGTAATGCTTAATTCACTCTGGGCAAGAAGACACGGAACCAAGTACAACGGAGCTCCGTATATTGTACAGAGAGCCGGTGAGGCGGTTTATTCCGAATCAGGCAAGGCAGAGCTTAAGAAGCAGGTTGCATATTATATGAACAATGCCAAGGTTATCAAAGAAGGCCTTGCAGAAGCCGGATTTTCAGTATCGGGCGGGGTCAATGCACCGTATATCTGGCTCAAGACAATTGATGGAATGACATCATGGGAATTCTTCGATTATGTGCTTGACAAAGCCAATGTAGTCGGTACACCGGGTTCAGGATTCGGTCCGAGCGGTGAAGGATATTTCAGACTGACGGCATTCGGAACATATGAGAACACGGTCGAAGCAATCGAGAGAATGAAGAGAATCATTAAATAAAAATGTGTGATGCTATATGCCCTGACATTTGTTGGGGCATATTTAGCGAAGGAGAAGATTTACTATGTGGTATGGTAAAAACAAGGCATTTACGTTAAGTTACGATGATGGAGTCGAATCCGACAGAAAGCTTCTGGATATAATAAATTATTATGGCCTTAAATGTACTTTTAATCTGAATTCTGGAATAATCGGAACGAATGATACATGGCAGTGTAATAAGTTTACGGTAAGGAGACTTCCATGGGAAGGCATACAGGAATTATATACAGGCCATGAAATAGCGGTTCACGGAAGAAGACATCTTGCTCCGGCCGAGCTGGATGAGGAACAGATGTATGACGAATTTAAGCTGGATAAGATGAAACTTGAAAAGGTTTTCAAAGAAACCCCGGTTGGAATGGCATACGCATACGGATGCTATAATGATAAGGTCGTAGAGTATCTTAAGTCAATAGGAATAGAGTACGCCAGAACGGTGGAAGATTCACTGAATTTTGATCTGCAGGCTGACCTGATGAGATTTAAGCCGACCTGCCATCACAAGAATGACAGGGTCTTTGAACTGATAGATGAATTTCTTGAAAAGCCGGACGATACGCCGCAGTTATTTTATCTCTGGGGACATTCATATGAATTTGATGCCGAAGAGGATTGGACCAGACTGGAACAGATTTGTGAAAAAATAAGCGGATATGATAATATTTTTTACGGCACCAACAGCGAGGTATTGCTAAATAAAGGTTGCAAATAGCTTTTGCCTTTGCTAAAATGTTTTACAGCAATATCCCATAATTTGAAAGGAGCCATTTAACAATGGGAAACATATATAGAGACACTACGCTTAATAACGTAAGTGAGAACGATATCGGTAAAGAGATTAAAGTTGCCGGATGGGTGGAGAATATCAGAGACCACGGCGGTGTATCATTTATTGACCTTAGAGATATGTATTCGGTTCTTCAGGTTGTAATAAGAGATGCAGAGCTGCTTAAGGGAATTAAGAAAGAAGAATGTATAAGTGTTGAAGGACTTATGGAGCAGAGAGACGAAGAGACTTATAATCCCAAGATACCTTCGGGTACAATAGAACTTGAAGCCCACAAGATTACGACACTCGGACAGGTATATACCACGCTTCCTTTTGAAGTACAGACATCCAAGGAAGTTAATGAGTCCGTAAGACTTAAATACAGATATCTTGATCTTCGTAACGAGAAAGTTAAGGATAATATCCTTTTCCGTTCACAGGTTATTGCCTTTTTAAGACAGAAGATGACGGAAATGGGATTTATTGATATACAGACACCGATTCTGTGCGCATCATCACCGGAAGGAGCAAGAGATTATATCGTTCCTTCAAGAAAATACAAGGGAAAATTCTATGCTCTTCCACAGGCACCACAGCAGTATAAGCAGTTATTGATGGTGTCCGGAATAGACAAGTATTTCCAGGTGGCTCCGTGCTTCAGGGACGAGGATGCAAGAGCTGACCGTTCACCGGGAGAATTTTATCAGCTTGACTTCGAGATGAGTTTTGCTACACAGGAAGATGTGTTCAAGGTTGGTGAGGAAGTGCTCACGGCTGCTTTTGAGAAATTTGCACCGGAGGGATATGAAGTAACCAAGGCTCCTTATCCGATTATCAGCTATAAGCAGGCTATGCTTGAGTTCGGTTCGGACAAGCCTGACCTTCGTAACCCGTTAAGAATAATAGATGTAACCGAATTTTTCCAGCGCTGTACATTTAAGCCGTTTATCGGCAAGACTGTAAGGGCTGTTAAAGTTCATGCCAATATGTCCAAGGGATTCCATGAGAAACTCCTTAAATTCGCTACAGGAATAGGAATGGGCGGCTTAGGATATCTTGAGGTTCTTGAAGACAAGAGCTATAAGGGACCTATCGACAAGTTTATACCTGATGATATGAAGGCTGAGTTCATGGAACTTGCCGGACTTGAAGTCGGAGATACTATTTTCTTTATGGCAGATAAGGAAGAGAGAGCAGCATTCTATGCAGGACAGATACGTACTGAACTCGGTGAGAAGTTAGACCTTATCGAGAAGAATGCATACAGATTCTGCTATGTTAATGATTTCCCTATGTTTGAAAGGGATCCTGAGACTAAGAAAATCGGATTTACGCATAATCCTTTCTCAATGCCGCAGGGAGGACTTGAAGCGCTTAATACAATGGATCCGCTTGATATACTTGCATATCAGTATGATATTGTATGTAACGGTATTGAACTTTCATCCGGTGCCGTACGTAACCATGATATGCAGATAATGGTAAAAGCATTTGAAATTGCCGGATATGATGAAGAAGTTCTTAAAGCCAAATTCGGAGCACTTTATAATGCATTCCAGTTCGGAGCACCGCCTCATGCTGGAATGGCGCCTGGAATCGACAGAATGATCATGCTTTTACGTAATGAAGAGAATATTCGTGAGATTATTCCGTTCCCTATGAGCGGAACAGCACAGGATCTTATGTGCGGTGCTCCTAATGAGGTTACCGAGCAGCAGCTCCGTGAAGTTCATATTAAAGTGAGGGATTAAGCATGGCTAATGTTATAAGTGATGAGACAATCGAGTATGTTGGTATACTTGCCAAGCTTGAACTTTCTGACGAAGACAAGGAAAATGCCAAAAAAGATATGGCCAGTATGCTGGATTATATAGATAAACTTGGAGAACTTGACACTGAGGGCATTGAGCCTATGTCTCATATATTCCCGGTTCAGAATGTTATGCGTGAGGACGTTGTTGCCAACGGCGACGGAAGTGATGATACACTTAAGAATGCGCCTGAGAGCAACGGAGAAGCGTTTATCGTTCCTAAAACAGTTGATTAGTCGGAAAGGATAGTTATGAGTTTACTTGATTTAACTGCCACCCAGCTTGCGAAGGCAATTAAGAAAGGCGATGTGACCGCCGTTGATGCTATGCAGGCTGTGATTGAACAGATTGAAAATAAAGAAAAAGAGCTTAACTGTTATGTTACGTTTGATAAAGAGGCGGCACTTGAAAATGCGAAAAAAGTACAGGCAGGAATTGAGGACGGTTCGATAAGCGGCCCTCTTGCCGGTGTGCCTGTTGCAATCAAGGACAATATGTGTACCGAAGGTGTGCTTACGACATGTTCTTCACGTATACTCGGCAATTTTATTCCTGCTTTCTCAGCAGAGGCTGTTATAAGACTTGAGAAAGCCGGAGCGGTTATCATAGGCAAGACCAATATGGATGAGTTTGCGATGGGTTCGACAACCGAAACATCGGCCTATGGTGTTACACGTAATCCATGGAATACGGAGCATGTACCAGGAGGTTCATCAGGTGGTTCGGCCGCAGCCGTTGCAGCGGGAGAATGTTTCTTTGCACTGGGATCGGATACAGGCGGATCGATAAGACAGCCGGCGTCGTATTGCGGCGTTGTCGGAATGAAGCCGACATACGGTACGGTATCACGTTACGGACTTATAGCATATGGCTCATCACTGGACCAGATAGGCCCTTTATGCAAGGATGTTACGGATTGTGCGACAATAATGGAGATAATTGCATCGCATGATACTAAGGATTCAACATCGATGTCCAGAAACGATACGGATTTTACAAGTGCACTTGTAAATGATGTCAACGGAATGCGTATAGGCATCCCTCGTACTTATTTCGGCGAAGGACTTGACCCACAGGTTAAGAAGGCGGTTCTTGATGCGGTTGATGTTCTTAAATCCAAGGGCGCAATAGTGGAGGAATTTGATCTTGATCTTGTGGATTATGCTATTCCGACATATTATACAATAGCCGCTGCAGAAGCCAGCTCCAATCTTGAGAGATTTGACGGAGTTAAATACGGATACAGAGCCAAGGAATATGAAGGTCTCCATGATATGTACAAGAGAACACGTTCTGAAGGCTTCGGACCTGAGGTTAAGAGAAGAATTATGCTCGGCTCGTTCGTATTAAGTTCAGGATATTATGATGCGTATTACCTTAAAGCACTCAGAGTCAAGGCATTGATAAAGAAAGCATTTGATAACGCATTTGCTAAATATGATATAATTATCGGACCTGTAGCACCGACAACAGCACCGAAGCTTGGTTCATCGCTTGCAGATCCTATTAAGATGTACCTTGGTGATATATATACAATATCACTTAACCTTGCAGGACTTCCGGGTATGTCAATTCCGTGCGGGGTTGATTCAAACGGACTTCCGATAGGAATGCAGATCATAGGTGACTGCTTTAAAGAACACAATATTATAAGAGCAGCATATACTTATGAGCTTGCAAGAGGCGGATTCAAGACACCGTATGATAAGGAGGTGCAGTAATATGGCTAAGAATTATGAGACAGTCATAGGACTTGAGGTTCATGTTGAGCTTGCAACCAAAACCAAAATTTTCTGCGGATGTTCAACGGCATTCGGAGGAGCACCGAACACACATACATGTCCTGTATGTACCGGTATGCCGGGATCACTTCCTGTTCTGAATAAGCAGGTTGTTGAGTATGCGGCAGCGGTAGGACTTGCAACCAACTGTACGATAACACAGAATTGTAAATTCGACCGTAAGAACTATTTCTATCCGGATAATCCGCAGAATTATCAGATATCACAGTTATATCTTCCGATATGCCGTAACGGACATGTGGATATTGAACTGGAAGACGGAACCTCAAAGCCTGTCAGAATCCACGAGATCCATATGGAAGAAGATGCGGGTAAGCTTGTTCATGATGACTGGGAAGATGTGTCGTATGTTGATTTTAACCGTTCGGGTGTGCCTCTTATAGAAATCGTATCCGAGCCGGACATGAGAAGTGCCAAAGAGGTTATAGCATATCTGGAGAAACTGCGTCTTATAATACAGTATCTCGGAGCGTCGGACTGTAAGCTTCAGGAAGGCTCAATGAGAGCCGATGTAAACCTTTCGGTAAGAGAAGCCGGAAGCACAGAATTCGGAACCAGGACTGAGACGAAGAATCTTAACTCATTCAGTGCAATCCAGAGGGCAATCGAGGCCGAGACCGCAAGGCAGATAGATTTACTTGAGTCAGGACAGCCTGTTATACAGGAGACAAGACGATGGGATGACAATAAGGAATATTCATATGCCATGCGTTCCAAAGAGGATGCGCAGGATTACAGATATTTCCCGGATCCTGACCTTGTACCGGTCAATATAAGTGATGAATGGCTTGATGAGATAAGATCGCGCCAGCCGGAATTCAAAACCGAGAAAATGAAGCGTTATAAAGAGGAATTCGGCATTCCGGATTATGATATCAATATAATTACCGATTCCAAGAAAATGGCGGATATTTTTGAAGAGGCAGTTGCTATATGCAATAAGCCTAAAAAAGTATCGAACTGGCTTATGGTTGAGACCATGAGGCTTCTTAAGGAACATAATATGGATGTGTCTGATATTACATTTTCAGCAAAGAATCTTGCAGCACTTGTAAATCTTACAGAAGCAGGAACAATCAACAGTTCTGTTGCCAAGGAAGTGTTTGAAAAAGTATTTTCCGATGACATAGATCCGGAGAGTTATGTTAAGGAACATGGACTTGGACAGGTCAATGATGAGTCTGCACTCAGACAGACCATAGAGGAGATTGTGGCAGCCAACCCACAGTCGGTTGAAGATTACCATAACGGTAAAGAGAAGGCAATAGGTTTCCTTGTCGGACAGACAATGAAAGCAATGAAGGGCAAGGCAAACCCGGGACTTGTAAACTCAATGTTAAAAGAAATATTATCCAAATAACAAGAAATCGCTGCAGGCATTGCGCCTGCAGCGATTTCTTGTAATATACTATTCGTCACGTCGCTCAAGATCATCAAAGATATAATTGAGAACAGGTGCCATCCCGATAAATTCGCATCCATACGAATACTCATCATCTTCAAGAGCTTCACAGCGTATTATTTTAACAACACAATAGAGAACCGAATCGTCCCCGCCAATGTTGAGTGCTGCGTTGAAATAATAGTTCATAGGCAATATAGATTTGGATATAAATCCTATGCCGTATCTTGAAATATCTTTAACAATGATCGGTGAATCAATAGTAATGCGGTTATTGTCCTGGGCAAATATGGATGAAACCGTCAGATCAAGAGTGACTTTGACACGTTTGCTTCGTCTTTTTTCGGTCATACCAACCCTCCACTTTCTTGTTTTACATATAGTATACATTATAGAATACAAAACAACAATAGTTTTCTTTTGTATAATTTTGTATTATATTCACAAAAAATTTTAAATGCGTTGACTTTGCAAAAGTCTGTGTATTATAATTTAATTTGCGGTGTTATTTTTTTCATTGACATTGTCATTTATAAATTATAACGGAGGATTTTATAACATGCAGGAATTTAAGCCTTTCAAAGAAGGAAAAGTACGTGAAGTATATGATAACGGAGACAGCCTTATTATTGTGGCAACAGACAGAATATCAGCTTTTGATAATATTCTTAAGAATGTTATTACGGACAAGGGTGCAATACTTACACAGATGTCCAAGTTCTGGTTCGATTACACGAAGGATATTGTCCCTAACCATATGATTTCGGTTGATGTTAATGATATGCCTGAATTTTTCCGTAACGACAGATTTAAAGGCAAGAGCATGATGTGCAAGAAGCTGGAGATGCTTCCGATTGAGTGTATCGTAAGAGGATATATTACCGGAAGCGGCTGGGAGAGCTATAAGAAGAATGGTACAGTATGTTCCATTAAGCTTAAGGAAGGACTCAAAGAGTCGGATAAGCTTCCTGAACCGATATACACACCAAGCACCAAGGCTGAAATCGGTCTGCATGATGAGAATATATCATTTGAGAAGAGTGTAGAGATACTCGAGAAAATATACCCGGGCAAGGGTGCCGGATATGCGGAGCAGATTAAAGATTACACAATTGCTTTATATAAGAAGTGTGCTGAATATGCGCTCAGCAAGGGTATTATAATTGCTGATACTAAGTTTGAATTCGGACTTGACGAAAACGGTAATGTAATTCTCGGAGACGAGATGCTTACACCTGACAGCTCAAGGTTCTGGCCGCTTGAAGGATATGAGGCCGGTAAATCACAGCCATCATTTGATAAGCAGTTTGTAAGAGACTGGCTTAAAGCTAATCCGGATAATGACCTTCTTCTTCCGGATGAGGTTGTGGTCAAGACTGTAGATAAATACAAAGAGGCATTTGAACTTCTTACAGGACATAAATTCAACTAATTATAACAGAAAGAGGATCAGATATGAGCAAGAAGACAGAAGTTTCCGAAATGTTTATTCCGGATGAACTTCATGAAGAATGCGGCGTTTTCGGCATATATGATTTTGACGGCAATGATGTTGCCTCTACCATATATTACGGACTGTTCGCACTTCAGCACAGAGGACAGGAAAGCTGCGGCATCGCCGTGAGCGATACTGAAGGTCCGAAGGGATTAGTCCAGTCGCACAAGGACATGGGACTTGTAAATGAGGCCTTTGATGAAGAAATATTAGAGAAATTAAACGGAAACATTGGTGTCGGACATGTAAGATATTCGACGGCCGGAAGTTCGACCAGAGAGAACGCACAGCCGCTTGTTCTCAATTATGTGAAAGGAACACTTGCGCTTGCACATAACGGTAATCTTATTAACGCACCGGAGCTTAGGGATGAACTTTCCAAGACGGGCGCTATTTTCCAGACCACAATAGATTCAGAGGTTATAGCATATCATATTGCAAGGGAACGACTTAATACATCCAATGTAGAGGGTGCCGTTGCAAGAGCCATGAAGAAAATAAAGGGCGCATATTCACTTATAGTAATGAGCCCGCGTAAACTTATCGGTGCAAGGGATGAGTTCGGCTTCAAGCCTTTGTGCATAGGTAAGCGCGATAACGCATACATTCTTGCATCGGAGACATGTGCTCTCGATGCTGTCGGAGCTGAATTTGTGAGAGATGTTCTTCCGGGAGAAATCGTAACGATTACACCATCCGGAATATCCTCAAATATGGCACATAAATGCGACAAATGCGCAAAATGTATCTTTGAATATATATATTTTGCAAGACCGGACAGTAATATTGACGGTGTGAGCGTATATGATTCGAGAATAATGGCAGGAAGAATACTTGCAAAGGACTATCCTGTTGATGCAGATATGGTTGTGGGAGTTCCTGAATCCGGTAATGTGGCAGCACTTGGATATTCACTTGAGTCCGGAATACCATACGGAATAGCATTTATCAAGAACAGTTATGTAGGAAGAACATTCATTAAACCTAAGCAGTCAAGCAGGGAGACCAGCGTACGTATCAAGCTTAACGTACTTAAGGAAGCTGTAAAAGGTAAGCGCGTTATCATGATAGACGATTCTATCGTAAGAGGTACGACAAGTGCCAGAATCGTTAAGATGCTTAAGGACGCAGGTGCATCCGAGGTCCATGTAAGAATCAGTTCGCCGCCTTTTATGCATCCGTGCTATTTCGGCACAGATGTGCCGTCCGATGACCAGCTTATTGCACATGACCACACGGTTGAACAGATCTGCGAATATATAGGCGCGGATTCACTCGGATATCTTGATGTCAACAAATTAGGTGATATGATTGATGGCAGGACCGATTATTGTGATGCATGTTTTACAGGAGATTATCCGATAACTCCGCCATCTGATGACATCAGAGGCGAATATGACAAATAGACTGCTGTTTAGCAATTATAAAGGAGATACGAATTATGTCTACAGACAGATATGAAACACCGCTTGCCGGAAGATATGCAAGCAAAGAAATGCAATATATTTTCTCGCAGGACAAGAAATTCAGAACATGGAGAGCACTCTGGATCGCACTTGCTGAATCAGAGAAAGAACTTGGTCTCGACATAACCGATGAACAGATTGAAGAACTCAAAGCACATAAGGATGATATTAATTATGATGTTGCCAGAGCCAGAGAAAAAGAAGTGAGACATGATGTTATGTCCCATGTATATGCATACGGCGTACAGTGTCCTAAAGCCAAGGGAATAATCCATCTCGGTGCAACATCATGTTATGTAGGAGATAATACGGACCTTATCCTTATGACGGAAGCGCTTAAGCTTGTAAGGGTTAAAGTTGTAAACGTACTGTCAGAGCTTGCTTCATTTGCAGATAAATACAAGGACCTTCCGACTCTTGCATTCACGCATTTCCAGCCGGCACAGCCGACGACGGTAGGCAAAAGAGCCACTCTCTGGATGATGGAACTTTTACTTGATCTGGAAGACCTTGATTATATAATCGATTCAATGAAACTTCTCGGTTCCAAAGGAACAACGGGAACACAGGCAAGTTTCATGGAACTCTTTGAGGGTGACCAGACAAAGGTACGTGCTCTTGATAAGAAAATAGCAGAAAAAATGGGATTTACGGATGTATATCCTGTTTCGGGACAGACGTATTCACGTAAGGTTGATACACGAGTTGTGAATGTACTTGCCGGAATAGCTGCAAGTGCACATAAATTTTCCAACGATATAAGGCTTCTCCAGCACCTCAAGGAGATTGAAGAGCCGTTTGAGAAATCACAGATAGGATCATCTGCAATGGCTTATAAGCGTAATCCTATGAGAAGTGAGAGAATCGCATCATTAGCCAACTATGTAATGTCAGATGTCATGAATCCGGCTATAACAAGTGCAACACAGTGGTTTGAGAGAACACTTGATGACTCGGCTAATAAGAGAATGTCCGTACCTGAAGCATTTCTTGCAGTTGACGGAATACTCGATCTGTATTTGAATGTTGTTGACGGACTTGTAGTATATACTAAAGTTATCAACAAACACATCATGGCAGAACTTCCGTTTATGGCTACGGAGAATATAATGATGGATGCCGTTAAGGCCGGAGGAGATCGTCAGGAACTTCATGAGAAGATCAGACAGCTCTCAATGCAGGCAGGCAGGAGAGTCAAAGAAGAAGGACTTGATAATAACCTTCTTGAACTTATCGCTGCAGACCCGGCATTCAATCTTACACTTGAGGATTTGCAGAAATCAATGAATCCGTCACTTTATATAGGACGTTCCAAGGATCAGGTTGAGGAATTTATTTCAGAAAATATCAGCCCTGTCCTTGATAAATACAAAGACGAACTCGGTGTAAAAGCAGAGATTAATGTCTGATAGTTAAGGAGGCATCTGTATGTTTGAAACAGTTGTTGAGTGTCTTGTAAAACGTAAGACACCACTTAAAGCATATGTGGGAAGATGTGCGGTAATATCGTTTGACCTGCTTTTGCTTGTCATGATTTATATTCTTGCAGCAAAGGCGCCGGTGCTTATGTTTGTGGCAATATTTATAATTGCAATCGGCATAATTCTGACCTATATGGTATTTACCAGAACAGATCTGGAGTATGAGTATTCATTCTATGACGGTGAAATGCGTATAGATAAGATTATGCACAAAAGTGCACGTAAGAAACTTCACACATTCAATTTCGGCAAGATGGATTTTATGGCACCGGAAGGTTCGCATCATCTTGGCGGAATGGTAAGTGACAGAAAGAAATATGATTATTCGGCAGGAGATGAAGAACAGGTATCGTATATTGCAGTGCTTTATGATGAGAACAATACAGCAGTCGAACTCAAATTCACACCGAATGAAGAACTTCTTGATAAACTTAATAAGACTTATCCGCGTAAAGTGTATATGGATTAGTAATTGACTTTTAGCGGCGTATTTGGTATATTTAACAGAATTACTATTAGTCCAAAACGGACACGAAGAAAGGCAGGATTATCTAAAAATGGGTACAATAATTGGCGAAGGAATTACATTTGATGACGTTTTACTTGTTCCGTCATATTCGGAAGTTACACCTAACATGATTGAGCTTGGAACGCATCTTACCAAGAAAATTAAACTTAATGTTCCAATTATGAGCGCAGGAATGGATACCGTTACAGAGCACAGAATGGCTATTGCAATGGCAAGACAGGGCGGAATCGGAATTATTCACAAGAATATGTCAATAGAGGCACAGGCAGAGGAAGTTGATAAAGTTAAGCGTTCTGAGAACGGAGTTATAACAGATCCTTTTTATCTCTCACCAGAGCATACTCTTGAGGATGCCAATAATCTTATGGCAAAATACAGAATTTCCGGAGTACCTATTACAGATGGCAAGAAGCTTGTCGGAATCATCACCAACAGAGATTTAAAGTTCGAGACAGATTACACCAAGAAAATCAAAGAGTGCATGACCAGTGAAGGCCTTATTACAGCTAAAGTCGGAATTACACTTGACGAGGCAAAGGCTATCCTTGCAAAAGCACGTGTAGAGAAACTTCCGATTGTGGATGATGATTTTAATTTAAGAGGCCTTATCACAATCAAAGATATCGAGAAACAGATTAAATATCCTAATTCAGCCAAGGATGAGCAGGGAAGACTCCTCTGCGGTGCAGCAGTAGGTATTACGGCAAATATTATGGACCGTGTGGCAGCACTTGTTGAAGCCAAGACAGACTGTATCGTAATTGATTCAGCACATGGTCATTCCAAGAATATAATTGAAACGCTTAAGAAAGTTAAAGCTGCATATCCTGATCTTCAGGTTATCGCAGGTAATATTGCTACAGGTGAAGCTGCCAAGGCACTTATTGATGCCGGAGTTGACGCTGTTAAGGTAGGTATCGGACCTGGTTCTATCTGTACGACACGTATAGTTGCCGGAATCGGTGTGCCGCAGATAACAGCGGTAATGGACGTATACAATACAGCCAAGGAATACGGAATACCTGTAATTGCAGACGGAGGAATCAAGTTCTCCGGAGACCTTACAAAGGCAATAGCGGCAGGCGCCGACGTATGTATGATGGGAAGCATGTTCGCAGGATGTGACGAAGCTCCGGGAGATTTTGAACTTTTCCAGGGTCGTAAATATAAAGTATACAGAGGAATGGGTTCAATCGCGGCAATGGAGAACGGAAGCAAAGACCGTTATTTCCAGACTGATGCCAAGAAGCTTGTTCCGGAAGGTGTAGAAGGACGAGTTGCCTATAAGGGTCTTGTGGAAGACACTGTATTCCAGCTTATGGGCGGATTAAGATCCGGAATGGGATACTGCGGAACCAAAACAATACCGGAACTTAAAGAGAACGGAAGATTTGTTAAGATTTCTGCAGCATCACTTAAAGAGAGCCATCCGCATGATATTCATATCACGAAGGAAGCTCCTAACTACAGCATTGACCAGTAAGATTAGTGCTGTCAGCTGATTATTAACACAGGATGTGGTTGAGGGATGCGAAGAAAGCTTAAAGTTTTATTTATCAGTACGATTATCATTATCGCCATTATCGGAATAATTGTTGCAGCCGAGAAAATTCTTGAAAAGAACGATACCGGTATTAAGGAGATAATCGATAATATTGCACAGAAGGAAGAAACGACCACTGAGGACCCGTTTCTTCTTAGTGACGAAGTAATTAAGAATTATCTTACTCCGAATGAATATTCAAGACCGGGTAAGGAATTAAAGGAAGTTAACGCTATTGTTGTACATTATGTAGGCAATCCGGGAACTACGGCTGCCCAGAACAGGAGTTATTTTGAGAATCTTAAGGATACTCATGCAACCAGTGCCAGCAGTCATTATATTATAGGAATGGAAGGCGAAATAATACAATGTGTTCCGCTTAACGAGATTTCTTATGCATCTAACAACCGCAATAAGGATACTATAGCTATTGAATGCTGCCATCCGGATGAAACCGGTCAGTTCACCACAGCTACATATAAATCACTGGTTAAGCTTGTGGCTGCATTATGCAGGACATACGATCTGGATCCGGAGACAGGAATAATAAGACATTACGATGTTACGGGAAAATACTGTCCGCTGTATTATGTCAATCATGAAGATGAGTGGTATGGTTTTAAACTCGATGTTAAGGCAGAACTCGCTGCAGTCAATACTAAGTAAGACAACATAAGGAGTAAATTATAATGACTATAGATGACGTATCCAATATATTGGGATTCCTCGGCGGACTGGGAATGTTCCTTTACGGAATGAAACTTCTGTCAGGCGGTCTGCAGAAAGCAGCCGGAGAGAAGATGAAAAGCCTTCTTGAAGCCGTAACCAATAAGCGTATTAAAGCAATTCTTGTCGGAGCACTTGTAACAGCCATAATTCAGAGTTCAGGTGCCACAACTGTTATGATCGTCGGATTTGTAAATGCCGGCATTATAAATCTTATGCAGGCTGTAGGTGTTATAATGGGTGCCAATATCGGTACTACCGTAACTGCATGGATCGTATCACTCGATTCACTCGGCGAGGCGGCGACATTTTTTAAACCTTCATTCTATGCCCCGCTTATGATAGGAGTCGGCGCAGCATTTATAATGTTCTGCAAAAAACATAAAAAACAGACACTCGGAGAAATTATAATAGCAATCGGTTTCCTCTTTTTCGGACTGACCACTATGTCATCATCAATGAGCGATTATATGGCAGGGGAAGCCGTTAAGAATATGTTCCTTACACTTGGATCAAATCCGTTATTCGGAATTCTTATAGGTATTGTGGTCACGGGCGTCATGCAGAGTTCATCAGCATCCGTCGGTGTTCTCCAGACGCTTTCGGGATTCGGTGTTGTAAATGCACCTACGGCTGTATTTATATGTCTCGGTGCAGATATAGGTTCATGTTTCACGGCGCTCATATCAAGTGCCGGCGTATCCAAGAATGCCAAGCGTGCAGCTGTGATTAACCTTTTGTTCAATACGTTCGGTGTTATCATATGGGGAACATTGATATTTATTATATTCAAGATATTCCCGGGACTGGAAGGATATATTATGTCCGCAGTATCAATCGCGATATTCCACTCAGGATTCAAAGTTGTAAATACTACACTTTTCTATCCGATAGCGGGCAAGCTTGTTGATCTTTCCAAACTTATCATCCGTGATAAGGAAGAAACGCAGGCACCGAGTGTTGAAGTTGAGAAAGATACAACCATGCTTTTGGACGACCGTATTCTCAATACCCCTTCGCTTGCAATCCAGGCTGTAAGCAACTATGTTATCAAACTTGGCAAGATATGTTCCGAGAACCTGAAACGGTCGCTTGATGCCATAATGTATAATAAATACGAACTTATTGATGTTGTTTTTGAAACGGAAAAACATATCGATGACCATGTTGCCAATTTGTCGGATTTCCTTGTAAAAATAAGCAATGACGGACTCACTGACAGGCAGAGCAGACAGGTTAAAGACCTTATGTATACCGTCATAGATCTTGAACGTGTCGGGGACCACGCAGAGAATCTGGCTGAACTTGCCGGTAAACTGCGGGATGGTAATATGAAGTTCTCGGAGGTAGGTGTTGATGACCTTAAGCTTATGAGAGCAGCAGTTGAATCTTCAATAGACAGTGCGGTTGCAGCACGCGAAACCGGTAATATAGATATGGTAAGAAAAACATTCAGATACGAGGACGAGGTTGATAGTCTTGAAGAGGAAATCAGGGATAAGCATATTGAACGTCTTTCGAAACGTGAATGCAATTCAGAGACGGGCGTTATTTTCCTCAATATACTTACGAATCTCGAAAGAGTGTCCGACCATGCAATCAATATTGCAGGATATGTAAAGGATGAAGCCTGATGTTTGAAAAACAGTTATTGGATATAAAAGAAAATAACAATACGAGAGCTGCACTGGTTGATATAAAGACCGGACTTAAAGAGGATGGTGCCGTAAAAGCATTTAAAGAAAATCCATTATACGACATCATGGTTTTCAAGGCATTGTTAGAAAATGAAGATGCCAAAGTCCGCAAAAATGCAGCTCTTATAATGGGAATGATCAATGAACCGTCATGTGCCGATGATTTAATGAAAGCTTATATGAATGAAGATAAACTCTTTGTTAAAAGTTCATATCTTACGGCATTGAAGAAATACGATTGTTCCAAATATAAGGATGAACTTATTAATCGAAGAGATGAACTTGAGAATGGCTGCTTTGATGATGCAGATATGAAACATGTATCTGCGGAATTGAAGGAGCTTTATTCCATATTCCCACACAGCGGACTGATAAAACATAAATTTCATAACCCCGCACAACCGGTTGAAGTTATATTTACAACAGGAAGAGATACGGTTGAAGCCCTTATGGGTGCTGTCGGTGAATTTAAAGATGCGTCAGCCGTAAAACAGATTTTCTGCGGAGTGTCTTTTAAGACAAAAGAAATCCGCGCGGTTTCTTCAATCAGAATTTACAGGGAAATGCTGTTCCCGGTCAATGGACTCGCAACGTCAGCCAAATCCGAGATAGCATCGGATATAATGTCCGGAAATCTTATACACTTGCTTGATGAAATGCATGATGATGCAGACAGGGCATTCCGTTTCAGAGTAACATCAAAGAATGATACGGCAGACATTGCATCGAGAATACAGGCAGCATCGGGTGGCAGGCTGATAAATTCACCATCCGACTATGAGATTGAGATTAAACTTATTGCATCAAAAAGCGGCGGTTACGGGATAATGTTGAAGCTTCATACATGGAGCGACAGACGTTTTGCATACAGACGGGAATATGTGGCAGCATCAATGAAACCGGTTAATGCGGCGATGATGATATATCTTGTCCGTGATTACCTCAAAGAAGGTGCTCAGATATTGGATCCGTTCTGTGGAGTCGGAACGGTTCTGATCGAGCGGAACAAGGCTGTCAGGGCATCTCATATGTATGGAATTGATACATTCGGAGAAGCTGTAGCCAAAGCAAGGGTTAACACGGCAGCTGCCGGAGTAAACATTAATTACATAAACAGAAATTTTTTCGATTTCAGACATGAATATAAATTTGATGAGATTATAACTGAGATGCCGGACGATACCGGTGTCTATGATGCTTTTCTGGATAAGTGCGCCGAACTTTTAAATGAAGACGGTTTGATAATCATGCTTTCCAAAGAAAAAAATCTCATAAAGAAACAATTAAGACTCAGCGATAAATTCAGTCTGTTAAGGGAGTTTTCGTTTAATAGCAAGGAAAACCTTAATATTTATATAATAAAGGGATGATAATAATATGCCATACCTGCTTAAATTTCTATCATACGAAAAAGATTTCACCCTGGTGGCCGGTATATCTTAATCAGAAAGCTGCGATGTATGTCTGTACACATGCATTGTCCGACTCACTTGAATATTCGTACAAACTTCTCGGCAATGTCCTTGATTGTGTACCTGCCGGTGTTGCGGCACTTGAAGCATTCCGGAACGCATATGATTTTGATATCTGCATTCTGTAATAAAAAGCTTGCACACTTACAATATATGAGTTATAATCCCTAGTGATAAAAATAATATTAATCTTCAGGGCAGGGTGAAATTCCCGACCGGCGGTAGAGTCCGCGAGCGGTGCGAAGCATTGCTGAACCGGTTAGATTCCGGTACCGACAGTACAGTCTGGATGGAAGAAGATGAGCGTGTGTATATCTTTAATGGTATACCTGCACCCGGATTCTGATGCACCTGAATTATATTCAGGTGCTTTTTTTGCCAGAAAGGCATCCCTGAACAATAGGGCAGGCAGATGGCCGCCCGGATGTTAGGAGGAACGAATTATGACTAAATTTTTATCACACTTTGGGAAACTTTGGGACGCAATAAGTTCCAATGTGATATTCCTGCTTGAATTTGTGGGAATAATCGCTGCAATTTTTGTTATCGCGTATGTTGTTGAACGCGCGATCAAGAAGAGAAACAATGACACCGGGAAAATCCTTACAACCCGTAAAGTCGCTGTAATCGGTGTAATGTCAGCAATTTCAGGCATACTTATGTGCTTTGAAATACCGCTTTGGTTTGCACCACCGTTTTATAAACTGGACTTCTCGGAACTGCCGGTTCTTATATGCGGATTTGCCTTCGGACCTGTTGCAGGAGTGCTTGCGGAAGCTGTTAAGATTCTGATAAAACTCATTCTTAAGGGAACGTCAACGGCATTTGTCGGTGACCTCGCCAATTTTGTTGTCGGCTGTTCATTTATACTTACGGCAACTATCATATATCATATTAAGAAGAATAAGAAAACCGCTGTTATATCCTGCATAATAGGTACACTGGTTATGACGGTAGCCGGAACAGCATTCAATGCGGTATATCTTCTGCCGAAATTTGCCGAGATGTACGGAATGCCTATGGATGCGCTTATAGCAATGGGAACGGCAGTCAATAAGAATGTTAAAAATATCACAACATTTGTGGTGCTGTGTGTTGCGCCGCTTAATCTGCTTAAAGGTTTTGCCGTATCGTTAGTGACGATACTGATATATCATCCGTTACGTCCGATTCTCAAGAAAAACAATTAAAATATATTGATTAAAACCTCTGTTTCATAGTAAAATATGTAACAGAGGTTTTTTTGAAAGGAAAATGCGGAATGATTAAGTTTGATAATGACAAATATGAACTTATACAGGAAGAAAGAATAGAAGAACTGAAATCCGACGGATATCTTTTCAGACACAGAAAGTCCGGTGCAAGAGTTCTTATACTGGCTAATGATGATGAGAATAAGGTATTTTCGATAGGATTTCGTACACCGCCGCCTGACAGTACGGGAGTACCGCATATACTTGAACATTCGGTTCTGTGCGGTTCGGCAAAGTATCCGGTTAAGGATCCGTTTATCGAACTGGTAAAGGGTTCGCTTAACACATTTCTTAACGCGATGACATATCCGGATAAGACGGTATATCCGGTGGCAAGCTGCAATGATGTGGATTATCGTAATCTTATGGATGTATATATGGATGCTGTTTTTAATCCGAATATATATACCAGAAAAGAGATTTTTATGCAGGAAGGCTGGCATTATGAACTGGAGAGCGCACAGGCACCTCTTAAGTATAACGGTGTAGTATATAACGAGATGAAGGGTGCGTATTCTTCACCTGATGACGTGCTTAACAGGTATTGTCTGAATTCGTTGTATCCTGATACCGCATACAGTGTGGAATCGGGAGGGGATCCTGACAGCATACCGGATCTTAGTTATGAGGATTTCCTTGCATTTCATAAGAAATTATATCATCCGTCCAACAGTTATATATATCTCTACGGAAATTGCGATATGGCTGAGAGACTTGAATATCTGGACAGGGAATATCTTTCACATTATGATTGTATGAAAGTTGATTCTGAGATTAAGACGCAGAAGCCGTTTGAGTCCATGCACAGAGTAGAGGCTCAGTACTCGGTAACCGAGGACGAAGGAATATCGGGCAGAACTTATCTGTCATATAATCTGTCCGTTGGCGATACTCTCGATAAGAAACTGTATATCGCAATGCAGATACTTGACTATGCTCTTTTTTCGGCACCGGGAGCCCAGGTCCGCCAGGCACTTATCGACGCGGGTATCGGAGATGATATCATATGCTCGTACGAAAGTTCGTTAAAACAGCCTATGTTTACGATTGCCGCGAAAAATACCGACGAAGACAGAGTTGATGAATTTCTGCGTATTATCAACGACACTTTGACCAGAATAGCTGACGACGGAATTAACAAAGATACTTTAAGAGCCGGAATCAATTCAATGGAATTCAGATACCGTGAAGCGGATTTCGGACAGTTTCCTAAGGGACTTATGTACGGCCTGAGTCTTATGGACAGCTGGCTTTATGATGAAAAGAGCCCGTTCATACACCTTGCCCAGAATGACACTTATGAATTCCTTAAGAACAATATAGATACAGGATATTTTGAAGGACTTGTGCGCAGATATCTGCTTGAGAATACACACACATCGCTTGTGATCCTTAAGCCTGTAATTAATCTTACATCTGATAATGACGCAAAGGTTGCGGAGAAACTTGCCGCGTATAAAGCTTCACTTTCAGCTGAAGAGATAGAAAGACTTGTAAAAGAGACAAAAGAACTTAAGAAATACCAGTCTGAGCCTTCTACCGATGAGGAACTTAAGACAATACCGATGCTTACAAGAGATGACATACGAAAAGAACCGGCACCTCTTTATAATGATTTTGAAGAGATATCCGGTGTGACGGTTGATCATCATAATGTATACACGAACGACATAGGATATCTTAAATTATCATTTGATATCGGGGCTGTTGATACGGAAGACATCCCGTATGTGGGTTTGCTTGGCACAGCTCTCGGATATGTCGACACAGACAGTTATACTTATGAGCAGATATCCAATGAAATCGATATCCACACCGGAGGCATAACATCGGGACTTTCGACATATGAGAATATCCATACCCACAAGGTAAGTGCCAGATTTAATGTCGACTGTAAGGCGATAGGCGAAGAATATGCAAAAGCAATTGATCTCACCCGTGAGATGATATTTAATGCGCATTATGATGATCACAAGAGAATGAAGGAAATCCTTGCCGAGATCAAGTCCAGACTGCAGAACCGTATGGTGTCGGCCGGACATTCATCGGCAGTGCTGGCATGTAATGCACAATACCTTGAAACATCGAGATATTCGGAACTTACATCGGGAATATCATATTATAGGTTTATATCCGATCTGTATGATAATTTTGAGGAACGTAAAGAAATCATATCCTCAAAGCTTAACAAAATAACGGAACGTATTTTTACCGTGGACAGGCTTATAGTATCATTAACGGGAGATGACACTGTATATACGGCAGTCAGGGATAGTCTGGCGGGATTCATAGACGGACTTCCGGACGTGGCATATGATACTGCTGAAAGGAATTTCAGATATACCAATATCAGACGGGCATATAAGAGTGCGTCACAGGTAAATTATGTGGCAAGATGCGGAAGTTTCGGAGATAAAGGAATAGAATATTCACCTGCACTTAAAGTATTTAAGACTATAATGGATTATGATTATCTGTGGATAAATATAAGAGTTAAAGGCGGGGCATACGGCTGTATGAACGGCTATAATGTGACCGGAAACGGATATTTCTGCTCGTACAGGGATCCGAATCTTAAACAGACCGACATCATATACGAGGGAATACCCGAATATATCAGAAACTTCAATGCAACGGAGCGTGAGATGACCAAATATATCATCGGAACTTTCAGCGGACTGGATATACCGCTCACCCCTCAGCGCAAGGGAAGCCGCTCTTTTGAGTCATGGATGCGCGGCGCGGATGAAGAGTATTACCGCAAGGACAGAGCAGGAGTGCTGAACACTTATCAGGACGACATAAAGGCACTTGAACCTGTGATCAAGGCCATTCTTTCGGATAACAGGCTTTGTGTAATAGGAAACAGCGGCAGCATTGACGACAATGCGGAACTTTTTGATGAAATATATAATTTATTATAAGAACAGAGGACGATGAATTGGAGACAAAATCAGGATTTGTGGCGCTTATTGGGCGCCCGAACGTGGGTAAATCCACATTGATGAACAGGCTGATAGGCCAGAAGATAGCAATAACATCCAACAAACCGCAGACAACGCGTAACAGAATACAGACGGTTTATACGGACGAGAGAGGTCAGATTATTTTTCTCGATACACCGGGAATCCACAAGGCTAAGAATAAGCTTGGAGAATTTATGGTGGATGTTGCGGAGAAAACCCTTGCGGATGTTGATGTTGTGTTATGGCTCGTTGAACCGACCGATTATATCGGTGCCGGAGAACAGCACATAATAACAAGACTTAAGAGCTGCAAGAAACCGGTTATTCTTGTTATCAATAAGGTTGATACGATACGCAAAGACGAGATTCTTAAGTTCATAGACACTTACCGTAAGGAAATGGATTTCGCCGAGATTGTACCGGTATCCGCACTTAAGGGAACGAACACGGATGATCTTACGGATGTGATATTTAAGTATCTGGGTGAAGGCCCGATGTACTATGATGAGGATACCGTAACCGACCAGCCGATGAGACAGATAGTATCTGAACTGATACGTGAAAAAGCACTCAGATGCCTGAGTGAGGAAATTCCGCATGGAATTGCAGTCACTATTGAACAGATGAAAGAACGTAAGGGTGCAGGTGGCGAACCGATATGGGATATCGAGGCAACAATCATCTGTGAAAGAGACAGCCACAAAGGTATCATAATAGGCAAAGGCGGCGCGATGCTTAAGAAAATAGGCTCTGCGGCGCGTTATGAGATAGAGCATATGATGGAGCAGAAGGTTAATTTGAAACTCTGGGTCAAAGTGCGTAAAGAATGGCGTAATTCCGATCTGCTTATCAAGAATTTCGGATACAGAAAAGAGGATTAAGTTCTGAATGGCTGACCAGATTAAGGTCATGGGAATGGTGATTTCATCCGCGCCCATAGGAGAACATGACAAAAGAATAGTGCTTCTTACCAAAGAAAAAGGCAAAATAAGTGCTTTTGCCAGAGGCGCAAGAAGACCGGGCAATCATCTTATGGCAGCCAGCGAGAGTTTTGCGTTCGGAAGTTTCTATCTGATATACGGCAGGGACTCATACACATTGGTGAATGCGGAAATTTCCAATTATTTCAGGGAACTGGCCGGGGATATTACAATGACATATACGGCATGTTATTTTCTTGAACTGGCAGGGTATTATGCAGTGGAAAATCAGAATGGTGCAGAAATGCTTAATCTTATCTATGCGGCATTTAAAGCTTTGTTAAATCCTAGCCTTGACAACAGACTGGTGCGGTATGTGTATGAATTGAAAATGCTTGTCATAAACGGAGAATATCCGGATTTCTTTGCGTGCCGGGTGTGCGGTGCCAAAGACAATGCCGCCGGTTTTTCAATATCGCATAACGGTATTGTATGTGACGGATGTATACGAAACATTGCGGATGCGATAACTTTATGCGGCGGGACGGTGTATACACTTCAGTATATTGTATATTCGGAAATCGGCAGACTTTTTACTTTCAGGGTGTCTGATGAAGTCCTCGAAGAATTGCGGATGGTTATGGCGAGATGTATGAATACATATGTAGACAGGCGCATGAATTCGCTGGAAATTCTTGATGCACTTATATAATTTAATAATAACACTTGAAAAATATGTTCAAAACATATAAAATATTTCACTAAGAGATTAATGTGATATAACAGCGAGGTATATATTATGGAAAAGACAATGGACAAAATTGTTGCTTTAGCAAAATCAAGAGGATTCGTATATCCGGGTTCGGAGATATACGGTGGACTTGCCAATACATGGGACTACGGAAATCTTGGTGTTGAGCTTAAGAACAATGTCAAGAAGGCATGGTGGCAGAAATTTATTCAGGAAAGTCCTTATAATGTAGGCGTGGACTGTGCGATACTCATGAATCCGCAGACATGGGTGGCATCGGGACACCTTGGAGGATTTGCAGACCCGCTTATGGACTGTAAGGAATGTAAGGAAAGATTCCGTGCAGACAAGCTTATTGAAGATTGGGCAGCTGAGAATAATTTCACCATAGACGGTGCCGTTGATGCATGGAGCAAGGACGAAATGGAGCAGTTTGTGGCTGACCATAACATTGCATGTCCTTCATGCGGTAAGCATAATTTTACGGAAATCAGACAGTTCAACCTTATGTTCAAGACATTCCAGGGTGTAACAGAGGATGCCAAGAACACTGTATATTTAAGACCTGAGACTGCACAGGGTATATTCGTAAACTTCAAGAATGTCCAGAGAACATCCCGTAAGAAAGTGCCTTTCGGAATCGGACAGATCGGTAAATCATTCCGTAACGAAATTACACCGGGTAACTTCACTTTCAGAACAAGAGAGTTTGAACAGATGGAACTTGAATTTTTCTGCAAACCGGGAACCGATCTTGAGTGGTTCTCATACTGGAGAGAATTCTGTATCAACTGGCTTAAGGCTCTCGGAATCAAAGAAGACGAGATGAGAGCAAGAGACCATTCTCCTGAGGAACTCTGCTTCTATTCAAAGGGCACAACGGATATTGAATTCCTCTTCCCATTCGGATGGGGCGAGCTTTGGGGCATTGCAGACAGAACTGATTATGACCTCACACAGCATCAGAATACATCGGGAATCGATATGTCATATTTTGATGATGAGGATAATTCCAAATATATCCCTTATGTTATCGAGCCTTCACTCGGTGCAGACCGTGTTACACTTGCATTCTTATGTTCAGCATATGATGAAGAAGAACTTGAGGGCCAAGATGTGAGAACAGTTCTTCATTTCCATCCGGCAATCGCACCTGTCAAAATCGGTGTGCTTCCTCTTTCCAAGAAGCTCAATGAAGGTGCCGAAAAGATTTATGCAGAACTTTCCAAGAAGTACAATTGTGAGTTCGATGACAGAGGAAATATCGGTAAGAGATACAGAAGACAGGATGAAATCGGAACTCCGTTCTGCGTAACATATGATTTTGATTCAGAGAACGACGGATGTGTAACTGTCAGAGACAGAGATACAATGGAGCAGGAAAGAATCAAGATAGAAGATCTTGCTGCATATTTCGAAGATAAAATGAGTTTCTAGGCATATAATTGACCGGAGGAATCTTATATGATATGCGATAAATGCGGATTCGAGCATAACAGCAAGTCTGTATGCCCTAAATGCGGTGCGCGTGTTATCTATGTTAACGAAGATTATTTAAGACGTAAAGAAGAGTGGGAAAAAGCGCAGAAAGCCGGTACGGCAGGTGCGCTCCCACCCGGAATAATGCATTCCACCAGGGAAGAACATGACAGGGAAAAAGGCCGTGATACGGTTGTGTCCAGGGAATCCTACGGAAGGCAGAATACACAGAAAGGCGGGTCGGAAACGGCGGGCCTTTCTTTTGATGTGGTGAGAAATGTAATTTTAAAAGCTGTTGCCGGAGTAATTGTCTTTTTTAAAAAGCATTTTGGCAGGAGAAAACCGGCTGAAGTCATCAGGGAACTGAAATTCGATGATGGCAAAGAGACACTTGATACGTCAAAACTGGTTGTCAGCCACAAAATATTTAAAGATAAACTCCGACCTGTTTTCATAACTGCGGCGGCGGTTGTTTTTGCAACAGTGGCAGCAGTGGTTATTATTAACGTTATCAGGAATATTGACCATAGCAGGGTATTTTATTATGACGGAAAATATGCATACCTTTCCGATGATACGGATAATGCACTTTGGGGCAGTACGGACGGTGACATGACAATCGCATCGGCCGGAGACAGCGCAGTTATCGGATATGATTCAGATGGAATATATATGTATTCCTCAGGCAGAAAATATACCGTACAGGCTTCAATCTCTTCTGTGGCAGCATATAATGAACAGCTGACGGGTGTTATATATACAACATCAGACGGCGGTGTATTCTATACGGACGGAAAAGATTCCTTAAAAATAGATATAGATGTTGCCCAGGGTTTTACACATGCATGCAAAGTGAGTGACAACGGTAAATACTATGTCCTTACGACGAGCGGCGAAAGCGATGATTTTTCATCCGGCGAGAGTTCTTTTTACATCGGTGACAGTGACGGTAATCTTACACTCATAAGCAGGGACAACAACGATAAGGATGTGCTCAGGGTATATGATGACGGAAGCGTGGTATACATAGATATGGAAACAGGAGACTATGGTATCGTAAACAGCAGAAAAATCATGAGGTACGCGGATGATTCCGTAACACAGATAACTGACGGCTTATCCAAATACAGGACAAGCGGTGATGAAATCTATTACCTTACAACTGATGGAAAGATATGTATGACGGAAATGAACCAGAATGGGTCTGTAACGGCATTGGATTTTGAGGTTCAGGATTTGTCTGATAATCTTGCCGGTACGGAGAAAGGAATAATTTACCGCAAAGATGACGGATATTATTATGCCGGTGCGGACAGTGAACCTATCAGAATTAACAAATGCAAAGATGATGCCGATTGCATCTGGTATGAAGAAAATATAATAAACTCCTACATATGTGCCGGAGAATTCTATTCGGCAGGAGGTACATCCGACAAAGCATTGTTTGAAATAAATGATCCGGGCAAGGCGGTATATTCGGCTGAATCAGGATATATAGCGGCAGTTTCATCGGATGGAAATCTTCATATCGTTAGCGGATATTCTGACAGGGATACGGCGGCGGCTGACAGTGTGAGTCAAATTGCTAATCATAAAGGTGTAATATACACTAAAGATAATACCGCATATCTGCTTCTAAAACCGGACGGCAGACCGAAGAAACTGGCGGATATATCCGGAGGTGTTGTCAGTGCGTTTTATTCCGGACGCAGGTATTATATCGTTAATGATAAAAATATTCTTTATAATGTTAAGCAAAACGGCAGAGTCAGTGAAAATGCCGGATATGTTTCATTTACAGACCTGATGGAAAAATAACAGGTACAAAACTTAATGAAAACGTACAATCTTTAGTTGAAATTTTGGATTGTTATGTTATAATAACGAGTGGGCGAGGTATTTTTGCGCCCTAAATGCTTAATGCCGTGCGGTACGTGGGTTTTTGTAAGGGACATTTCCTGTTTTTTACAAAAGCCTATGATGTTGCATGGCTATAACTAAGCAATAATATTATTAGGAGGAATTACAAATGGCAAACAAATGGGTTTACATGTTCAGCGAAGGCGATATGAGCATGCGTAATCTTCTTGGTGGTAAGGGTGCCAACCTTGCTGAGATGTCAAGCATCGGACTTCCGGTACCACAGGGATTCACAATCACAACAGAAGCTTGTACACAGTACTATGAGGACGGTCGTAAGATCAACGACGAAATCATGGCACAGGCTATGGAAGGTGTTAAGAAGATGGAGGAGATCAACGGCAAGAAGTTCGGCGATCTTAAGAATCCTCTCTTAGTTTCTGTTCGTTCAGGTGCCAGAACTTCTATGCCTGGTATGATGGACACAATCCTTAACCTTGGTTTGAACGATGAAGTTGTTGCAGCAATGATAGCTGGTAACCCAGATCCGAAATTCGAGCGTTTCGTATACGATTCTTACAGACGTTTCATCCAGATGTTCTCTGATGTCGTAATGGAAGTTGGTAAGAAATATTTTGAACAGTTAATCGATAAGATGAAAGAGGATAGAGGAGTTAAGTTCGACGTTGAACTTACAGCTGCTGACCTTAAGGAATTAGCTGAGCAGTTTAAGGCTGAGTACAAGAATCAGTTAGGAACAGATTTCCCTTCAGATCCTGTAGAGCAGTTAAAGCTTGCTATCGAGGCTGTATTCCGTTCATGGGACAACCCACGTGCTAACGTATATCGTCGTGACAATGATATCCCTTATTCATGGGGTACTGCAGTTAACGTAATGCCTATGGTATTCGGTAACCTTAATGATGAGTCAGGTACAGGTGTTGCATTTACCCGTGACCCTGCTACAGGCGAGAAGAAGCTCATGGGCGAGTTCCTTATCAATGCACAGGGCGAGGACGTTGTTGCCGGTGTTCGTACACCTATGCCGATCGCTCAGATGGAGCAGGAGTTCCCAGAAGCATACACTGAGTTCATCAAAGTATGTGAGACTCTTGAGAACCATTATCATGACATGCAGGATATGGAGTTCACAGTAGAGAACAAGAAGCTTTACATGCTCCAGTGCCGTAACGGTAAGAGAACAGCTCCTGCTGCTCTTAAGATTGCATGTGACCTTGTTGATGAAGGACACAAGACAGAGGAAGAAGCAGTTGCTATGATCGATCCTCGTAACCTTGATACACTTCTCCACCCACAGTTCGATGCTGCTGCACTTAAGGCTGCAACACCAATCGGTAAAGGACTTGGTGCTTCTCCTGGAGCTGCTTGCGGTAAAGTTGTATTCACAGCTGAGGATGCTGAGAAATGGGCTGAAAGAGGAGAGAAAGTTGTTCTTGTACGTCTTGAGACATCACCTGAAGATATCACAGGTATGAAGGTATCACAGGGTATCCTTACAGTTCGTGGTGGTATGACATCACACGCTGCCGTTGTTGCACGTGGTATGGGTACATGCTGTGTATCAGGATGCGGTGACATCGCTATGGACGAAGAGAATAAGAAGTTCACATTAGCTGGACAGACATTCACAGAAGGTTCAGAGATCTCTATCGATGGTACTACAGGTAACATCTATGCAGGTCTTATCCCAACAGTTGATGCTACAATCGCCGGCGAGTTCGGACGTGTTATGGCATGGGCTGATAAATACAGAAAGCTCAAAGTAAGAACAAATGCAGATACTCCTGCAGATGCTAAGAAGGCTCGTGAGCTCGGTGCCGAAGGTATCGGACTTTGCCGTACAGAGCATATGTTCTTCGAGGAAGACAGAATCGCTGCATTCAGAGAGATGATCTGTTCTGATACAGTAGAAGAGAGAGAAGCTGCTCTTAATAAGATTCTTCCATATCAGCAGGGAGATTTCAAGGCTCTCTATGAGGCACTTGAAGGAAATCCTGTTACAATCAGATTCCTTGATCCACCTCTTCATGAGTTCGTACCTACCGAAGAAGCTGACATTGAGAAGCTTGCTAAGGCTCAGGGTAAGACAGTTGAGCAGATTAAGACAATCATCGCTTCACTTCATGAGTTCAACCCTATGATGGGTCACAGAGGATGCCGTCTTGCAGTTACTTATCCGGAAATCGCTAAGATGCAGACAAAGGCAGTTATCCGTGCAGCAATCGAAGTTCAGAAAGAGCATCCGGATTGGAATGTTAAGCCTGAAATCATGATTCCGCTTGTATGTGAAGTTAAAGAGCTTAAGTTCGTTAAGAAGGTTGTTGTTGAGACAGCAGATGCTGAAATCGCAGCAGCAGGCGTTAAGCTTGAGTATGAAGTTGGTACAATGATCGAGATTCCTAGAGCTGCTCTTACAGCTGACGAGATCGCTACAGAGGCTGATTTCTTCTGCTTCGGTACTAACGACCTTACACAGATGACATTTGGTTTCTCACGTGATGATGCAGGTAAGTTCCTCGGTGCTTACTATGACAACAAGATCTTCGAGAACGATCCGTTCGCTAAGCTTGACCAGACAGGTGTTGGTAAGCTTATGGAAACAGCTATCAAGCTTGGTAAGCCGGTTAATCCTAAGCTCCATGTTGGTATCTGCGGTGAGCACGGTGGAGATCCTTCATCAGTTGAGTTCTGCCACAAGATTGGTCTTGACTATGTGTCATGTTCACCATTCCGTGTGCCTATTGCAAGACTTGCAGCAGCACAGGCAGCTATTGCTAATAAATAATAGAAATTCTATTGGTCAGCCCCACAGAAATGTGGGGCTGATTTTATTTGTGGAAAATGCATTTTTTCACCATTGGCATATTCGGGATATGATTGGATGAGCATGGCAGTCGGCGAGCTGAGTGTAGCAGGTGCGCCATACAGAGAACCGGCAGCGCAGTTAAAACGATATTTGTCGATGACTTCATACATTTAATATTTACAGATGAGAATAAAATTGGTGCAATTAACTCGGAATAAACCGAGTCGAAAGGAACCGAGTAAATGAAATTTATTGGACGTAAAGAAGAATTGAATAAACTGGATAAGGCCATATATGCGGATGAATTATGAATGTAGGCAGGTTGCCCAGGAGAGCAATGTTGAAGGCTTAAGCGGTATTCTGTCTGAAACCATGGATCTTCCGAAACTTGGATTTTCAGATATAGAGTCACTGTTGAATTATATTTTTGAACTCTCTTCCAAGGAAAAGCTGGTTTTGGTATTGGATGAATATCCGTATTTAAGGGAATCTGTTAAAGGGGAGGAGCACGGACCAGGCATTTGGATTTGGAAACGGCGGTAAGATTTATTATCGCCGAACCAAATCAATAAACGGGCAAAATGTACATTGACGTCCGCCGGCTGCTTAAGTATAATTAATCCATAACTCAGAAATCTTTAATTCTGTTTTTCAAATCCAACTGCTTGGGGTTGGTCGTGATAATCTTTTTAAATCCACGGAAAGCTTGGTAATATATTATACGGAGGAACTGCCTATGACAGAAAATGAACTGAATGATATGCTTAAATCGGAAACGAAGAAACTAAAGGAAATTAATGCTTTTATAAAAAGAAGCCCTGGAGGGAATCTTAAAATCCATATCAAAAACGGACAAAAATATTATAGTTTATCGGATGGTCAGCATGAGACATACTTATCAAAGAAGAAACCTGATCTTATGTATTTAATAGCACAGCGCAATTATTACGAGAAAGTAAAGAAAATCCGGGAAAATAACATAAAGGAACTGACAAGGTTTAATGAGCGATATGTTCCTCAGGCTGAGCAGGTGGTTTATGCGGGACTTTCGGGAGATCGAAGGGAATTGGTAAAGCCGTATGATCCGGATACTTTGAAGATGATTGAAGGAATAGAGAGTGATAAGTTCGATACAGCGCCATATTCAGAGGGATGTCGTTATGAGACGGATAAAGGAGAGAAAGTCCGCTCAAAATCGGAAGTAATCATAGCTAATTTATTAAACGGGTATTGCGATGTTCTCAGATATCAATATGAGAAACCTTTGTATCTCGAAAACGATGGGACGGAAGTAATGGTGCATCCTGATTTTACGGTATATAACCTGATTACTGGTAAGATTATATATTGGGAGCATGCAGGAATGATTGATGATACAGAATATGCATCTGATTTCGTCAGAAAATACAACCTGTATCTTGCGAATGGGTTTATACCTTGTGATAATCTTATGATAACATTTGAATGTCAGGAGAAACCGTTGGATATTGGGAATGTGAAGAGAATAATAAATAAAATTGCAGAGGGGTAGGTTTGTAAAAGAATACCCGCGGTCGGGTCAGGACAAAATCGGAATAATCTGGCCGCGGGATTGCCTCGGATGATTATTATTGTAATGAAATGAGCCAAATCAAGGAAATCGGATGCTAAATAACATAATAATATCACTAAATTCAGCATTATAGCTAATAAAGTGATAACTCTCAATAAATTACGAGGCTTGAAAATCACCAAAATCACACTTTATTCTCCAAAGTCACCAATTTGGTGTGAAAATTGGCATTTATGGTGGAATGACGAACATGACATAATATAGTAAATTACACGTAAAGTATCACTGAACACTATAAATGTTACAGAAAAGTGAGAAAAAGGCTATTTGTGATGCGGGTAAGAAGGAAAATAATCTCACCAAATACCAAAATAAACACAAAAAAGTGATAAAGTTTAATATACTACATCTGATTCCGCCCAATCAGGCTACCCCGCGGGAATTATAAATACCTATTGTTTGTCCTCGGGCACTGTGCTATAATGCTTATGTTTTGAGTATAATTACGGCGGATAATATAATTCATCAGCTGACGAATTTTACTGCTGCCTGAAAGAAGGAAAAGGAAAATGACTGCCTTTAAGGAGCAATATAGTAAAGAAATACATAATCAGGAAATCAAGTCAAATAAAAGAACACTGAAAGGATTTATGTGGCTTTTCGGACTGCTTTTTTTGATATGGCTGTTTACGATGGAAGGATTATTTGTGGTTGACGCACATATAATGACAATGGCGTTTATAATAACTGCGGCAGTATGTGTTCCTGTTGCAATTATAGGAATCAGGAATAAACTCGGAGCGGGATGGATTAAATACTACTTCCTGATATCTATATGTGCGGTGTCGGGAATCGTGGCAGCACTGTTGTCATTTCACGCGACGTTTGTATATGTGCTTCCGCTATTGTTTGCCATCCAGTACAAGAATAAGAAAATTCTATGGTTTACCTATATACTTGACATAGTTGTGATGGCTTTCAGTATGCTGTTCGGATTCTATTACGGACTGTGTGACCTCAATGTCATACTTGCAAGCAATCATACAAGGGAATGGTATATTGAAAACAGCATGAACGGGTATCTTACCATGCAGATGTATGAGAATCCGGTAGCTAATATACTTATATACGGAGAAGTGCCGAGAGCAGGAATACTCCTGGTATTCACGGTAATGTTAAAATATACGATAATGAGCTGCCATGATGACGAAGTAAGAATAGCGGAACTTACATATCGCATGGATACTGACGGACTCACGGGGATAGCGAGCAAAGATAAGTTTGACGACCTTGCACAGAAATATTACCCATATGTAAAACATGTTTCAGTTATATTCTGGGACATTGATAATCTGAAAAATATTAATGATGAGTATGGACATGATGCCGGAAACAAGGCTGTACAGGTACTGGCGGCCATCATGTTCGGAAAGACAACCGAAAGAATTAAAGCCTTCAGGTACGGGAGCGATGAATTTATCATGATAGTGGAGAACCCGGACGCGACGGAGACACAGACTATAATCGAGACAGTCCGTAAGGAACTTTCCGGGGAAAATCTGGGCTTTGATATATCTGCGACAGTTGGATGTGCGACCGGCAAAGGTAATGAAATCAATAAGCTTGTAAAGATGGCTGACGCACTTATGTACAATAATAAAATACAGAATAAAGGAGATAGCAATGCCTGATCAGTTTTCAAGAACGAGAATGCTTCTCGGTGAAGAAGGGATAGATAAATTGCAGCACAGCAAAGTTGCGATATTCGGAATCGGAGGAGTCGGAGGATATGTGGCCGAAGCACTCGCCAGAAGTGGTGTGGGCTCATTTGTTCTGGTGGATGACGATAAAGTCTGTCTTACCAACATTAACAGGCAGATAATTGCATTAAGAAGTACTGTCGGTAAAGATAAAGTAGAAGTTATGAGAGACAGGATTCTTGATATCAATCCTAAAGCCGAAGTTGAAGTGCGCAAATGCTTTTTTTTGCCGGAAAATGCGGATGAATTTAATTTTGAAGAGTATTCATATGTGGTAGATGCGGTGGATACGGTTACGGCCAAGATAAGCATCATTATGAAAGCCAAGGAAGTGAAAGTACCTGTAATAAGCTGTATGGGAGCCGGCAACAAACTTGACCCGACAGCGCTTAAGGTAGCGGATATATATAAGACATCTATGTGCCCGCTTGCCAAGGTCATGCGCCATGAACTTAAGAAACGCGGTGTAAGAAAATTAAAAGTTGTATATTCGACCGAACAGCCCAAAAGACCGGTTGAAGATATGGCAGGCAGCTGCCGTACCAACTGCGTGTGTCCGCCGGGCGCCAAGCACAAATGCACCGAAAGAAGAGACATACCGGGAAGTGTGTCATTTGTACCATCGGTTGCCGGACTTATAATTGCCGGAGAAGTTATAAAAGATTTGTGCAGATAATATAAAAAAACATATTGACAAATATTATCTGCCGTGTTAGCTTGATAACAGACATTAATAAATCAAGGAGGTAGGAAATATGTTTACAAAAACAAGAATAAATGTCATGAACAATTACACAAAGAACAATACAGCCTGCCTCGGTGGATTATTCTAATTAATACAATATAATTATAAGTCCGAGAGTGATGCGCAGTCTGTATTGGCTGCGCTTTTATATTGCCATTTTATGGCAGATATGAACACTCCCGGACTTTTTTTGTGTGTTCTGCCGGGGATGGAAGAAGGAAGGAGAATATGGTGAAAAAGGTAAATAAAAACCCGCTGTGGCGTTATGCCGGCAGCAATTGGTGGCGGTATCTTATCGGTCTGACATCACTTGTGATGAGTGTATTGTTTGATATATGGTTTCCGCTGATAACGATGTCAATCGTTGATGATGTGATAATCGGCGGCGATATGCATATGCTTAAAATCGACTTGATATGTATACTGATTAACGGTTTCGGAAGGGCAGTTTCGCAATACCTCAAAGAATTTTTCTGCGATGTATCGGGATGCCGTGTTGCGAGTATGTCGAGAAAAAATCTCTTCAATCATATCCAGAAATTATCGAGGTCATATTTTAACCGCAATAATACCGGAGAACTCATGGCACGTGTTAAAGATGATGTGGACAAACTCTGGGATGTGTTTGGATTTGTCGGAATGTTATCCATAGAAGCCACAGGATATACGATCGGTGCGATCATTGCCATGGTAAGGCTTGACTGGAAGTTAAGCATAGTGCCGTTGATCACACTGCCGGTTATCGGAGTTATGGCGGTAAGACTTGAACGGAAATTAGGTAAAATATACGGAGACATAAGCGAGCAGAATGCCGTATTAAACACTGTCGTTCAGGAGAATCTCTCCGGAGTAAGGACGGTAAAGTCATTTGCCGGGGAGGAATATGAGCTGAAAAAATTCAGAAGCAGCAACAACAGATATTCCGAACTCAATGTCGACCAGGCAGTCATGATGGCAAAGTTTGACCCGTATATGGGATTTATTCCCAAAATAATGCAGCTTTTTGTACTGCTTCTGGGAGGACTTGCTGTAATAAAAGGCAATATGACACTCGGAGTTCTCACGGCATTTATACAATATGCCAACAATATCGTATGGCCTATGCAGAACATGGGATGGCTTACGAACTCACTTGCCGCCGGAATAGCCTCCAATAAGAAAATCAACAAAATCCTTGCTGAGGAGGCCGGGATAAAGGACGCGCCGGATGCAGTTAAAGATGCGGATCCTGACGGTGAAATTTCGTTCAATGACGTTTCGTTTTCAATGAACGGAAGAAAGATACTTGACGGTATTTCTTTTGAACTGCCGGTTGGAAAAACACTCGGAATCATGGGAGTCACCGGCTCCGGCAAAAGCACCATTGTTAATCTGATAGGACGTTTCTATGATGTAGAATCCGGAAGCATTACCATGGACGGCATCGACATAAGAAAACTTCCGCTTGAAGCGGTGCGCTCGCAGACGGCAGTGGTTACGCAGGAAGTATTTCTTTTCTCCGATACGATTAAGGAAAATATAAAACTCGGACGAAAAGACAGCATGAGTGATGAGACGGTAAAAGAAGCACTTGAGATGGCACATGCATCGGAATTTGTGGATAAACTCACACTTGGAGGCGATACTGTAATCGGAGAGAGAGGTGTCGGATTGTCGGGCGGACAGAAACAGAGAATAAGCCTGGCAAGGGCACTTGCAAGAAAAGCTCCCGTACTTATTCTGGATGATTCGACATCGGCACTTGACATGGAAACGGAACGCGATATCCGGAACGGTCTGCTGCAGATGAAAGATGTCAGCAAGATAATAATAGCACACAGGATTTCGTCAGTCTGTAAGGCGGATGAAATAATTGTGCTGGATAACGGAAAAATTGCGGAACGCGGAACCCATAAGGAACTGCTTGAACGCAAAGGATTATATTATTCGACCTACGAGGCACAGTACGGGGACTACCGTAAAGCACTCAAGGTTATAGGAGAGGAGGAACTCATATGTCAATAAACTCGGTAAAAGAGGACGAGGAACAGAAAGACTCCGTCAAGATCAAAGTGATAATGAGACTTTTCGGTTATATGCTCAAGTACAAAAAACAGATTGCGTTTGTTCTGGTATGTATGTTTATTGCACTCGGAATATCCATTGTAAATCCCCTGCTTTTGCAGCGCGCGATAGACGTGGATATCGTAAACGGCAACTGGAAAGGACTTGTGATAATTGTGGCGGTATCTCTTGTGCTAAGCATTATTTATATGGTAAGTGCAAGGATGTGGATGAAAACAATGGCACATGTATCCAATGATGTGCTCCTTACCATAAGGGATGAATTGTATACACACATACAGACATTAAGTTTCAGCTTTTTTGACAGCAGGCCGACCGGTAAAATCCTTTCGAGGGTAATCGGCGATGTCAACTCACTCAAAGATGTAATACAAAGCACAGTCACACAGCTTCTGCCGGATTTTCTGACGGTGATAGTCGTGCTGGTAATGATGATAATTGTCAACCCATATCTGACCTTGTCAGCGGTTGCGGCACTGCCTGTAATATTTGCAGGAATGTATATAACTGAAATTCTTGCACATAAGAGATGGCAGGTCTTCAGAAAAAAATCATCCAATATATCAGCATTTGTGCACGAGGATTTGTCAGGAATCGGAATTGTGCAGAGTTTTACGGCAGAAAAAGAGTCGGAAAAGGAATTTGACGGACTGGTGAAAGAACATCAGCAATCATTCATCAAGGCGGTGGCTCTTGCGGATGTATTCAGTCCGACAATTGAAATATCATGGGGAATAGGAACATTCCTTTTATATTTTATAGGAATTAGGAAACTCGGAACGGATGCTGTCGGAGTCGGAACGTATACGGCTTTTGCAATCTATCTGTCGATGTTCTGGGGACCGATCCGTAACCTTGCATCATATTACAATAAACTGGTAACCAATATATCGGCTGCGGAGCGTGTTTTTGATATCATGGATACACCGGCGGATGTAACGGACAGCGAGGATGCCATCGAACTTGGCGACATTAAAGGTCATGTGCAGTTTGAACATGTCGGTTTTGCGTACCCGGATGAACCGGATGTAAAAGTACTTGATGATGTTAATTTTGACATCAGACCGGGAGAGACAATCGCACTTGTGGGACCTACCGGAGCCGGTAAAACAACAATAGTCAGCCTTATAAGCAGATTCTACAATGCGACGGAGGGCAGGGTTCTTGTGGACGGTATGGATCTTAAAGACGTAACGCTTGCAAGTCTCAGGCACCGGATGGGTGTAATGACACAGGATAACTTTCTTTTTTCCGGTACGATAAGGGAAAATATCAAGTACGGAAGACGGGATGCCACGGATGAAGAGATGGTGGCAGCGGCAAAGGCTGTGCATGCGCATCAGTTTATTATGCAGCTGGAGAAAGGCTACGATACAGAGATAAGCGAGCGTGGAGCGAGGCTGTCCATAGGACAGAGACAGCTTCTTGCATTTGCCAGGACAATGGTTTCCAACCCTGCCATCCTGGTGTTGGATGAAGCGACATCAAGCATTGATACACACACGGAAATTCTGGTACAGCAGGGAATTGAGTCACTTCTTAAGGGAAGGACTTCATTTGTTATAGCGCACAGACTTTCTACGATTAAGAATGCGGACAGGATATTCGTAATCGATGAAGGCGGAATTAAAGAAGCCGGAACACATGAGGAACTGATGAAGGCCAAAGGAGAGTACTTCGAACTTTATGAAGCACAGTTCGAGGGAGTTGCAGTTTAGAAAAATATAATTGGATTGTAGGACCCGGGTGTGGTATAATTAATCCAAAGCGCGATGCGCGGATTAATTAGCCAAAGGAGTTTAATGATGCAGATTAAGCGTAACATTTTACTTAACCCGGGTCCTTCCACTACTACGGATACCGTTAAGATGGCGCAGGTTGTGCCTGATATATGTCCAAGAGAGAAAGAATTTGCCGGACTTATGAAGCAGATGAGAGAGGACCTTGTAAGAATTGTACATGGTCCGCTTGATGAGTACACGGCGGTTCTTTTTTGTGGTTCAGGTACTATTAATATAGATATATGTCTGAATTCTCTTCTTGATAAGGATAAGAAGGCCTTGATAATCAATAATGGTGCATACAGCACAAGGGCGGCGGAAGTATGTGAATATTACGGGCTGCCGCATATTAATCTCGTCCTTCCGGTGGATGATGTTCCGGATATGGAACTGGTTGGCCGGACTCTGGATGATAATCCGGATATTGGGATAGTATATATTACACATAATGAGACCGGAACGGGAATTGGGAATCCTATAAGAGAGATAGGAAGGATGGCGCATGAACATGGTGCCATATTTGTGACCGATACGACATCCACATATGCCATGGTTCCGATAGATGTTAAGCGGGACAATATTGATTTCTGTATGGCATCGGCGCAGAAGGGAATCATGGGAATGACGGGACTCTCGTTTATAGTCGGACGTAAGGATATCATAGAGAAATCGAAGGATTATCCGAAGCGTTCATATTACTGTAATCTTTACATGCAATATGATTTCTTTAAGAGAACCGGTGAGATGCATTTTACACCGCCTGTACAGACCATATATGCGGCAAGGCAGGCGCTTGATGAATATTTTGCAGAGGGTGAGGAAGCCAAATGGGCCAGACATACACGTGTTATGAATGCCATTCATGACGGACTTGCCGCTCTTGGCTTCAGGGAAGCGATAAGAAGGGAAATTCAGGTTGGATTGGTTGCATCGGTAATATATCCTGATGATGAGAACTGGAATTTTGAGAAAGTGCACGATTATTGTTATGAGCGCGGTTTTACCATATATCCCGGCAAAATAACAGGTGCCAACACATTCAGGTTATGTGCGCTTGGAGCTATTGACGTCAGTGATATAGAGGATTTTTTTGCTGTGCTTAAGCAGGCACTCAAAGCCAATAATATTGCGATACCTCTCAAATATAATAACTAGAAGGAGCCTTGTATGCAGGTAGAAGATTTTGTACAGGAACTTAAGAATATAGGAATAAAGGAAATGTTCGGAGTACCGGACTCCACTTTGAAGCAGTTCTGCGATTATCTTAACAGGGAAGGCAGTGAAGATTTTACACATATGGTTCCGCCCAATGAAGGTGCGGCGGTCGGTCTTGCTGCCGGAAGTTATCTTGCAAAAGGCCGTCCGGCGTGTGTATATATGCAGAACAGCGGAATAGGCAATATAGTTAATCCGCTTACATCCATAGCCAATGAAGACGTATATGGTATTCCGATGCTTTTTCTGGTCGGATGGAGAGGTGAACCGGGTGTGCATGATGAGCCGCAGCATGTGTTTATGGGTAAAATTACAGAACCGATATTCGATGTGCTCGGCGTGGAACATTCATGTATAAGTAAAGATACTACTGCCGAAGAACTTCATGAAATAATGCTGAAAGCCGGTAAGACGCTTAAATCAGAGAAACAGTATGCTATAATTATCAAGAAAGACACATTCCAGACGAGACAATCAGAACCTTATACCAATAATTATGAATTGGTAAGGGAACAGGCAATTGCCGGTATTATAAGGTCACTGGATCCGGATGATGTTATCATATCTACTACCGGTAAAATATCCAGGGAAGTTTATGAACAGAGTGATATAATAAATGGGAACCATAAGCAGGCATTTCTTACAGTCGGCGGTATGGGCCATGCGTCCATGATAGCTTACGGATATGCTTCAAGCCGTCCTGATAAGAAAGTATATTGTATAGACGGTGACGGTGCAGAACTTATGCATATGGGGGCACTCAGTTTCATAGGAAGTCATAAGACGGACAATCTGGTGCATATATGTATTAATAACGCGGCACATGAATCGGTCGGAGGAATGCCGACGGGAGCAGCCGGAATGAGTTATGCCGGTATAGCCAAGGCCTGCGGTTACGATCTTGTACTTACCGCATCGACTGAGAAGGAACTTGAAGAAGCACTGGCGAAGGTACATGGATTTAACGGAACCGCATATCTGGAAATTTTTGTCAGCATGCAGTCAAGAGCGGATCTCGGAAGACCTAAGGAGAGCGCGAGACAGAACAGAATTAATTTTATGGAATATCAGGAGGTCAGATAGGTGAAACAGATTTATACTTGTTTTTGCACGGATGTCATACATGAAGGGCATCTTAATATAATAAATAAAGCATTGGAATACGGAGAACTTACAGTAGGTGTCCTCAGTGATAAAGCTATGATATGTTACAATAGGTTTCCTACAATAACCATGCAGGAACGTATTGACATGGTCAAAGATATACCGGGTGTATCACATGTCATCGTGCAGAACGAGGTTATGTATGATGAGATAGTTAACGAGCTAAAGCCGGATTATGTAATACACGGAGATAACTGGAAAAGCGGTCCTGAGGCGGCGATAAGGGATAATGTTATTGCCAATCTTAAGAAATACGGCGGAGAGCTTATTGAGGTAGGTTATACATACAGTGACAGAATCCGTAAGATAGATGCACAGATAACACAGAAACTTGCAATGCCTGAGTTCAGACGCAAGAGACTTAAACAGCTTATCAATCTTTGTCCGATAGTTAAGACTTGTGAAGTCCACAGCGGACTTACCGGCCTTATAGCAGAGAAAACGGTAATACAGAATGATAATGAATTGAGACAGTTTGACGCAATGTGGATATCGAGCCTGTGCGATTCCACAGATAAGGGTAAGCCTGACATAGAACTTGTAGATATGTCATCAAGGCTTCGTACAATAGATGATGTGCTGGATGTAACGACTAAGCCGATTATTCTTGACGGAGATACGGGCGGACTTACGGAGCATTTTGTATACAATGTCAGAACTCTTGAGAGAGTCGGTGTGTCGGCAGTTATCATAGAAGATAAGACCGGCCTTAAGAAAAATTCATTGTTCGGAACCGAGGTTGTGCAGACGCAGGACAGCATAGAACACTTCTGTGAGAAAATCAGGGCCGGCAAGGATGCGCAGAGAACTGATGATTTCATGATAATTGCGCGGATTGAAAGTCTGATTCTTGAACAGGGAATGGAGGATGCACTTAACCGTGCAAGGGCATATGTCAAAGCAGGTGCGGACGGAATAATGATACATTCCAGACGGAAGACGCCGGATGAGATCTTTGAATTCTGTGATACTTTCAGGCAGGAGAATAAGACCACACCGATAGTTGTGGTTCCTACATCATTTAACAGTGTTACTGAGGAAGAACTTGCGGCTCATGGCATTAATATTGTCATATATGCCAATCAGCTTATGAGAAGTGCTTTCCCTGCAATGAAAAACACTGCTGAGTCAATTCTTAAGAACCACAGGGCAATGGAGATAGATTCTTCTCTTATGCCTTTCAAGGACATTATAAGACTTATTGACGAGATCTAAGGAGTGGAATATGGAAAGTGCGATACTTATGGCAGCGGGGCTTGGTACAAGAATGCGCCCATTGACCGACAATACACCGAAGCCGCTTATCAAAGCAGCAGGAAAGCCGCTTATTGAGACGGTCATTGACGGATTATGGCAGCACGGAGTCCGTGAAATATATGTTGTCACGGGATATCTTGCAGAACAGTTTGATTATCTTGCGGAGAAATATCCGGGACTTACACTCGTCAATAATGAAGAATATACTGTCAAAAACAATATTTCATCCATACATGCAGTGTGCCAGTATATGGGTAAGACGGACTGTTTTATATGCGAGGCGGATTTATATGTAAGCGATCCGGCGATTTTTGATATTCCGCACGATAAATCATGCTATTACGGTAAGTATGTTGCAGGACATTCGGATGACTGGGTTTTTGACATGGACGGTGAGAGAATCGTGCGCGTCGGCAAAGGCGGGGATGATACCTATAATATGGTCGGAATCTCTTATTTTAAGGCAGATGACGCAGCATATATAGCTGATGCCATATTGAAAGCATATAAGGAGCCCGGACATGAGACTCTTTTCTGGGATGAAATTGTGGACAGATGTCTGCCTGAGATTAATCTGGGAATATGTCCGGTGGACGCAAGCCAGATTGCGGAGTTGGATACTTGTGAAGAATTACGGGAATTTGAAGCGGGATTAAGAGGATGATTTAATGAATGTAATGTATTTTATAATACCTAAATGCGATGTGGCATTTGTGTATGATGACTTCAATGTGCGTCAGGTACTTGAAAAAATAGAATATTATAAGTACAGCGCCATGCCTGTCATAGACCGCAGCGGACACTATGTAGGAACAATCACGGAGGGCGATTTACTTACCAAGATCAAGGAAGAATATACGCTTAATATCCGTGATGCGGAGAACATACCGCTTAAGACGATACGGAGACGTATGGACAATCAGCCGGTACGTGCACATGCGGTTATGGAGGATCTTATAGATAAGGCTATTAACCAGAATTTTGTGCCTGTTGTGGATGACAACAATATCTTTGTCGGAATTGTTACCAGACGTGCAATAATCCAGTATCTTTTTAACAAGGAGAAGCATAATGAGAATAGCTGATATGCACTGCGATACGGTAAGCAGGGTATATTATGCATTAAAATCCGGAAAACAGACCGGAATGTGGGATAATGATTTTTCGGTAGATTTTAAGCGGATGAAAGAAGCAGGGTATCTGATGCAGTTTTTTGCCTGCTTTGTCAATAAAATGAAAGCAAAAGATATTACAGCCGACGCTTTGGGAATGGTAAAGCTTCTCAAATCCGAAATTGATAAGCACAGTGACATTATCGGACTTGTGCGTTCGTCAGATGACATCCGGCGCAATATTGCAGACAACAGAATGTCGGCCCTGCTTACTTTGGAAGAAGGCGGTGTTCTTGGCGGAAGCATTGACAGGCTTCATGAATTCCATGAAGAAGGAGTGCGCTTAATTACGCTTACATGGAATTATGAGAATGAAATCGGATATCCTAATATAATAGATACTGTTACCGGCAGATGCGAACCGGAAACAGAGCGCGGATTAAAGCCGTGCGGAATAGAAATCGTCAAAGAGATGGAGAGACTTGGTATGATAATAGATGTCTCACATCTTGGAGATGCAGGATTTTATGATGTGGCATGCAACACGACAAAGCCGTTTATTGCAAGTCATTCAAACGCCCGTGCACTTGCCGGGCATGTGCGTAATCTTAAGGATGACATGATACGCATTATCGGTGAGCGTGGAGGTATAATCGGAATTAATTTCTGTCCGGCATTTCTGGATTATGATTCCGGTAAAGAAGACAGCCGTGTGGAAGATATGGTGCGCCATATTCTTTATATCCGTAACCTCGGGGGCAGTGATGTGTGCGCTCTCGGGAGTGACCTGGACGGTATAAGCGGACGGCTGGAGATAGATTCCTGTGATAAAATACACAGGCTGGCAGATGCATTGGCCTCGGGTGGACTTTCATATGACGAGATTGATAAAATAATGTCAAACAACTTGATTGATTTTTTGACAAATCGTAACAAATTATGAACGAATTATTAATAATTTATAAAATAGAATATTTTTTGAAAAAAAAGGTTGCTTTTACTGATATTATGTGTCAAAATGTATACATCAAAGGGATATATGGCACCAGAGAGAGGACTACCGCAGAAAATACTATATCTGCAATTAATTATTCCCGATGTGATATGGGACAATATATGGAGGTATGATTATAATGAAGAAATCAGTAGTCACAAAGAAAATGGTTCTTAAGGATGCAAAGAATGCACCGGCACTTGTAGAACTTCAGAAAGCAGTTAAGGATAACGTTATCGAGCAGTTCATTGCCAAGAGAAAAGAAAGAGGAATGACACAGAGCGATGTATCAACTGTAACAGGTATTCAGAGACCGAATATCAGCAGACTTGAGAGCGGATATTACAATCCTACACTTGATATGCTTGTAAGACTTGCTGACAGCATTGACTGCAATGTTAAGATTACATTTGTAGATAAATAAGTAATCGAATAATTTATCAATCCTCCGGAGAGAATATTTACAGAATATTTTTTCCGGGGGATTTTTTTATGTATGAAATGACAGATTCGGCATCGGAAAATTCAGGCCATTTTGCCGGGGTAATCGGGCCAGAGCGGAATTTTGATATTATCAATAAAAAAATAAATATCGGCCAAAGAGCCACACAATTATTTATGATAGATGGTTTCACAAAAGATGAGATAATGGAAAAATTAATAGAGTCGCTTATAGCGCTTAAGCCGGAGGATATCCCCCAAAAAGCAGGTGATTTTGCGAAACTTGTTCCGTATATAGACGTAACGCCGAAAAGTACTCTTAAAGAGGCTGTGGATTATCTGTTAATGGGGATGGTGTGCATGTTTGTTGACGGATATAAATGCTGTTTTGTCATCGACTGCCGGACATACCCGGCGAGAAGCGTAAGTGAACCATGGAAAGACAGGGTTCTGCGCGGTTCCAGGGACGGATTTGTGGAGTCGATAGTAGCAAATGTCACACTTATAAGGCGCAGAATAAGAACCCCGGATTTCTGCGTGGAAATAATGAATGCCGGAACGATGTCCAATACAGATATCGCATTTGCATACATTCAGGGGAAAGCTGATATGAAACTTCTTGCCGATCTGAAAAAAAGAGTGGAAAAAATCAAGGTTGAAGCACTTACGATGAATATAGAAAGTCTTGCCGAAGTGCTGCTTCGGGGCCCTTTTATCAATCCATTTCCGAAATTTAAATATTCGGAACGGCCGGACAGTGCCGCAGCTTCGATTTACGATGGGAATATAGTTATATTAATTGATAATTCGCCTGCAGTGCTTGTAGTTCCGACATCCGTATTTGATGTCATAGAAGAGGCGGACGATTATTATTTTCCACCGCTTACGGGAACATATATCAAGCTGTCCAAGTACCTCCTTACCATAATGTCACTTATCATGACACCATTGTGGATTGTATTTCTGCGCAATCCCGGAATGGTGCCGGAATGGTTTAAATTCATTATGATTGAAGAAGGATCAACAGTGCCGGTGATATTGCAGTTATTGATTCTGGAATTCTGTATAGACGGACTCAGGCTTGCAGCAGTCAACACACCGACACTTTTAACAACTCCGCTCAGTATCATAGCCGGCATTGTGGTAGGAGAGTATGCGGTAAGCTCAGGATGGTTTGACCCCGAAAGCATGCTTTACATGGCTTTTGTAACAGTCGGAACATACACGCAGGCAAGCTATGAACTTGGATATGCAATTAAGTTTTTCAGAATGATAATGCTGATACTTGCCTGGTTTTTCGGAATATGGGGTTTTGCTGCCGGAATCGTCATGTTTGTGCTGGCAATGGCATTTAACCGTACCATTTCGGAAAAAAGCTACCTTTATCCGTTGATACCGTTTGACGGTAAAATGTTGGCACGTAAATTGCTCAGGCTGAGACTCGGCAAAGAAAAATAACACATAATCCATATCATGTGATATACTGAATAAAAAGGTGCACGGGACGTGATAATATGAATTATGATAACGGAATAAAATATGCAGGGGACGAAGAAATGTACAAGGCTGATTTGAAGCTTTGGTTACGATATACACAGGACAGGAAAAATGAAATACGCAAAGCATATGATAATAAAAATGCGGACAAATGCCGCGTAGAGACGCATTCACTAAAGAGCAATGCCAAAAGGATAGGTGCCGATGAATTGTCGGAGATTGCTTATAAGATGGAAAAGGCGGCTAAAGATGGGGACTGGATGTCTTTGGGCAGGCTTATGCAGCCATTGATGGAAGAATGGGAAATTATCGATAAAGATGTGCTTAAGATTACAGGACCGGTGTCTGAAACACCGGTCCATAGTAACGGTACATATATAACTGCCGCCGGATATAACGAAACAGTCAGTCGGATGAAAGAATGTCTCATGGCATACGATTCCGATGGCGCCGTGGATGCAGCCGATAATATACTCGGATACGAGATATCACCTGATGTACGTGATAAACTTACCCGTATAAGGAATGCAGCAGATGAGTTTGATTACCGTGGAGCACTTATTTTAACAGAAGCTCTTCCATCTCATCCATAAGGCTGTTGAAAAGCTTAAGAGCTGTTTCAACGGGCTCGGGGCCTGACATATCCACACCGGCGTCACGCAAGAGTGAAACAGGGTCCTTGGTGCAGCCGGAACACAAGAAGTTAAGATACCTGCGGACCGCCGGTTCACCCTCATTTAATATCTTATCTGATAAGGCAATCGCCGCAGAAAATCCGGTCGCATACTGATATACATAGTAATCATAGTAGAAATGCGGTATTCTTGCCCATTCAAGAGCGATATTATCATCGATTTCCATATCCGGTCCGAAATAATCTTCATTCAGTTTTCTGTATATGTCACATAAGGCAGATGCAGTAAGAGATTCTCCTTTTGCAGCTCTCTCATTAATCTCAAGTTCAAATTCAGCAAACATTGTCTGTCTGTACAAGGTTCCCTTGAATTGTTCAAGAAAATGATTAATAAGCACCGCACGCTCTTTGCTGTCAGTTGTATTTTTTAACAAGTATTGCATCAATAATGCTTCGTTGCATGTGGATGCTACTTCTGCCACAAAAATCCTGTATCCGGCATAAAGAGGCTTCTGATGTGTATTTGACAGGTATGAGTGCATTGCGTGCCCCATCTCGTGTGCAAGTGTAAATTCACTGTCAAGGTCGTTATGGTAATTGAGAAGGACATATGGATGAATGTAAGCCCCGCATGAGTAAGCACCACTTCGTTTGCCTTTGTTCTCATATATATCGATCCATCCGTTATCAAATCCTGCCTTAAGTATATTGACGTACTCGTCACCGTATACACTCATCGCATTGATGACGTCTTCGCGTGCCTTGTCAAAAGGAATGTTACTCGCAGAATTATCATCCACAAGAGGTGCATATATATCGTAGAAATGAAGTTTGCCGACATTGAGCATACGTTTGCGGAGCCCCACATATCTGTGCATATAGTGCATATTTGCGCGCACAGTGTCTATAAGACTGTGGTACACGGCAGTGTCCACATGCGTTGCATCAAGTGCTGCATCCAGCGTTGACGGGTACCCGCGCAGCTCTGATTCAAAAGAGAGAGCCTTAACCTGGGCCGAAAGTATTGCTGCATAAGTATTTTGAAAATCATTGTATACAGAGTAATAATTATTGTATGCTTTTTCCCTTATATCACGGTTATTATTCTGCATAAGCGGAATAAAAGTTCCGGCGGTGAGAGGATAAGTCTGCCCGTCATGTTCAACAGGCGGAAATTTCAGGTCTGCGTATGACATCATCGCAAAAATATTGTCGGGTGTCTCAAGAATATCGCCGGCTTTGGCGAGAATGTGTTCTGACTGTTCATCAAGCGTGTGTGCTTTGAGACGGCGGCACTCATCAATATCATGCCTGTAAAAAACAAGTGCCGGTTCGGCTTTGCAATATGACTCTATGTCCTCGTCGGAAAGTGCCATAAGCTTTGGCAGTTTGAATGAGCATGCACTCCGGTATTTTACGAGGGCAGCACTCACACGCGACTTGTAATCCTGATAGAGCTGATTGGAAGTGTCTTCGTCACATTTTAACATTGAATACGTATTAAGTCTGTTGATAACAGGCATCATATCCGAACAGAAATCATAGAAAGCAAGTAACGAGGCCGCATCCGGAAAACCTCGCTTCTCCAATTCGGGCAGTCTTTTTGTCTGTGTTCCAAGATATTCAAGTTCGCAGAGAAAAGAAGCATCATCCGGATATAAATCCCCGGTATGCCATTTAAAAGCGGCGTCGATTTCGTTACGCTCCGGAATTGATTGTAAACTCATAGTGTGGTATTCCTCCTGAATGGGTAATATTCTCCTTGATAAAAGGAGGGCCCGACGGGTGGCCGCCGGGCTTTATGAAAAAGAAAAAGAATTCGTAAATGTCTTATTCATTTGATAATTAGAGTATACAGTTGATTTGTAGATAATTTGTGTTAAAATAGTTAATAAATTGTGAACATTTAACAAAAATCAGAGGAAAATTATGAACAAAATAAATTATCAGAAAGAACTTGATAAAATTACTGCAGAAATAGAACGCACGGGAGAACCGAAAACACTTCTCCTCCACAGCTGTTGTGCACCTTGCAGCAGTTATGTATTGAAATATCTGTCAAATTATTTTAAAATTACGTTGTTGTATTTTAATCCCAATATAAGTCCGGAAGAAGAATACCGTAAGAGGGTTGCCGAGCAGAAGCGCCTGATTGCTGAACTTCCGGTGAAATATCCGGTGACATTCATCGAAGGCCGCTATGAACCGGCCGAATTTTATAATGCGGTAAAGGGACTCGAAAAAGAACCCGAGGGCGGAGCGAGATGTTTTGTATGTTATGAACTGCGGCTTCGCGAGGCTGCTTCGTATGCCAAAGCCGGAGGGTTTGATTATTTTACAACTACATTGTCGATAAGCCCGCTTAAGAATGCACAGAAGATTAATGAAATCGGCGAGAGAATTGCAGCCGAATCGGGACTTAAGCATCTGCCGTCTGATTTTAAGAAAAAAGAGGGCTACAAGCAGTCAGTGGAATTGTCAAAGGAGTACAATCTGTACAGGCAGAATTTCTGCGGCTGTGTTTTCTCAAAACAGGCTTCACAGGAAGGAGATAACATATGATATATAAATATGACAGGGTCGTTAAGTATTATGAGACGGACAGAATGGGCGTAGTTCACCATTCCAATTATATAAGGTGGTTTGAGGAGGCGCGAGTGGAATTTATGCGCGACATAGGCCTTCCTTACAGCCATATGGAGGACGAGGGAATCATGGTTCCGGTTGTAACTGTCGAATGTAAATACAAGAACCCGGTTACCTTTGATGATGAGGTAACGGTCAATACCAAAGTACGCAAATTTAACGGCATTGTCATTGAACTTGAATATGAAGTTGTAAGGACCGATGATGGTTCGGCAGTTGTGACAGGTGCCAGCTCGCACTGTTTTGTAGACGCGAAGACTTTCAAACCGCTCAATTTAAAGCGTGAGAGAGCCGATATGTATGATAAATTTATTAAAGCAATGGAGGATTAAGCCGATGTGGGCATATGAAAGTGTTTTTTACCAGATTTATCCGATGGGATTTGCCAATGCACCTTTTGAAAACGATGGTGTACAGCGCCACGGAATCATTAAAGTTATAGATTGGATACCGCACATTAAGCGTGTCGGATGCAATGCCATCTATTTTTCACCGGTATTCGAGTCCGATACTCATGGTTACAATACCCGTGATTACAAGAAAATAGACGTCCGTCTCGGAACCAATGAGGAATTCAAATCCGTCTGTGATGCGTTGCACGAGGCGGGCATTAAGGTCGTTCTTGACGGAGTGTTCAACCATGTGGGCCGCGGACATTTCGCATTCCAGGATGTGCTTAAGAACCGTGAGAATTCAAGATACCTTAACTGGTTCAATATCAACCTCGGCGGCAACGACGCATGGAATGACGGCCTCTGGTACGAAGGCTGGGAGGGCAATTATGATCTCGTAAAGCTCAACCTTCGCAACAATGAAGTCGTAGAGTATCTTCTTGACTGCGTCCGTTACTGGATTGAATATTTTGACATAGATGGCATAAGACTTGATGTTGCTTACTGCCTTGACGAGGATTTCATGCGCCGTTTAAGGAGTTTTACCGACAGCATGAAGGCGGATTTCTTCCTTCTGGGAGAGGCTGTGCATGGCGATTACAACCGCCTTGTCAATGACGGGATGCTGCATTCCGCAACCAATTATGAGTGTTACAAGGGTATCTATTCCGCACTTAACAGCATGAACCTCTTCGAGATAATTCATTCGCTCTTAAGACAGTTCGGTTCGGAACAGTGGACGTTATACAAAGGCAAGCACATGCTTTCCTTTGTGGACAATCATGATGTATCACGAATAGCAAGTGTCATAACCAACCCTAAGCACATTCCGCTTGCTTACGGCATTGAGTTCGGAATGCCGGGCATTCCGTGCGTCTACTACGGAAGTGAATGGGGTTTTAAAGCCGACAAGAGCCAGGGCGATCCGGCTTTACGTCCGTATTTTGAAATTTATGAGGAAAATGAGCTTACCGCTTTCATATCAAGACTTGCAGCGGTTAAGAAATCGAGCAATGCGCTCAATTACGGTGATTTCACTTCTGTAATACTTACGAACCGTCAGTGCGTGTTCAGGCGGGCTGCCGGTGATGATGTTATCTTCGTGGCAATAAATGCCGACGAGAATCCGTACACGGCATGTTTCGATGCCGGAGCAGCCAAAGTGACGGATCTGCTTACCGGCAATATCTATGATATGGGAAGCGGCGTAAGCATGGATGGCTGCAGTGTAATGTACTTACAGCCGGAGAGGTAGAATTATGGCTAAAAATAAAGATATCAAGACCAATGCAATGCGTATTCTTGACCGTGAAAAAATCCCTTACGAGGCGCACTTCTATGAGTGTGATGAGTTCATAGACGGTGTGCACACCGCGGACATTCTCGGTCTTGACCACAACATAGTATATAAGACAATAGTAACAATCGGACACAGTCACAATTACTATGTCTTTGTAATCCCGATAGAAGCTTCGATAGATTTCAAAAAGGCGGCTCACGCAGTCGGTGAGAAATCAGTTGAGCTCCTGCCACTCAAAGATGTAACCGCCGTTACGGGCTATGTGCGCGGCGGCTGTACTGCCATCGGCATGAAAAAACAGTATGTGACACGAATCGATGCTGGTGCCGCATCCCTCGACAAAATGGTGGTAAGCGGCGGCAAAATCGGTGTCCAGCTCACCCTGAAACCGGAAGATTTAAAAAAAGCCGCAAAAGCGGAATTTGCGGAAGTAATATAAAGTGCCGGAAGCCGCCGGACTGAACATTTCCGTCGGAAGCCGCCGGTCAGAACACTTCCATCGGCACACTTTCGTTTGGTTGCAGGCGCAGCGGATACTAAGGTTTCGTACCGAAACCAAGTACCGGCGTCTGCAAACAGCCGCGGAAGTGTTCAGTCCGGCGTTATAGTGCGCGCGAGGGTAGTTTGAGATTATGTGGGGGGATAGCACCGCGCGGGTACAGGGAAAGAAATCGCGCGGATAAACTCGCAGAAACGCGGAAAAGAGCCACCACGCGGGTACAGGGAAAGATTTCTCGCGGATATACCCGCGAACATGAGAAACCTGTATCCGCGTGAATTATATTTCTCTCTCTGGCTGTGACACAGCCCCACCCAGGTTCCCAACCCTATTTCGCCATTACAGCTCCACCCGGCCAAAGAATACATAAACACCCCGACATAAGACCACTGCGGCTGTCTGCACACGCCGGTGCTTAATCCGCCAAAGGCGGATTTTAGCATCCGTTGCGCGTGCAGCCAAGCGAGAGCGTGCCGCCAGAGGGCTTATGCCGGGGTGTAAATGCGTGCCGCCAGAGGGCTTATGCCGGGGTGTATTTAGTTCCGGGGTGCATTTAATTCTGTGCAAATTCCGAGAGACGCAGGTCTTTGTTGCGGTCGAGGACCATGCCGACACTCCATTCGTTGACGAAGAGGAGGAGAGGACGGTCTTTGAGGTCCTTGATTTTCTTCATGTCGGATGTGCCGACTAAGCGGTCGAGGTTGATTTCTGTTGGATTTTCAATCCAACGGATATATTCGTACGGAAGAGGCTCGAGGCGGATATCAACATTGTATTCGGATTCAAGCCTGAACTTTAAGACGTCAAACTGGAGAACGCCGACAACGCCGACGATGATTTCTTCCATGCCGGTATTGTACTCCTGGAAAATCTGGATTGCGCCTTCCTGGGCAATCTGGTTGATGCCCTTGATGAACTGCTTACGTTTCATGGTGTCAATCTGACGGACTCTGGCGAAGTGCTCAGGAGCGAAAGTCGGGATGCCCTCGTAAGCGAATTTTTTGTTGGAAAGTTCAAGCGTGTCGCCGATTGAGAAAATACCCGGGTCGAAGACACCGATGATATCGCCGGCATATGCTTCCTCGATTATCTTACGCTCGGAAGCCATGAGCTGCTGAGGCTGGGAAAGCTTGACTTTGCGGCCGCCCTGGACGTGGTTGACTTCCATGCCGGCTGTAAACTTGCCGGAGCATATGCGCATGAAAGCGATTCTGTCGCGGTGAGCCTTGTTCATGTTGGCCTGTATTTTGAAAACGAAAGCCGAGAAATCCTCGGTGAATGGGTCGATGAGACCCTCGGTGGACTTACGCGGGAGTGGTGAGGTAGTCATCTTAAGGAAATGCTTAAGAAAAGTCTCAACACCGAAATTGGTAAGGGCCGAGCCGAAAAATACAGGGGAAAGTTTGCCGGCATTGACTAAATCAATGTCAAATTCTGCGCTGGCACCGTCTAAGAGCTCAATGTCTTCAAGAAGTTTGTCCCTGAAGTGGGAGCCGATTTCGGATTCGACCTCAGGGGAGGAGATGTCGAGGTCGCGCTCGGCAACTTCCTTCTGACCGTTCATTGCGGCTGTGAAAGTGGAAATTGTGTGGGTGTTACGGTCGTAAACGCCTTTAAATTCCTTGCCGGAGCCGATAGGCCAGTTGATCGGACAGGTGCTTATGCCGAGGATGCGCTCGATTTCATCACAGAGCTCGAACGGATCGTTGGCATCACGGTCCATTTTATTGATAAATGTAAAAATAGGTATGTGGCGCATGACACATACTTTGAAAAGTTTGATTGTCTGTTTCTCGACACCCTTGGAACCGTCGATAACCATTACGGCGGAGTCGGCAGCCATGAGAGTACGGTAAGTGTCCTCCGAGAAATCTTCGTGACCCGGAGTGTCAAGGATATTGATGCAATATCCGTCATAATTGAACTGGAGAACAGAGGAAGTTACAGAAATACCTCTTTCTTTCTCTATTTCCATCCAGTCGGAAACGGCGTGCTTTGCGGTCTTCTTACCCTTTACGGAACCGGCGAGATTGATTGCACCGCCGTAGAGAAGAAACTTCTCGGTAAGTGTTGTTTTACCGGCATCCGGGTGGGAGATGATGGCAAAAGTACGTCTTTTTCTTATTTCATCTTTTAAATCAGCCAAAGTTAATTCCTCACAATTCATTGCGAAATTGCTGTTGTTACAGCACTTATGCGATTATATCATATTAGTTATTTACTTTTCAATAGAATATATGGTATATTTTATAGGTAGGAGGAATGGTTTAATGGATAAGGTAATGATTGTAGATGATGATGTGAGAATGTTAAGGCTGCTTAAGATGTATCTTGAAGGATTGTATGATGTATATCCGGTGAGAGGCGGAAGAGAGGCACTTGATTTTCTTGAATCACAGACACCTGATGTTATTCTCCTTGATTATCTCATGCCAGGACTAGACGGAGTTCATACACTTGAGCTTATAAGACAGAGAGAGCAGACGGCGGATACTCCGGTGATTTTTCTTACGGGAGTTACCGAGAAGGATAAGATACAGGAATGCATGGAATACAGGCCATATGGTTATCTGGTTAAGCCGGCAGCCAGGGAAGAACTGATTTCCATGATTAACAGAGCCTTGAATGAGGCACAATTATAATATATGGAGGAATATGTATTATGACACTTAAAGACAGAACAGAGGATGTTATGAAGATGCTTGACGAGGAGACAACACGCTCAAATAAGGAACTTCTTATTGCAGCTGCGGTATGTACACTTGTAGGAATTATAATCGGATTTTTTGCCGGTAAAATATCCACAAGCAGAAACACGATCAAGAAATATAATAAATGCTATTCATATGACTTCGGAGATGACGAAGAATAGAATCCCCAGGTTCAATAGGATAATAATTAAACCGTCGGCACATTGATGTGTGCCGGCGGTTTTGCGATTCAGGCTTTCTCTTCACAGTATTTACATCTGTATACGTGGTTTTTCTCATCAGTGAGGATGAATACGTTGTCAAGTTCCTGTTCCACCTGTGAGATACAGCGTGGATTCTTGCATTTGATAACGTTGGTTACGGTTTTGGGAAGACTTAAAGACTTCTTCTCGGCAATCACACCGTCTTTGATGACGTTGATTGTGATATTGTCATCAACGAAACCGAGGATGTCAAGGTCTACAAGGTCGAGACCGCCGTCTATTTTAATGATGTCTTTTTTGCCCATTTTGTTGCTGCGGGCGTTCTTGATAATGGCAACGCAGCAGTCAAGTTTCTCAAGACCGAGATATTTATATATGTCCATGCTTCGACCAGCCTTGATGTGGTCGATTACAAAACCGTTTTCGAGTTTACCTACATTTAACATGGCAGTTTTACCTCCAGAAGTTTAAGAATAAGGGCCATACGCATATACATGCCGTATTTGACCTGCTTAAAATAACATGCACGCGGATCATCATCCACTTCAACCGAGATTTCGTTAACTCGCGGAAGCGGGTGAAGAACGATCATATCGTCTTTGGCAAGTTCCATCTTGGCTTTATCGAGGATGTAGTAGTCTTTCATTCGCATATATTCCTCTTCGTTGAAGAAACGCTCTTTCTGGACTCTTGTCATATAGAGTATGTCAAGCTTCGGAATAGCATCTTCAAGGCGTTCAACTTCTTCAAATTCATTGCCGGATGCCATGAGTACATCGTTGCGGATGTAACTTGGAACCTGAAGTTCCTTAGGGGAGATGAGAACAAATTTGACGTTGTTATATCTTACAAGTGACTCTATGAGTGAATGCACTGTCCTGCCGAATTTCAAATCGCCGCAAAGACCGATTGTAAGGTTATCAAAACCGCCTTTAAGCTCTTTGATGGTCATAAGATCCGCAAGAGTCTGGGTCGGATGCTGATGTCCGCCGTCACCGGCATTGATTACGGGAATTGATGAGTGCATTGATGCAACGAGAGGGGCGCCTTCTTTGGGATGACGCATAGCACAGATATCTGCGAAACAGGAAATAACACGGATGGTGTCGGAAACACTTTCTCCTTTGGATGCTGAACTTGAATCGGCTGAAGAAAAACCGATAACAGAACCGCCGAGATTCAACATTGCGGTTTCAAAACTGAGTCTTGTTCTTGTGCTTGGTTCGTAGAAAAGTGTAGCAAGCTTCTTTCCGTGACAACATTCGGAATATTTGGCAGGATTGGCTGCTATATCCGATGCAAGGTTAAGAAGTTCGTCAAGCTCATCTACGGATAAATCTAGTGGACTAAGCAAATGCTTCATAGTGACCTCCAATTATGTACTGCCTTTTGGCATTTTTATCATTCTAGTACATCTTAAGTATTAATTCAATATCTTTTTAAAATTATTTTTATTGACAATGAAGAAGCACGAATATAGAATATTTACGGAACCATGTGGTTTAATTACCGAAACAGGAGGGTAAATATGAAAACAATTATGAAGAGAATTGCGGCACTCGTTCTCATCGCAGCTATGGCTGTTATGGCTGTTGCAGGATGCTCCAAGAGTTCAGGAAGCAAGTCAGCGGGCAACAAGAGTGCAGACACAATGTTTGGCCTTGTAAAAGAGGCACAGGCACTTGAGAAGAAGACAGTTGAAGTCAGTGCAGAAATCAATACGAACGGTGTTAAGGCATCAGTGACGCTGAACGGTAAATCTGATGGCAAAGCAACTTCCGTAGGAGCTACGGTTACTTACGGCGGCGTAACGTTTTCACTTGATGACGTAATCGTTTTTACAGATGATGTTCTTTATATTAATGCAGGTTTAATACTTGAGCAGATAAAGCCATTTATTAATACCGCAGGTGAAAAAGCCGCTTCCGTTGTAGAAGCTCTGGGAGACCTTGGCTGGGTAAGTTTTGAAGCAAAGGGACTTTTCGCAACATCATCTTGTGATGAAGTGTATGACATTTTTGACAAGGCATTTGATTCTATTATTAAGAAGGCCGGAAATAAATTCACAATTTCACTTTCATCCAAGGATGATATTCAGGCAGTTGTTGATGCAACAGCCAAGATGCTTAAGGAGAACAAGGATACTTTCGTTAAGATCATGACAGATGCTTATGATAAGGTAGACGTTAAGGATATTATAGAAAATACGGTTGACGAGCTTGTCGACAAGCTTGCATCCGCTTCCGGAAAAGATGTCTCAGATGAGGATAAGCAGACACTTAAAGATCAGCTTATGTCAACAATCGATGTATCCGATATCGAAGTAAGCAAAGAAGACATTGAGAGTTCAATCGACGACACAGTCAAAAAACTTGAAGATACCAAGATTGCCGACGAGGACGTTGACGGTAAAGCTGATGTCAATGTATATAAAGAAGATGGCGCTTATATCGCAGAGATGGAGATGGATGTAACAGAAGACGGAGAAGCATCTTCTGCAACAATTAAGTCCACTATCAAAGAAGACAGCAGCGTCAAGGTTGATGTTCCTACAGATGCAGCATCACTTGTTGACATTATTGTTAACTTATATGCATCATATCTGGAGAACATTGCAGACTGATTTTGGTTAAAAATAGAATATAATTAACATGACCCCGTATCATAGTTTGATGATACGGGGTTTTTTCGTGCAGAATTCACATTTTGTAACAATTTCGTAACAATTTAGAATTTGAATTTATGTAACAAATTTGTAACAATTTTTTGTTTGACATGGAACAGAAGCGGGGATTATAATATAGGTAACATATAATTCTACATACATATGAAGCGTACATATGATAAATCTTTTTTATGAGTGAACGTAAATAATAAGGAGGGCGACGAGTGGTACACGGAGGACAAAGCCTTACAGACAGGGGAGTTAATAAGGAAATCGCAATATACAGCAGGCAATACGGAAAGACAGATTATGATGAACTTAACAGGGTACAGCAAGAGTTCATTTCAATGATAGACATCGAAAACGGCAGACCTCTGCTAATGATTAAATGTAACATTTCTTATGAGACAGTTATTGGATACACAGCGGCACTTAAAGCGCGGATACCGGTAAATTCTAACGGCAAGACGGATTACAGAAAGTGTAGTGAATTATAACAGAAGGGAAATTGTTTATGCATAGAAAGAGCGTTGTCATATTGTTTATTATGATTCTGACGTCGGCAGCAGTAATGGGTTGCAGTCATACGGATGGAGAAAACAATAAGCATGTAATGATAGAGACAATGAGCATGACAGAGAAGGAGACACCATCAGAGACGGAGCAATATATAGAGATTACATTGCCGGAGGTAACGGTGAAAGATGAGCCCGAAACCGTCACACAGGCAGAAACCGTAGATTGTTCCCAATTATTGGACGGGGCCAAAGAGGTGCCGGTTGATACTTCATCGTTATGGAATGAGCAGGAACTCAATAATAAGGATAAGAGATATCCCGGATTCAAGACTGTGGCTTTAAGAACATCCACCGACAAGAGACTTCTTAAGGGGATAGATAATGGTGATATCAGAATTATCGAAGACGATAACATATTGCTGATATTTAATGGGGAAAAGAGTATTCAGATAGATACAGAAGGAAGGAGTTTCTTCGGTGATATAGGACCGGCCCAAAGTGTGCTGTATGAAGATGTCACAGGCGACGGACATGATGAACTTATTCTCATAACCAAAGAAGCAGAAATTGGAGTATATTCTAACGGAGTTTACGTTATAGATTTGGAAAATTTTGAACAGTTATCTGTGGCATCAGATAATGAGATCAAAAAGGAGGCCTTTTCACAGATATATCCCAGAATAAGAATGTATATTGACAATGCCGGAATGCTTTATTATGTAGTTGGTGATGCACATGATAATAAAATCAAAGGCAGTTACGATACATCAAACGGTCTGACCAGACCTTCGGCTGAACTTAGTAATATTTCTACAATGGAAGTTAAGAATGGAATCATATGTTATCGTGGTTCGGTTGTGTTTAAGGATGTGAATAATGAATTGCCGGAAGGAGTAGTGCCGGATGAAATGTGTGATGTCTGTGTGACGTTGAAATATAATTCCGGGACGAAAACTTTTGAAGTAGATGAAGTAACTGTAGAATGATGATTATAATAGACGGAACACCGTACCGGATTAAGATGTTTTACTAGGTATGCTTAACAGAATGGGAGAAGGATTGTATGATATGGAAAAAAATAATTGTGGCGATGCTGGCGGTATCTGTTGTGTTTTCAGGATGCGCCAGACATGGAGAGATTGATATTGAAACACCGGCACCGACAGAGCGCGTGACGGAAGAACCTCAGAATGAAACACTTGAAGTAAGGAAGGCCGAACCGTACTACAGTAACATAGATGACTGGTATGATTCCGACGGCAAAATAGTTATGCCAATAACTCAGAACAGAGAATTATGGTTAAACAGCCCGGGGTATCTGGACAGGATAAAATTATGTGCACTCCCGGAAGAACTGCTTAAAAGTGTGTCAACGGCGGATCTGGTTGTTCTTATGACACAGTGCCCGCGCAATTATTATATGAATATGTACGGTGATGTTGAAGAAGGCATGAAAGAAGTGGAGGCCGGATTCAACGGATTGAGAGAATTGCTTGAACGTGAAGACTGCGCGGAAGAAGTGTTGAAATTTTATAAAAATTACCAAATCCCGGAGAAAAAATCATTCCGTGAGGAGACGGCATCAGAAGCCGGATTAACTGAAATAGAAGACATAATTAAAGTCGAAGAATTTAATAAACAGCTTGATGATGATGCCAAGATCGGGTATGCACTTAACAGTTGTGAGTGGGTTCTGACACGCGCCCAAATAGTCAATCAATTGAGTGATGAACAGCTTCAGGAAATAGTAAAAGTAATGCAGGAGAAAAACACGCAATTACAGAAAACGGAGTATGCGGATTCAATTGAGAACTATTTATTGAAAGCGGCAGGTGAGCGTATGCTGCCATGTCTTTACAGATATGGGTTATAGATATGAAGGATTTTTTAATTATCTGAATCTGAAAACATAATTAAATTTAGATCTGAACCGGGAAATCGGATTAGATATACATGGTTGTATGCAAATACGCGGGGACGCAATGCTTGCAGCCACGACACGCAGGTGAAAAACCTGGCATTAACTGCTTTTGATTTCATGTAAGGTGGAGAAACTTACCTGAGAAAGGAGGAAAATGACAATAGTAGTTTAATGTGGAAGAGTAAAAAAGGAGAGATATTTGTGAAAAAAGGAATAATTTTGATTTTGGTATTATGTATGGTGTCGTTGACTGGCTGTTCTGACATAAAACCCAAAGAGGCATTGGACGAAACGCCGTCAGCATCCGTTACGAGCGACACAACAGTAACGAAGGAAAATGAGAGCATCAATAATTATAAATATTATGATGTTAATCTGATAAATATTATTGACTGGACTACGGAGACGGGTGCAATCACAGTGCCGACCAAGATAAGAACCAATGGTGTCACGTATAGATATGTATATAATGATAACGGAGAGCGCATTGCCAAATACATAGGAAATGATATTCGTGTTGATTATACATATGAGCAGCCTGCAAGCGGAGCAAGAAGCGTCCTTAAGTCGGAGAAAAACAATAATTATTCGGTGGAGTATGTTTATGATGATGTTGACGGCATCTATCATCTGACAGGACTCAGATATAATGATAAAGATTATACATATATCAAAGATGATAATGGAAACATTATAGGGATAAAAGACAGCACGGGCAACACTGTTGCGGAGTATTCTTATACATCCAAAGAACTTACTACGGAAGTAACGACGACAAATTACACTGATGTCAATATAGGGGATATCAATTCAATGTTATATGAGAATTCCTATTATGACAGGGAAACAGGTTTTTGCTGTGACTATGTATATACCAATTACATAGACGGAACACCGTACCAGATTAAGATGTTTTACTAGGAATGCTTAACATAATGGGAGAAGGAGGTTTCTATGAAAAAAAGACTGATCATAACAGGGGCTATAGTTATAATAGCGGCAATAATAGGAGCAGTTATCATTAATGCAAATAAAAAGCCGGATTATACAAGTATTAAATTAGTGTCATATCAAAACGGCAGACTTTATTGCCGTATTGATGGAAAAATGTATATGTTTGATGATACAAACGGCCTGCAAACTACAGAAGGAAAAATTGATTCAGATTATGATGATAAAGAAGATGAGACATACAATAGTGAAAATGTACCGGATGGATATGAAATTCTGAGTCATTATATGATTGAAACTTCCGGGATATCTGTAGATGTCATAACCAAACCTGATGTTCAGGATACCACATCATATATTATGCTGACGCATGAGAATGGCAAAAGCGTAATACTTACTGATTATTATTTAAGATACGAGCCATGTTATCGTGGTGCGCATGATGATAAGGCATTATATTTCTGGAGTGATAAATCCGGTAAAGTCGAGTTGTATGCCTATGTGCTTTCAACCGGAGATATTCGTTGCATATGTGACTACAGATGTATGACAGATGCGGAGAATCTTTATAGTAAAGATAAAAATCCGTGTACACAGATGATAGTTGCTGACGGCCATATGTATACATCCATGAACGGCAATTCCGATATTCTTATGTTTGATATTGAATATGACAACGATGGATATCCGGTAAACGTGGTATTTAATAGGACGGTATACGAATATAAATAATGTCACCAAAGGTGGGGTACCCCCACATTGTAAAGAGAAGGAGGTCATTCTTATGAGAAAAGGAAGATTAATTGTAACAATTGTATTGATTGCGGTATTGACCGCTGCGTTACCGGCAGTTGTAATGGCTGATACGGGCCCGAAACCGTCGGTTGTGGTTTCATTCACAGGAGCAGGAGATGAGGAGTTCTACGGAACCCTGTTATCAAAGAATGATTCATCGGGACCGGCACATGTATGGGACGGCAAAGAGGAGACAACAGAGATAAGCCGCAAATTCATTGAGTACAAGGACACGGACGGATATTATTTTCTGCAGAATTTATGGGAATGTTCGGCAGATAAGAACATTGAGTGGACGTATTTTCCACCGTCTGAATTTAAGATACTTTTGTATTTCCCTGAAAGCGACAGCTTTGTGGTGAGCGGGGCATGTGAAACTTACGCTTTCGACAGCTATTATACGATTGACCTGACATCAGTCAGAAACGGTACGGTCGAAGCCGGAACACCGACCATCGAAGTCAGGAAAAATTACGATTATAAATGGGAGATCATTTCATTCTTCGCGAGAGTGATTATTACGATCGCAATTGAGATGGGAATAGCATTGCTGTTTGGCTATCGCAATAAAAAGATACTTATGCTTCTTGCTGTAGTTAATGCAGCAACACAGGTAATCCTGAATGTTCTGCTGAATATAATCAATTACAACAACGGTTCGCAGGAATATACAACGATGTACATTATAATGGAAGTATTGGTATTTCTGATAGAAGCCATTATATTCGATATTTTCATACCAAAAGTATCAGACGAGGAGAGAAATTTTAAACCGGTTATATATGCACTCGTAGCTAATGCAGTATCGTTTGGCGCCGGACTTGGATTGTCACATCTGATACCGGGGATATTTTAAATTATCTGAGTGCGAAGTATCAATGTAATCATAAAATAATGCAATAGGAGGTTTGCTATGAAAAAAACTAAATTAGCAGCAATTATCGGTTTATCCGTATGCATGCTTGTAAGCGGATGTGCCAGACATGGAAGCATAGCAACGGGGTCGACAACGCCGTCACAGACAGCGGGAACGCCGATGACAACTTATAACAGGGAATGGATAGAAAAGAACGTACTAACTTCTGACAATAAGGATGAAATCGATGCATGGTATTTCTATGCGGACTACATCAAAGACACACCGGAATTTAAGGCGGGTGCCCACAAAGCATCGGAATACTGGGATGCGGACGGCAATTTTGTCAATCCGGCCAAGACGGCCATGGATGCGGACTGGTTTTGTATTCCGACGGGGGTCGGAATGGATGAAGTGATAGATGCCGCTATTCCTCAGGAAGTAATGGATAAAATGACTACAAAACAGTTATTGGAGACGGCTTCGGAAGAAAAAGCCATAATTGCACATACCGGCAAGGAAATGTATTATCTGCCGAATTATCTTAGTGCATTGGGAAAGTCGACAGCTTACAGAGAGTTCTTGTCGAGGGATGATTTTGCATCCGTACTCTATGATTACTATATGTCAATTAACCCATCGGAATATATCGGTGATGATTTCAGGGAATCAGACAGTGATACTATTTTGCATAGTAAATCATATGTGCGTAGCTGCAGTATATTTTTTAACGAAGTTACCATGGCAACGGATGATTTTTATGATAACCTCACAGAAGATGAAAGAGCCAATGTTGTCAAAAAATCGGTAGAAATAAGTGATTATATCAAGAAACATGATGTTACGAAGAGCCTTTTCGGCGTTGCATGGTCTGCATATTCTGAATCGGGGTACAGCGCATTTGACAGCACTGTGAGAAAATACGATATATCTCCGAAATGGAAAGCATATATGGGAATTGACGATTCGGGGTTGAAAAATGATGTTTCATGGGATACAGGAATTATCGCTGGATTTGGAGATGTATTTTATCCAGATTATGAAGTCACAAGCAAAGAAATAGACGGAAAAACATATCCGGTTCTTACCGCGGATGACTGGTGCATTGTCGGCAAGCGTGCAAACGGGGATGACGAATCGCCGATAGAATCACTTGACATATATAAAAATGATGAGCTCATCACGACGTTGAAACTTGAAGGTACATTCGGCGATAATGTGGATGAGAACAGGATATACAATAATTCGCGCAATGCCAGAGCACTGTACCGCGATGTGACCGGGGACGGGGTAAAAGATATTATCATTAAGTCGGATAATTACGGTGATTATTCATCATATGATAATCAGATATTAAACTCTTGTTATGTTATAGACGGAAAGTCCGCAAAAACAACGGAGATTAATATGGCAGACTATTTTAAATATTTCAAGGATAATCTGGATGTTGAATATGATAAGAATGAGCCAAATGTAAAACTTAAAGTAACGCCAAAAGAAGGCGAGAGTGCGGAACATGTTGTCGGAACATCGGAGGCTCTTGAGGATGTGCTTACAGGGATCTATCCGTATGTATATGTGGAAGACAATGATATAAGAGTTGGATTCTGGATTGATTACATTTGTAAAGATCCTAATGTTGAGAATGGAATCAATCACGGTTACGTCGATATGGTAGTTTACAAAAAACTTCAGTTTAATGCAGAAAACGGACAGTTTGAGTTGACCGGTGAATTCCAATACGACATGGGTATTAAACCATTCTCATATTCTGAGGTGGATGAGACCGTGTATAACAAAGCAATGGATGCCTATTCCAAGGTCGTATGGACGGAGTAGAGAGAACAAGAAGGAGAGTGTTCTTATGAGAAAAACTAAATTAGCAGCAATTATCGGTTTATCCGTATGCATGTTTGTAAGCGGATGTGCCAGACATGGAAGCACGGGAGTAGCAGCAACAGATAGCATAACGGATATAGCAAGTTCAGCACAGGTGGATGCTGAGACCGAAACTGAAACAGAGACTGAGGCGATAAGAGAATGTCATCCGTATTACAGCAATCCGGATGACTGGTATGACGCTGATGGCAATATGGTTATGCCTATATCCCTTGATGAGGAGAAGTGGCAGTCATCACCTATTTTTGAAGACAGATGTAATCTTTGTACCATCCCGCAAACCATAATTGACAAGGCATCAACAGAAGAACTTGCCAAAATGGTTATTGAGTGCAATATGAATTATTTAATAGACTTGTACGGTGATGTTGACGAAGGAATGAATACTGTATATAAGAATTTCAATGGAATCAGGGAACTACTGAAAAGAAATGACTGTGGAACAGTAGTTCTTAAACTGTATTCCGAATATACAATTCCGCAGAAAAAGCATTTTGATTATTCATTGATAGATGAAAGTCTTTCGATTGAAGAAAGCAATAAACAATTTCAAGAAATATTCAGTAACGAAGAATATTGCAGACAGATTAATGAGGATGCATTGGTAGGGTATAATCTCCATGTTCCGGAATGGATTCTCACACGACCTGAAGTGATGGAGCAATTCAGTGAGGCAGAACGTGAGTCGGTTGAAGACACTGTTAAACGTAAATACGATGAACTGAATAAAACAGAGTTCAAAGATGAAGGTAATTTTTTCATGGATGCTATGGAAAAGGAGAAAAACCAATGAGCAAATCAATCAAAAACTTTTTTATCTTGGCAGCAATGGCCGCTATTGTATTGTGCGTGGGCTGTCAGAAAAACAACAGCGATATTGATGAAACTAAAGCCCAGGTAAGCCCGGCAGTATGGGAACGCAGTGAGTCTGAGACCAGAACATACAATGTAATGGCAAAAGAACACGCCGATGAACTTAGAAAGAATGAAAGTGATTGGCTGACGGACGGCAAACTCGATTCGTCCAAATATTCAACCGAATCCGGTGAGCCATATCGTGTTCAGATGCTGATGCCGGAAAGCGTGGCAAAGAAACTGGATACCAGGGAATTGCTTGATTTCTGTCTGCAACATTCATCGGTTAAGGAATTTACACTTTTTAATTCATGGGAAGAGGGATTCGATAATGTTGTCAATGTAATCAATGTGTTTGATTATATTTTTGCAAGGGACGATATGGCAGGTGTTGTATATGATGCCTATATGGCAAGGGAAGTTGTGAAAGAAGATGCAACGGCACAGGGCATAGATAGCGTACTGGAGATTATTCTTGCACAGGATGTCACATATGACGGATTGACGGACGAACAGCGGAAGGACGTTATTACCAGGAAAGACGAATTTAAGAAATGTCGTGAGGACAATGATGTCCGTATATATGGCACTACTTCGATGTTTGGTGCGGCACTTGAAAGCGGCAGCAAGTGGGATTCCCTGCTTAAATAGCTGGGATTAATGCGGGCAGCGCAGTCTGCCCGCGATAATTATAAAAGAGGAGAACGCGGATGGCGGAAATTATACTGGATTTTAACGAAAGGCCTCCGGTGACAACATACAATCATCATGCTTTTGGCACCGGAATTATATCTTCATATGAATACACATATTTTAGAGACAGGAGGAACTCTAAATGAAAAAAAATTATTTAAGTATTGCAATTATAATTTCTATGGTGTTGATGTTGACCGGATGTACCAGCCATAAAGCATTGCAGCAGGAAAGTAAGACCGGCGGCGCTGCAGAAACACTTACAACAGACAATGACGAATCAGACGTAAATGTTACAATTAAAGATATATCATATGATGATTTTATCGAAATGCGTATGGAGGATAAGATGCAATATGACGATTACGCGATTATTGTAGAAAATGATGCGCTCACTTACGAGCAGAGACAGAGGCTTTTGTGGGGAGATGAGCAGATAAATCTGACAGCCAAATCATTTTATCCTGATTTTGAAATCGGCTGGGCAAGAGTTGACGGGAAACTTTGCAGAACGTTTACCAATAAAGAATACAACATTACGGTAAGTGAGACATATAACTGGGATGAAAATAAAACGGTCTGGATTTCTAACCCGGATAAGACAGTCCAAGTTGATGTGCATGATATTTTTTGTGAAAATATGAAGGGATATGTTTGGGAAGAACGACTTTTTATGATGGATGTCACAGGTGATGGGGTTAAAGAAATTATTATACGTAATGATGTAAACGACTTTATGTCATTTCCAAGTAATGTAACGATAATAAATCCGTATACGTTGGAGAAGATAAAATTTGATAAGGACAGCTATGATCAGTATACCGAGAACAATATGACGGTGAAATATAATCGTGGAAGCAAGGACAATCTGATACAGTATGAGGTCAGTTCACAGAACGGAGACAGATTAGCCGGAGAAGTTGAAGCAAATGATGTCACGCCGTATGAGGGATGGAGTTATGAGACGGATTCGCCGCTTTCAGATTATGTTGTGATAAAGGATAATAAAATATATGTGTATGATATTTTGACCTTTGTGGATAAAAATATGCAATGTTACTATTTTGGCATCGCGCAAATAGAACTTAGGTATGATAAGAATACGAATTCTATGGTACCGTCCGGAGAAATATCATTAAGTAAATACAGTGATGAAACGCTGTATGAGTTAGACGAAAGTAAGAGAATTTATGATGAAAACTGGACATGGAATAAGGATAATATATTGAGCTATTAAATAATATAACGGAAAGGACAACGTAATGAAACAAAGAAAATCAATAATATTCATATTGGCATCGGTAATGGCCGTGGGAATTTGTGCATCGGGCTGCGGAAAGGAAAATTCAGATATACAAACACCTGTTACCAATGAGGTGCCGACAGAGAGTGAAACTTATGCGGTCAACGAAAGCACTGCAGCTCCGAAGTCTGAGGAGGAGATAATGGACATGTTGTGGGGTGATGACCTGCATGGCTATGCGCAATTATATTATCCCGGATTCACATTGGGGTATAAAGAGGATAACGGCAGTTATTTAAGAACATACACTAATACAGATGAGCATATAGTGGTTGTTGAGAACGAGAATGCCAAGCAGGCACCGTTCTACGAGAATCAGAAAATTCACCTGTATAATGAAAGTGTGGATAAAGAGCATACAATATACAGGCCGCTTGGAGGAAATTCAGACAACGGCAATACGTTTTATGAAAGACTTTTTATGTATGATATAACGGGTGATGGCCGTGATGAGATAATCATAAGGCAGACGTATGCTGAACTGGGAATTCATCTTGATTATATATACATATATGATAAAGATACACTTGAGGAGATAAAAATTCCTGATAATATGGGAGAAAAGTTGTATGACAGTTGTGTAGCTGATGTACAGATAGAAGCTAAGGGCAGTCAGACATATCAGTTTATCATTAATGATGTCAAGGGCAATCAAACTGTTTTCACGAAGTCAATACCGGATGATATTACCGGTAAAAAATGGGCCGGCAGTGATACTTCCAGGGATGGATTAACCATTGAAGACGGTAAGTTGATTCAGTATATCGTCGTTGGATATAATTATGACAATCATCCGTGGACCGAGGCTGTTGCAGTGATAAAAGGCTCATATGTATATAACAATGCAAGCGGAGAGTTTGAATTAACCGGGGACTACAGCATCGATGATGCAACAGAGCCAGCCTCCTGGAATATTCAATTGATGGATGAAGATTTGGGGGACAAGGCATTGAAAGAATATGAAGAGTGGAGAAATTCCTCCGGCAGTCAGAATTAGATATTTGATAAAACAGATGTGGCAGATGTGCCTGCCACATCTGTATCTTATGAAGGAGACAGGATATGTTAAGAATTAAACCGGGAATGGCAGCGGCTGCGATGTGCTGTTTTGTGTTGCTTACAGGATGCGGCCATAAGGATGATACTGTGCAGTATATCGAAGGACCTGATGTGAATGTGACGGTAAATGATATTTCGTATGATGAAGCCATGAGTATGATAGCAACAGATAGAATGACCATGGATACATATGAGGTCATGGTAGAGAACGATTCACTTTCGTACGAACAGCGTATGAGACTTTTGTGGGGAGATGAACAGATAGATAAACGCGCTGCAATATACTATCCGGGCTTTACAATCGGCTTTGACAAAATAGACGGTGAGTTGTACAGGACATTTAAGAATGAAGAAAGCAATATTACGGTAAGCGAATCATATAAGTGGTACAGTTCTGACGTTATTATTTCAAACAGTACTAAATCAATAAATATATCGGCAAGTGATTTGTTCTGTGACAACAATGCACATTATCCGTATGAGGAACGATTATTTATGATGGATCTCACAGGGGATGGAATCAAGGAACTTGTTATAAGAGACGATATAAATGATTTCCAGACTTTCCCGAGTAATGTGAAAGTTTATGATGTAAATACTCTTGATGAGATAATTTTTGATAAGTCAAAATGTGATAAATATATTGAAGATAATATAACGGTGGAATACAGTCAGGTCGGAAACGAGAATAAAGTCCGGTATAAGGTTACATCGCCAAACGGAGACAAGGTTGAAGGTGTTATTGAATTGTACGAGAATCCTCCGTACAGTATGTGGAAGTATATGGTGGACACCCCACATAGTGATTCTGTTATTATAAATGATAATAAAATATGCGTATATGACATATTGACTTTCACGGATAATCATTATGATGCATGCGAAATGTTCTGTGTGGCCAAAGTTGACTTAAGGTATGACAAATCAAGCAACTCATTTGAACCGTACGGGGAAGTTACGTTGACGGAATATTCTGATGAAATGTATGATATAACACATGATAAACGTATTTATAAGGAAAACTGGGATAACTTGTATAAATAGAGACATTCCCGTCTAATTATCCTTAAGATACTCCAATAATTCTGCAGCCCTTGCCTTCCATGTGTGCAATGCAAGGGCTTTTTTGCGCCCGCCTGCGGCGATTTCCATGGCTGCGGATGGGTCATCAAGAATACCGGCAATATGTGAAGTCAACTCTGACATATTATTTAGATCATAGAAGCACATCTCGCGGCCGGTAAAGTTGTTATCGAGCCATAATGAAGGATCACTGAAGGTTACCGAACCGCAGAGCATTGAACTTAAGATTCTGTCGTGGCTGCCGTCACGAAACCATGGCATGACATTTACCGATATCTTTGAAAGCGCGATTTCGTTAAGACAATATTCGGTCGGCATAAGTGCCGTGCTTTCAGGATGCGAACCGTCCGCAAGAGTTATAGCCTCAAAGCCCTTACCGATGATGTGCAGATTGAAACCGGCATCACAGATGGCGCGGATCACGCGCTCGCGCATATAGAATCTCACATACAAATCAATAAAAATCATATTATTCATAACCTGACGTATATCGGATGGCGAAGCGTCCGGTATATCATTTAAGATGTGCCTGATACACACTTTTTCAATGGGCTGTCCGGGAGAGGATAGAAGCTCATCTATGATTCCGTGGTAGAAGTTGCTGTATTCTTTACCCGCACGTTCAATATACTTATCAAAATGAGAGCATGGCGTGAAATTTCCTGTGAAAATAATGTCATATTTACGGTCGCTGTATGCAGGAATGTTTTCCGGGGCGGAACCGGCAAGCGTCATAAAAAACGAATGGTGGATTTCAGGATAATAGGTATTCAGATATTGTAAATGATACCTGTCGATGCAGACGACTGTCAGATTGTCATATCCGGAGGCATAATCATCCGCATGTGTCAACTGGTCGTGGTAGTACAGCGGATGGTCAACCAGAATGTTTACTATATGTATATTATAATTATGCCATATCGACCGGCCGTTGACCGTCATATATTCATCTTCACCGGATATGCCTATACAATTGAAAGTGATGAGGTAAGTATCATCTGATATATGGCTGCCGAGAGTGGCGGCATTATCATAAAATTCATGTGTATATGTGGTGTGACCCATTTTTTCAAGCTCCGTGGCAAGTGCCGTAGAGAAAAAAGAAAGTGTTTCGATTTTTCCGTTAATAAATATAAAATTCATGTCATTTCCACCGTAATAATAATCTGATTTAATTATAATTTCAAAAAAACATATTTTCAAGCAGGCTTTTTATGTATATTTTTATCACGGAAAGCCATAATAAGACCGTGCGGAGAATATCCGTGTTATTATTATCAGGAGGTTTGGAAAATGACTAATTTAGGATGTTGTGTCGAGAACTGTGTCCATAATGAGGACAATATGTGCTGCAGAGGTAATATTAAGGTTGACGGACATAAGGCACATGATGCCGGAGAGACATGCTGCGCATCGTTTCAGGATTGCGGCTGCCATGGAGCAACCAATTCCACGCGCAGACCGAATGCCAAAATAGAGGTTGCGTGCGATGCATCAAATTGTATGTACAATAACAATATGATGTGCAGTGCCGGTCATATTGACGTGAAACATTCCGGCAATACCGTTCACGGCGAGACGGAATGTGCCACTTTTAAAATGAATTAGTGAATTTAGCATGGAACGGGCAGAAGCTTCCTGGGGCATTCTGCCCGCTTTTTTCGTTATCGTAAAATAGTGCTTGCAAAATAATTGTTTTAATGTACAATTATATATGGAAAATTATGTGTGATAACGGAAAGGTAATATAAAATGATTTGTGCAAACAATGTAACATTAAGAATTGGTAAGAAAGCATTATTTGAAGATGTAAACATAAAATTTACGCCGGGTAACTGCTACGGACTTATCGGAGCCAACGGAGCCGGCAAATCAACTTTTCTCAAGATCCTTTCGGGACAGCTCGAACCGAGCAAGGGTGATGTGACAATGTCACCGGGCGAGAGACTTTCATTTCTTGAGCAGGATCACTTTAAATATGACGGTTATACGGTGCTTGATACGGTAATTATGGGTAATGAGCGTCTGTATCAGATCATGAAAGAGAAAGATGCTATATATGCTAAGGAAGATTTTTCGGAAGAAGACGGAATAAAGGCAAGTGAACTTGAGGGCGAATTTGCCGAGATGAACGGATGGGAAGCAGAGTCGGATGCGGCAACACTTCTTAACGGTCTTGGAATTGAGACGGATTTACACTACAAGATGATGTCCGAACTTAACGGCAGCCAGAAGGTAAAGGTACTTCTTGCAAAAGCTCTTTTCGGTAATCCTGACATCCTTCTTCTCGATGAGCCTACGAACCACCTTGACCTTGACGCTATCGCTTGGCTTGAGGAGTTCCTTATTGATTTTGAAAATACGGTTATCGTGGTATCCCATGACCGTTATTTCCTCAATAAAGTCTGCACACAGATTGCGGACATTGATTATGCGAAGATCCAGCTTTATGCCGGCAACTATGATTTCTGGTATGAGTCAAGCCAGCTTATGATCAAGCAGATGAAGGAAGCCAATAAGAAGAAGGAAGAGAAAATCAAAGAACTTCAGGAGTTCATACAGAGATTCTCGGCCAACGCTTCCAAGTCAAAGCAGGCTACATCGCGTAAGCGTGCGCTTGAGAAAATCGAACTTGACGATATCAGGCCGTCAAGCCGTAAGTATCCGTACATTGATTTCAGGCCTTTCAGGGAGATTGGCAATGAAGTCCTTACTGTTGAGGGACTTACGAAGACCGTTGACGGTGTGAAGGTGCTTGATAATGTATCGTTTATAGTAAATCATGATGACAAGATTGCGTTTGTCGGAGCGGATGAACTTGCAAAGACAACACTCTTTAAGATACTTGCCGGTGAACTTGAACCGGATGCTGGTACTTACAAATGGGGAATTACGACTTCACAGGCATATTTCCCGAAGGACAATACAGCAGAATTTGACTGTGAGGACACGATTGTTGACTGGCTTATGCAGTATTCTCCGGAGAAGGATGTTACTTATGTACGCGGATTCCTGGGAAGAATGCTTTTTGCCGGTGATGACGGCGTTAAGAAGGTTAAGGTGCTGTCCGGTGGAGAGAAAGTAAGATGCCTTCTTTCCAAGATGATGATCATGGGTTCCAATGTGCTTATTCTCGATGAGCCTACGAACCATCTTGATATGGAGTCCATTACGGCTCTTAACAACGGACTTATTAAGTTCCCTGGAGTTGCTCTTTTTGCCTGCCATGACCATCAGTTCGTGCAGACAACGGCCAACAGAATCATGGAATTTGTTAACGGTAATCTTATAGATAAGATCACAACATACGACGAATATCTTGCAAGCGATGAGATGGCCCGCAAGAGACAGGTATATAATGCATACGGTGAGGATGAAATATGATAAATGATTTGTGCTGTACAATTTCAGGTTCAGACAAAATCATAGTAGACCATACGGACAGTTATAATCTCGGTGCGCGTGCAACGACAGCCGGATGGAACTTTTTGTATGCCTGTGAGGCTGACAGGCTGGGACTTCTCATTTATGAGATTTCAGAGTGCCGCAGGGCAGCCGCAGAGGGCGTAAGGCCGGAACCTTTGTATTCGGTATATGTGGACAGCTCGTATAAGACTGGTAATGTATTTGCGTTCAATGTCCGCGGCGTAAAGCTGGGCGGTCTGGCATACTGTTTTGATGATGAAGGAAGTTATGAGACTGACGCATATGCTGAGCGTGTGCTCCGCCTTGAGGGCGTGGACGGTTCGGAGATATTCTATGGTATGCTTGAATCGGGCAGATATGACTGGAGTGGCGATGTATCACTTGATATTCCGCATGAAGATTTGATAATTTATAAATTACATGTACGCGGATATACGAAGAATCGTTTTTCCAAAGTCTCCGATAAAGGAACTTTTAAAGCGCTGGCAGCCAAAATCCCTTACATTAAGGAACTTGGGGTAACGGCGGTTGAACTTATGCCGGCTTATGAATTTGTTAATTCAGGTGCCAATACTAATTTCTGGGGATATGACGGCGGGTTCTATATGGCTCCGCGCGGCGCGTACAGTGCCTCATATGGTAAGCACGGCGATTATACTTATGAGTTCCGCGATACGATCAAGCAGTTTCATAAGAATGGAATTGAAGTATACATGGAGATGTTTTTTCCGCATGGAACCGGAAGCGGTTATATAGATGACTGCGTCCGATATTGGAGGCGTGAATATCATATTGACGGTGTTCATCTGATATGTGATGATAATGCGGCCGGAATTCCTGCCGATGATGTGTTCTTAAAGGGCATGAAGATTTTTAGTACAAACTGGGACAATTATGGCCGGAATGATGATTTATATGAATACAATAACGGCTTTCTGGAGAGTGCAAGGCGTATTATCAAGGGCGATGAAGACCAGCTTCAGGGATTCCTGTATATGATGCGCAAGAATACCCCGGGCAGGCCGTCGGTTAATTATATAGCGTCCAATGACGGCTTTACACTTGCGGATGTGTATTCATATGACCGCAAGCATAACGAAGCCAATGGCGAAAATAATCGTGACGGTGCCAATTATAATCTAAGCTGGAACTGCGGAGTCGAAGGTCCTACCAAAAGGCGTAAGGTTGTTGAACTGCGTAATCTCCTCATGCGGAATGCAATTACTTTTGTCATGTGCGCGCAGGGAATTCCGCTTATATATGCCGGGGATGAGTTCGGAAACAGCCAGGGCGGCAATAATAACGCTTATTGCCAGGATAATGATACCGGATGGGTTGACTGGAATGCACTTAACAGAAACCACAGGTTCTATGATTTCGTAAGGACAATGATTGACTTCAGAAAACATCACGCATGTCTTCATATGGCTGATGAGGCGGGACTTACGGATTACAAATATTACGGACTTCCCGATGTATCATATCACGGAGTCAAGGCGTGGTATCCGGAACTTGAACATTACAGCAGACAGGCCGGAATTATGTATTGCGGCCAGTATGCCGGAGATGAGAATAATCTCTATATTGCATTTAATATGCATTGGGAACCGCATGAACTGGCGTTGCCGAATATTTCGGGACGGAGCTGGCGGGCGGTGTTAACTACCGGAACCGAAGAACTTCCGGATGCCTCACAGATTAATGAAGCAAGAACGGTATCGGTTCCTGCGAGAACGATCATAATACTTGAGGATGAAAAAAACAGTTGAAATATAAATAATAATATTATAAAATGATGTAAGACACATTCTAAGGAGGTATACCAATTTATGGTAACAGCAGGTGATTTTAAAAACGGAATTACAATTGAGATGGACAACAACATCTGGCAGATAATTGAATTTCAGCATGTTAAGCCGGGTAAGGGTGCAGCATTTGTAAGAACTAAGTTAAAGAATATCAAGAGCGGCGGTGTGGTTGAGAAGTCTTTCAGACCTACTGAGAAATTCCAGCTTGCCCATATTGATAAGTCAGCATATATGTATCTTTACAAGGATGGAGATATGTACGTGTTCATGAATCAGGAGAACTACGAGCAGATTACTCTTTCAGAAGATAATGTCGGAGATGCACTTAAGTTCGTTAAGGAGAATGATGAGTGTAAGCTTTGCTCATATCAGGGTGAGGTATTCGCTATCGAGCCGCCTATGTTCGCTGAACTTGAAGTTACAGAGACAGAGCCAGGCGTTAAGGGCGATACAGCAACAGGTGCTACCAAGCCTGCAACTGTTGAGACAGGTGCTATGGTTATGGTTCCGCTTTTCGTTAACCTTGGTGATAAGATTAAGATTGATACAAGAACAGGTGAATACCTTTCAAGAGTATAATCTGATATAATTACCCGATTTTTATAATCATTTTTTCATTCCGTCACCGTGTGGCAGTGTGAGGCCACGCGGTGCGGTATCTTTTTTTCTTAATTTTTTGGAATCTGATTATTCCGATTTTATTTATTAAAGCATAATCCTTTGCCTGCCGGGGTTGAAATACAGAAAGGATTAGTATGAATTATATAGAATTTACAGAGACAGTATGTGACAAAGTCCGGGAACTTTATCAGAATGAAGACTGCACGGTGGAGGTACAGCGTACGCTTAAGAACAATGCGGTCAGTCTGTGCGCACTTGTTATAAGATATACCGGAGAAGAAGCGGCACCGGCAATATACCTTGAGCAGTATTATGATATGTATAAGGACGGTACTTCTGTTGAAGATATCGTAAAAGATATCGTCGAAGAATTTAAGGAGGCAATGGAAGGGTATGATATAATTTTGCCGGACTTAACGGATTTTGAATCGGTCAAAGACAGCATAGTATGCCGGCTTATAAATACGGAGAGCAATAGTAAAATGCTTGAAGACGTGCCACATAAGGAATTCCTCGATTTGTCAATAGTTTTTTATGGCGTTGTTAAAGATACCGAGGGTTCAATGGGATCGTTCATTATTTCAAACAATCTTGCTAAATTGTGGGGCGCGGATGCGGAATCGCTGTATTGCATTGCAATTAATAACACGTACAGAATGTATCCGGTATGTATATCGAATATGTGTGATATCCTTATGGAATATATACAGATGGATCCGGATGCATTACCGGACATCGAGTCTGACCTGATGGATAAAGAGAGCCTGTCTATGTATGTACTCACCAATTCGGTAAGAACCTATGGTGCTATAGGCATGATGTGCAAAGAAGCATTGCGTGCATTTGCAGAGAAATTCGGAAGCTGTTATATCCTGCCGAGTAGCGTCCATGAAGTAATTCTTATACCGGCATCCGGATGTGACAGGCATATGGCAGGAGATTTTGAAGGGATTGTGCAGGATGTAAACACGAGAGGCGTACCACCGCAGGATGTGCTTTCGTGGGGACCGTATTATTATGACAAAGAGTCTGATGAAATCTCAAAACTTAATAATATTATGCTGAACGAGCTGTTTGCATAATAAAATAAAGAAAATATGCGTAATTAAAAAATTTCTTGCAGTCATGAAAAAACTTTATTATAATGAATTACGAATAAATGATATTTCATCGTAAGGAGGATATTTCAATGTCGTATGTAGATGAAGTCTTAGAACTTGTAGTTGCTAAGAACCCGGCACAGCCTGAATTTCATCAGGCAGCTAAAGAAGTATTAGAGTCTCTTCGTGTAGTTATCGAAGCTAATGAAGAAGAGTACCGTAAGGATGCTCTCCTTGAGAGACTTGTAACACCTGAAAGAATTATTATGTTCCGTGTACCATGGGTAGACGATAAGGGACAGGTTCAGGTTAATAACGGTTTCAGAGTACAGTTTAACAGTGCTATCGGACCGTACAAGGGAGGATTACGTTTCCATCCTTCAGTTAACTTAGGAATTATCAAATTCCTTGGTTTTGAACAGACTTTCAAGAATTCACTTACAGGACTTCCTATCGGTGGCGGCAAGGGTGGTTCCGATTTCGATCCTAAGGGTAAATCGGACAGAGAAGTTATGGCATTCTGCCAGAGCTTTATGACAGAGCTTTGCAAGCACATCGGTGCTGATACAGACGTTCCTGCCGGAGATATCGGTGTAGGCGGACGTGAGATCGGATTCCTCTACGGACAGTATAAGAGAATCCGTAACCTCTATGAAGGAGTTCTTACAGGTAAGGGACTTACATACGGCGGTTCTCTTGCAAGAACAGAAGCTACAGGATATGGTCTTCTCTATTTTACAGAGGAGATGCTTAAGTGCAATGGCAAGGATATTGCAGGCAAGACAATTGCAATCTCAGGTTCAGGTAATGTTGCTATTTATGCTATTGAGAAGGCACAGCAGCTTGGCGCTAAGCCTGTAACATGCTCAGATTCAACAGGCTGGGTATATGATCCGGAAGGAATCGATGTTGCACTTCTTAAGGAAGTTAAGGAAGTTAAGAGAGCACGTCTTACAGAGTATGCAGCTAAGAGACCGTCAGCACAGTATCATGACAAGGCTACAGAGGGAACCAATCAGTGGGAAGTTAAGGTTGACATTGCTCTTCCTTGCGCAACACAGAACGAACTTAACCTTGATGACGCTAAGAAGCTTGTTGCTAACGGCGTATTTGCTGTAGCAGAAGGTGCTAACATGCCTACTACTCTTGAAGCAACAGAGTATTTCCAGAAGAACGGAGTTCTTTTCTGCCCTGGCAAGGCATCCAATGCCGGCGGTGTTGCTACATCCGCACTTGAGATGAGCCAGAACTCAGAGAGACTCAGCTGGACATTTGAGGAAGTTGATGCTAAACTTAAGAATATCATGGTTAACATCTTCCACAATCTTGACGATGCTTCCAAGAAGTATGGTCTTGAGGGCAACTATGTTGCAGGTGCTAACATTGCAGGTTTCCTTAAGGTTGCAGAGGCAATGAAGGCTCAGGGTATTGTATAAGATATCCATTAGGCGTATATAACGATTTTAGGACAGGAAGTGCATGATTGCACTTCCTGTTTTTGCATATAAAGGATTATTATGTTTGATATTAAAGATGGCAAATTAAAAATATCCGTAAGAACACTTGTTGAGTTTATCTGTAAGTCCGGGAATATAGACAACCGTTTTAAAGGTGTGACGGACAAGAACGCCATGGATGCGGGAAGCAAGGCGCACAGGCGTATACAGAAATCGATGGGGCCTGATTACCGCGCGGAGGTTCCGTTTAAATTTACCGTGCCCGGAGAAAATTATGATATTGAGATTGAAGGCAGGGCGGACGGAATATTTGAAAATGACGGATATGTCACGATTGACGAGATAAAAGGAACATACAGAGATATCAGATATATTACAGAACCGGTATATGTGCATGAAGCCCAGGCTATGTGCTATGCTTATTTCTATTCTGCGCGGGAAAACGTTGATGACATGAAAATACGGCTTACTTATGTGAGCCTTGATACGGCAGATGTGAAATATTTTGAAGAAATTATGAGCGCAGCCCGGCTTAAGGAATGGTTCGATGGGATAATAACGGAATTGAGACGCTGGGGAGATTATCTGTATACCCATCATAATGAACGTGATAAATCGATTGAAGGACTTAAGTTTCCTTTTGATTACAGGCCGGGGCAGCGTGAGCTTGCTGTTAATGTATACCGGGCAGTAAGCCGTGGAGTTAATCTCTTTATACAGGCACCTACGGGGGTAGGCAAGACGATATCAACGGTATTCCCGGCGGTTATGTCAATCGGAAAGGGCATAAGCGATAAGATTTTTTATCTTACAGCCAAGACGATTACAAGGACGGCGGCGCAGGATGCGTTCGCAGTTCTAAGAAATGAAGGACTGGATTTTAAGACAGTCACGATAACGGCCAAGGATAAGGTATGTTTTCTTGAATCGGAGACGGGACCTGAATGTAATCCTGCAGCCTGCCCGTATGCCAAAGGACATAATGACCGCGTGAATGAAGCGGTGTATGATATAATAACCCATGAAAATGTGATCGACAGAGTGAAAGTGGAGGAGTATGCACATAAGCACAATGTCTGTCCGTTTGAATTCAGCCTTGATATAAGTTATTGGATGGATGGCGTGATATGCGATTATAATTATGCGTTTGATCCGCATGTATATCTGAAGCGTTTTTTCTCGGATACGGAGAAAGGAGATTATGTGTTTCTTGTGGATGAGGCGCACAATCTGGTTGACCGCGCAAGGCAGATGTACAGTGCCTCGGTTTACAAAGAGGATTTTCTCTCAATAAAGAAACTTGCCGGAAATTACAGCCGGAAACTTTCAAGAGCACTGGACAGGTGCAACAGAAATCTGCTCGAATATAAAAGAGTGTGCGATACGGAGTATATGACACTTGATGACGACGGCGATTTTGCTGTGAATATGCAGAGACTCGGCGAGGAATTGACGTCTTTTATGGAGAAAAATGCGGATTTTGAGTATATGAAGGAACTTTCGGAATTTTTCTTTGTTGTAAATCATTATAACAGTATACGGGATGAACTGGATGAGAACTATATAATATATACTGAACATACGGAGAGGGGATTTATGCTCAGATTATTCTGCGTTAATCCGGCCGGATGCCTTGGCAGACGGATTGCGATGGGACGGTCTGCGGTATTTTTCTCTGCAACGCTCCTTCCGGTCAATTATTACAAAGAACTGCTTGGCGGAAGCAGGGAAGAATATGCGGTATATGCACGTTCACCGTTTGATGCTGAGAAGAGGCTGCTTGCGATAGGAAGTGATGTTACAAGCCGGTATACAAGGCGCAACGAGGCGGAATATATCAGAATCCGTAAATATATTCTTTCTGTGATACATGCAAAAAAAGGCAATTACCTTGTTTTCTTTCCTTCGTACAAGTATATGCAGGATGTGGCAGAGCTGTTCGATGAGATAACCGACAATGTAGATATCATGATGCAGTATCAGAATATGAATGAGGAAGATAAGGAGGAATTTCTCGGGAGATTTGAAGCAAATGAGAATAAGGACAAGTCGTTGCTGGGATTTGGTGTAATGGGAGGAGTGTTTTCTGAGGGAATTGACTTGAAAAATGACTGCCTTATAGGTACGATAATTGTTGGAACGGGACTCCCGTCCATCAATACCGAGGGCGAATTGCTGAGGCGTTACTATGATGAGAAAGAAAACTGCGGATATGAATATGCATACATGTATCCGGGAATGAACAAAGTCATGCAGGCTGCCGGCCGTGTTATCAGGACGGTTGATGACAGAGGAATCATAATTCTGCTGGATGACAGATTCCTTAAGAGACAGTATCTGAATATTTTTCCTGAGGAATGGCGGGATTACAGGGTTACCGACTGTAATAAAGTCGAACAAGAAATACTGGATTTCTGGCTCGATTAGGTGTATAATATTACGGAACATATTGTGCGGTGTATATCGCACGACTGAAGGAGTTAATAATGATACAAGAAATAGTTTCTTTACAGATGCCGGTTGAAGAGAGACTTGTAGTCAGAAAGAACAGGCTTGAACCGGAACATACAGATAAGAATACTAAGAGAATTTCCATAGTAACCGGAACACACGGAGATGAGCTTAACGGTCAGTATGTGTGTTATAAACTTATAGAGACAATTAATGAACATCCGGAATATCTTAACGGAATAGTTGATGTATATCCGTCAATTAATCCGCTTGGCATAGATACGGGATGCCGCGGTATTCCCATGAATGACCTTGATATGAACAGGGTATTTCCGGGAACGGATTCAGGAGCAATGGCGGAGCATATAGCATATAAGCTTACGCAGGATATAATAGGAAGTGATATGTGCGTAGATGTGCATTCGTCCAATATTTTTATCAAGGAAGTGCCGCAGGTAAGGTTAAGTCCGGAGAATTATGATAAGCTTCTGCCGTATGCCAGACTTATGAATTCTGACATCATATGGGCATTATCATCATCGGTATATCTTGAATCATCACTTGCGAATTGCCTTAATATGTTTGGCGTGCCGTCGCTTGTGGTGGAGATGGGTGCAGGTTCGAGAATTACGAGAGAATATGCCAGACAGACACTGGATGGAATTTTCAGGCTTATGAAAGAACTTGGGATATGGTCAGGTCCTGTTGATGAAGTGAAGAATCCGATCATAGCTAATCCCGGTGAAGTATCAGCCATACATGCATGCCGTTCGGGCCTTTTTATACTTGAAGATGCACAGATCGGAGTCAATATAACCAAAGGCTTTAAGATAGGCAAGATAGTAAGTCCGCTGACGGGAGAAGTACTTGAAAACATTATTGCACAGGATGACGGTTTTCTGCTTACTTTAAGGGAACACCCGGTAGTATATAAGGGAGCAATCATGGCCCGTATATGTAAGAACCATACATCCGGCGAGGATAACGGTAAAGGCGGTGCATCCTATGTATAAAGAAGAGTTGTATACACTTGAAGGAATTTACAGAGATACATTTAAAATTAACGGATATCGCTTCGGCCACGGCGATAATTCGGCATGCATTGTAGGATCGTTAAGAGGTAATGAGTACCAGCAGACATACATATGTTCACAGCTTATAAAGGAACTGCGTAAGCTTGAAGAACATGGTCAGATTGCCGGGAATAAGTCAATACTTGTCATACCGTGCCTGAACCAGTATGCGATGAATATAGACAGACGGTTCTGGCCGCTTGACGATTCGGATATTAACAGAAAGTTTCCGGGACATATAGCCGGAGACACAACGCAGCAGATTGCGGCCAATATAATGAATATCATCAAGGGGTACAGCTATGGAATACAGCTTACCAGCTTCTATATGCCCGGTAAATTTGTTCCGCATGTCCGTATGATGGAGACAGGATTCCAGAATCCGAGCCTTGCGAATCTGTTCGGGCTGCCATTTGTAGTAATAAGAAAGCCTAAACCGATGGATACAACAACGCTTAATTATAACTGGCAGATGAGCGGCACAAGTGCTTTTTCGATTTATACTAACTGCAGCGATTACATTGATGATGTGTCAGCCAAGCAGGCAGTAGCTTCCATATTAAGATTTCTCACCAGAATGGGTATTATTAAATATAATAATCACAGCGGTTTTATAGCCGAGGTCATCAATGAAGATAATATGACACCTATTTTATCCGGCGCAGCCGGATTCTATAAGAGGTTATGTGACCCGGGCCAGACGGTATACCGCGGTGATGTAATTGGAGAAATAATAGACACGAGCAGCGGAGATGTTATCAAACAGGTAATTTCGCCGACTGAAGGCATGATATTTTTTGCTTATGCCGCACCGACAGTTATGGAAGATGCGGTTGTTTATAAGGTAATAAGAAGATTACATGAATAAATATAATTACACAACCAACAAAAAGGAGAATCCCATGAGCAACGTAAAGAGAGTTTATTCTGAGAAAAAACCTGAATTCGCCGTAAAGGCAAAGGAACTTAGCGAGGAGATAAGCAGTTATCTGAATATAGATACTGTGACCAATGTGCGTGTCCTTATAAGATATGATATTGAAGGAATAACCGAAGATACATATCGCAAGGCACTTGTAACAGTATTTTCAGAACCGCCGGTAGATATTGTGTACGAAGAAGATTTTGAACACAGACCTGGCGAGCACGTATTTGCGGTAGAGTTTCTTCCGGGACAGTTTGACCAGAGAGCTGACAGTGCCGTTCAGTGCGTTAAGCTTCTCCGTGAGGATGAAGATGTAGAGATCAAGACAGCTACCGTATATGCGGTTGAAGGCAGTCTTACTGACAGCCAGCTTGAGAGCATTAAGAATTTCTGCATTAACCCGGTTGATTCAAGAGAAGCGAAGATGGATAAGCCGGAAACTCTTGTCACGATATTCCCGGATCCGGCAGATGTTAAGATTTTTGACGGATTTAAGGATATGCCGGAGACCGAACTTAAGGAGTTGTATTCATCCCTCGGTCTTGCCATGACATTTAAGGATTTTCTTCATATACAGAAATATTATCATGACGAGGAACACAGGGACCCGTCGATGACGGAGATAAGAGTTCTTGATACGTATTGGTCGGATCACTGCCGTCATACAACTTTCTCAACTGAACTTAAGAATATCAGGTTCGGCGAGGGATATTACAGAAAACCTATCGAGGATTCTTTTGATAAATATAAGGAAACATTCGGTGAACTCTATGCCGGCCGTGATGATAAGTTTGTATGTCTTATGGACATCGCACTTATGGCAATGAAGAAGCTTAAGAAAGACGGAAAGCTTCAGGATATGGAAGTTTCCGATGAAATCAATGCATGCAGTATTGTTGTTCCGGTAACGATTGACGGTGTAACTGAGGAATGGCTTGTGAATTTCAAGAACGAGACACATAACCATCCTACGGAGATAGAGCCGTTCGGTGGTGCTGCCACATGTCTTGGCGGTGCCATAAGAGATCCGCTTTCAGGACGTACTTATGTATATCAGGCAATGCGTGTCACAGGTGCGGCAGATCCTACGGTTTCACTTGATAAGACGATGGCCGGAAAGCTCCCTCAGAAGAAAATAGTACGCGAAGCAGCTCACGGTTACAGTTCATACGGTAACCAGATAGGACTTGCAACAGGTTACGTTAAAGAAATATATCATCCTAATTATGCAGCCAAGAGAATGGAAATCGGTGCTGTTATGGGCGCTGCTCCGAGAAGCGCTGTTATAAGGGAAACATCAGATCCCGGAGATATCATCATTCTCCTCGGCGGAAGAACCGGACGCGATGGCTGCGGCGGAGCTACGGGTTCATCCAAAGCACATACGGAGAAATCAATAGATACATGTGGTGCAGAAGTCCAGAAAGGTAATGCGCCTACAGAACGTAAGATTCAGAGATTATTCAGAAGACCTGAGGTCAGCAGACTTATCAAGAAATGTAATGACTTTGGTGCCGGCGGTGTATCCGTAGCAATCGGAGAACTTGCAGACGGTCTCAGGGTATCACTTGATAAAGTTCCTAAGAAATATGCGGGACTTGACGGTACAGAGCTTGCTATTTCCGAGTCACAGGAGAGAATGGCTGTTGTCGTAGACCCTAAGGATGTGAAGGCTTTCCTTGAGTATGCGAATGAGGAGAACCTCGAAGCTGTTGAGGTTGCTGTAGTCACAGAAGAAAAGAGACTTATCCTTGAATGGAGAGGCAAAGAAATCGTTAATATAAGCAGAGCATTCCTTGATACCAACGGAGCTCATCAGGAGACGGATGTTGTTGTCAACATTCCGGAAGAGAAAGATAATCTCTTTAAAGCTCCGGAAGTTAAAGATGTCAAGGCTGAATGGCTTGAGACGCTTTCAGATCTTAATGTATGTTCACAGAAGGGTCTTGTAGAGATGTTTGACGGTTCAATCGGAGCCGGATCGGTATTCATGCCATATGGCGGTAAATATCAGCTTACCGAAGTCCAGACCATGGTTGCCAAACTTCCTGTCCTTAAGGGCAAGACTGATTTCGTGACGATGATGAGCTATGGTTTTGACCCGTACCTTTCATCATGGAGCGCATACCACGGCGCAATCTATGCTGTTGTTGAGTCCATGGCTAAGATTGTCTGCGCGGGCGGTGACTTTAAGAAAATAAGATTTACTTTCCAGGAATATTTCAGAAGAATGACAGAGGATCCTGCAAGATGGGGCGAGCCTATGAAAGCTCTTCTCGGTGCATTTGATGCACAGATGGGATTCGGTCTTCCGTCAATCGGCGGCAAGGACAGTATGTCAGGTACATTTAATGATCTTGATGTTCCTAATACACTTGTTTCATTTGCTGTTGATACCGGAAGCTATAATGATATAATCACACCTGAATTCAAGAAAGCAGGCAATAAAATAGTTCTCTTTGAGATAGAGAGAGATGAATATGACCTTCCTGTATATTCACAGGTTATGGCACTTTACAATGCGGTTGCCAAAGCTATTGCAGACAAGGCCGTTGTCAGCGCATATACCATTAATGCAAAGGGTATCGCGGAAGCAGTCAGCAAGATGGCATTCGGTAACAAGCTTGGAGTCAGGATTAACGCAGATTATGACAGCAGTGAGTTCTTTGCACCTAAATACGGATGTATTATTGCCGAGGCTAATCCGGAACTCCTTGATAAGATCGGCTGCAAATACACTGTGATCGGTGAAGTTACCGATGACGGAACATTCACATACGGTGATGCGGTAATAAGTGTCGAAGAGGCATTGAATACATGGAAGAAACCTCTTGAAAAGGTATTCCCGACAGTTGCCGTTAAGGGCGGACAGAAGCTTGAAACGCCTGTTTACAATGCAGACAGCATCTATGTATGCAAGAATAAAGTCGCAAAGCCTACGGTATTCATTCCGGTATTCCCGGGAACCAACTGCGAGTATGACAGCACCAAGGCGTTTGAAAATGCCGGAGCCAACGTAGTTACCAAGGTATTTAAGAACCTTACGGCAGCGGATATAAGGGATTCGGTTGACGAATTTGAAAAAGCAATCAATCAGGCACAGATTATCATGTTCCCTGGCGGATTCTCAGCAGGTGATGAACCTGACGGTTCAGCCAAGTTCTTTGCAACGGCATTCCGTAATGCCAAGATCAAAGAAGCTGTAGATAAACTCCTTAACGAACGTGACGGACTTGCACTCGGTATCTGTAACGGATTCCAGGCACTCATCAAACTCGGTCTGGTGCCTTACGGCAGGATTACAGAACAGAAGGCGGATTCACCGACACTTACAATGAACACAATCGGTCGTCATATATCCAAGATGGTATACACCAAAGTCGTATCAAATAAATCACCATGGCTTGCAGGTGCCAAACTTGGCGGTGTATATGTAACACCGGCTTCACATGGCGAGGGAAGATTTGTTGCTGACAAAGAATGGCTTGACAGACTTTTTGCAGAAGGAATGGTAGCAACACAGTACGTTGACATTGACGGTAATCCTACAATGGATGAAGAGTGGAACGTTAACGGTTCATACAGAGCTATTGAAGGTATTACAAGTCCTGATGGCCGTGTATTCGGTAAGATGGCGCACGTTGAACGTAAGGGAGATGCTGTTGCGGTCAATATCTTCGGTGAGCAGGATTTGAAAGTATTTGAGTCAGGTGTTAAATATTTCAAATAGAAGAAAGGCAGATTAAATGGCAGCTAACGAAGAGAAAAATAAAGGCGGAACGCTTTATTCCGGCAGATATCTTGAGGAGCAGGAAATGTCTCCGAAGGAACTTAAGAAGCATAGGAAAGAAGAGAAAAAGGAAGCAAAGCGCGTTAAGGAGGCCAATAAAACGACTTTTCAGGTTGCAATGGAATATGTAAGGGTAATCCTTATAGGTGCACTGGTGGCATTTCTTTTATGCAAATTCGTAATTGTAAATGCCGAGGTGCCGTCGGGTTCCATGATTCCTACAATTAACATAAAGGACAGAATGATAGGTCTCAGAATGACATATTATTTTACCGATCCTAAGCGTGGTGACGTGGCAATATTCAAATGCCCTGCGGAGGGACCCGATTACGGCAAGCTGTATGTTAAGCGTGTAATAGGACTTCCGGGTGAGACTGTAACCATCAAAGCCGGTCAGGTAATAATTACGACAGCCGATGGAGAGACAATCTATCTGGATGAGTCATATCTTAACGAGACACCGAGGGAAGACCTTACGGTCAATAACCAGACATACATACTTGGCGATGACGAGTATTTCATGATGGGTGATAACCGTAATAATTCAACGGATTCCAGATTCTGGGGAAATGTTAAGAGAGACCGGTTCGTGGCCAAAGTTCTTTTCAAGTATTGGAAAGGATTTGAGATAATTAAATAGAATGACAAAGGGAACGGTTTGATGCCGTTCCCTTATTGTTTATCTTACATCAGCTTCAAAAAACAGTGCAATTGTTCCCGGACCGGAATGTGAACCGATTGTCGGGCATATAGTATTAATTATTATATTATTGATATTCAGGCGCTCCCTGATGAGTGAAGCGACAAATTCGGCATCTTCAAGGCTGTCACCATGGCTTATCATAATGACGTCATTATCGCGGCTTCCCATTGTAGCGGCCATCTTGTCCACAAGCGATACAAGGGATTTCTTACGTCCGCGTGTCTTGCCGATTGCAATCAGTCGTCCTTCATCATCTACATGGAGGAGAGGCTTGATGCCGATGATGGTTCCGATAATGGCTGTTGCCTTGGAAACACGGCCGCCTCTGTGAAGATGGAACAGATCATCAACGGTAAACTGGTGTGAAATATGAAGCTTAAGTTCTTCTATATAAGATACTGTTTCTTCATATGAGTGACCGGCATTCATGAAATTAACGGCCTTGTATACAAGCAGGCCCTCGCCCATTGATGCGCATAAAGAATCGATTACAGTGATTTTATGTTCCGGATATTCTTCATTAAGCTCGGATGCTGCAACGCATGTGTTCTGATATGAACTGCTGAGAGCCGATGAAAAAGAAATATGAATTATGTCATATCCTTCACGTAAGCGCGATTCAAAAATCTCACGGGATGCTTCCGGATTAGTGGCCATTGTAGTAGGCATTTCGCCATCCCTCATACGCTTATAGAACTCTGCAGGCGTAATATCCTTGTCGCCGCCGTATACTTCATTATCCCCGAAACGATAGTATAAAGGATGTATGTCTATATTATTCGACTTGCAAAAATCCTTCGGTAAATCGCATGTGGTATCGGATGTAATTATAAATTTGCTCATTATGTGCCCTCCGGGTTGAATCAGATTAGTTTTTGTGGTACTATTGTACCATAGTCACAGGTAAAATTCAATTATGTAACTATTTTCTATTTTTGCCCTAAAAATGTATTGACATACAATGCTTTTGATGATATATTATAGAAGTTGTGAAAAGAAGAAGAGTATCCGCTCTCACCTTGGCGCACTGGCGACCCGGGTTATAATACAGAAATATATGATTTATATGATCATTGGTGTATATATGCGGATAGTTATTCTATCAGCATATTTTTTTTGGGAGGTACACTACCATTAGCGAGTTAATGATTAATGAACAGATCAGAGACAAAGAGGTTCGTGTTATCGGCGAGAATGGCGAGATGATTGGCGTCATGTCTTCCAGAGATGCAATGAAGCTTGCAAGAGAGGCCGAACTGGATCTTGTTAAGATTGCACCGACTGCCAAGCCGCCTGTATGTAAGATCGTAGATTACGGTAAATACAGATATGAGCTTGCACGTAAGGAGAAGGAAGCCAAGAAGAAACAGAAGATAGTTGAGCTTAAGGAAGTGAGGTTATCTCCTAATATTGAAGCTAACGACCTTAATACCAAGATCGGTTCAGCCAGAAAGTTCCTTGAGAAAGGTAATAAAGTTAAAGTTACTTTAAGATTCAGAGGACGTGAAATGGCACATATGACAGCCAGCAAGCATATTCTTGATGATTTTGCCAAGGCACTTGAAGAGTGTGCGGTTGTTGAGAAACCGGCCAAGGTTGAAGGCAGAAGTATGGCTATGGTTTTAGCTGAGAAACGTTAAATATTATATGCACAATTTTAAGGAGGATTTTTATCATGCCAAAAATGAAGACAAGCAGAGCTGCTGCAAAGCGTTTTAAAAAGACAGGAACAGGTCAGTTAAAGAGAATGAAAGCATATAAGAGCCACATTCTTACAAAGAAGACCACTAAGAGAAAGAGAAATCTTAGAAAGGCTGCTCTTGTTGACAGCACTAACGTAAAGAATATGAAGAAGATTTTACCATATATGTAATTGGTATTGTAAGGAGGATAACTTAAATGGCAAGAATTAAAGGCGGATTAAACGCAAAGAAGAAACATAACAGAGTTCTTAAGTTAGCTAAAGGTTACAGAGGAGCCCGTTCAAAACAGTATAGAGTTGCAAAACAGTCAGTAATGAGAGCTTTAACATCTGCATATGCAGGAAGAAAGCAGAAGAAGAGACAGATGAGACAGCTCTGGATTGCCAGAATCAATGCTGCTGCAAGAATGAATGGTCTTTCATACAGCAAGTTTATGTTTGGTCTTAAGAGCGCAGGCATCGAGATGAACAGAAAGATGCTCGCTGAAATCGCTGTTAATGATGCTGCTGCATTCACAAAGCTTGCAGAGACAGCTAAGGCTAATCTTAAATAAATTTAATGATTTCAGGCGGCTGCCGGTTAATACCGACGGCCGTTTTTTTTTTGTTAAGAAATCTGATACGTTTCTAAGAATATTGATATTTCGTCCCCGATATTTACGGTGTTATAATCAACTCAACGGTTGAATAACCAGTAAATAAAAGGAGAAGGATTAAAATGAGAAAACTTATTAAGAGAATTGCTGTATGTGTAAGCGCATTCGCTCTTGTTGCAGCAGGAATTGTGGCCGGAAAGGCAGATGCAGTAAAGGCTGCGGAAATCGAAACGACAGCACATGTAATCGTAAAGGGCGCACCGGAAGGAGCCGATAAGATTGGTTTTAATATCTGGGGCGGAGCATGGGTTGTTTCGGATGAATGGGTAAATCTTGCAGAAGCTACTACAGCTCTTAAAGCATGGGGCTGGGGAGATACCTATGTAGGTAACATCAACATGACTCCGGATGCAAATGGAATGTACACATGTTCAATGAAGTTTGACCAGGCGCAGTTTGACGCAGCTACAGGTTACGGTGTACAGGCATTTATATATGGTGCTGAGAATGCAGCAGTTGCAGCAGATTACACAGATACACTTCATAAACTTCTTGCAGATGAGAGCGTATCAGACATCTATATCATCGCAGATTACACCAATGCAAACGGTGCTGACGGTGGTGTTATTACAATTCAGAAGGATAATCCTTTAGCTGACAACAGTGGAGATGAGGATAATAACACACCTTCAGACGAAGATAACAATACACCTTCAGACGAAGATAACAATACACCTTCAGACGAGGATAACAACACACCTTCTGATGATGATGTAACAGCAGGAGATGCAACATCAATAGTTATGCTTATTGCAGTTGCAGCAGTTGCAGCAGTAACAGTTGTTATTACAAGAAAGAAATCTGTAGAAGAGTAATTTTGCAGGCCGATTAATTACCATATATAAGCCAAAAAAAGGAACCGTCATATATATTATGGCGGTTCCTTTAGTATGTACATATAATTGATTTACATTGCTTTCATATTGGGATTATCGTTGGTGTCATCTTCATCAAAATTAAAATCCTTACCCGGAAGGATTGCATTGAGGATTATACCTACCAAAGCTCCGACTGCAAGACCGGAGAAATCAATTGTAACCTTGCCAATCGTGAAGGATATGCTTCCGGCAGAGCTGTATTTAATACCGATTGAAAGTACAAGGATAAGTGCTGCAATTATTACATTACGTGATTTGGAGAAATCTACCTTGTTCTCTACGACGTTACGCACACCTACGGCTGAGATCATACCGTAAAGTATAAGGGATATACCACCGATTGTAGCTGTTGGCATTGCCTCGATTACTGCCGCAAACTTAGGACAGAATGAAAACAGAATAGCAAAACCTGCTGCGATTTCAATTACGAGTGGGTCGTATACCTTTGAAAGAGAAAGAACACCGGTATTTTCACCGTATGTTGTGTTGGCAGGGGCACCGAAAAGCGATGCAACGATTGTTGCGGCACCGTCTCCGACAAGCGTTCTGTGAAGACCCGGATCTTTTATGTAATTAATGCCGGTTGTCGAAGATATGGCTGAAATGTCACCGATATGCTCAACAATTGTAGCAAGTGCAATAGGCATAATGGTTATTATTGATGTTATAAATAAGGAAGAATTAAAATGTGCTCCAAATATGGAGAAGACAGTAGCTTCCTTGGCAACAGGAAGTCCGAACCATGCAGCATCTTTGATTGTATTGAAATCGACATCTCCGAAAAAGATTCCGGCAATATATGATACAATTACACCGATGAGTATAGGAATGATTTTGATCATACCTTTACCAAAAATGTTGCATATAATAACAACAACAATAGCAATAAGTGCCACCCACCAGTTGGCAGCGCAGTTATCTATGGCTGACTGTGAAAGGGTAAGTCCGATAGCAATAATGATAGGACCTGTAACAATAGGCGGGAAGAAACGCATAACTCTCTTGGCACCGAATGCTTTGATAAATGCGGCAAGGACAAAATAAAGAAGTCCGGCAAATGCAACACCTACGCATGCATAAGGAAGAAGTTCGGAATTGTCAAGCGCATTGCCTGCTGCATCCGTTAACGGAGCTATAGCGGCATAACCGCCGAGAAATGCGAAAGATGAACCTAAGAAAGCCGGTACCTTACGCTTCGTGATCAGGTGGAATAACAGAGTTCCGAGACCTGCAAAAAGTAATGTGGTAGAAATGCTCAATCCTGTAAGAATAGGAACGAGTACTGTGGCGCCGAACATAGCAAACATATGCTGTATACCAAGCAGTAATGTCTTCGGAACGCCAAGCTTACGGGCATCATAAATGCCGTCGTTGAATGGTTTATTCATTGGTAACCTCCTGTTGAAAAATGCTTTATCAAAAATTATTCTAACATAGAAGATATGTAGTATCAATTATAAAATTAGTAATTATTTTAAGCTTAAAAGCTTGCATTTTAAAAAACATTGTGCTAATATGTATGAGTATTCCCTGATAGCTCAATGGTAGAGCACTCGGCTGTTAACCGAGTTGTTGTAGGTTCGAGCCCTACTCGGGGAGCTTTTAGCGGAACTGGTTAGCCGGTTCCGCTTTTTTAGTTACCTTTGCTCGAAAGTGGGTTATGTCTTTCTTCAAAAAACATATTGTTATCGGGCACAGGTTTATTGCCTTTTGTATAACGGCTTGTCTGTCTGATGTCGTCCACATCACATTCCTTTTGGATCATGCGTGCGGTGAGTTGTTCTGATTTGGGTGATTCTGCATTTTTTTTGATATCCATAACGTATTCCTTCCTATATAAAATATCCAATAATAATATGAAATAAAAAAACATAAAATATTCACAATTTTTTTGAAAATATGTGTTGACAAATGATAAGTCGAGTGATATTTTAATATTAGTTCAAATGTTAGCACTCCTATTGATTGAGTGCTAACAACAAAAAGCATCAGATGGAGGTGATTACATGGAAATGGATGAGAGGAAAATCAAGATACTCAAGGCTGTTATCCGTAATTACCTTGAAACGGGAGAACCGGTAGGTTCAAGGACGATATCCAAATATACCGATTTGAACCTGAGTTCGGCAACTATCCGTAATGAGATGGCCGATCTCGAAGAAATGGGATATATAATCCAGCCGCATACGTCGGCGGGAAGAATCCCATCTGACGCAGGATACCGTTTCTACGTTGATAATATGATGCAGGAACAGCAGGATAAGTTAGACAAGAGAGAAGACGAACTTAATAAGAAGGAAGCTCTTCTGTTCGAGAAGGTTGACAGAGTCGAAGACTTGTTAAAGAATGTTGCAAAGACTTTGGCAGTCAATACGAATTACGCAACTATGGTAGCAGCTCCGCATAAACAGGGCAGAACCATTAAGTTTATACAGATTTCCCAGATAGAGAAAGGCAAGATTCTTGCCGTACTTGTACTGGAGGGTAATACGATTAAGAATTCCATCATCGAAAATGCGATGGAGCTTAATACAGAGGATTGCCTGAAACTGAACATTATGCTTAACAGCACAGTGGCAGGACATACATTGGAAGAGATTAACCTTTCGATGATATCCGGACTTACCACACAGGCCGGAGAATACGGAATGCTCATAAGAGATATCCTCGATGCCATGGCGGCAGCCGCGACAAGCGAGGATGACATTCAGATATATACAAGCGGCGCAACCAACATTTTCAAATATCCTGAACTAAGTGATAATACGAAGGCAAGCGAACTTATCTATACATTGGAAGAGAAGAAGATGCTTACCAATCTCGTTACAGATTCACTTGATCGGGATGCCGACGGAGATATTAAGGTCTATATCGGCGAGGAAACACCGGTTGAGAGCATGAAGGACTGCAGCGTCGTAACAGCGACATATGAACTTCGTGACGGAGCCAAGGGAACGATTGGCATAATCGGACCTAAGCGTATGGATTATGAGAAAGTCGTTGAGACTATAAAGAATATCAAGACGCAGCTTGATGATGCGTTCAAGAATTAGAAAGGTGGCGAGAATTTTGGCAGAGAACGAAAAGGATATTGAACTTGAAGAAGATAAGAAGACTGAAGAAAATGCCGAAGAAGTAACGGAGGCAGAGAAGACAGAACAGAAGCCTGATAATAAGACAGAGGAAGCTGATAAGAAAAATTCCAAGAAGAAAGATAAAAAGGATAAGAAAGATCAGCAGATAGAAGAACTTACAGACAAATACAGAAGAACAATGGCGGAGTTTGATAACTTCAGAAAACGTACCGAGAAAGAGAAAGCATCGATGTATGAAATCGGAGCAAGAGACATAATCGAGAAGATTCTGCCGGTCGTTGATAATTTTGAAAGAGGTCTTAATTCTATTCCGGAGGATGAGAAGACAGGTGCTGTCGCCGAAGGTATGGATAAGATATATAAGCAGCTTACCAAGGTGCTTGAAGATGCAGGAGTCAAGGAGATTGAAGCCTGCGGAGCCGAATTTGACCCGAATTTCCATAATGCCGTAATGCATGTTGAAGATGACAGTCTCGGCGAGAATGTTGTGGCGGAAGTGCTTCAGAAGGGATATACCTACAGAGACACGGTTGTAAGACACAGCATGGTTAAAGTAGCTAATTAACAATTTCAGTATAGTTATAGAAGGAGATAATTATTATGAGTAAGATTATTGGTATTGACTTAGGAACAACAAACAGCTGCGTAGCAGTTATGGAAGGCGGTAAGCCTGTAGTAATCGCCAACAATGAAGGCGTAAGAACAACTCCGTCAGTAGTTGCATTTACTAAGAACGGAGAAAGACTTGTAGGTGAGCCTGCAAAGCGTCAGGCAGTAACCAATGCAGATAAGACAATCTCTTCAATCAAGAGACATATGGGTACCGATTATAAGGTATCAATCGACGGAAAGAATTACACACCGCAGGAAATATCAGCAATGATACTTCAGAAACTTAAAGCAGATGCAGAAAGCTATCTTGGCGAGTCTGTATCGGAAGCAGTTATAACTGTTCCTGCTTATTTCAACGATGCACAGCGTCAGGCAACCAAGGATGCCGGTAAGATTGCAGGCCTTGATGTAAAACGTATCATCAACGAGCCTACAGCAGCAGCTCTTGCATACGGACTTGATAATGAAAACGAGCAGAAGGTTATGGTATATGACCTTGGCGGTGGTACATTCGATGTATCCATAATTGAAATCGGTGACGGTGTAATCGAGGTTCTTTCAACCAACGGTGATACAAGACTCGGTGGTGATGACTTTGACCAGAAGATTATGGATTGGATGATCGATGAGTTCAAGAAGGCAGAAGGCGTAGATCTTTCAACAGATAAGATGGCACTCCAGAGACTTAAAGAAGCAGCAGAGAAGGCTAAGAAGGAGCTTTCAAGTGCCACTACAACCAATATCAACCTTCCGTTCATCACAGCAACAGCAGACGGACCAAAGCATTTTGATATGAACCTTACAAGAGCTAAATTCGAGGAACTTGTAAGTGACCTTGTAGAAAGAACAGCAATTCCTGTACAGAACGCAATGAAGGATGCAGGACTTAATTATTCGGATATTTCAAAGGTTCTCCTTGTCGGTGGTTCAACCCGTGTACCATGTGTACAGGAGAAAGTTAAACAGCTTACAGGTAAGGAACCTAACAAATCACTTAACCCTGATGAGTGCGTAGCAGTAGGTGCTTCTATCCAGGGTGGTAAACTTGCAGGTGATGCAGGTGCCGGCGATATCCTTCTTCTCGATGTAACACCACTTTCACTTTCTATCGAGACTATGGGTGGTATTGCAACAAGGCTCATCGAGAGAAATACAACAATTCCTACCAAGAAGAGCCAGATATTCTCAACAGCAGCGGATAACCAGACTGCAGTAGATATCAACGTACTTCAGGGTGAGAGACAGTTCGCTAAGGATAACAAATCACTCGGACAGTTCAGACTTGATGGTATCCCTCCTGCAAGAAGAGGTGTTCCACAGATTGAAGTTACATTTGATATCGATGCCAACGGTATTGTTAATGTATCTGCTAAGGATCTTGGAACAGGCAAGGAACAGCATATAACAATCACATCAGGATCTAATATGTCTGATGCTGATATTGATAAGGCTGTCAAGGAAGCAGCTGAGTTTGAAGCTCAGGATAAGAAACGTAAGGAAGGCATTGAAGCTCGTAACGAAGCTGATTCAATGGTATTCCAGACACAGAAAGCTCTTGATGAAGTAGGAGATAAAGTAAGCGCAAGCGAGAAAGAAGCTGTAGAAGCCGATCTCAATGCACTTAAGGCAGTAGTTGACAGAACAACTCCTGAGAACATGACAGATGCAGATGTTGATGAGATTAAGTCCGCTAAAGAAAAACTCATGAACAGTGCACAGGCACTTTTTGCAAAACTGTATGAGCAGAACCAGGGAGCAGCCGGAGCAGCAGGTGCAGGTCCTGATATGGGTGGAGCACAGACAGCTTCTGATGCAGGTTATACACAGGATGATAATGTTGTTGACGGAGACTACAGAGAAGTCTAAAATATAAAAGTCACAGAAACGTTTGAAGTTATCGGAGTGAGGGATAGCAATATTCCTCACTCTTAAGATGTTTGGAGGATCAGATTATGGCAGAGAAAAGAGACTATTACGAGGTCTTGGGCGTGCCGAAGGATGCGGATGAGGCTACATTAAAGAAAGCATACCGTGTACTTGCCAAGAAATATCATCCGGATACGAATCCGGGAGACAAGGAAGCAGAGGCTAAGTTTAAAGAGGCTTCGGAAGCATATGCTGTATTAAGCGACCCTCAGAAGAGACAGCAATATGACCAGTTCGGTCATGCCGCATTTGAAAATGGCGGTGGTCCGGGCGGAGCGGCAGGCTTTGACTTTGGAGATATGGGTGATATATTCGGAGATATATTCGGAGATATATTCGGAGGTGCAAGAAGACGTGGCGGCGGTAATGGCCCGAGAAAAGGAGCTGATGTACGTGTCAATGTCAGAGTTACTTTTGAGGAAGCTATTTTCGGATGCGAGAAAGAACTTGAACTTAATCTCAAAGATCCGTGTCCTACATGTCACGGAACCGGTGCTAAACCGGGTACTAATCCGGAAACATGTACGAAATGCGGCGGCAAAGGTCAGGTAACATATACATCGCAGTCACTTTTTGGAATGGTACGTAATGTACAGCCTTGTCCGGAATGTCGTGGCAAAGGTAAGATCATTAAAGAGAAATGTCAATCATGTTATGGAACCGGTTATGTATCAAACCGCAAGAAAATCCAGATTTCAGTTCCGGCAGGAATTGATGACGGACAGATCATAAGAATAGCCGGCAAAGGTGAACCGGGTGAGAATGGTGGAGAAAGAGGAGACCTTCTTGTAGAAGTAGTTGTTTCACGTTCACCAATTTTCCAGAGACAGGATACAACAATATATTCGACGGTTCCTATAAGTTTTGCGGATGCAGCACTTGGCGGAACGATAAGAATTAAGACAGTTGACGGTGAAGTTGAATATGACGTCAAGCCGGGTACACAGACAGATACCAGGGTGAGACTTAAAGGCAAAGGCGTACCGGTAATGCGTAATAAACAGATTCGTGGTGACCATTATGTGACACTTGTTGTACAGGTACCGGATCATCTGAATGAAGCGCAGAGAGAAGCGCTGATGGCGTTTGATGCAGCCATGAATAATGGAACCAGACGCGATGATAAGAAGAAACGCAAGAGCTTGTTTAATAAATAAACAGGAGTAAGGGCAGTTAATGCAATTCAATAATTCTCAGTTAAAAGCAGTTAAGCACAAAACGGGACCGATGCTTGTAATAGCAGGTCCCGGTTCGGGCAAAACTACAGTGCTTACGGCACGCATCAGAAATCTTATAGAAGAATATTCGGTTAATCCGGCCAATATTCTTGTCATTACTTTCACCAAGGCGGCAGCCAATGAAATGAAATCAAGATTCAATAATATGATGGGAAGAAGTACCAATGTAACATTTGGTACTTTTCATGCCGTCTTTTTTATGATACTTAGGGCGGCATATAATTATTCGGTTGACAGCATTATTAAAGAAGATGTACGGCAGAATATAATTAAGCAGGCGATAGAACGAAGCAGACTTGAACCGGATGATCTGAATGAAATGGTATCTAATATTATAGGAGAAATAAGCCGCGTCAAGACTGAAACGATAGATATAAATGCTTATTATTCGGCGTCGTGCCCTGAAGAAGAATTCAGGGATATATATAAATACTATGTAAAGACACTTAAAAAAATGGGACTTATTGATTTTGATGATATGCTTTTGTATTGTCATGAACTTCTTACGACAAGAAGAGATATTCTGGCAAAATGGCAGCAGAAATATCAGTATATTCTTATAGATGAATTTCAGGACATTAATAAAATTCAATATGATATAATAAAACTTCTGGCCAAACCGCAGGATAACCTGTTTATAGTAGGTGATGATGACCAGAGCATATATGGGTTCAGGGGTTCCAAACCGGAGATAATGTTGAATTTTGATAAGGATTACCCGGATACGGACAAGGTTATTCTTGATACCAATTACCGTTCAACGGGCAATATTGTATCGGCTGCAGGCAAGGTAATTGCGCACAATAAGGTACGTTTCGCCAAGAATATCAATACAGTTAATGACCCGGGCGATAAGGTTGACATTATTGAATTCAATACACAGGCAGAGGAATATGAGAAAATAATTGATAATATAAGAAAGGAAAGCGCTTCCGGCGGTAATTACTCGGACAATGCGGTTCTTTTCAGGACTAATTCAACCGCGGCCGGCTTTGTTAGAAAACTTGTTGAATACAGCGTGCCGTTCGTTACACGCGACGGGGTGCCGAATGTATTTGAACACTGGATCGCAAGAGACGTTATTACATATATGAATATCGCAATGGGAAGCCGGAAGAGAAGCGATTTTTTACAGATAATCAACAGACCTAAGCGTTATATAGGCCGTGATTATCTGGCAGATGCGGAAATATCGTTTGATAATCTTGAGAAATATTATGAAGATAAAAACTGGATGATTGAACGCGTGGACAGGCTTAAATACGATATTCTGGCGATGGCATCAATGTCGCCCTATGCAATGATTAATTATCTGAGAAAAGGCGTGGGATATGATGGATATCTGGATGAATATGCACAGAGCCATAATATGCAGGTCAGGGAATTATATGATGTAATGGACGAGCTGATGGAAAGCGCCAGGAATTTTAAAACATTTAATGAATGGTTCGCATATATTGACGAATATGGCACAAAGCTTCGCGAAAGTTATGCAGCAATGGACAAGCAGAACGCGGTAATCCTTACGACAATGCACAGTTCCAAGGGGTTAGAATATCCTGTTGTCTACATAATAGACGCCAACGAGGAAATAACGCCGCATAAAAAAGCTGTTTTTGTACCGGAGATAGAAGAAGAACGGCGCATGTTCTATGTCGCAATGACAAGAGCAAAACGCCGCCTTAATATATACTATGCCAGAAAAAGATATAACAAGGAAATTGAGGTATCCCGTTTCGTTAAGGAAATCATGGAAGATGGATTATCTTGAAAGATACTCCATGGCATTTTTGATTTCAACCGGAACCTCAAGTCCTTTGGCTGCAAGAGAACGGCAGAGCAGACCGAAATGGTTCAGCTGTATTGCACAGTTTTTCTCGTAAATCTCGATTCCCTTGGTGTATGAAGGGTTCATTTTCAGCTTGTCGCGGATGTCTTTTACGAATGGGCAGTATTTAGACATGATAAGTCTTGAAACCTTGTTAAGTCTGTTGGAACCGGACGATTCGTAAGATATCCACTGCTCATAATCCCTTGCAAAAACTTCGCTGAAATTGTTGCGGGCACTAGTCATTGTTGATTTCAGTTTATCCTTAACAGGATCCGATAAATCCCTGTTTTTGCGATAGAATTGAAGGTAATCATAATATTCTGAGGTCAGTGATTTTTCACTTACATTATTCCAGTAATTTCCCTGAATACGCTTACATAATTCCCATCTGAAGTGCCCAAGTATGTTGTATATAAGACTTTCAGGCTTTACTGAACAGAATATCGGGAGCATAAAACGGCCGCCGGTGTTGCGGTTACGGCCGACGATTTCCTGCCACATGACGCCGTATGTACCGATGCACGGAGTGAGTATAATGTCCGGAAGGCATTCAATATATATGGATTCACGTGGAATGCCAAGTTTCTCATTAGTGTACATAGCCGAGCGGTAGAAAAGTGAAAAATCAATACTCTTAACATTATCTATAAACTTGTTGATATAATCCGCCGTGAGAAGCATATTGCCTAGAGGGGATAAAATATTCTCTTCAATCATAAACGGAACAAACGAACTGGCCTTGCCATATGTCATTCGGTTGGTCTGGATGAACATATTCTGAATCTCAAACCTTAATTTGGAGTCGGTGTCATTAAGGATACCCTGATCTTCTATTTTTCCGAGACGTATCTGCTCGCGTATATATTCATCGTAACTCTGGTCAAGATTATTGTTGGAAGGTTCCTTCTCACCCCAGAGGATATGCTTGAGCCAGTTATAAATAGTATATACACCGTTATCATTGCAGATGTTATCAACGAGAAATGATAATTTGTAAAGCTTGGTAAGGTTGTCCTTGCTTAAAAGTTCTTCATCAATATATCCAAAATTAAGAAACATTTTAACCGGTGCAGGAAGGTTATCATCCTGTACCGAATGCATAAATACATTGTAATATATATCATAAAACAATCTGCTCAGATGTCTGCGTAATTCGCGCATATCATCATCGGATGAAAGCTTCGCTGATGATGATTTGAATTTGTGCATTAATGAACCAAACTCCGAAATTGTATTACTGTCCGCCTGTGAATATGACATGATGGCATCAAACGAGCCGGTAAGTGCGTTCATAACTTCTTCTTCGTTGAAATCAAGATCGGTATCCCCGGAGAAAAAATCAGACGGAGCCATTGATATGGGAGCCTCTTTTTCCGGCTCTTCCGGGATATAATCCATATTAATTCCAAGAAAATCAGCCATTTCAAGACAGGCATCATTAATTGAACTTGCAAGTCTTGCACTTTCTGCCATTTCGGCGACATTGATAGCTGTGCCGGAAGAAAAATAGGCAGTCATAACATCTGACGGCACTGACGAGATGCTGTTATACTTATCGAGTTCCCAGCGGTTGACATGCGCACCTGAAGAATATGAGGAGTCCTTGAAACGGCATTTCATCATAAGTGAAAGGTAACATTTTATCAACTCCAACATGTGCGCGTTGTTCTTTATTACAATACCGGCCAGTTCCGGCTTGTGTTCCGAGAATACCTTTGAGAGGTCGGACATTGTGTTAAAAGGATAGGCCTCAATGGCACAGTCGGTTTCGGCTACATAAGTATGGGAATTAATTCCGTAATATGCATCGGTGGTTCCTACTATTTCTCCGGGACCGTATATAAATTCGGCAAATGAAGTATACGCTTTAAGTGTTCCGCCTATAATATAATATATGAATTCCGTATCGTTTCCGGATGACGCGAGGACCTCACCTTTGTTAAGATTAATTACACGGATATTATCTGACATATAATACCTCCAAAATACATTAATATATACTAATATATTAACTTGAAATGAGCTATCAGTCAATAAAAATAGTGTACTTAATTGAAAGGTTGTGATATACTGTAGAAAACAAAATCTGAAGTTAAGGAGAAGGATATGGTTATTAACGATAAGAATAATTTTGTATCCATGGTGGCCAGACTTTTAAAGGGGCTTGGATATAGTGATGTTAAGGAAAATACAGCGGATTCCGCTATAGATATAACTGCCGTAAAGGACGGGGAAAATTATTGCTTTAAGTGCAGATATGATATTGATGCGGTAGGAAGTTCTTATATTAAGGATTTCGCGGCAGCATCCGGTAATTATGACAAGAGGGTTTTTGTGACTAACAGTTCATTCTTATCGGCGGCCAAGAAGCTTGGCGAAGAACAGGGTATTATCTTATGGGATCGTAATACAATTGACAGAATGTATATCGGCGTATCTGACAGTCTTGAGGATCGCAGGGAAGTTGTTAATGGAAGCAAAGCTCCGTATGTAATAGCGGGAGTAATTGCAGCAGTCGTGATTATTGCAGTGGTGTACTGGTTTATGTTCAAATAACAGCCGGAATAATATAACGCAGCCGGACGTGTATCGGAGAATACATGTCCGGCTGATTTATTTTATTGAACTGATTTATGATATTCGGATGCCTGTTCGCTATAGAAATTAATGACCGATTTATAGTCCGTTCTCGATTCGATCGAAGTGCACATATTATCGATTATGGTATTAAATTCCTCTTCGGTGCCGGCATATATCGCATTCCAGGAATATGTGCATAAATCGTTGGCAATTTCCCTTCTGCAAAGTGCATAATCGATAGGGATGGATGGCATCGTGTAAGATGACGCCGGGTACAGCGTGTAACCGCCTGCTTCCACATATGAATTTATGCTGTCATAACTGGTATCTTTGGACCATTGACCGAGTGTATTGTCATACGCTCCGTAATTTTTATCATACCACGGACTTTTTATTGTGGTGTCCCATGTAAGGTAATTATATGATACGTTGTCAAGACCCGCTATAAGAGTCGATTTGGAAAGTGTCGGACAGCCAAAATCAGGGAAGCCGTCAAGATAAGTTCCGTCATAATTATCGCCCATAAGTGTTGAAGTATTGGTCAGGCATTCATATCCGAAGTCTGTAATATATGGAAGACCTTCTGAATCGTAATCCCATGTCAGGGACTGCGGACCGTACGTTGTTGTAAGGATCCCGTCAGGAGAGAACATCCAGTCTATAAATTCAAAGCAACGCTCAGGATATTTGGTATTGCTTGCCACGGACCATATATATTGCGAACCGTAAATGCTGTTCTGCGAACACTCGGGCTTGAAATCCGCGGCGACAAGCGGCATCATGCTTTTGCCCTGGGCAATATGTGTTGCGTTGTTATATCCGGATGCAAGCGTACTGTATAAAGAGAACACGGCATTGCCCTTTTCGTAGTCTTTTGTTGTGATGTCATATGTCTGCGACATTGAATCCTTATCGATGAGCCCCTTGCGGTAAAGCGAATTAAAAAACCTTAGTGCGCGTATGTATATTCCGTCTTTTGCCGTACATGACTCGTATGTATCGGTGTTGATATTATAAAATCCGGTGCCCCATTCTGTATATCCGTACATGGATGCTATTGCCGATGCACATGCAAGCATATTGTTGTCCCATGATGTAAAAAGGCTGATGCCGGTAACGTTACCGGAGTCAGATGATGCCAGACTTACCATATCAGAAATTACACTCTCAAAGTCTTCAAGTGTGTTGACTGACGGATACCCTAATGCAGAATATAAATCCCATCTGACATATGGGATAATGTCAAAATCACTGTGCTTATCCGTATCCAGGGAAATATTTCCGCTTATTCCGTATATTTTATTATTCTCGTTTAGAGAACGGGTTCTGGAAAGGGAATCCTGATAATGTTCATTAATGTAAGGCGCATAATTCTTAAGACAGTCCGCATATTCCCAGTCGAGCAGCGCTCCGGCGTTACATGCAGTGACGTAATTATTCTCATTGGAGAAAACTATGATGTCTCCGAGAGTTCCCTGTTCCGTATATGCGGCAAAAGTTGATGAATCAGCTGATTTGAAAGTAAGGCTGATATCAAATTTATCTTTAATTACATCGGCAAACCAGCCGGTAACCTCGCCGGAAAAAGATGTGTTCTGGTCATATACCGTTAAAGAGGCGGTTCCGTCCGGATCCGGTGTCTTCATACATCCGGAAAGTGAAACCGCAGTAAATGCAAAGGCCATAACCGCGGCGGTGATATGTCTGATTTTCATAAGAGGAAGTCCTTTCTGCCTTAAAATTAATTCTGTCATGATATTTCTATCATATTCTATATATACGGTAAAATCAATTATTACTTATAAAAGGAGGGCAGCCTTACTGGTAATAAGGCTGCCGGATAGGAATGAAGAAAAAGGATAAAGCCTTTTCTTTTGGTTTGGTACAAGTACATAATAATACGAAATTAAGACCAAAGTGTGAACATAAAATAAAATAAATATAACATTTCTAAAAAAATAATGAAAAGAATGAAATGGGTGTAGAAATGTGCTATAGTAATGTGGAAAAATCAGAAAAGGAACCGACATAATAATGGAAAAAACAGAATATATTGAGATTAATGGTGTAAAACATTTTTTTATAACATACGAATATGACGAGGATATGCCTGTTATTCTCTATGTGCATGGAGGACCGGGAATGGCGGAAACACTGGCCGGCTGGGAAATGGCAGGATATACAGAACATCTGTGCAGCTGGGTTTTCTACGATCAGCGCGGCGCGGGAAGAACATATTATAACAGTCCGGACGGACTTGTCACATATGAGGAGATTTATTCGGATCTTGAGAAAGTTGTTGAGATTGTTAAAGAACGCACCGGAAAGAAGCCATTCATAATGGCGCATAACTGGGGAACCATTCCGGCAATCAGGTATGTCAGAGAGCATAAGGATATGGTGTCAGGGTATATAGGATACGGACAGGCAGTTGATATGCGCAATATTACCGCGGTAAGATGTGCCAGAATAAAGGAACTTGCCGGACAGACAGGCAGCAGACATGATGTCAGGGTGATAGATAAGCTGGCCGCAGCAACGGACAATACTTTTGAAAGAGACCGTCTTAAGAAAAGCCAGGTTACCAGACTTAATGTCCTTATGAGCAAGTATAATATTGCAAGCGGAATGGATAAGGAACTTATGAAGAGAATACCGTCCAGCAGACTTTATGATATGAAAGACCTGAATATAATGATGAACGGTCCTAAGATAAGTTTCAAACTCAGCGAGTATATGAAAAATATCAACCTCTTTGAGGAAAGTATGGAATATGATATACCAATGATGTTTATATCGGGAAATTGGGACTATAGCATGCCGTATACCAAAGTACAGGAATATGCCGGAAAAATCAAGGCCCCTGATGTCAGGATGTCTATCATAAAAGACACCGGGTGCTACGCGATGTATGACAGCCCGGATGAGTTCTGGAGTGAGGTGGCGGAATTTGTAAAAGCACATAGTGACATGTGATTCCGGATACGTATTTTTCACACAGTTTTCAGGATTATTTGTTGATTATTAAAGCGAAAAGAAGTATACTATTATAGTGATTAAGGGATATTTTATGAGGTAACTTTAACATGATAGGAAGCATTAAGGATTCAATTAAGAATAAAACAGCTATTGTCTTGTCGGCAACAATTGTGTTGGCGGCTGTGTTCCTGTTCGCAATTTTGTATTGTATTGTAGGCTATAGGAAGAACATACAGTTCTTCAGTGACAGCTATTATTATATATCGAATTCATCGACGACTTTATATGATTATAAGGCGAGCATGGAGAAATACTGTGACAGTCAGGATGATGCGTATCTGCAGGAGGCACAGACCAGGTTTGAAGAGGCAAAGCAAGCTTTTTCGGATCTGTACGGCAGAAGATTCGGATATGAAAGTGATGTGCGTGCGGTTATTGTTGATATGCAGGATGAATATGAAACGATAGATAAATACATGACTGTGATAAAACAGTCGCAGATTAAAGAACAGGCATGCGGCATATATAATAATACAATATCATTGCATGTAACGGACATAAGCGACGGTCTTGATAATATATCATATGCTGTATGGCAGCAGGGTAATTCGGCATACAGCAGATTTACAATTGGAATAGGTATTGTACAGGTAATAGCGCTTATAAGCTTTATAGGACTGATAGCGTCAGGTATTTATTCTGTTTATTTTATCCGTAACAAGATAGCTGCACCGGTTGCCGATGTTTATGAGTGGACCAGACTTTTCAAGGACGGATATTGTGAGATGGCAGATCTGCCGGCTGTAAGGGATGATGAGGTCGGAAAGCTTGAGGAGGCTTTCAATATCGTCAAGGCTAAGCTGTTAGAGGCTAATAAACTTAAGGCTCAATATGATGAAGCTATAGAGCGTATTAATACTGAGGAACAGTATAAGAAGACTTTCGTGCAGCAGTTGTATGCTGAGAAGAGAGATAAAGAGGCGATAAGTACGGCAGCCAGACATGACGGACTTACCGGATTGTATAACAGAAGAACATTTGACGGACTTGTTGAAGAATTTTTTATCAGAAAGAAGGAAAATGCACGTGGTGCATTATATCTGATAGATATGGATGATTTTAAGAATGTTAACGATACACTTGGACATCTTGCCGGGGATGAAGCATTGAAACTGCTCGCAGGTGCCATGCGCGTAGTGTTTACCGGTGCATATCTCGGAAGATATGGAGGAGATGAATTTATAGCCTTTATTCCGGCATTTAAGAACGAGGATGAGCTTGAGAATCACGCAGCGGAACTTTGTAAAAAGATGAATACAAGGTTTGAAAATGACCAGAAATATGTTAATTTGTCAGTAAGTGTCGGAATAGCAACTACCGATAATATATCTGAGTATTCGGAATTATATATGAAAGCTGACAAAGCCCTTTATTATTCAAAGGAGAACGGCCGTAACCAATACAAGCTGGAATCCAGAATGAAATGATGAATAAGGAGTAACAGTCTATGAAGAAATTTAAGCATGTTTATATAAGCACATTAGTCCCATTAGGTATTATGGGGCTAATTTATTTAATAGCATATTTAACGTGTGGTACAGGACTTGTAACTAACGACTGTTATGAGCAATATGTGCCTTTTTTTAACGCATACTATGATATAATACATGATAAAGGCAGTATGTTTTATTCGCTTACCGGAAGTATGGGATATGATTTCTGGGCGGTGTTCTCATATTATCTGGTGTCACCGCTGAATCTTATTATGCTTCCGTTTGATAAATCGGATATCATATATGTTGTCAATGTACTTATAGTCCTTAAGATTGCGATATGCGGAGGAACTTTTTCGGTATTTATAAGGAACCGTTTTCCGAAGGCCAGATGCAGCAGAATTGTTCTTTTTTCCGTGATATATGCATTAAACGGATTTGTTGCGGGTTATATGTGGAATATCATGTGGATGGATGGCATTATGTTGTTCCCGCTTGTGATAATGGGACTTGACATACTTATGAGAGAAGAGAATCCCAAATGGTACTGGTATACTTTATTTCTCGCCATGCTGATAATTAACAGTTATTTTATAGGATATATAAGCTGTATCTTTATATTCTTATATTTCTTTACTTATGATTTTAAGAATTTTAAGTCATTTATCAGAAAGTTTCTGACGATAGGTTTGTCATCACTGCTAGCGGTAGGAATCAGTGCGGTAATCCTTCTTCCTTCGTTTGGAGGACTTCAGGATACGTCAATATCATCCGAGACACTTCCGGCAATGGAATTTTACGGAAATTATGTTGACAGTTTTAAAAATATAATGGTTGCGGTTCATCCTGTCGGAATAGATTTTGACAGCAATCGTGCCAATCTGTTTATGACGACATTTGTATTGCTTATGGGAATTACTTACTTTACAACAGGAAGCGTAAAGGTGGGACATAAGATCCGCAACGGAATCCTGCTTGCAATAATGCTTTTCAGCCTGAATTTCAAGCCTTTGAATTTCATATGGCATGGAATGCACGAGCAGACGGGAATACCTAACAGATTTTCATTCCTGATTATTTTTATGCTGCTCACAATGGCATTCGAGGTATGCCATAAGAGAAAGAAACAGGTCAGGAAAAGTTCGATGGTGGCAGCGATGGTATTGCTCCTTGCCGGATATGCGGCTATGGCTTATTTCAACAATGATCTTATAATACCGGCGATAATAACGGGCGTGATACTTATTGTGTATTTTGTAATAATGGCATTTGTGTCCGGTAAGGCCAAGTTCGTGCTCATACAGGTATTTGTATACGGGGAAATTGTGGTCATGCTTCTGGCCGGAATATTTACCGTCAGCAGCAGGCCGATGGGTGATTACGGAAGATATATTAATGATTTTAATACTATTAATGCATCCAAGAGTGCAGGATTTTACCGTGAGAAAATCGATGAGGTGTATACTGCCCAGGAGGACAGAATGAATTATGATATGGATACTGACATCAGTAATATGTCATTTGGTACTATAATATCCGATTGCAGTTTCCTTAAGAACCTTGGACATCTTTCTATTGTGAATGAGGCAACGGTATATGGCATTAATTCAATGTCGCTTTTCAACACATTCAATAATTATGCATTAACGGAATTGTATTGTAAAACAGGCGCTACCGGAGGCATTAATAATGTCATGTATTTTGGCGAGAATGCATTTATGGATATGCTTCTCGGAGTGAAGTATTATTATACAAGATATTATGATGTTAACTCACCGGCATATGAGTTTGAGAGAGAAGTCGGAGATGTTAAGATATATGATAATCATTATGCATTGAGTACCGGATATGCCATTCCGGAGAGTTTTGCGGAATTTACTTTTGCAAACGGCGCTGATCCGTTTACGAATATGAATGATATGAGTAAAGCTCTCGGAGGCAGCAGAGTTTATAATCTTAACTCCACGAGGCTTATTGCCGATAATCTGGATTCTGATGGCACAAGAACATACGAAATTACCGCAGATGATGAAGAGATGCTTGTATATGTGCAGTCATCGGATATAAGAAAAATAGATATTACCGTGAACGGAAAGAATGTATACACCGGAAACAGGACGATGTCGGTTATAGATATCGGAAATGTGTCAAGGGGTGATGAAATCAATGTAATTCTTACATATACCCCAGATCACAGAAATGACATTACATCCCTTCTGTATTCGGCTTCAATCGATAATGGAGCCATTGCGGAATTATATGATAAACTTTCTAAAGAAATGTTTGTGACTACGGGATATAACAGTGATCACATTAAGGGCAGCATAGAACTTAGCAAAGCGGGTAATGTGCTGTTTACTATACCAAATGTCAAAGCGGAGAGCTTTATTCAGAAACTGCTTCCGGAGAAGGCTGCAAAGAAGTACGAAAAATGGTTCCCGGCCGGCGGATGGAAGATTAAGGCTGACGGACAGGAAATCGATGCCGGTACATGGAATGATGTGTTTATTATGTTAAGGCTTGATGCAGGAAAACATAATATTGAAATGGTATATGTTACACCGGGATTTTATGACGGAGCTCTGATTTCAGTTGTATCGGTAATTATATTTATAATTGCTCTTGCGATAACTCTTTCACACAGACGCAGCCGCAAGCTGAAAGAGGATGAGCATGATGCCGGAGAGATGGCAGTACCTGATGAAGTAAAGCCGGTAAAACATAAGAAAAATGACAAAGATGAAGATGGGAATTAGAGATTTATAATTTCAGCATTGAAAAATTCAGCCTCGGAGATATCATGTGTTATCATTAATATGGTATCTTCCGGGGTTTCTTTACGGACTGAATGCATCACGGCAAGCCTGGTAGTTTCATCGAGGCCCTTGAACGGTTCGTCCATTATAAGAAGGTCATGGGACGATAAGAGCGCACGGATAATGGCGACACGGCGCTTCATGCCTCCGCTTAAGTTACGTACTTTACGCGAAACACAATCGGATAATCCAAAGTCTGACATCAATCCCGGAATACGGGATATCTGTTCTTTGCTGTCACAGACAATCTTTATATTTCTGGATGCGGACATTCCTTCACACAGCCTGTCTTCCTGAAAAACGGCACTGATTTTGAAATCCTCGTCACAGCTTATTGTTCCGGTGTACGGAATAAGTCCCATGATGGCATTGATAAGAGAAGTCTTGCCGATTCCTGATGCCCCCATGACGGCATAGCATCTGCCGGGTTCTATGGTATAAGAAAAATCATCTATAACTTTATTATCGTCATATTGTACTGTGAGTGAATTAATTATTATGGGTTTTTTCATGTGAACTGCCTCCGAGTGAATTACTAACGATATGCAGCAATAAAGTGATCAATTTCTCACATGCCACACTTACAATGATGATGGTTATGGTCCATGCAAACAATTTCGGCGTTTCCAGATACAATTTAGCCTTATACAGTTCATTGCCTATGGAACCTCGTATAAGTCCGATTATTTCAGCAGCGATGCCTGATTTCCAGGCGAATCCCACAGCGACTGAAGCTGCACTTACGAGGGATGGCATTACCGAAGGGATAAAAATATACCGGATGCGTTTCATTAATGACAACCTATACACTTTGGCAAATTCCAGCATTTTACGGTCTGTGTTTTTGAGCGCAGACAGCATCTGGGAGTATATTATCGGCATGACCATTGAGGCTGATATGAGCGTTGAGAGTGCTGATGATTTAAGCCACAACAGAGCGAGAATCACAAATGATGCCACGGGAACAGCGCGGATTACCTTGACCGGTATATTAATAAAAGCCTCAAGATAATAACAGCAGAAAGAAGGAATTGCAAGCATAATGCCTGAAAGCATCCCAATGATAAATCCTGCCATTATTCCACGCATCGAATATAAGATATCTGCGTAGAATCCGGCTGTTGATGCCATGGACACCAAAGCGCGGATAACAGCATCCGGAGCCGGGAAAAAGATGTCTTTTCCGACAGCCAGGGAAACTGCGTACCAGATTATTAACCATATGGATATACATGCAATTGTTGTTATTATCTTTTTGGCTTTCATATTATAAATCCTATTCAGCTACATAATAGATTCCGTCATCAGGGAGCTTTCCGCCGACTGCTTTAGGATTGGCGTCGAAAAGCACCTTAAGATATGATGAAACCTTAGTCTTCATGTCATCTCCCGTGATGAATGTCACGTTACATTCCGGAATGGCTTTCTTGGCAATGGCCGCTTTGAAAATATCAAAACTCTCAACAAGCTCTGCAGTGTCTTCTACATTGGAATTGGCATATTCTGCAGAAGCCTTATACTCATCGAGGAAAGCCTTAAACTGTTCAGGGTGCTCTTCAATAAATGCTTTTCTTGCAATGAGAACTCCTGTTACAACAGTACTGTCTTTGTCTGCTTTTTCCCATTCTTTTGTAACATCAAAAGCAACTTTAAGTCCGTCAACCTTAGTCTGCGCAACTGTAACATAAGGCTGCGGAAGCATTGCAACGGCTGAGTCCATAGTTGCGATAGTTGATACTACTTCAGACGCCTCAGAACAGAATTCGATGGTTACATCCTTATCCGGGTCAAGACCGTTCTGTGACAGAAGATATCTTAAAGTATATTCCGGCGTTGTTCCCTGACCGGTTGTGTAAATTGTCTTACCTTTGAGGTCGGCGATTGAGCCAAGCTCCTCACCCTTTTCCACAATATAAAGTACGCCAAGAGTATTAACAGCAGCAATAACAACCTGTCCTTCAGTCTTGTTGTAAAGAACGGAAGCGAGATTACATGGAACTGCGGCTACGTCAAGGTCGCCCTTTACCATACCTGTGCTTATCTCGTCAGCGGTTCCGTAGATGGAGTAATTGTACTTATTAACGGTGTTTCCCGCATCCGAATCGGAAAAAAGCTTAACAAGTCCGATTGATGTAGGACCTTTGAGCGAAGCGATGTTAAAATCACATCCTTCAACCTTGGCCGGATCGGTCTGTGATGATGTTTTGCCGCATGCGGTAAGTCCGAAAATCATTGCTGCGACAAGAAACAGTGCAAGTAATTTCTTTTTCATAATATTTCATATCCTTTCATGTGTTCTGCCCGGTCACAGTCTGCATTGCTTTAGCCGTAACACCGGGAATGTTACCCAGTTTTCCTGACAAAGTGCTGATTGTGTCAGCCGGAGCGCACACAATAACGGATATTATGTTGATATTCTTTTCTTTATAGGGGATGCCAAGACGGCCTACCACATAACTGCTGTACTCATGCAGAAGGTCATTGACTTTCGATGCTTTGGAATTATCTTTGATAAAAATTCCGATGATTGCTACTTTCTCTTCCATAATAAATCCTTTCTTGACTTCAGGGAGTATCCCTTTGTTTCAGAAAACCTGTGTGGATATTGTACTACGGCGGCAGTTATTTGACAAGTGGGGAAAACAAAAACAGTGGCTGAAGGTGGTTAACATATGGTATAATACTGCCGATATAACATTTATTAAATAAAACAGAATGGAGTCTGTTATGAAAGTAGTGATTCTGGCTGGAGGCCTTGGAACAAGAATAAGTGAGGAGAGCCATCTCAGACCGAAACCGATGATTGAGATTGGCGGAGCACCGATTCTATGGCATATTATGAAATATTATTCATCATTCGGGTATGATGAGTTTATTATCTGCTGTGGGTACAAAGGATACGTGATAAAGGAATATTTTGCTGATTATTATCTCCACAGAAGTGACGTCACATTCGATTTCTCCAACAATAATGAAATGATTATACATAATAACGTCGCCGAACCATGGAAAGTGACGGTTGTTGATACCGGACTCAACACCATGACGGGCGGACGTCTTAAACGTGTGCGCAAATATATCGGAGACGATACATTTATGATGACGTACGGAGATGGAGTATCCAACGTCAATATAGATGAGCTTGTTAAATTTCACCGTGAACACGGTAAGTTAGCTACATTGACGGCAATCCAGCCGGGCGGAAGATTCGGCGTGCTTGATATAGACTCAGGTGATTCGGTAAGAAAATTTACGGAGAAGGCTAAGGAAGACGGCGGATGGATAAATGGCGGTTTCATGGTACTTGAACCTGCAGTTATCGATTATATTGACGGTGATGCCACATTTTTTGAAAGAGAACCGCTTGAACGTCTCGCGGCAGACGGAGAACTTGCGGCATACAAACATGAGGGATTCTGGAAATGTATGGATACATTGCGTGACAAGGAAGCACTTGATTACATGTGGAATACCGGACATGCCGAATGGAAAAATTGGGAATAGGAGAAGTTACTTATGATTACACCACAATTAGAAAAAGATTTGGAATATACTTATGAGAGCTTGAGCAAAGAAGAGATTGCAAGACTTCAGGGCTCATCTATATTGATTACGGGATGCGCAGGATTCTTAGGATTTTATTTTGTGCATTTCTTTTATCACTTCAGACTGAAACTTAATCTTACAAAGGTAATATGCCTTGATAATTTTATGCTTGGATATCCGAAGTGGATAGATGAAATGGCAGCGGATGAGCATTTCATTGTTAAGAAGTTTGATATCATTAAAGATAATATAGAGGACATTGCGGAGGCCAAAAGTGCCGATTACATAATACATATGGCATCGATTGCCTCACCGATGTTTTACAGAAAGTACCCGATAGAAACTTTGGATGCCAATATCTGGGGCTTAAGAAAGCTGCTTGATTATTACAAAGAAAGAAACATCAAGGGCTTTTTGTTCTATTCGTCAAGCGAATTGTACGGAGATCCGGCACCGGAAGCTGTTCCGACACCGGAAAGCTATAACGGTAACGTATGTGCTACCGGACCGAGGGCTTGCTATGACGAGTCAAAGCGTTTTGGAGAAACTATGTGCATGCTCTGGGCGGGACAGTACAATATGCCGATTGGCGTTGTAAGACCGTTTAACAATTACGGACCGGGCATGAAGATTAACGATAAAAGAGTGCCGGCGGATTTTGCCAAGAATGTGATTGAAGGCAATGATATAACGATTCTTTCCAACGGTTCACCGAGCCGTACGTTTTGCTATATTGCAGACGCAATAGCGGGATATCTTAAGATAATGCTTTATGGAAAATACGATTATTTTAATATCGGAATAGAGAAACCGGAGATTACTGTCTCAAGGCTTGCTGAGATATACAGCGAAAAAGGCGCCGGAATATTCGGCTATTCGGGAAAGGTTGCATATGCGGTATCGGAGGATAAAGAGTATCTTACCAACAACCCACAGAGAAGATGCCCGGATATTACCAAGGCAAGGACAATGCTTAATTATAACCCTCGCATATATGTTGAAGAGGGCGTGGAAAGATTTCTTCAATTTATTAAGGAAAGCACGGAGGATAATCTGGTATGGTAACAGTATTCGGACTTGGATTTGTCGGACTTACGACAGCACTTGGATTTGCGCATCTCGGATATGAAGTTTACGGACTCGATGTTGATGAAGAACGTAAAAAGACATTACGAAACGGAAAACTTCCGTTTATGGAGCCGGGAATGGAAGAGGTTCTTAATAAACACCTTGGCAATAATTTCCATATAACGGATGATGTGGATTATGCTGTGGCAAACAGCGAATACATTTATTATTGTGTAGGAACTCCTTACGGTAAGGACGGAAGTGCCGATCTTACATATCTGTTCGGCGCAATAGACGAGACCCTCGCATCAATAAATGACGGCAAATTCAGGGTGCTCGTGACCAAGTCAACGATTCCGCCGTCAACAACAGCGGAGAAAATAGAGCCATATGTGCGCTCTAAAGGATATGATGTTGATCATATAGGTGTTGCCAACAATCCCGAATTTCTTCGTGAAGGACACTGTTGGGACGATTTTACCGGTGCGGACAGAATAGTTCTCGGCTGCAGTGATGACAGGTCAAGAAAGATGCTCACAGCTCTTTATGAACCGATGAATATCCCTATTAAATGCGTTACGCAGTCCACAGGTGAATTTATAAAATATCTTTCAAATACATTGCTGGCGACGATGATAAGTTATTCCAACGAGATGGCGCAGGTCGCCGATACGATAGGCGGAATAGATGTTGCCGACGCATTCAGGATACTCCATATGGACAAGCGCTGGGACGGTTGCAATATGACTTCTTATGTATATCCGGGCTGCGGATACGGCGGATACTGCCTGCCGAAAGATACATGTGCATTATATTCACAGTCATGTGCCAAAGGATATGAGCCTTTAATTCTCAAAAATGTAATAGATGTTAACAATAACAGGGCAGCAGATATAGCAAAGATTATAATCAGGGGTCTTGATAAGGATGCTGCCATAGGAATCCTCGGACTTTCATTCAAACCGGATTCTGATGATGTAAGAGACACTGCAGCAGCAAGAATTATCAGGGAGTTAACAGGACTTGGGTATAATACAATATACGCATACGATCCGGAAGCGATGAGCGAATTTAAGAAAAGATATCCTGATATCATGATTAATTTCCTTGATTCGGCAAGAGCGGTATATGATAAATGCGATGTTGCGGCAATTGTGACAGCGTGGGAAGAATTTAGGAAAGTTCCGTCGTACGGAAACAAGAAAATAATTGATTGCAGATATATGCTGTAATGAAGGAAAGATAAGGATGACACGATGGATAAAAATACTATCTTGGACATGGTCCGTCAATATTATAAAGAAAATCACATTAAGCCTGAATACAAGGAGGGCGACAGAATCAATTATGCCGGAAGGGTATATGATGATGAAGAACTGGTAAATCTTGTGGATTCTTCACTGGAATTCTGGCTTACCGCTGGAAGATTTACAAAGGAATTTGAAACAGGCCTGGCAGAATACCTTGATGTTCCATATGTATCATTGGTAAATTCGGGCTCATCAGCCAACCTTCTCGCAATCGCCGCACTCACATCACCGTTACTCGGTGACAGACAGTTAAGACGCGGTGATGAGATAATAACCGTGGCTGCGGCATTTCCTACAACGGTAGCGCCGATAATGCAGGTCGGTGCGGTTCCCGTATTTGTTGATATAGATATACCTTCATACAATATGGATATGTCAATGCTCGAAAAAGCATATTCTAATAAGACCAAAGCCGTATTTATAGCTCACAGCCTTGGCAATCCCTTTAATCTTAAGGCGGCCAAGGAGTTCTGCGACAGTCATAATCTGTGGCTCATAGAAGATAACTGTGACGGACTTGGCGGAACATATGAACTGAACGGTGTAACATATAAGACAGGTACGATAGGCGATATCGGAACATCAAGTTTCTACCCGGCACATCAGATGACTATGGGTGAAGGCGGAGCGGTATATTCATCTAATCCGTTACTTCATAAGATAATAAGATCCATGAGGGACTGGGGCCGTGAATGTGTATGTACGGGCGGACAGGATAATCTTTGCGGACACAGATTTGACGGACAGTTCGGAACGCTTCCTGCCGGATATGACCACAAATACGTATACTCACACCTTGGATATAATCTTAAGGTAACGGACATGCAGGCAGCAATCGGCGCAGCGCAGCTTAAGAAACTTCCAGGTTTTGTAAAAGCAAGACAGGAGCACTGGGATTATCTGAGAGCAGGCCTTGATGATATGAAAGATTATTATATTCTGCCGGAAAAAGAAAAATCCAGCGAACCTTGCTGGTTCGGTTTTATTCTTACAGTGAAACCGGAAAGTGGTAAAAACCGTAATGAAATAGTGAAATTCCTTGAAGATAACAATATACAGACAAGAAATCTTTTTGCGGGAAATATAACCAGACATCCGTGTTTTGAACAGTTCAGGGAAGGCGTTGATTACAGAATTGCAGAAACACTTGAAGTTACGGATCACGTTATGAATAACAGCTTCTGGGTAGGCGTATATCCGGGAATGACAACCCCTATGCTTGACGAAATGATTAAGAAGATCAAGGAAGCTGTACAATAATACTACAAAGACAGAGGAATATGTATATGGGAAAAATAGAGGTACTTGATTGTACGCTCAGGGACGGCGCATATATTGTTGAATCACGATTCGGGACAGCGGCAATCCGCGGAATTATCGGAAAACTGCAGAATTCCGAAATAGAAATTGTGGAGTGCGGATGGCTTAAGGACAAACCGCATGAAGACGGAACTTCTTTTTACCACATTCCGGATGATCTGAAAAAATACATGTCGGGTAAAAATCCGGCATGTACATATGTGGTTATGATTGACTGGGATCGTTATGATGACAGTGTCCTGCCTCCTTGCGACGGCAGTTCTGTCGATGCCGTAAGAGTTGTTTTCCCGCATGGCAGGATAAAACAGGCTTTAGCCATAGCGGAGAGAATCCGTGACAAGGGTTACAGTATATATCTTCAGGCAGCCAATACACTTGCATACAGTGAGTCAGACCTTTCGGAGCTTGCCGACGAAGTCAATAAATTCCGCCCTGTCGGCATATCAATAGTCGATACGTTCGGGGCAATGTATGAGGATGATCTGTTGTCAATAGCAGAAAGCCTTGATTCAATGCTGGATAACGGCATAAAGCTTGGATTCCACTCACATAATAATCAGCAGATGGCATTTGCCAACAGCATTGCCTTTGCTAATTTTTTTGCGGGAAGAGAACGCGATGTGATCATTGATTCAAGCCTGTGCGGGATGGGGCGCGGAGCCGGCAATGCCACAACGGAGCTTATCACGTCATATCTTAACAAGAAATATAATAAAAACTACAATCTTAATATAATACTTGACACAATTGACACATACATGGTGCAGTTTGAGGAGCATTACAGATGGGGATACTCGATACCGTACTTTATAGCGGGTACATATTGCTGCCACGTTAATAATATCGCATATCTTCTTAATAACCACAGGACGGGCGCGAAGGATATGCGCAATATAATAGAATCACTTGATCCTTCCGACAGATTGAAATACGACTATGACCTGCTTGAACAGAAATATGTTGAGAACCAGAGCAGGCTTGTGGACGATGCAGAGTCATTTGACGAGCTTAAAAACACTCTCGCAGGTCGGAAAATCGTGCTTGTTGCACCCGGCAAATCCTCGTCGGACAATGTCATGATGATAAACAGTTATATAAATGATAACAATGCGATATCCATTGCCGTAAACGCGATTCTTCCCGGATATGATTATGATTATCTGTTTTTCAGTAATGCTGTCCGTTATGATTATGCCAAGGAGACATTCAGGGCGGCTTTTGACAGGAATAAAAGAATTATATTATCAAACGTCAAGACTGTGCCGGATGCCGGTGAACTGATAATCAATTTCAACAGAGCAATAAAGAGAGGCTGGAAGCATTTTGACAATGCGGTAATCTGTATGCTTCGTCTGCTTGAAAAGCTCGGAGTAAAAGACATTGCAATCGCAGGCTTTGACGGATTTAAGACACTTTACAATGAGAGTTATGCCGACCCTTCGCTTCCGACATTAAGCGGCGATATCGACTATTCCGAACTCAATGATGAGATAAAAGATATGTATGATGACTGTGTAAAATGCTTTGGAGACAAGGTTAATATTGAATTTATTACGGAAAGTTATTTTGGGAGACAGAGATGATAAAAGTTTCAGATTACATAATGAATTACATAGCGGGACTTGGCGTTGACAAAGTATTCTATGTCAGTGGCGGAGGAGCCATGCATATGAATGACTCCCTCGGCAGCAATCCCGGACTTGAAGGTGTGTGCATGCTTCATGAGCAGGGTGCGTCCATTGCCGCAGAGGCTTATGCGAGAATCCACGAAGGCTATGGAGTATGCCTCGTGACAAGCGGACCGGGTGCGACCAATGCCCTGACAGGACTTGCGGGGGCATATATGGATTCAATTCCGGTGATATTTATATCGGGACAGGTCAAGCGCGCCGATTTAAGGGACACCCAGCATGTAAGACAGTTCGGAATACAGGAGGTTGACATTATTTCAATGGCTTCCTCATACTCCAAATATGCTGTACGCATTAAGGAGCCTGAAGATATCAGATATGAGCTTGAGAAAGCGGCGGCGATAGCGGTCAACGGAAGACCGGGACCGGTATGGATAGATGTTCCGCTTGACATTCAGGCCTCTGTAGTAGAGCCGGACTCATTAACGAAATATGACGGCGCGGACCTTAAGACATATCCGCTTTGCGAAGCTGATGTCATGACAGCCATTGAACATCTCAATCGGGCTGTAAGACCTGTCATAATTCTCGGACACGGCATAAGGCTTTCGGGTTCAACTAAGGCGGCGCTTGAGTTAGTCAATACGCTTGGAATACCGGTTCTGACATCATGGAACGGTGTTGACCTCATAGAAGAAAATCATCCGCTTTATTTTGGAAGACCCGGCTCGGTGGGCCACCGTGCGGCCAATTTCATACAGCAGACAGCGGATTATGTGCTTACACTGGGCACAAGGCTCAATCTTTTAAGCACCGGTTACAATTACGAAAGTTTCCTTAAAAATGCCTATCATGTAATGGTGGATATAGATGTCAATGAAATGAATAAAAAGAGTGTCCACCCGCAGTTAAAAATAGTATGTAACGTTGCTGATTTCATATCCGCGATGTTATCACATAAAGATACTGTCAGAAAAAAAGATTATTCATCATGGATCGATCATTGCAGAATGCTTTGTGACAAATATCCGGTATTCATCCCTGAGCAGGAAGCGCAATCCGGATATGTAAGCAATTATCACCTGATAAAGGCGGTATCCGATGCAATGACAGGTGATGATATATACCAGTTCACAAGTTCCGGTACAACGGTTGATATAGCAATGAAGACTTTTCAGATCAAGAAAGGGCAGCGGGCATTTCTCACAAAGGGTCTGGCGGCGATGGGATATGATATTCCGGCTTCCATAGGAAGTGCCATGGCATCTGGTAGAAGGGTTGTGTGTGTCACGGGCGACGGAAGCTCGGCTATGAATATGCAGGAGCTTGAGGTCATCAAAAGATACGGACTTCCTGTTAAGCTATTTATTGCAGACAACAAGGGATACAGCATGATATACGGCTCTCAGAACGGTAATTTTGCCGGAAGGCTTACCGGCTGCACCAAGGAGTCAGGACTCACCCTCCCCGACATGAAAAAAATAGCCGAGGCATTCGGAATAAAGGGAATGCACATCGACAATGAATCCAATCTTACGGAACAGGTAAGGGAAGTGCTTGATTATGATGGTCCAGTCGTATGTACATACAATGCCGACATCACCCAGAAAATACTTCCTAAGCAGACCAATTATATGCGTGAGGACGGGCAGATGGCAAGCAGGCCGCTTGAGGACATGATGCCGTTACTCGACAGGGAGGAACTGGCGGAGTGCCTGAAGGTGGAGGTGCCGGATTGAAAAAAGCGATAGTCACCGGTGCAACCGGATTCATAGGAAAGGCACTCTGCGAGGAACTTTTGAACTGTGATTATGAAGTAACCGCAATTGTCAGGCCGGGAAGCACACAGATTTACAAGTTAGGCAATATGCTTCAGACCGGAAGATTTAATATTATAGAGACAGAACTTGATGGTATTGAGGATGCAGACAACATTCCGACAGAGGCAGATGTGTTTTATCATCTGGCATGGAACGGCTCAGCCGGAAGTGACCGCGAGGATTTCAATATGCAGTATTGTAACATAGCATATACTGCCAAAGCAGTATCGGTTGCCGCAAGGTGCGGATGCAGGGCATTTGTCGGAGCGGGAAGCCAGGCTGAGTATGGTGTGGTTCACGGAACGGCCAATGAGGACACTACAGCTCCCAATCCCTTTATGATGTATGGAGCTGCCAAGCTTGCGTCTTATCATATGGGACGCCTGGTTGCCACACAGAAGGGTATAAGGTTTATATGGCCGCGTATATACAGTGTATACGGAGTCGGGGAAAATGACGGAACATTGATGAGTTATCTTGTAAAAAGTCTTATTAATGGGCAGGTACCCGAATTATCACCGTGTACGAATATGTGGAATTTCATGTACATAACAGATTGCGTGAGGGCACTCCGCATGTTGGGAGAATATCCCGATGCCTGCGGTATATATAATGTTGCGTCCGGAGATACCAGACTGCTTAAAGATTATGTGAATGAAGCGTGCAGTATACTGGCTCCGCAAATCAGGCCCAGGTTTGGGGCAAAGCAGAGCAATCCGGACAGAACATTCTGGCTTGAACCGAATGTGGACAGATTAAGACAGACCGGGTTTGAATGTGAAGTAAGTTTTGAAGAAGGAATAAGAAAAAAACAGTCATTTCAGTCGTGAAATTAAAAGATTTATACGAGTCATCAGCAGACAATTATGAAATAGTGATTACTATAGGTGTAAGCAGGTGGGCAATGTTTGCAGTGGTTAATCAGCTTAAAGATATTGGAATTGATACCTTTAGTATATATAATGATATCAAAAGACGTTGGAATAACGGACTTGCTTTTGTAAAGAGCTACCTGTATACTTTAAAGAGTAAATGGAATTGACCCAAAAGCAAGTAAATGTAGAAAATCAGGCAATCTTCATCGCAGACGACATGCTTATTGTAGGATGCGATATAGGCAGCGAAACCCATTATATCAGGGCAATCGATGTCAGAGGAAGGGTACTGGGCTATGGGACATTTGAATTTAGCAATACTTCAGAAGGCTTTGAAAACGCTAGGGCATGGGTGCTGAAACTTGTAGCAAAAAATGAAAAGAAACAGATAATAAAGGATGCTTTATTAGTTATACCCACGTATCAGCTATTCGGTACAAGATACCACGATATCTAACACTCCCGGCTTTTGTTTTGAGGTAAATAAAAATCGTCAAAGCCAGTAAAATCAATAGATTTGGGCTTGACAGTATAGGAACGAAAATCAACCTGTGATAAGGATTGTAGCAAAAAAAGAGGTGTGATATGAGAGAACAATTGATAAAAGCCATTGACTATGCAATCGATACAGATAATAAAATATATTTTAACGAGAAAAAAAATCGTGAAAGGATACTGGGGGCACGGACAATATGTGTTTTTGGAACAGGAGCATTTTATATTGGTTATAAACACTTTTTGGACAGGGTAGATTATGTATGTGACAGTAATCCTGAAAAATGGGGAAAAGTGTTTTGTGGATGTATGTGTATTTCGCCACAGGAATTATTTATGATGAAAGACGTAGCTGTTATTATTATGGTCAGCCAATATAGAGAAATTAAAAAAATGTTGGATGATAATAATATTAATAATTGTTATTTTGGTGATCTGTATTCCAATGTATACACAGAGTATCATAATGGTGAATGGTTTGCAAAACAAAAGAAGGATATATTGAAAGTATATGATTTACTGAAAGATAAAGAATCAAGGAGAATATATTCTGAAGTTATATGCCTACGAACAGCACCTCAGTATGCAATGAATATATTTGGAGAATTAGAAACATATGGAGAGTATTTTAATACCGGAATTATAAATTTGACAGAACATGAGGTGCTTGTCGATGCCGGCGCATATAATGGTGATTCTATTATTGATTTTATAAAAACAGTTAATGACCGCTATGATAAAATTTATGCATTTGAACTGGAAAAAAATAATTATCTTGAAATGAAAAAAAATCTGAAACCATATGATGTGGGTAAAATGGTTCTATATAATTACGGAACTTCTGATAAAAATCGGTTAATAAAATGTTCAGGCAATGGTGTGGATGTAAGAGTAACGGATAGTGGTGAAATTGCAGAATTAGTTCAAATTGACAAAATGATAAATGAAAAAGTAACATATATAAAGATGGATGTAGAAGGTGCTGAGCAAAAATCACTTGACGGAGCATCAAAGATAATAAGTAGCTATTATCCGAAGATGTGTATAAGTGCTTATCATATGTTGGAAGATTTGTGGCAGATTCCTTTGAAAATTTTGAAATTTAGTGATGATTATAGAATATACATGCGTCACCATTCGCCGTTAGCATGGGATACAGATTGTTACGCATTACCAGATAAGGAGAAATAAGTATGGGTATAGAAATGAATAAAGCTAATTCATTAGAATTTACACTGGCAATAGGATGTGCGCTTAACTGTAATTATTGCCCACAGGAAAAGCTAATTAATAGATATAAAGAACATAAGTGTAAAGTGATGGAATTTGATACTTTTACTAAAGCATTGACACGGATAAAACCGGGAGGCGGTGTCATAATAAGCGGAATGGTTGAACCTTTTCACAACCCCAATTGTGCTAAAATGATAAAATATGCATATGAAAACGGATATAAAGTAAGATTGTTTACTTCACTTACAGGTGTGACGGATGAAGATATTGATATTATCAAAAATGTAGAATTGGATGAGTTTACAATTCATATTCCTGATGAACAGTATAATTCTAAATTCAATATTACAGAAGAATATCTTAGGATTTTTGATAGGGTGCAGGCGCTTTTTAAAGATAGAATAAGTGCATATTCGGTTCATGGTAAAATTCATAAAGAAATGACAGGAAGGATTCTAAAGAATAAACCGATTGCAAACGTAATGTTTGATAGGGCCGGAAATCTTGAAAAACAAGGATTATTACATAAAAACGCTAAAGGAAAAATTAGGTGTATGGCTGGGTCCAAAACAAATATAGGAATATGGACGCCTGAAGTCCTTCCGGATGGAACTGTGACATTATGTTGTATGGATTATGGCATGAAACATGTACTTGGAAACATTGTAAAACAGAGTTGGGAGGACATTTATGCCGGAGCAGAATATCAGAAAATTCTCAAAGGATTTGAAGATGAGACAATTGACATATTGTGCAGAAATTGTACCGGTGCTGTCGGATTGGAGGAATTGCCATCATCGGTATTGAAACAGGCTGTATCTGACTATAAGGTAAATGGTAGGCTTGAAACTGAACTTGAACGAATAGCAGGAAAGATAGCAGATAGCGATAATATATGTGTATTTGGACTGGGAAGAATGTTTACAGATCAATATTTTTATCTGCTATGGAACACAGCAATAAATGCTAATGTTTTTTCAGATAATAATGAAGCTATATGGAATACAAGAATTAATGATATTACTTGCATTGAACCGTCCCAATTGTCGGAATATAATAATTTATTAGTAGTAACATTCGTGAAAAATGATTTTGCTATTAGAAATCGGTTAAAAAATTTAGGAATAACAAACATCATATCAATAATGGAAATTTATGATGCAATAAATAGATAAAGGAGAAGAAAATGGGAGAATTCGATTTAAGTGCGTATTATGGAAAAGTCCATTCAGGAGATATTGTTGATAATACAGATATTCTTGAATATATAAAATCATTTGAACAGGTGGTTTTGTGGGGCGCGAGTTATCTTGGTAGCGCAATGGGTAAATACCTGTTGGAAAACGGTGTGAATATAAAAGAATACTGGGATATGCGTTGTAATGAACTTGAGAAAGTAAACGGAATAAATGTTGTAATGCCATTTACAACACAGAATAAAGAAAACACATTAGTGATTTTTTGCATAGGAAATAATGTTATTAGAAGCGGATTGCTGAAGAATCTCAAAATTAATGGATATAGTAATGTTATAAGGGGTGATTATCTCTATATGGGAACAGTATGTCCTTTTTGCAATGGAATGGAGATTGATTCTAAAGTTTGTCAGGGAACTATGTGTTGTCGTTCTATTTTTTGCCAGAGGTTAAGCAGTATAGTTAAGAATCGTGGAAACAGTGAAAACCCGTTACATATGTTTAGCGTTACACTGATAGTTAATCAGAGGTGCAGTCTTAAATGTAAGTGTTGTACATCATATATGAATGAGTATCCATTGAATAAGAGAATCGATGTTCCGACAGATCGTATTCTTGAAGATATTGATAAGTTTTTTGATGCTATGGATAGTGTAGGAACTGTTACCGTAATGGGTGGAGAGCCTTTTATGCATCCTGATTTAAGTATAATAATAAGAAAATTACTAGAAAAGAGAAATTTTGGAATCATATCAATAGCAACATCTGGTACTTGGCCTATTAAAGAAGAACAGCTGATTGGACTTAATGATAAGAGAATCAATGTAAGTTTCAGTAATTATGAACAAAGTATTAAACCAAACCAGATAGACGTTATGAGAAAGAATGTTGAGTTATTAAAACAGCATGGTATAGCATACACAATGGGGGTTTATTTGCCTGAATGGTCTGTTCCATCTACATTATATGATTTGAATGACAGTGAGGAAACTATGATTAAAAAGAAAAAGGGCTGTATTATGCCACCTAGATGTATGCAGGTAAAAAACGGAAAATTGCATCCATGTGATTTCGGAACAGCACTTTATAGTATTGGAATAGCTGATTATGAGATGGATTATGTGGATATCGCAAGCAGTACATCTCGTGATGAATTGCGACAGAAGATTCGTTCATTCATTGATCAGCCTTATTACAGAACTTGTGGACATTGTGCCGGATTAATGGGACTCACGTCAAAAGCAGCTGAACAGGGATATATGGATTTTAAGAAACCCATAGACATGAATTTATTTAAATAAAAAGAAGAGAGCGAAAAATGGAAAACGAACCATTGGTAACAATTGCAATACCAAATTATAATTATGCACATTATCTTGAAAATTGTCTCAACAGTTTATTAAATCAGACATATAGCAATTTTGAAGTGTATTTTAGGGATAACCAATCTACGGATGATTCACTAAAAATTGCACTCGGTTATAAAGATAAATTTGCAGCAAGGGGAATATATTTCAACGTTTCAGACAATAAAAGAAACTTGGGAAGTGATATTAATTCAGAACTTGCAAGACGTGATGCAGAGGGCGAATATATATATACATTGGCAAGTGATGATGCAGTTAAGCCGGAATTTCTTGAAAAAACAATGAAGGTTTTTGAAGACCATCCGGAGGTTTACACAGTAATAACTAACCGCGAAGAAATTGATGAAAATGGAAAGATATATCATACAACACCATTTTATAATCGAAATTGTATTATAGACGGTGAATCCCAGGCCGCAGTTTACATGATGGCAGGGATAGCAATCCCGGCGCAACGCATAACTAGGACAAGCAATAAACTTAGGCAGTATGTTGGCAGAAAATGGAATGTTGCAGGAGATTGGTATATTAATTTTCTTTATTCCATGGTTGGAAATGTAGCATATATCAAGGAATCATTGGTACAATATCGTGTACATACAGGTAACGAAACTAATGAGTCAGAGAAAAATTTAATGGGTGTGTTTGAACATTATCAGTTGATTAATGCATTTGTAGATATATCAAAAGCATTTGGAATGACAAAGCCGGCGGCAAGGTACGATGAAGCAGTGGAGAAACTTGGAAGTATGTGCCTTCGGTATGCTTTGAAAATGTTGAAACTCAGTCTTAATGATGTGGCATGTAGATATTTACAATTGGCGCCCGTTTTTAAGAAAGATATTATAGATGATGTGATATATATAGAACTCAGTAGGATTACGAAGATATCAGGCAGTGAACTTGAATATGCAATAAATGAATTTGAAAATATATATAATCTGAACAGGACTGTATCATATGATCCCCCAGAGGGATTTAAACCATTATATCTTGAGTAGAGGAATTGATTTATGACAGGAGAAGAGTATCTTTCAAAACTCAATAATCTTTGGGAAAACATTAATAAAGATAATATAGATGAAAAAAAACAAGAAATAAATACACTAAGTAAAATAATTCCTAAAAGATTGAAATATTTTGCCGTGCAGGCAAGGTTACATCAATTGGAGGGAAATGACAGGGGCATGTATGAGGCGTTACAGATTCTTATGGAAAAATATTGGGGACTGTACTACTATAATGGATTGAAAGAGATATATGATTGCTACATATATAATTCTCAGTATTATAATGATTATGAAGATGTAAGAAGATTAGTATATGATTTCAGTCATATATCGTTGACCAAGGAACAGACACAATATGAACAAATTTTAAGACAGGGGATTAAATCATTTTATGAAAACGGTGGTGATTGTGCAAGCATGGAACAGTTGGCATCAATTATGTATATAAGAAACGATTATGTGATGTATGTTATTTTGAAATATGCAATTCATAAAATCTATGATAAAGAACTTTCAATTAGAAAATGGGTAAAAGATATTACCAATATTGGTTACCTGACAGAAAGACTTGATGATGATAGTAGCGTATATATTGTAATTGTTTCTGATAATAATGGAGAAATCTGTGATGTTCTCGCCAATGTGCTTGCTTTGTTAGAAAAAAAAGTATTTGTGATAAGGCAACCGGAAATTGTTGAAACATCAAAGAAATTAACCGAAGGTGAGATATTACGCATTAGCATTGAGAATAAAGAGGAATATGATGAATTTACAGTTTATCCGGCAGTAAAAGCAATGTGCGAGAATAATGAATATTGTGATAATACTGGAAATCTCATAAACTACATTAGTGAATCATTAACAGAAAATCATCTTGCTACATTGTTATGTAGTGGAGAGTGCTTTAATAATTTAGAAAAAGACCCGATTCTTAAAAAAAACACATCACGTTTATTTGGTTATAGAAATGACTATTACGAGACAGAAATGTCATTTGGGTGGACAGGAGATTATTTATCGTATATAAGTGTTATATATAAAAGTGATTTCAAGAAGGTTTTTATGAAGTCGCCTCAGTGTGATTTTTCAATTGTTATTCCTGCAAGAAACTCAGCATACACTTTGAGATATACTATTATGACTTGTCTCAATATAGAATATAGAGGATCATATGAAATAGTTATAAGCGATAATTCATCCGATTTCAATAGAGATGTATATAATCTTGTTCGGGAATTTAATGATGAAAAAATAAAATATTATAAGACACCAAGAAATTTGCAGTTGGCAAAAAGCTTCGAATTTGCATGCCTTAATGCAAAAGGTGAATTTATTATACCACTAGGTTCTGATGACGGAATAATGCCATATACGTTGACTGAAATAAATAAGATTATGGAAAAATATCCAGAAGAAGATATTATACAGTGGGAAAGAGGGTTTTATGCATGGCCGGGATTTAATGATGGTCAGCAAAATGAGTTCGTTATTCCACGAAAATATAATAAACTTAAATACGAAACAGAATATGTTTCGACTGAATACTTAATGGCACTTATTCTTAATGAACCGTCAATGATGTATTCATTACCATTAATGTATGTTAACTCTGGATTCAGAAGAAGGTATCTGAAGAGAATTTTAGAACGGACTGGCAGGTTATGGGATGGGATATGTCAGGATCTTTATATGGGAATTGTAAATATCACCATTAATAAAAGAATCCTTATGGTAAAATATCCAATGACAATTGCAGGTATGTCATCGACATCTATAGGGTGTTTATCGAACAAAGCAAATAGAACGGTAGAGCAAGGAAATACGGATAGTAAAGAAATTGTGTGTACTTCTAATATTGGAGGGTATGTGACTTCGTGTACAGAAAGGTTGATACCTCAACTTAGAAGTGATGTCAGCTCTCTTTACTTATCAATTTTAAGACTTGTTGCAAGAGGAGTAATCCCACAGACTTTTTTAACAGAGTTATTTGATTTTAAAAAATGGTTCATAGAGATAATAGGAACTATAAAGAAGGAAGATGTATATTATGATAAATATATACATTACATACGTCATGTAGTAAAATCACATAATGAGGACTTTCAAAAATGGTTTGAAGAAAAGGTGTGGCCAATATTGATAAGACAAAGCGTTATGGAAACAAGTGGTAAAGAAAATTTACGCTCATATGATGTTGGCGTCAATGCTTATGGAGGTGTCATTTTGGATGCGTCAGAATATTGTGTTGAAAATATTCTAGACGCGGTGGAATTATTAAAAGATATGATTTTTAAAATTAAATGATGAATAAAATATCAGTGCAGGCCTGACCAGGCATTCCATGCTCAAACCGGTCAGGTTTTCGGCGAAGTGTTACGATAAGCACTTCGCCATTTTTATGTTTAAGAAATTGTCCTCTTGCAACAGCTCTTTTTTTAATATATACTTATACTAATTACAGACTAATCGGAGGAGGTTTGACTGCTTATGATTGAGAAACCTGTTGAGAACAGTCACAGACTTAATTTGGATTCGAAGCCGTCAGCATGCACGAAGTGCCATGGCGAACTTCAGTATATCGGGCATGGACAGTACAAGTGTGATACATGTGGGAACATAGAGTATGACGACTTCGGCAAGGTATATAAATATATAGACGATAACGGACCGTCATCCGCGATTGTAATAGCGGAGGCTACAGGCGTGCAGATAGATAAGATCAATGCTTTTTTAAGAGAAGGCAGGGTCGAGATTCCGGAAGGGTCCGATGTGTATATTAAGTGCGAGAGATGCGGAAGAGATATCAGATTCGGACGATTCTGTCCGGAATGTGCCGCGGCACTCAGCAAGCAGTTGAAGGGCGTATTTGAGGCCGGAGAAGTCCCTAAGAAGAAGTCACAGAGCGACGGTAAGATGCGTTTCCTGGGTAAAGATAAGAAAAGGTATTAAGATGGGAGAACGACGATGAAAAAGTATGGAATTAAGATTAAAAGCATAGTTAAATGTAATGATAAATTTCTGATAGTTGAGAGATGGTATGATGACAGAATTGAAGAACCGTATCAGTGGGAATTTCTGGATACGGATCTTGAGGATGACGAGCTGCCGGAGACTGCCTGCATGCGTGTGATAGCAGAGAGCACGGGAATTAATTCGGCGCGTATTGTATCCATGGCTTATTCATGGAAATACCAGCTAGGAGATAATAACTATCTCGGACTTGCGTTTTTGTGTGAAGTTCCGGACGAACCGGTTATGCTTTCGGAAGAACTCGGAGATTATAAGTGGGTTGAGGTTGAAGAACTTACGGACTATATATCGAAGCAGGCTATCATAGATGATATGAAGCAGGCTCAGGTGATTTAGATTACACATAATATAAGGAGACTTATTCATGGGAACACTTATACGTAACGGAAGAGTTATAGACCCTGCATCCGGTAAAGATGGCATTTATGACATCCTCGTTGAGGATGGAATGATTGCCGGCGTTGATGCCAGTATTCCAAAAGGAGATAATGACATCATAGATGCTGCCGGATGCTTTGTTATGCCCGGACTTGTGGATCTGCATGTGCATTTCAGGGAACCGGGATTTGAATATAAGGAGACGATTAAGACCGGAAGCATGGCAGCGGCACACGGCGGCGTGACGACAGTATTTCCTATGCCTAACACGAAGCCGGTTATTGACAGCGTTGACATGTACGATAAGGTCCAGACGATTATTGACAGGGATGCGGTAGTCAATGTGCATCAGGTTGCGTCGGTTACACTCAGGCAGCAGGGCGAGACGCCGGTTGATGTGGCTGCTCTTAAGAAAGCCGGCTGCATTGCCATAAGCGAGGACGGTAAATCGGTCATGAACTCACAGGTATACCGTGAGGCGATGAAGGCTGCAGCGGCTGAGGATGTGCTTGTGATGGCGCATTGTGAGGATAAGAACCTTGTCAACGGCGGAGCACTTAACGAAGGTGTGGCGAGCCGCAGATACCATGTAAACGGAATAACCAATGCGGTCGAAGATGTTATTGTTGCAAGGGATATACTGCTTTCCAAGGAGACGGGATGCAGACTGCATCTGTGCCATTGTTCAACAGCGGACAGTGTAAAGCTTATAAAGGCTGCCAAAGACGAAGGCCTTAAGGTCACAGGAGAAGTGTGTCCGCATCATTTCATGCTTTGTGATGAAGATATAATAGAAGATAATGCAGATTATAAGATGAATCCGCCGCTAAGAAGCAGGGCTGATATGGAAGCTGTCAGGGAAGGCTTAAGAAACGGTACGATGGATGTGATATCTACTGACCATGCGCCGCATTCCGCCGAAGAGAAAGCTAAGCCGATAGGGGCTGCACCGTTTGGAATAACTGGTATTGAGACAAGCCTCTGCCTTACATATACGGGGCTTGTGCTTACAGGAATACTCACACCTATGCAGATGGTTGAGAAGATGAGCTATAATCCGGCGAAAATAGCGGGAATTGACCGTGGAACACTGCTCCCCGGAAGACCGGCTGATATTATAATCGTGAACGTTGATGATGAGATCGTAATAGACAGAAATAATTTTGTATCCAAGGGTCATAATACACCGTTTGACGGATATAAAGTTAAAGGAATTGTCGAATACACCATTGTTGGTGGTAAAATAGTATACAAGAGAAGTTAAGGAGAACCGTAATGATTAACAAACTTATTGACAAAATCAAAAAAACAAACGCGCCTGTTGTGGTAGGACTCGATCCGATGCTTTCATATATTCCGCAGCACATTCTGGATAAGGCATATAAGGAATACGGCGAGACGCTTAAGGGAGCAGCCGAGGCTGTTTTTGAATATAACAAGGGAATAGTTGATGCGATATATGATATTGTGCCTGCAGTAAAGCCGCAGATTGCCATGTATGAGCAGTTTGGCGTTGAAGGTGTTATCGCTTTCAAGAAGACTGTTGACTATTGCAAGGAGAAAGATCTTGTTGTAATCGGTGATATCAAGAGAGGCGATATCGGTTCAACATCAACAGCATATGCAGTAGGACACCTTGGAAAAGTTACGGTCGGAAGCAAATCATACGCAGGCTTTGATGAAGATTTCGTAACAGTCAATCCGTATCTCGGAACAGACGGAATCAAGCCGTTCGTTGATGTATGCAAAGAAGAGCATAAAGGTATTTTTATCCTTGTTAAGACCTCCAATCCGTCAAGCGGCGAATTTCAGGACAGACTTATAGATGGAAGACCGCTTTATGAATATGTCGGCGAGCAGGTTGACAAGTGGGGCAGCGACTGCATGGGTAACGGATACAGTTATGTAGGTGCGGTTGTCGGCGCAACTTACCCTGAACAGGGCAAAATACTCCGTAAGATCATGCCGAAGAGTTTTATCCTTGTACCGGGTTACGGCGCACAGGGCGGTAAAGGCAAAGACCTTGTACACTATTTTAACGAGGACGGACTCGGAGCAATTGTTAACAGTTCAAGAGGAATTATCTGTGCTTACAAGCAGGAAGCATATGAGAAATTCGGTGCTGCCAATTATGCGGATGCATCCAGACAGGCAGCGATAGATATGATAAATGATATTAACACCGCAAGAGGATTATAAGATGAAATTTGATGAGACAGCTACAGTAGTAAGTCAGAATGAAATATCTGACGGAATTTACGATATGTGGATAGATACCGGGAATATTGCCGCAAATGCGGTTCCGGGCCAGTTCATATCGGTATATACGAAGGACGCGTCAAAGCTTCTGCCAAGACCCATAAGCATTTGCGAGACTGACGGTTCAAGGCTTAGAATTGTGTACAGGATTGCCGGTAAGGGAACGAAGGAATTCTCGGGATATTCCAAGGGAGAGAAAATACACATTCTCGGACCGTTAGGCAACGGTTTTCCGCTTGAAGCGGCAGCCGGACGGAGGGCAATCCTTATAGGCGGCGGAATAGGAATCCCGCCTATGCTGGAACTTGCAAAACATCTTGACTGTGACAAGGAAATTGTTGTCGGATACAGAAACAGCGATACTTTCCTTGATAAAGAACTTCAGCAATACGGAAATCTTACTATCGCATCCGATGACGGAAGCATAGGTACACACGGTACGGTCATCGATGCAATCAAATCCTGCGGCGTTAAGGGTGATGTGATTTTTGCATGCGGACCGACACCGATGCTTCGCGCAATCAAACAGTATGCGGCAGATAACGGTATCGAGGCATGGATTTCCCTGGAAGAAAGGATGGCGTGCGGAATAGGTGCATGCCTTGCCTGCGTATGTAAGTCGACAGATGTGGATTCACATTCCATGGTTCATAATAAGAGAATCTGTAAGGATGGACCTGTATTTAATGCTACGGAGGTGGAATTATAATGAAAACTTCAGTAAATCTTGCGGGAGTTGAACTTAAGAATCCCGTTATGACGGCATCAGGCACATTCGGTTCTGGAATGGAATATGCTGAATTTGCAGATCTTAATAAGCTCGGGGCTGTTGTGACCAAAGGTGTTGCCAACGTTCCGTGGCCGGGTAACCCGACTCCGAGAGTTGCGGAGGTTTACGGCGGAATGCTTAATGCCATAGGACTCCAGAACCCGGGGATTGATGTTTTTGCATCGCGTGATATTCCTTTTTTACGTCAGTACGATACCAAAATAATTGTTAATGTATGCGGTAAGTCCGAAAAAGATTATCTTGAGGTCGTTGAGCGCCTTGCAGACGAGCCTGTGGATATGCTTGAAATCAATATTTCCTGCCCGAACGTTAAAGAAGGCGGAATTGCATTCGGACAGAATGCGGCCAATATTGAACACATAACGGCAGCGGTCAAGAAAAAAGCAAGACAGCCGGTTATCATGAAGCTCAGTCCGAATGTGACCGACATAACCGAGATGGCAAAGGCTGCCGAAGCCGGAGGAGCGGATGTGTTATCACTTATTAATACTATTACCGGTATGAAGATAGATATCAACCGCCAGACTTTTGCACTTGCCAATAAAACGGGCGGAATGTCAGGCCCGGCAGTTAAGCCGGTTGCCGTAAGAATGGTATATCAGGTTGCCAATGCCGTATCGGTTCCGATTATCGGAATGGGCGGAATAATGACTGCCGAGGATGCACTTGAATTTATACTTGCAGGGGCAACCGCAGTTTCGGTCGGAACGGCTAATTTCTGTAATCCGCACGCGACGATAGACATTGTTAATGGTATCGAAGATTATATGCGTGCCAAGAATGTCGATGACATAAATGAATTGATAGGAATTGTTAAGTGATTGAAAGTAATAATCTTTTATGGTAAGATGAGAAAAGCGCACAGCCGCATCAACAGGAGGTTTTATTATAATGGAACAGTATAAGCAGGAATTTATAGAATTTATGGTGGATTGTAATGTACTTAAGTTTGGTGATTTTGTTACCAAGAGCGGAAGAAAGACACCATTTTTCATTAATACAGGTTTTTACAGAACCGGAGCACAGCTTAATAAGCTCGGCGAATATTATGCCAGAGCAATAAATGACAAATACGGAACAGACTTTGACATCCTTTTCGGACCGGCATACAAGGGGATTCCTCTTTCGGTAGCGACAACAATGGCACTTGATAATATGTACGGCGCAGAAATCGGCTACTGCTCTAACCGTAAGGAAGTTAAGGACCACGGAGATAAGGGCATTCTTCTCGGAAGCCCGATTGAAGACGGTGATAAAGTGGTTATAATAGAGGATGTTACAACAGCAGGAACATCTATTGAAGAGACACTTCCGATAATCAGGGCGCAGGGCGATGTTGATGTAGTCGGAATGGTTGTGTCCGTAGACAGGATGGAACGCGGCCAGGGAACGAAGAGCGCGCTGTCCGAGATACAGGAGAAATACGGATTTAAGACAACCGCTATTGTAACAATGGCGGAAGTAATAGAGCATCTTTATAACAGGCCTTACAAGGGTAAAGTGATAATAGATGATAAGATTAAAGCAGCAATAGACGCATATTATGCTCAGTATGGGGCACAGTAAAGGAGATTATCCCATGAATGAAAAACTGTTTAAATCAATTAAGAGTGCCGGTTCATGCGCTCTTGCGCTTGGCATTGTGACAATCTGCACAGGCATTGCAACAGGTGTACTTATGATACTTAACGGAGCTAAACTATTGGCAGCCAAGTCTGACACATTATTCTGATAAGATGAAGATGAATATGGACAGGAGTACAGTGCGCAGATGTATAAGCATTATATTTTTCACGGCTTATATGTGTGTGCTGATATACTTTCTGTTTTTTGCGGAAAGTATGGGAAGAAGTTACACCCTTAGCACATATCATTATAATCTTATGCCCTTCCGTGAAATCAAGCGTTATATAGTTTATGCGGATGTGCTTGGAACGAAGGCGGTGTGGCTTAATATTGCGGGCAATGTTGTCGCATTCATACCGTTCGGACTTTTTATAATACCTGTTACCGGAAGACGCATCGGTATACCGGAAGCTATAGTGCTTGCAGCGGATCTTTCGATTGCGGTTGAGATTGTCCAGCTTATTGCCAGGGTCGGTTCGTTCGATGTTGATGATATCATTCTTAATACACTGGGCGGTGCGGCAGGAGTTCTTCTGTATAAGCTCTTTATAAGAATCGAAGGGAAGAAATATAATGGCCAGACATAAATATAAATTTTCGGACAAAAAACACAGTGTCGGCGGCGTGATTTCAACGGTCATGGCAGCTGTGTGTATAATTATCTTTATTCTTGCCGTGAGGATTTCATTCATGGCCAGGGGCGAAGGCGGTACCGTTGTAGGTTCATATGCGCTTACTGCATTGACAATAGCGGTTTTCGGATGCATTGTAGGAATAATGAGTTACAGGGAAAGTGACAGATATTACACTTTTTCATTCGCAGGTACATTGATTAACGGCATTATGGCAGTGATTTTGATAATGTTATTAATCGTAGGCTTATAAAAATAAACAAAAGGAGCATTTAAAATGGCAAAAGTAGGAATTGTTATGGGTAGCGATTCAGATCTCGGCGTTATGAGCAAAGCAGCTGAGATGCTTGAAAAATTCGGCATCGAATATGAGATGACGATAATCTCGGCACATCGTATGCCGGATGTATTTTTCGATTACGCCAAGAAGGCAGAAGAGAAAGGATTTAAGGTTATCATAGCCGGAGCGGGCGGGGCAGCTCATCTCCCTGGCATGTGTGCAGCCATCTTCCCGATGCCTGTAATCGGCGTTCCGATTTACACTAAGACTGTAGGCGGTGTGGACTCACTTTATTCCATAGTTCAGATGCCTAGCGGAATTCCGGTTGCAACTGTTGCAATCGACGGCGGCGCCAATGCCGGAATCCTTGCAGCTAAGATACTTGCAACATCTGATGATGAACTTCTTGCCAGACTTAAAGAATATAAAGAAGATCTCAAAGACGGCGTTATGAAGAAAAAAGAAAAAATAGAGAACGTCGGATATAAGAAATACATGGAGGACAAATAAATGGATTACAAGAAAGCCGGAGTGGATATCGAAGCAGGTTACAAATCTGTGGAACTTATGAAAAAGTATGTTAAGGAAACAATGAGACCTGAAGTTATGGGAGGTCTTGGCGGATTTTCCGGAGCTTTTTCAATGGCAGCAATCAAGGATATGGAGAACCCTGTACTTTTATCCGGAACGGACGGAGTCGGAACCAAGATCAAGCTTGCATTTATTCTTGACAAGCATGACACAATAGGTATCGATTGTGTTGCAATGTGCGTTAACGACGTTGCATGTGCCGGCGGTGAGCCTTTATTTTTCCTTGATTACATAGCATGCGGCAAGAATGAGCCTGAGAAAATAGCTACAATCGTTAAGGGCGTGGCTGAGGGCTGTAAGATGGCGGGCTGCGCACTTGTAGGCGGCGAAACTGCCGAACATCCGGGACTTATGCCTGAGGATGAATATGACGTTGCAGGTTTCTCGGTTGGTGTAGTTGATGAAAAAGACCTTATCACTGGTAAAGACATTAAGGACGGAGATATCCTTGTCGGAATCAAGTCATCAGGCGTACACAGCAACGGTTTTTCACTTGTAAGAAAAGTATTCTCTATGACAGAGGAATCACTTAATACATATTACGATTCACTTGGAGCAACACTTGGTGAAACACTTCTTACTCCTACCAGAATCTATGTCAAGGCATTAAAATCAGTCAAGGAATCAGGCATCAAGGTTAAGGGCTGCAGCCATATCACGGGCGGCGGATTCTATGAGAACATTCCGAGAATGCTTCCTGACGGAATAAGGGCAGAGGTTCGTAAAGACAGTTACGAAATCCCTCCTATCTTCAAGATGCTTAAAGAGGATGGAGACATTGCCGAAGAAATGATGTATAACACATTCAATATGGGTGTCGGAATGGTACTTGCCGTAGATCCTGCCGATGCAGATAAGACAGTAGCGGCTGTCAATGCAGCAGGTGAGGAAGCTTTCATCCTCGGTAAGGCTGTTTCAGGCGAAAAAGGTGTGACAATATGTTAAGAGTATTAGTCATGGTATCGGGAGGAGGCACCAATCTCCAGGCTATAATCGATGCCATTGATAATAAAACAATACGTAACGCCAAAATCGTCGGAGTCATAAGCAACAATGCCGGCGCATACGCACTTGAGCGTGCCGCATCGCACGGCATACCGTCCGAGTGCATTTCACCTAAGAGTTATGCGGACAGGGCTCTTTTTAACGAGGCTCTGCTTGCAGGTGTAAAGAAATATAATCCTGACCTTATAGTGCTTGCGGGATTCCTTGTGGCAATCCCGCCGGCCATGGTCGAGGCTTTTCCATACAAGATTATTAACATACATCCATCGCTCATTCCGTCATTCTGTGGCAAGGGCTTCTACGGCCTTAAGGTACATGAAGCAGCGCTTGCGCGTGGCGTCAAGGTCACTGGTGCGACAGTTCATTTTGTGGACGAGGGAACAGATACCGGACGTATCATTTTACAGAAGCCTGTAATGGTTGAGGACGGCGATACAGCCCCGGTTCTCCAGAAACGTGTAATGGAGCAGGCTGAATGGATAATTCTGCCTAAGGCTATCGATATGATTGCCAACGGAGAGATTTAATCGAAAGGAGTAATTATGAAAGTACTTATAGTCGGAAGCGGCGGCCGCGAGCATGCAATCGCATTTGCCTGTGCCAAAAGCCCGAAGGTTGATAAAATATATTGTGCACCGGGCAATGCCGGTATCGCACAGATTGCAGAGTGCGTGCCGATCGGTGCCATGGAGTTTGACAAGCTTGTTGATTTTGCCAAATCAAATGCAATAGATCTTACCGTGATTGGTATGGACGATCCGCTTGTCGGCGGCATCGTTGATGTATTCGAGAAGGAAGGGTTACGCGTATTCGGACCGCGTAAGAATGCAGCCATCCTTGAGGGTTCCAAGGCTTTTTCCAAGGAACTTATGCGTAAATACAACATCCCGACCGCGGCATACGAGACATTTACATCTGCCGATGATGCATGCAGATATCTTGAAACAGCGGATTATCCGATAGTTCTTAAAGCAGATGGTCTTGCACTTGGCAAAGGTGTTATCATATGCAACACTAAAGACGAGGCAATGGCCGGTGTCAAAACCCTTATGACGGACAAGCAGTTCGGAGATGCGGGCAACACGATCGTTATCGAGGAATTTATGACGGGCCGTGAGGTTTCTGTTCTGTCTTTTGTTGATGGCAATACCATCAAGATCATGTCTTCGGCACAGGACCACAAGCGTGCCAAGGACGGTGACCAGGGACTCAATACAGGCGGCATGGGTAATTTTTCACCAAGTCCGTTCTACACCCCGGAAGTTGATAAATTCTGCAAAGAACATATATATCAGGCAACGGTTGATGCCATGAAAGCGGAGGGAAGACCTTTCAAGGGCGTAATTTTCTTCGGTCTCATGCTTACTCCGAAGGGACCTAAGGTGCTTGAGTACAACGCACGTTTCGGTGACCCGGAGGCACAGGTTGTTCTTCCTCGTATGAAGAATGACATAATCGACGTATTCGAGGCCTGCATTGACGGCACTCTCGACAAGATAGACCTTCAGTTCGAGGATAATGCCTGCGTATGCGTCGTTCTCGCATCCGACGGTTATCCGGTTGCTTACGAGAAAGGCAAGCTTATCACCGGTTTCGAGAATTTTGACGGCAAGGATGATTATTTCTGTTTCCACGCCGGAACCAAGCTCACCGATGAGGGCATCGTGACCAACGGCGGCCGCGTGCTCGGCATAACCGCTCTCGGCAAGGACCTCAAGGAGGCAAGAGCCAAGGCTTACGAGGCAACCGAGTGGATTCAGTTTGAAAACAAGTATATGCGCCACGACATTGGCAAGGCCATAGACGAGGCATAAAGGATTATTACACGCGCGGAGATGTTCTTCAAGATGGGAAGGGTGTCACCGCGCGTGAATTATATCAGACATAAAAAGGTGTAAAGCCTTGATGTTTCAATAAGACTTTACACCTTAGATAACGGTTAATTGGTTACGAAAATTTGATTAGTATTCAAGTTCTGATATGTCGATACCAAATGTTGACAACTTGACTTTGGTTATCTTAATCTGGTATTCAAGCTCCTTGTTGGAGCCCTGCTCATGAGCTTTAATTCTCATTAAGTTAATGTAATTATCAATGAGAATCTGCTTTTGCTCTTCAAGTGTCATGCTATCATCTCCCATAATTTCACCACCTTTTCAAGTGGTATTATATCATAGTGTAAAGCCTTATTCAATTATCAAAGTACACACATCGGCCGGCAATCTTCCGTCGGCACGCTCTCGCTTGGTTGACGGGCGCATCGGTACTAAGATTTCGTGCCGAAATCAAGTACCGGTATCGTCAAACAGCCGCGGAAGATTGCTGTCCGATGTGGAAGAGTACGCGCGGAGGCAGTCCTTGATGTGCGAAGGGTGTCACCGCGCGTGAATTATATAAAAGTAAGCCCGGTGTAATTAAAATACTGTTTGATACAAAGCATTGAAAATTCAGAATATTTCATACGAAATATCAGATTATAATTCGGCGTATGCCGTAGAAATTAAGTTTAAATGCTTTAATAGAAGTATAAGCGTATTGAACGCAAATGTCCAATGTTTTTTTAATTTGGTGAATTATATGTTACAGCCGGAACCGCCCCAAAAGGTAATTTATCACTTTTTTGACGGTTCCGGTCAATATGGTGAGAATGGATTATCATATAATACCCTGTCAAAGTAGTAAACTACCACCTCAACTCGTAAATTCTATTATTTGGGGATAATAATTTACGCCTTTTCATAATGAATCAATAATGCATATGTAATATACAATACTTAAGTTATCACTATCTTCCCAAGATTTTAGAAAAAAGTGATAAAATGCTCCTGACAAGTGTTTGTACAGGAATGTGAAGTCACACCAATCTGTCCGAAAACCCCAATAAAGTGATAAAAATATAATATTTCAAAACTGAATTCAGCGGTATAAGAGATACATTTGTCCCAACCATGGAGTAAATGTGAAATTTGTGGAAAAATATGGAATTATTTCGCCATTTGTTGAAATTTGTGGTAAAATTATTTATAATAATTTTATTAATAGGTTTTTGCCCTGATTATAGGAGTACATAGATAGATGTTGAAGTTGTTTAGAAAAAGAAGGATAAATATAGCGACAGTAATAGTCGCTGTTATTTCTATGCTTGCTGTCGGAGCATATGGAATTAAGCAGACGATAGATGTTGTAGCAGCTGTGAATTTTGAGAAGTCACTGGAAGCATTCCCGGAATCATACAGGGACAGTCTGCGTGCATTGCATAAGGAACATCCGAACTGGACATTTGAGGCAGTGAATACGGGACTTAACTGGAATACGGTCATTAAGAATGAACTGGTCTTAAGCCGTAATCTGGTTCCTAAGAATATAATGACACTCAAAGGGGTTGATAATGGATGGTATAAGACTCCGACAGTGTGGAAGGGTGTTGGCATAAGAGGATCATTCGACTGGGATAATAATGATTGGGTTCCATTTAGCGGTGGAGACTGGGTACAAGCATCTACTATTGCGGTAGAATACATTATGGATCCGAGAAACTGGATTACAGAGAACAATATATTTATGTTTGAACAGTTAAGCTATAATGAGGATTGCCACACAATAGAACTCCTGGAACTTATGATGGATAATACATGGATGGACTGTGATTATGCCAAAGTCGGAGGCACAAATAGTACATATGCAGAAGTATTGATTGAGCTGGGTAAGAAATATAATGTCAGTCCAATAATGCTTTGCGCCAGACTTATTCAGGAAAAGGGCCGTGGTTCATACGACCAGATTAAGAAACAATATATCCTGAAAGACAGTCTGGCAACAGGCCTTGCGACAAGTGATGGAGGAAAGACATTTCATGCTGCAGGAAAGAAAGAAACAGCATATTACAATATGTTTAATATTCAGGCAGCCGGAGACAGTGCTGCTGATGTTATAAATAATGGTGGTCGGGAGGCTATGAAGAACGGATGGACAAGCCAGTACAAAGCATTGGAAGGCGGAGCGTCCAAGATTGCAAACAGCAAGAATAATGTAGGACAGGACACTTTATACTTTCAGAAATTCAGTGTGGTAAATGAATTATATCTGTACTGGAATCAGTATATGCAGAATTTACTTGCACCTGTTAACGAAGGATATTCGGTAAGAGCGACATATATTGAAAATGATGTTTTGGACTCTCCATTTACATTCAGGATACCTGTATATAATAATATGCCCAAAACAGCATGTGCCAGACCGGCATCGAGAAGCACAGCTAATCCTAACTACAAACTGAATGCTCTCACTGTAAAGAGCGGTAACACTAATCTTCAGTTAACACCGACATTTTACAGGGATGAATATGCATACAGCCTTACGGTTCCGTATGAAACAGAGAATGTTACATTATCTGCATCGGCAATCGCTTCAACGTCAAGTGTAACCGGAACGGGACAGAAGACGTTGAAGGTCGGAAATAATGAGTTCAAGATATTATGTAGATCTGAGCTCGGAGCCAGCCAGTATTATACAGTTAATATTGAGAGACTTGAAAATACGGTAAAAAGCACAGCACTCACCGTTTTGAAACCTGATTCGGGAACATTTACATCAGCATATAATAAGACGGTGAAGAGCTACAGCATGTCAGTATCCAACAGTGTAAGCAAGATGGGATTTACATTCACAACCGAGGATAAGGATGTTGTTGTAAAACTCAGGTATGGGAATAAGAACATAGAGTGTTCCAACGGAAAAATAGAAGCACAATCACTTTCAGTTGGTAAGAACACATTTTACATTGATGTTTATGAGAAAGATAATACATCCAATAAGACTACTTATAAGGTGGATGTTACAAGAAAAGCCACGACTGCGTTTGACCATAAGAAACTTCAGATCAACGGAAATTATATTAATGGATTCTCGATTGGTGAGAAAGTTTCAAGCGTACTGAAGTCGATGTCAGTAACAAACGGAACATTAAAGGTACTCAATTCATCTAAAAAAGAGAAAAAATCAACAGATATAATTGCAACAGGTGATTACATAACTGTTTATGATGCTGACGGAAAAGTGTTCAAACAGTATCAGGCAGTGTTGTATGGTGATGTGGATGGAGACGGTGAAGTTAATATATTTGATCACACCGAAGTTAAAATTCATTGCTGGTATGCACCATCTCTGACGGGAGCATATCTGGAAGCTGCCAATGTTGATACGTCTTCTGAAGGTGTTGATATATTTGATATGGTAGAGATAAAAATATACATGTGGTACAACGGAACAATTAAACAAACGAGGTAAATATATGAATAAAGTCAAAAAAATATCAGTAATTATAATGGCGGCGATAATGGCGGTAACCTTTCTTATACCGTCACATAAGGCATATGCCGCATCCGGAAGTATGTCAATAACGGCCCCGGGTGAGGCTACTATAGGGCAGAATATAACAGTCACTATAGCAATGTCGTCCGCTGTGCCGATATTGGCAATGCAGTTTAATTTTAACTATAATGCAGAATTGTTTGATTATGTAAGTGCTGAGGGGGCGGATGTAGGAACCACCAGCCCGTCAGGTACAATTCCGTTCAGGGACGAAAGCAGTGGAAAAAATAAATACGAAATAAAGGTTGTTCTTAAGCCTAAGGCAATAGGAACTGCTAATTTCTCGGCAACGGATATGGTTGCACTCGGTGTTGAAAATAATAAAAAAACAAGGATTGATTTACAATCCAATTCGCCGATAACACAGGTTATGGCTGAGCCGGAGACAGAAGATCCGACTTTTTCGGATGCAACGCTCAGCAGCCTTAGCATAGCAGAGACATCATTAAATGAGCCTTTTGCCAAGTGGACAATAAATTATTCATGCAGTGTTCCTTATGATGTCACAGTCCTTCACATATCAGCTAAATCATCACAGGGTGGTAAGACAGAAGTTGGAGGACCTTACACCAATCTTGCAGTAGGAAATAATGTTATTACTGTCAAGTCGTATGCAAAGAGCGGTAAAGTCATGACATACACTATTAATGTAAAAAGAGCTTCCGCTCCGGCTCCAGCTCCTGAAACCGAGCCTGCTACCGAGCCGGAGACCGAGACCGAAACTGAACCGGTTAAGGATACCACAGTTACAATAGACGGCAAGGAATACGTTATAAGTAAGACTTTCCCGGAGGATGAAATTCCTGACGGATATACAGCCGGAACACTTGATATCAGCGGTGATACAATAGAAACCGTTACAAACGACGTTACGGGACTGAATCTTGTATACCTTACAGATGCCGATGAGAATGGTGCAATATATATTTATGATAAGGAAACCAAGACCTTTGAGAAGTATATTGCATTCAAGAGCGGAAAGAATGTTTATGTATATCTGGATGCATCACACGCATCAGAGAAACCGGAAGGAATGGCAGAAACCAAATGTGAGATACAGGGCACTGAAGTCAAAGTTTACACACCAGATAAAGACAGCGAATTTGTATATTTCTATGCGGTCAATTCTAAAGGCGAGCGCATATGGTATGTATATGACACTGTAGAAAAAACAATACAGCGAAGTAATAATACATCATCGCAGCCGGCAATATCCGATGATAATATGCAGAAAGAACTGGATTCACTTAAACAGGACAATGATAAGCTTACAGAGTCCAAGGCATCACTCATAAAAGGCCGTAATATTACTTTTATAGCCGGAGGAGTTGTGCTTGCAGCATTGATAGTGCTTGTGGTAGTTCTGGCTGCACACAAATCAGAAGAGAAACATTCGGTGGTAATACCTGATGAAGATGATTATGACTATGATAATGAAGATGACGATTCACAGTCTGACAATGCCCAGGATGAGCCGGATGCATTGTTAGCTGCCGCAGAAGAGAATACAGAATCCGGATCAGCAGAAGAAGAACAGGCCGCAACGGAAGAACCGGTTCAGGATGCCGAGGAGGAAGCTGTAGTGCCTGAAGCAGGCGAAACGGAGGAAACTGAAGTACCTGAAACAGATACCGAGGAGAAAACCGAAGCACCTGAGACGCCATCTGAGCCGGAGGTAAAAGAAGACGATTTTGATGATGTCAAAGATAAGGTAACCCAGGCGGATATGGATGCTTTTGTTACCGAGGCACAGCAGGTTGATGATGAACCCGCACAGAAACCGTCTGAGATTAAGCCATTGAAGAATGATGAAGACGGGCTTGAAATCGAGACCGAAATCATTGACCTCGGAGATGATATATTTGATGACGACGAAAAACCTGCGGCTAAGGAGCCGGAAAAGGAGCCGGAAAAGGAGCCGGAAAGAACCGGGGAAGAGCCGGAAACAATAGAACTTGAGCCGTCTGACGGAGATGACGAGGAATTTTTCCTCTAAGATAAATAATTATTAAAAAAGTATTAAATCAGCGCAGAATCAGCAAAAGATATTGCTTTTTCTGCGCTTGTTTGTTATAGTATATGTATAACACAGACATATGGTTATGTCATAGGGAGATGATGATATATGATTTTTACAATTGACTTTAACAGTGATGAGGCATTGTATGTTCAATTATGTAACCAGATTATAATGTGTATAGCGAATGAGAAGATACACGAAGGTGATTCGCTCCCGTCGGTAAGACAGTTAGCCGATAATATAGGAATTAATATGCATACGGTTAATAAGGCGTATTCGGTTCTCAGGCAGGAAGGCTATATTAAGTTGGACAGACGGCATGGGGCAGTGATTGCGCTGGATATAGATAGGATTAAGGCTATGAATGAGCTTACGGACGAACTCAGGGTTGTGGTGGCCAAGGCAATGTGCCGTAATATCTCGGCGGATAAGATTCATGCACTTGTTGATGATGTCATAGCTGAATTTACAGGAGAACAGGAGGTATAATCATGTTATGTGAAAAATGTCAGAAAAATGTTGCAACATTTCATTATACAGAAGTGGTTAACGGAGTTAAGAACGAACATCATCTGTGCAGCAGCTGTGCGGCCAATACGGATGTAAGTTATTATTCAAGTATTTTTGAGAATGATATGCATTTTACCAAGCTCTTGTCGGGACTTCTCGGCGCACAGGGTTTCTTGTCAGATAATGGGAACGATGATCCGGCAGTGAATGTTGTATGTCCGAAATGCGGCATGACATATGGTGAATTCATTGCAAGTTCACGATTCGGATGCTCTGAATGTTATGATGTTTTCGGACCGCTTATTGCGGGTACAATTAAGAAGATACAGGGCAGCGACCGTCATACCGGTAAGAAGCCGATGCTATATAAGATGCAGGAGCAGGAACAGATACAGCCGGAAGGAACCGCTGGAGTAGATGAACATGATATTGCTAAAGAAATAGATTTTATGACAAAGAAGCTTAAGGAAGCCGTAGCTGTGGAAGATTACGCCGAAGCAGCCAGATTACGTGATGCGATAGCCGAACTTAAGGGAAAGGAGCAGGCATGAATAAATGGTACGAAAGTAACGGCGCCAACAGTGATGTGGTTATTTCAAGCCGGATAAGGCTTGCGAGGAATTTCTCAAATTATCCGTTTGCATCCAAGATAAGCGATGAAGACGGAACCGAGCTGGTTAATTCCGTTGTCGGAACATTTCAGAAGGATTTTCCGGACGAATACAGATATTATTTTATGAACAGCTGCACCGAGGCTAAGAAAAATGCGCTCAAGGAACGCCGTTCTATAAGCTCGTATCTGGTAAAGTCAAAGAACGGTGCCGTGATTTTGTCGGGGGACGAGGGAACATCGGTGCTGGTTAACGGTGAAGATCATATAAGAATCCAGGTTATTGCCAATGGAATGAATATTCCGGCCTGCTTTAAGAAAGCCAACGAAATAGATGATTATATAGATTCACGATTTGATTATGCCTATGATGAACAATACGGATATAAGACCACATACCCGACTAATGTCGGTACGGGACTCCGCGCCGGATATACATTACATCTGCCGGCATTGTCGCAGACAAGAAAAATCACCCAGATAGGTACGGAACTTGGACGCTTCGGAATAAGAATGCGTCAGGTTTACGGTGATGAGGAAGACAGTTTCGGTAATCTGTACCAGGTGTCAACACAGAAGACGCTTGGACAGGATGAAAGGACGATCATCAAGGATTTTGATGATATTGTCCTGCAGATAATCAGTCAGGAACGTGAACAAAGAAGTGCTATATATGACAAGGATAAATGCCGCGCCGAGGATGTGGCATACAAATCATACGGCGTACTCAAATACGCGAGAAAGCTCACATTACGTGATGCGATGACACTTTTATCTGAACTTATGACAGGTCTTGCAATCGGAATTTTGTCAACGAAGGACGGTCATAATATTGATGTTAACCGGCTGATTATGGACATACAGCCTGCTGTGCTTAATAACTCGGCCGGCAAGGCATTATCGGTGGCTGAAACAGATATGTTAAGGGCACAATATTTAAGAAGTAACCTGCCCGAAATTGATTAATTAATAAATATATGAAGGAAGTGATTATATATGCAAAGTGGATTTACCAAGAAAGCAGAGGAAGCATTAAAGAATTCCGCGACAACAGCATATGCGTACGGACATTCAAGTATAGGTTCGGAACATATTCTTATAGGACTTATGCAGACGGACGAGAGCGTTGCACAGACAGTGCTTCTTAAGAATGAAGTCGATCTGGAACGTTTTGAGGAAATGGTGAGCCAGCTTATGCATCCTGATAATATGGCTGAATATTCGGAACCGGAGAGTTACACTCCGAGAGCTGCGGGTATTCTCAATATGGCAGCCAGGGAAGCCAGAAGGTTTAAAGCGCAGTTAGTGGGTACGGAGCATATTCTTATTGCCATGCTCAAAGATTCCGAATGTGTGGCTACCAAGCTGCTTGCAACCATGGGGTGCAATATACAGAAAATATATGTCGATGTGATGATGGCGGTCGGAGATGCGAATAATTACGGAGCTTATAAAGATGAAATAAGCAATAAGAATAAGAAAAAATCTCCCACAGCCACACTTGATCAGTACAGCAGGGATCTGACTAAGCTTGCAACGGAAGGTAAGCTCGACCCGGTAATAGGAAGGGAACATGAAATCCAGCGTGTTATACAGATAAGCAGCAGGCGGACCAAGAATAATCCTTGCCTTGTCGGAGAACCGGGTGTAGGTAAAACGGCAATAGTTGAAGGCCTGGCATTGCAGATTGCTGAAGGAAATGTTCCTGACACCATTAAGAACAAAAGAGTTGTGACACTTGATTTGTCCGGAATGGTTGCGGGATCCAAATACCGTGGCGAATTTGAAGAAAGAATCAAGAAGATAATCAACGAAGTCCGTAATGCCGGAAATGTTATTCTTTTTATAGATGAGCTTCATACAATTATCGGTGCCGGCGGTGCCGAGGGTGCGATAGATGCGTCCAATATATTAAAACCTTCGCTGGCTCGTGGTGAAGTTCAGATAATAGGTGCCACAACCATTAATGAATATCGTAAGTATATCGAGAAAGATGCTGCTCTTGAGAGACGATTCCAGCCTGTTAATGTTGAAGAACCGTCGGAAGACGAAGCTATTGAGATATTAAAGGGGCTTCGTAAAGCATATGAGACTCATCATAATGTAACAATCACTGATGAGGCACTTACCGCGGCCGTTAAACTATCGGAAAGATATATCAATGACAGATTCCTTCCTGACAAGGCTATCGATCTTATTGATGAGGCGGCATCGAAGACAAGGCTCGGAGTATATGTAAAGCCTGAGAAAATAAGCGAAATCGAGCACATTATAGAAGAACTTGACAAGGATAAAGAACAGGCTGTTGTCAATGAGGAATTTGAACGTGCGGGAGAACTTAAGGCACGCCGCGTGGAACTTGCCGGTGAACTTGACTGCCTTAATACACAGTGGCAGAAGGAGAAAGACAGCCGTAACCTTGTTGTAGGAGAGGAAGAAATAGCGGATGTCGTATCTGACTGGACCAAAATCCCGGTTCATAAAATAGCTGCGGGAGAGTCAGAGCAGCTCATGAATCTTGAAAAGACACTCCACGAAAGAGTTGTCGGACAGGAAGAAGCTGTAAATGCAGTCGCCAAGGCGATAAGAAGAGGCAGAGTCGGTCTTAAAGACCCTAAGAGACCTACGGGTTCATTCCTTTTCCTCGGACCTACAGGCGTGGGTAAGACAGAATTGTCCAAAGCACTGGCTGATGCAATGTTTGGCAGCGAGGCTAATCTTATCAGGGTTGACATGACCGAATATATGGAGAAACATAGTGTATCTAAGATGATAGGCTCGCCTCCGGGATATGTGGGATACGAAGAAGGCGGACAGTTAAGCGAGAAAGTGCGCCGCAATCCATACTCGGTAATACTTTTTGATGAAATTGAGAAGGCTCATCCGGATGTATTTAATATTTTATTGCAGGTACTGGATGACGGTATAATAACTGATTCTACCGGACGTAAGATTGATTTCAAAAACACCGTAATCATCATGACAAGTAATGCAGGTGCTGAGAACATAGTTGCGCCAAAGAATCTCGGATTTAACACATCGACCGATCCTGACCGGGATTACAAAACAATGAAGAGCAAAGTTATGGAAGAGGTAAAACGTCTGTTTAAACCTGAATTCCTTAACAGAATTGACGAGACAATTGTATTCCATATGCTTACACGTAGTGATATAGCGCAGATTGTTGACATAATGGTAAATTCTATCAACAAGAGAATCGGCGAACAGATGAATCTTCATATCGAACTTGATGATTCGGCCAAGGCGCTTATTGTTGACAAAGGATATGATGAGAAATACGGCGCGCGTCCGTTAAAAAGAGCACTTCAGACGCTTGCGGAAGACGAACTTGCCGAACAGATTCTCGAAGGCAGAATTAAGAATGGCGATAATGTTCACATAACATGCGCAGACGACGGTGATAAAAAACTGATTTTTTCTACAAATTAATGTAGCAATTAGACAGGAGATATATTATAATAAGATTACATTCTTTTTACAAACACAATCAGGAGGAACGGCAATGGCTGTAGTAAACGATTTGATCCACATAGAGGGCGATGGAACGATCAGTTTTGGTGATTACACACTTGATACCAAGACCAAGCTCGATAATGTTGAGTACAACGGAGATATCTATAAGGTTAAGACATTCAAGGAGATTACCAAGCTTGAGAGGAACGGAATGTTTGTTTATGAGTCTGTTCCGGGAACAGCTGTTAATAATTTTTCTATGAATGACGGTGCTGTCAGCATGAGAGTGGAAGGCAGTGAAGACCCGCAGATTACACTTGAACTTGAACCATCTACAGAGTACAAGGTATACGTTGACGGCGTAAGCATTGGCAGCATGACTACCAACATCAGTGGTAAGCTTGTCCTTTCAGTTACACTCGGAGGCGGTAATTCCGCAGAGGTTAAGGCTGTAAGAGCATAGAATGAATTTAATTTATGTTATTAAGGACTGTGTTTAACACAGTCCTTTGCACACCGGAAAGGCGGATATGGCAAAGGCTAAGAATATAACTTTTTTCTGTAAAGAATGCGGGTATGAATCATCCAAATGGATGGGGCAGTGCCCGTCATGCCAGGAATGGAATACAATGGTTGAGGCACCCGTGAAGGGTTCGGCACAGACCGGAAGTCATAATGTCGGTATAACAGGTATATCGGGGAATGCACCTATCAGGTTTTCACAGATAGATTCTAATTCTGAGGACAGATATACCACGGGATTCGGCGAGCTTGACAGAGTTTTGGGCGGCGGAATTGTCGCAGGCTCCATGGTGCTTGTGGGAGGTGATCCCGGAATCGGTAAGTCTACGATTCTGCTGCAGGTGTGTGCCAATATAGCAGCATCGCGCAAGGTTCTATACATATCAGGTGAGGAATCGCCGGGACAGATTAAGATGCGCGCAGACAGAATAGGTAATATGCCGGATAATTTTACACTTATGTGTGAAACGAATCTTAATACAATTGATTCGGCAATCAGGGCAGAGAAGCCGGATGCTGTTGTTATTGATTCTATTCAGACGATGTATTGTGAGACATCGGATTCGGCACCCGGCAGCGTAAGTCAGGTGCGTGAATCTACGAATGCTCTTATGCAGATAGCTAAGGGACTCGGAATAACGGTATTTATAGTCGGACATGTGACGAAGGAAGGCGTTGTTGCCGGACCGAGAGTTCTTGAGCATATGGTGGACACGGTTCTTTATTTTGAAGGAGAACGAAGTGAATCATATAGGATAATAAGAGCGGTAAAGAATCGATTCGGAGCAACCAATGAAATCGGCGTATTTGAGATGTGCCATGAGGGACTCAGGGAAGTGCTTAATCCATCGGAATATATGCTTGAGGGTAAGCCTTCTGGCGAACCTGGTTCGGTCGTTGTATGTCTTATGGAAGGCACAAGACCGATCATGGTAGAGATTCAGGCTCTTGTATGCCATACGAATTTCGGAATGCCGAGACGTACAGCTGCCGGAGCAGACTATAACAGAATGAATCTCCTAATGGCAGTATTGGAGAAGAAAGCAGGAATGCAGCTTTCCGGATGTGATGCTTATCTTAATATAGCAGGCGGACTTAAGGTCAGCGAACCTGCGTTGGATTTAGGAATGGTAATGGCGTTGATATCAAGTTTTCGTAATATTCCCATACCGGATAGGACAATAGTGTTTGGCGAAGTTGGCCTTACGGGCGAGGTGCGTTCGGTGAGCCAGGCCAAGCAAAGGGTTGCCGAAGCAGTAAAGCTTGGATTTGAAGAATGCATTCTTCCGGCGGCATGTCTTAAGAGTGTGGGAGATATAAGCGGTATCAGGCTTACCGGGGTTAAATCAGTTTCCGAATTATGCAGAAAGTAAATATATTTACGGAGGATTGGATAATGGAAGAACATTTTTTAACAGAATTTACACAGATTATCAATAATCTGGACGAGTCACAGCTTAAGGTTGAGAAACATGCATTTGATGTAATTAATTCATCGGATACATCGCTTAATCTTGTCAAAGAAGGAATTACGAGCATTAATGACATTGTGGATGAGATTAACGGACTTAATACAATTGTTGAGGAATCAAAGGACAATATAAAGCGTCTTGAAGAATTGTCGGAGATGATTGAGAATTTTGCCGGCGTGATATCTAAAATTGCATCCAAAACCAATATGCTTTCTCTCAACGCATCGATAGAGGCGGCAAGAGCAGGCGAACAGGGCAGAGGATTTGCGGTTGTAGCCAAGGAAGTTGGTAATCTTGCAGCGCAATCGACAAGTTCATCCAAGGATATAGCTGATACAGTTCATGAGGTACATGATTTTGTGGAGACAATGGTTTCGATGATGAATGATATATATGAGCGTTCTGTGAAACAGAGCAGTAAAGCAGCTGATATAGGCGTTCTTCTTAATAAGATTCTTGAAGCAGCCAAGGTTGCCAATGATGAGTCACGCGGAATGGAACATGAAATAGCATATCAGAGAGATATTACCGATAATGCCAAAGATGTTATTTCCAAATGTAATAAATAATTTGCAAAATTGTGTAAATTTTTCTTGCAATTAAATCAATTATATGGTATAACTAACAAGTGATGTCGAGAGATGTCACTTGTGAATATAGGGGTATAGTTCAGCTGGTAGAGCGTTGGTCTCCAAAACCAAATGTCGTGGGTTCAAATCCTACTGCCCCTGCTAAATAGAGAACAGTCATCCAATTGGATGGCTGTTTTTTTTGTACTCATTTTTTATCTGTCTGCGAGCTGTCCCCTGTAGCGTAGTCAATTTCAATTCCCGGCTGGACATTATAGCAGAACACATTAAAACATATGCCGGTGCCGTTATCCTCAACAGAATAACCTTCAAGAAGTACACCGTCGGCAACCAGGTTGTCACCGTCAAATACCGGCGTGGCTCTGTAAAGTACATGATTGCCTGTTTCTTTAATATAATCTGCAGTCATGTCTTCAAATGGCAGCATTCCCTGCACATTCAGGTACCTTGTTCCTGTGATAAGATTCGCAGTGTTGGCATTTTCGCCGGTAAGCTGATACCCGATCAAGTGGCATCTGTTGTACAGATAATTGCCGTCAATGTTATCATATTTAATGGTATGCCACCCACTGGGACGCACTTTTCCGATAGGCCCGCGCTCCTCAGACGGCATCAGATCGCGGCCGATTGAAGCTATACATACACCACACCGGCCGAGTGAATCGAGATTACTGTAATATTCATATGATTCGGTTGTATAATCGGCCTCGGTGAAATACGGTATGTTGTTGTTAATGACGGCATATGCCTTTTGTGAATATGCCGGAACCGAATCCAGGGAGAAAGTCTCGGTCTGGTCTGAGCCTGTGCTGTATGTTTCGGTAACGACGGGAGAACAGGGCTGATATTTAAATATAAACAGAGACAATAATGCCGATATGATAAACGTTGATATTTTTGTGATTTTTTTCTTCATTTTGTATGAACCTTCCGGAAATTATCAAAATAAAAAGGCCTTGAACAATCAAGACCTTCATAAATAATGCGGATGGTGGGACTTGAACCCACACGATGTTGCCACCGGCAGATTTTGAGTCTGCTGCGTCTGCCATTCCGCCACATCCGCAAGCCATATTATAATATCACAGATGCAGACAAAAATCAATAGCTAAAAATACCTTTTGAAAAAACATAAAATTATTAAATAAACACTGTCGCTAAATGTCGAAAATTAATCACATTTGCGGCGACAGTATATTGCATTATTTTGCATTATTATTTATAATTAAATACAAGTCAATATTTTTTTATAGTTAGGAGGAGACTAATATGGGGAAATTAACCTGTGCAATTGCGGATGATAATGAAAGGATGCTACAGCTTCTTGAAGATGTACTTCACACGGACGAAGAGATTCAGGTTGTCGGAAAGGCACATAACGGGGAGGAAATACTGAATGTTATTAAAGAGAAAGAACCGGATGTGGTTCTTCTGGATATAATAATGCCTAAACTCGACGGACTGACCGTTATGGAGAAAGCCAATCAGGATACTGCCATAACCAAGAAGCCGGCTTTCATCATAATTACAGCGGTCGGACAGGAAGGAATAACAGAGGATGCATTCAGTCTGGGCGCATATTATTACATTATGAAGCCATTTGACAATAATACACTCCTTAACAGAATCAAATATGTGAAGACCAATATGGGAAGGCACCCGGCAGTTAATAATAAGAGCAGCCAGACACCTAAAAGCAACAGCAGGATTGAAGACGTGAAAGTAAGCCTTGAGGCAGATGTCACTGACATGCTCCACGATATAGGGATTCCGGCTCATATCAAGGGATATCAGTATTTAAGGGCTGCGATTATGATGGCGGTTGAAGATATGGATATGCTTAACTGTATTACGAAGGTTCTTTATCCTACAATTGCAAAGAATTTCCAGACCACGTCAAGCAGGGTTGAAAGGGCGATAAGACATGCAATTGAAGTTGCCTGGAGCAGGGGACAGATAGATATTCTGGATTCTTTATTCGGATATACTGTGAGTAACGGAAAAGGCAAGCCTACAAACTCAGAATTTATCGCACTTATAGCCGATAAAATCAGACTGGAATACAAAATGCGCTGACACGACAAAATCATTGTAAAATTTAACAAATAATTATTCCAATTATCAGAAAATTATGCTATTATGTACATGAAGAATTTGCCGTGGAGGTGGGTCAGATGAAGAACGTATTATTTATTGCTTCCGAAGCAGTACCATTTATTAAAACAGGAGGACTTGCAGATGTTGCAGGTTCGTTACCTAAATATTTTGATAAGACTAAATATGATGTCAGGGTTATGATACCGAATTATAAGTGCATACCTCAGAATTATAAGGATCAGATGCATTTCGTTACGAGTTTTTATATGGATCTGGCATGGAGAAGCCAGTATGTGGGTGTACTTGAGATGGAATATGACGGCGTACAGTTTTATTTCATTGATAATGAATACTATTTTAACGGATTTAAGCCATACGGATATATTCATGAAGATATAGAGAAGTTTGCATTCTTTAGTAAAGCATCATTGTCAGCACTTCCGCTTATTAATTTTAAGCCGGATATAATACATTGTCACGATTGGCAGACCGGACTGATACCGGTATATATGAAGGAGCGGTTCCATGAAGGGGATTTCTTCAGGGATATGAAGTCTATTATGACAATACATAACCTCAAGTTCCAGGGTATCTGGGATATGAAGGCTGTTAAGGATATTACGGGACTTCCGGATTCATATTTTACATCGGATAAGCTTGAAGCATTTGGTGATGCGAATTACCTTAAAGGCGGAATTGTATATGCCGATAAGGTAACTACCGTAAGTAACAGTTATGCGGAAGAAATTAAGACACCGTTCTACGGTGAGAAACTTGACGGACTTATGAGAGCCCGTTCAAATGACCTTGTCGGAATAGTTAACGGTATTGATTATGAGGAATTTAATCCGGAGACTGATAAGAGAATAGTACGTAACTATAATCAGGTTACATTCCGTAAAGAGAAGTTCAAGAATAAGATTGCATTGCAAAAGGAACTTGGCCTTGATGTCGACCAGAAGAGATTTATGATAGGTATCGTGTCGAGACTTACGGACCAGAAAGGCTTTGATCTTATAGCATATGTGATGGATGAACTTTGCGCCGAAGATGTGCAGCTTGTTATTCTCGGAACAGGCGAAGAGCGTTACGAGAATATGTTCAGACATTTTGACTGGAAATACAATAACCGTGTATCGGCTAATATTTATTATTCAGAGGATATGTCGCATAAGGTATATGCGGCATGTGACGCTTTCCTTATGCCGTCACTTTTTGAACCGTGCGGACTCAGCCAGCTTATGAGTCTCAGATATGGAACGGTTCCTATTGTAAGAGAGACAGGCGGACTTAAGGATACGGTTCAGGCTTATAATGAATACGAAGGAACCGGAACCGGATTTTCGTTTGCTAACTATAACGCTCATGAGATGCTTGGAATTGTTAATTATGCCAAGAGCATATTCTACAATAAGAAGCGTGAATGGAATAAGATAGTTGACAGAGGAATGCTCACAGACTTTTCGTGGAACAGCTCGGCTGAGAAATACGAAGAGCTTTACGACAGCTTATAAGAATTTACTTTTTTCATATTTTTTTCATCCTTTCTTTATAAGAAAAAGCACATATCATAACGGTATGTGCTTTTTCGATTATTTGATTTCTTTGAGTGACGCTGACGGCGTGATCGTCATTGAATAATTAGTGTGATATATTACAAAACCGGGCGCCTTGCCGGCTACCTTGCTCAGATGTTTCTTTTGAACATAATCGACATCCACTTTCTCCTGCGCCCGACCTTTGGAATAATAGGCTGCGAGCGCTGCGGCTTCTTCATATGTGGAATCCGGAAGTTCTCTGTTGTCACATTTGACAATTACGTGGGATCCGGGCATGTTCTTTGCGTGAAACCACCAGTCATTGCCGGAGGCTGTCTTGAAAGTCAGTTCCTCATTCTGGATGTTATTGCGTCCCACAAATATGTCAAATCCGTCCGAAGACACATAATGCCACGGCTTGCTTTGGGAACGTTCGGTTCTGTCCTTGCGGCCGGATGGATGTGACTTGATAAATCCGAAATTGACCAGTTCTTCTTTGATCTGAATCAGGTCATCATATGATGTGGCGATATCTATTGAGGTTGCGATTGACTCAAGATGTTCGATTTTATCCCCGGTCTGCGTTATAAGCTCCGAGAGAGCCTCATAAGTCCGTTTTAATTTATTATATTTTGCAAAATATCTTACACTGTTCTCCCTTGCGGTCAGATCTTTATCAAGAGGAATGGTAATCATTGTATTGTCGTAATAATTAAGTGCCTCAAACGAGGAACTTCCGTCCGGAATGTCATATCCGTATGTGTTGAGAAGCTCGCCGTATATGCGGTATTTGTCACGTTTGCCGGTATCTTTTAACTGCTTCTCCTGTAAATCATATTTCTTATAATTACGCTCAAGTGCCGTGTTTACAACTTGGCGCAGATCGGCAGAACGCTGCCTTATGCGTGTGACAAGGTTTTTGTCGGCATAGTATTTCTCAAGCATGGAACTTGCCGATTCACATGGAACAATGGTCATTCCTTCATACATGGAAGGCGTGACGACCATAAATTCCTTCGGAATATCATTGTCATATATTATATTATATGAAAAAACATTGTTCCGGATGTCGTCGATGGTATTGATGAATGTTCCGGCAAGGTGTGTAAGTTCATTTTCATTGAGAGCGGATGCCGGTGTGTCGGAGCTTATGCCGGCACGATAACAGATTTCATTGGCAAGCTGGGGGCTTATTCCGGTGTAAGAACCGTATATGGCTTTATCCGCAGCCGATGCCACACCGCCTATGAGAGCGGTGAAGGAGTCTCTGTCCGCATCGAATGGATTATGCTTGCCGGATGTGTTCGGAATAAAATATTCACGTCCGGGAAGGACCTCACGCACGGAACTTATGCCGGCATTGATACGTTTGATACTGTCTATTATATGATTATTATCATCGAGAAAAATAATATTGCTGTGCTTGCCCATAAGTTCAACAACAAGATGTTTGATACACAGATCACCCATCTCGTCAAGATGCTCTATTTTAAAATCAATGATGCGCTCGAGCCCCGGCTGTGTAATATCGACAATCCTGCCGTTATTGATATGCTTTCTTAAGAGCATACAGAAACCGGGTGCCGTAAGGGGAGCAGGTTTGTTTACTGATGTTATATATACAAGCGGCAGACTTGGATTGGCACATATGAGCAGTCTGTTCTGGCCTGTGGATCCTTTTATGGTAAGAATGAGCTCATCTTTTTCTGTTTGTGCTATTTTATTAATTCTTCCGCCGGAAAGAATGTTTTTTAATTCGTATGTGAGTGCATGTACCGTAATTCCGTCAAATGCCATTACAATTACCTCTGAAATCTATTTTTATAACGAAAGAAGTATATCATAAATTGCGTTAAAAGGCTAGTTGCAATGTAAAGACATAGATGATAAAATACAATAAATATATGGATGGAGGTCGCAACCAGATGATAAAGAGCATGACCGGATTCGGGCGGGCGGAAGCCTCAGACTCCGACAGGAAAATAACAATCGAGATGAAGTCGGTCAATCACAGATATTTTGAACCGGCTATGAAGATGCCGAAGAAACTTAATATTTATGAAGCCGGCATAAGAACAATACTTAAGAAATATATTAACCGCGGTAAGGTTGATATATTTGTGACTTATGAGGATTATTCCGAGAGTAAGTTCTGCCTTAAATATAACGAAGAACTTGCTAATGAATATATGAGTATATTTAATTACATGGCAGAACAGTTTGACATACCCAATGATATAACGGTATCATCACTGTCACATTATCCTGAGGTTATTACTATGGAAGAACAGTCAGGAGATGATGATGCGGTATGGCATCTGCTTGAGAAGGCTGTTGAGAATGCCTGCGTACAGTTTGTTGAAAGCAGAATTACCGAAGGAGAGAAACTTAAGGCCGATCTGCTTGAGAAACTTGATTATATGACAGGACTTGTCGATGAAATAGAGAACAGAAGTCCGGGGATAATAGAAGAATACAGGCAGAGACTTGAGGATAAGGTTGCGGAGCTTCTTTGCGATACGCCGGTCGATGAGAATAGGATCGCCACGGAAGTTACGATATACGCGGATAAGATATGTGTTGACGAGGAAACTGTGAGGTTACGAAGCCATATAGAGAGCACGAAGGATGAACTTATAGAGGGCGGAAGCGTCGGACGTAAGCTTGATTTTATCGCGCAGGAGATGAACCGCGAGGCCAATACTATTTTATCTAAGGCGAATGATTTAGAGACATCCAATTGTGCGATAAGCCTTAAGACCGAAATCGAGAAGGTCAGGGAGCAGATCCAGAATATTGAATAACGGAGGACATATGGGTTTTATCAATATTGGTTTTGGTAATATTATTAACGACGACAAAATAATAACGATTGTTTCACCGGACTCGGCACCGGCAAGAAGATTCGTCCAGAATGCCAAGGAGAAAGATATGGTCATAGATGCGACACAGGGACGACGCACAAGAGCAATAATAACAACGGATTCAGGATACATTGTCCTGTCAGCGCTGCTGCCTGATACAATTGCCGGACGTGTGAAGAATAAGAGTGAACAATCCATCGGAGGAGAAAGCGATGAGCAGAGGTAAGCTTATAGTTGTTTCCGGTTTTTCCGGATCAGGCAAAGGTACACTTATGAATGAGATGATGAAGAGACATGATAATTATGCATTGTCCGTATCGGCAACGACAAGGAAGCCGAGACCGGGAGAGGTCGATGGTGTATCTTATTTTTTTGTGACAGATGATGAGTTCAGACGTATGATAGATAATAATGAACTTATAGAGTATGCCGGATATGTAAATCATTTCTATGGTACCCCGCGTAAATATGTAGAAGAAAATCTTAATGCCGGCAAGGATGTTTTCCTTGAAATCGAAATCCAGGGTGCGCTTAAGGTCAAGAAACAATACCCTGATGCGGTACTTATGTTCGTTACGCCGCCGGATGCGGAGGAATTAAGACGCAGACTGATTTCGAGAGGAACAGAGACAATGGACGTTATTAATGCAAGACTTGAACGGGCCATACATGAGGCAGAAGGTGTTGAGGCTTACGATTATATTGTAATTAATGATGTTTTGGAAGATTGTGTCGAAACAGTTGACAAAATCATAAAAAGTGAGCATAATAGAACGGATGAGCGAATATCTTTAATTCAGGCTATACGCAGGGATTTGAAGGAATTCCAGGGTAAATAGAAAAGGAGAATATACAACATGATACATCCATCGTATTCAGAACTTATGAATGTAATAAATAATGACGTTGAGCCGGGTGAACAGCCGCCGGTGCAGAGCAGATACTCAATAGTAATCGCGACGTCTAAGAGAGCAAGACAGCTTATAGCCGGAGCACCTGCATATATAAAGGATACCAAAGGCAAGAAACCTTTATCTATAGCAGTTGAAGAATTATATGAAGGCAAGATCAGAATCACCGGTGACGGTGGAGACGATCCTGAAGATAACGCATAATTGAACATAATAGAGATACTTAAAGTTATTGTCCTGGGCATTGTTGAGGGAATTACCGAATGGCTTCCCATCAGCAGCACGGGACATCTTATAATAGTCAATGAGTTTCTGAAGCTGAAAGCGGGCGACGCATTTGTTGAGATGTTTAATGTCGTAATACAGCTCGGAGCAATCCTTGCCGTCATTGTACTTTATTTTAAGAGATTATGGCCTATAGATAAGAAGAAAGATTCAAAGGGACTTGAATGGAATAAGGATAAACTTATTCTCTGGGCCAAAATACTTGTCGCATGCGTCCCGGCCGGAATAATAGGCATCCTTTTTGATGATAAGATTGACGAGATTTTCTACAATCCTTATGTTGTATCGGTTACACTTATAATATACGGTGTGGCATTTATACTTATTGAGATCCGCAACCGCAATAAGGAATTTAAAATTACGGATGTCAAGGCAATGACATTTAAGACTGCACTTATAATAGGATTATTCCAGGTGCTTGCACTTATTCCGGGAACATCACGTTCCGGTGCTACAATAGTGGGTGCGATGCTTATAGGAACATCCAGAACAGCTGCTGCGGAATTTACGTTTTTCCTTGCTATTCCCGTAATGGCAGGAGCCAGCCTTGTCAAGATACTCAAGTTTGTATCAGACGGCACAGGATTTACACAGAACGAATTATATATGCTGCTTATAGGAATGCTTGTGGCATACCTTGTTTCAATGCTTGTCATAAAGTTCCTTATGTCATATATCAGAAAGCACGATTTCAAACCATTCGGTGTATACAGAATTATACTTGGTATTGCAGTGCTTTTGTATTTTACACTATCATAAAATTTTAACACAGGAGGCGTAGCCATGAAAAAATACACAGAGATGTCAGAGACTGAGCTTAAAGAACAGCTTGCCGTACTCACTAAAGAATATGAGGCAGCTAAGGCGAAAGGACTTAAACTTGATATGTCAAGAGGAAAGCCATCACCGGCGCAGCTTGATGTATCCAATGAAATGCTTGACATAGTTAATTCAGGAACAGGATGTGTTTCAGACAGCGGGACCGACTGCAGAAATTACGGTATTATGGAAGGAATCCCTGAGGCAAGACAGCTTATGGGCGATTTTTTAAGAGTACCTAAGGAAAATGTATTTGTATGCGGTAATGCAAGCCTTAACATCATGTATGACTGCGTGTCATCGGCTATGCTTTTTGGTATAATGGGAAGCACACCTTGGTGTCATCTTGACAAGGTTAAATTCCTCTGCCCTGTACCGGGATATGACAGACATTTTAAGATTACTGAGCTTATGGGAATTGAGATGATTAACATTCCTATGACGGAGAACGGACCTGATATGGATATGGTTGAGAAACTTGTGTCAAGTGATTCTTCAATCAAGGGTATCTGGTGTGTTCCTAAATATTCCAACCCGCAGGGCATTGTATACTCGGATGAGACGGTGAAACGTTTTGCCGCTCTTAAGCCGGCAGCTAAGGATTTCAGAATTTACTGGGATAATGCTTATGCACTCCATTATATATATGATGAGAATATTGAGATTCCGGAGATACTTTCCGAATGTGCGAAAGCAGGTAATCCGGATCTTGTATATGAATTCTGCTCAACATCCAAGATTAGTTTTGCGGGCGGCGGAATTTCTGCAATTGCTTCATCCGAGGCTAACCTCAAATGGATCAGCAAGAGAATGAATGTTGAGACTATCAGTTATGATAAGATTAATCAGTTAAGACATGCCAGATATTTTAAAAATGGTGACGGACTCAGGGCGCATATGAGAAAACATGCGGAATTCTTAAGACCGAAGTTTGATGTTGTACTTGAGACTCTCGACCGTGAACTTACCGGACTCGGCGCAGGAAGCTGGATGAAGCCGATGGGCGGATATTTTATATCATTTGATGCTGTTCCGGGATGTGCCAAGGCAATTGTTAATAAGTGTAAAGAAGCCGGAGTTGTTCTTACAGGTGCCGGTGCGACATATCCTTACGGAAAGGATCCGGATGACAGCAATATAAGAATTGCACCGTCATATCCGACACTTGAGGAGCTTAAGCAGGCTGCGGAGTTATTTACTCTTTGCGCTAAGCTTGCCACTGTTGAGAAATTGCTTGCTTAAGGAGGCTGCGGACATATGAATACATTTGGATTTATCGGAATGGGCAATATGGGACATGCAATGCTGAACGGTATTATGAATACCTTCGATCATTCCCAGATTATGTTTACAGATGTATCAGATATCGTAAGGGTTAAAGTGAACGAGGAGACAGGAATAAGAGTCTCACCTACCAACATTGAGCTTGCCAACAGTGTCAAATACATAATTCTTGCGGTCAAACCACAATACTACGATGTTGTTATCGGCAATATCAAGAATGTGGTAACACCTGATAAAATTATTATTTCACTGGCACCGGGTATTACGATCAAGAGTGTACAGGATAAATTTGATTCCGATGTCAGAGTTGTAAGATGTATGCCTAATACACCTGCGATGATTGGTGAAGGAATGACAGGTGTATCTTATGATAAGAATAATTTTAATCTCGAAGAGATAGATACAATTTCACAGTTCTTCAAATCATTCGGAAATTTCAGGGTAGTTGAAGAAAGACTTCTGGATACGGTTACATGTGTTAGCGGAAGTTCACCTGCATATGTATATATGTTTATCGAGGCACTTGCGGACAGCGCAGTAAAATACGGCATGACCAGGGCCGATGCTATTGAATTTGCAGCTATGACTGTTAAAGGCGCAGCGGATATGGTTCTTTCGACCGGTGAACATCCTGCAGTTTTAAAAGACCGTGTATGCTCTCCTGGCGGAACTACGATTGCCGGAGTAAGTGCTCTTGAAGAGAATGGCTTCAGACATGCAATAATTGCGGCTACCGATAAGTGCTATGAGAAATGCACAGGTATTAAATAGGAGTTTTGTTATGGAAGAAGTCAAAAGAATCGGTCGTGACCTTAAATACTCGGGTGCGATTGTTGATGTGTATACAGATCATATGCTGATGCCTAATGGCAATACTGCTGAGTGGGATTATGTGGAACACCGTAAAGGAGCGGCAGCGGTACTGCCGGTACTGGATAACGGTAATATCCTGATGGTAAAGCAGTACAGAAGTGCGGTTGACTGTATATCACTTGAGATTCCTGCGGGAAGCCGTGATTCGGTTACTGAACCGACAATCGAATGTGCGTCAAGGGAACTCGAAGAGGAGACGGGATATCGCTCGGATAATCTGGAATTCCTGATTAATGTAGCCACAACGGTTGCGTTCTGCAATGAACGCATTGATATATATCTGGCAAGGGATTTACAGCCGTCAAGACAGCATCTTGATGAGAATGAATTTCTGGATGTATATGAATATTCACCGGAAGAACTTGTGAATATGATATACAGCGGAGATATCTGCGATGCTAAATCAATTGCGGCAATTCTTGCATATGCCAATAAATATCTCAGATAGAAAGTCATAAAATCAGCCTCTTTTTCATATTATTCAAATATGGAAAAGAGGTTTTTGATTGACAGAAAATATATATGGCTTTTTCCTGTGGCGATAGTGATAGGAAGTGTTTTTACCAATATTGCCGGGTATGATGCAGTCAGTAAGTGGGATATTTTTTCGGAACCGGTTGTAAATCGCATTATAAACGCCGATAATACATTTGCTGAAATTGTGGGCTATGTGGCACCCAAAAGGATAAGATTGTTTATAATTGTGTTTCTTATAAGCATATCACCGTTCGGGAACAGGATGCCGTATGTTATATGTTCTTACCTGGGATTCGGGATGGGTATAATATTATCTGCACTTGCAATGCAATATGGTGCGCGGTATCTCATTATTTTTCTGCTCGCAATTTTGTGCCATATGATGTTGTACGTTGTAGGAATATATGGTATATTTATAACATCCTGGTCCAAAGACATCCAAACGGTGTTAAGATATGGACTGGCAGCGGTAATTTTTGCGGCAGGGATAATGATAGAATCTGTGATGAATTATTATGTACTTCCGAAATTTCTTATGAAGATATGAATTTATCGCATAAGCAGTTATGTTGCACAGGAGAAATCAATGGACATTTATATCGAAGAATATCTGCAATATATGCAGACAGAGCACAGAGCTTCAGGCAATACTTTGCAGGCATACAGAAGTGATCTGACGAAACTTGGCAATTTTCTTGGAAATAATGAGATATATGATTGGAATAAGGTGACGATCATTAATCTGAATTCTTATATTCTTGCTCTTGAGAAGAATGGTACGGCAGCATCAACAGTATCACGTAACATATCATCAATCAAGTCTTTTTTTGCCTGGATGTTCAGACGCAGACTTATTAATGATGAACCTTCTGTTTACCTTAAGCACCCGAGGGTTGAGCCTAAGAGCCCGGATATTATTGAATCAGGCGAATTGGACAGGCTTTTTTCGGTTATCGATATGAACACAGCCAAGGGCGTGCGCGATAATGCGATTTTCAGGATTATGTGCAATACGGGAATAAGAACGCAGGAATTGCTGGAACTTAATATTACGGACGTGAATCTGATGACCGGAACTTTGATGATATATACACAAGGACATGAACGTGCTGTATGTTTTGATGATTCCGTGAAGTCTTCTTTGATGTTATATATTGGAGATATCAGAAATAGCATTAACAAGGAAGGAAACAGCAGATTATTCCTTAATATGCGCGGACAGGCTATGTCCAGACAGGGTTTGTGGAAGATAATCAAAGAATACGGTGGGCGGATCGGAATGACGATAACGCCTCAGATGTTCCGGCACACATGTGCAGCGAATATGGCGGCAGAAGGCAGCGATCTGGCTGTGATTAAGAGAAAACTCGGAGTTGCCAGAATAAATGCCATGGAAAAATATTCGGAGTATGCGCCGGATTGACTATAATTAAAGAAAGAGGATTTTAAATATGAGCAGTAATGACAGACAGCCATCCAGAAGAAAGAAGAAAAACAGCGGTATTCCGATGCTTATAGCACTTGCGGTTGTAGCGGTTATACTTGTAGTGGTTCTTATAGTACTTATTACAAGCGATGGCGGAAGTAAGAAGAATTCCCCAAAAGGTAATTCCAAATTTGCACTCAAGAACGAGACATATAATGTTGAACTTGGCAGTGATATGAGTAATGTGATTGCCAATGAAATTGTAACCGGTGACGGCGGGTTGATCGCGGCAGCAAAAATAAATGCCGATAATGTTGATTTTAATAAGGTCGGTGAATACAAAGCAACAGTCACCAGCGGTGAGTACAGCCTTGATTTTACGGTTAAGGTTGCTGACACAACTGCGCCGGTTATTACACTTAAGAGCGAAAGCGTTAATGTAATGAAATCCGGACAGGTTACAGCTGACAGCTTTATAGAGTCGGTTGATGATAAATCATCATATACAACCGGCGTGATTAAGGATGCCGATGCATCATCCCCTGCCGATGATATGCAGGACTCTATATCATATGATACAACCGGAACATATACTATAGGTGTTGTTGCCAAGGATGAATACGGTAATTACGATATGAAGAAGGTTACCGTTAATGTGACTGATATTGACTACAGTGCGATCCTGAATTCCGGCGTGGATGTGACAATCCCGGCGGGCACTGATTTTTCGCAATATAAGACTGATAAGGTTCCGTACGGATTCTCGACCACGGATGTTGATGAGCATAACAGACCGGGCGGATGTTCGTATTATGATAAGCTTTACGGCATGTATGCAGCTGATTTTATCCAGCCGTACAGTAACTATATCTACCTGACATTTGATGAAGGATACGAATACGGTTTTACTCCGTCAATCCTTGATACGCTTAAAGAGAAGGGCGTTAAGGCAGTATTCTTTGTAACGCTTCCGTATGCCAAGGATAATCCTGAACTTGTACAGAGAATGATTGATGAAGGACATGTAATCGGCAATCATACAACAACACATCCATCGGGTGGACTTCAGCAGTACAGCGCACAGAAACAGGTTGACGATATCAATCAGGTAACGCAATATATTAAGGAAAAATTCAATTACGATATGTATCTGTTCAGATTCCCGGAAGGATCTTTCAGTGAACAGTCACTTGCAATTGTGCAGAGTCTGGGACTTCGTTCGGTATTCTGGAGTTTCGCATACAGAGACTGGGTTGTTGACGACCAGCCGGATGTGGCAGAGTCGCTTCAGGCTGCACTTGACAGATCTCACGGAGGAGCAATTTACCTGCTTCATGCCGAGAGCGAGACGAATACCAAGATGCTCGGAGATTTAATTGATGGCCTCAAAAAGAAAGGATTCGACTTCGGTTATTATGCGAAGATGGATTAGAAATATATAATATAATTTAACTGCCGGATATAATGTCCGGCAGTTTTGCTATATAAAAAAGCGTAACAGACAAAAATCTGTTACGCAATAAATGTAAGTTAACAATTCTCTGCTATTGTATAAAGCAGTTTCTCTGAATCATCCCATCCGAGACATGGGTCTGTAATCGATTTGCCGTAAATATGCTCACCGATCTTCTGTGAACCCGGCTCAATATAACTTTCAACCATAACACCCTTTACCAGCTTGCGAATATCGGAATTCATCCTGCGGCTGTGGAGCACATCCTCAACAATTCTTATCTGCTCAAGGTACTGTTTGTTGGAATTGCTATGATTCGAATCAACTATTGTTGCCGGATATTTAAGGTCGTGTTCTGCATAAAGTTTATTAAGAAGAAGCAGATCTTCATAATGGTAATTCGGTATGCACTGGCCTTTCTTGTTTACGGAACCGCGAAGAACGGTGTGCGTAAGTTCATTACCGGTTGTGGAAACCTCGGCACCCCTGTATATGAAAGTGTGAGGATGGCTTGCAGCATGAACTGAGTTAAGCATAACTTCATATCCTCCGCTTGTAGGGTTCTTCATTCCGACAGGAACATCCATACCGCTTGCGGTAAGTCTGTGCTGCTGGTCTTCAACCGAACGGGCACCGATTGCTACATAAGCAAGTGTGTCATCACAATATGTCCAGTTCTCAGGGTAAAGCATCTCATCAGCCGGGAAAAAACCGGTATTAGATATTACATCAAGGTGAAGCTTACGGATTGCTTTTATTCCTGCGATAAGATCCGGTTTCTTCTCCGGATCCGGCTGGTGAAGCATACCCTTGTATCCGTCGCCTGTTGTACGCGGTTTATTGGTATATACACGCGGAATGATGATTACTTTGTCTTTTATTTTCTCCTGCACTCTTGCAAGTCTGGTAACATAGTCAAGAACCGCATCTTCGTTGTCAGCTGAACACGGTCCGATTATAGCGAGAAATTTATCGGATGCGCCCGTAAAGACATCACGGATCTGTGCATCGCGCTCTTTCTTTAATTCAATCTGTTCTTTTGAGAGTGGAAATTCTGCCTTGATCTCCTCAGGAGAAGGCAGAGTCTTAATCAAATGGATACTCATTATGTCCTCCTAACAGTATAAAATCCTAACGAATAAAATTTTAACACGAAAAAAAGTATAATGCTACATTTTTTTTGAAATAATATCCGACAATGTGAGTATTTACAGTTAAAACGGCTTTTGGTATAATAATTATTATCAAGGATATATGGAGGTAGTGGCTATGAAAAAAAGAACAAGCAGTGTCATGTGGGGAATATTACTTATTGCGGCAGCTGCATTTATAGTGCTCTCGGCATTCGGATTTATGCATGATGTGGGTGTTGTAAGTATTATTTTTACAATTGTATTTGCGGGCATAATAATCAGCAATATTCCGGCATGGAATTTTTGGGGAATATTTCTTCCACTCGCGGGAATATGTATAATCTATTCGGACGCGTGGGGAATACAGAAACTTTCACCGTGGCCGTTAGTATTGATCGCAGTGCTCTTAAGTATAGGGTTTTCACTTATATTTAAGACGGGAAGCCGTAACCGCAGCTATAACGGTAATGCAGCGCAGAATAATGCATCATATGCCGGTTACAGAACGGAATATATCAATCAGGGCGTTAATAATATTGTTAATTGTTCGACCAGGTTCTCGTCCGCGGTCAAGCATATCAGCATGAATAATTTTGAACGCGCCAATATCAATCTTTCGTTTGGCAATATGGATGTGTATTTTGATGGATGTAATATACCATCGGGACACGCAATCATAGATATCAACGGTAAATTCGGAAATCTGGTTCTGTATATACCGTCAGGATGGAATGTTGATGTACAGACCGGAACGATGGCCGGACGCGTGAAAGAGCGCAACAGACCTAATGTATCTGCAAATTCACCGGTAGTTACACTTAACGGTGTTATGCAGTTTGGATCTGTAGAGATACAATATATTTAATCTGATGATTTATCCGTCGATGTCCGGCGGATAAATCTGCATATAAGGAAGGTGTTTGACTTATGAAACGTGTAATTTGGATCATACTTGACAGTGTGGGTATGGGAGAGGCACCGGATGCCGCAGCATTCGGTGATGCCGGAAGCAGTACGATACCTCATACATGGGAATATAATAAAGGGCTTAATATCCCGAATCTTCTTAAGCTTGGACTGGGCAATATTGACGGAATGAAGTCACTCCCCGTTATGGATGAAAGTCTTATTACAGGTGCCTACGGCCGTTCATCGGAAAAATCGGCCGGCAAGGATACTACGGTTGGCCATTGGGAAATGACAGGTGTAATATCAGACAAACCGTTTCCGACATATCCGGACGGATTTCCTGACAGAATAATAAATGAATTTATCAAAGAAACAGGGGTTTTGGGGGTGCTTGGAAACTGTGTTGCTTCAGGAACAGAGATAATTAAGAAACTCGGTGCAGAACATGAACGCACCGGCAAGCCGATTGTATATACATCTGCTGACAGTGTTTTTCAGATTGCGGTCAATGTTGACTGCTTTCCGCTTGACAGCCTGTACGACATGTGCGCTAAAGCAAGAAAGATTCTCACCGGACAGGATGAGGTGGCCAGAGTAATTGCAAGGCCGTTTACCGGACATGACGGTAACTATGTAAGAACATCCGACAGGCGCGATTATGCGATATTGCCGCCGGATTATAATCTGCTTCACAGACTTAAGGACCAGAATTATGATGTATGGGCAGTCGGCAAGATTGAAGATATTTTTGCCGGTTCCGGGATAACGCGGGCTATCCACACGAAGAATAATATGGACGGTGTGGATGTGACTGTCAGGCTTATGAAAGAGAAGTCGCATGGTCTTATCTTTACGAATCTGGTAGAATTCGATTCCTCATGGGGGCACCGCAGAGACGCGGCCGGATATGGAAAAGGGCTTGAAGATTTCGATGCAAGACTTCCGGAAATTATCGGCGCAATGAATGATGATGATATTCTTATAATCAATGCAGATCATGGATGTGACCCTACATTTAAGGGTACGGACCATACAAGGGAATATATTCCGGTGCTGGTGTATGGTAAGAATATCAGACCGGTTAATTTCGGCACAAGAAACTGCTTTGCGGACATCGGGCAGACAATAGCGGAGTATGTTGGGGCAGAACCGATCATTACAGGAGAAAGTTTCCTTGAAAGGATTGCAAGGTGATATATATGAGAATGTATGATATTATACAGCATAAAAGAGATAACAAAGAACTTTCGGGTGAAGAAATCCAATTTTTTGTTAAGGAATATACGGCCGGAAATATTCCGGATTATCAGGCAGCAGCACTTGCAATGGCAATTTTTTTCAATGGAATGACACCGGAGGAGACAGCGGCACTTACACTTGCTATGGCACACAGCGGTGACGTGATGGATCTTACGCCGATTAAAGGTGTTAAAGTTGATAAACACAGCACGGGAGGCGTTGGAGATAAGACGTCACTTGTCCTCGGACCGATGGTTGCGGCACTTGGAGTTCCGGTTGCCAAAATGTCGGGGCGCGGACTCGGGCACACCGGTGGGACGATAGATAAGCTTGAAAGCTTTCCCGGATTTCAGACAGGAATACCGGAACAGGAATTTTTTGATAATGTCAACAGAATAGGAATTGCGATTGCAGGGCAGACAGGAAATCTTGCGCCTGCGGATAAGAAATTATATGCACTCAGGGATGTGACGGCGACCGTCGAGAGCATACCGCTTATTGCAAGCAGTATTATGAGCAAAAAAATAGCAGCAGGGGCAGATGTTATAGTTCTCGATGTGAAGGTAGGAAGCGGAGCATTTATGAAGGACGAAGAAAGTGCGGTTAAGCTGGCGGATACAATGGTCAGAATAGGCGATAACGTCGGGAAAAAGACGATGGCAGTAGTCAGTGATATGGATGAACCTTTAGGATATGCGGTCGGTAATGCGCTCGAGGTTAAGGAAGCGATAGACACACTTGCCGGAAATGGCCCGCAGGATTTGTATGAGTTATGCCTTGAACTTGGTTCACATATGGTTGCAGGTGCGGGCAAGTCACAGAATTGTGCCGAAGCAAAAGAAATGCTGGCCGGCACGATCAAAGATGGCAGTGCACTTAGGAAACTGGCCGAACTTGTGGAGGCACAGGGCGGAAACCCTGAGGCGGTTTACGATACAGAACTTCTTCCAAAGGCTTCAATCGAGTATGAATACAGGGCGGACGTGGAAGGATATGTCAGTCGTATAGTATGTGATATTGTCGGAACAAGTGCCATGGTTCTCGGAGGAGGTCGGGAGAATAAGGATAGTGTGATAGATTTGTCGGTCGGCATAGTACTTGAAGCCAAGAAGGGTGCGTATGTCCATAAGGGAGATGTGCTGGCCAGATTCTATGCCAATGATGAAAATAAGCTTTCTGATGCAGTTAAACGATTTGCGGATGCATATGTGATAGAAGATACCAAACCTGCAGGGAGCCGCCTGATTAAAAAAGTCATAATGGAGGCATAAATTGTATGAATGAGAATATTGAAAAACTTCGTAAGATAATCTCGGAAAGTGACAACATAGTATTTTTTGGCGGTGCAGGAGTAAGTACCGAAAGCAATATACCTGATTTCAGGAGTGTAGACGGCCTTTATAATCAGAAATATGCATACCCTCCGGAGACGATACTCAGCCACACTTTTTTTATGAGACATACGGATGAATTCTTTGATTTCTATCGTGATAAAATGCTATATCCGGATGCTGTACCTAATAAGGCGCATATTGCTCTTGCTAAATTAGAAAAGCTCGGTAAATGCAAGGCGGTTGTGACACAGAATATTGACGGTCTGCATCAGGCAGCGGGTAGCAGGGAAGTGCTGGAGCTTCATGGAAGTGTACTTCGTAATTATTGCATGAAATGTGTAAGATTCTATGATGAAAGTGCAATCATAAACAGCACGGGCATACCAAGATGTGAATGCGGTGGAATAATTAAGCCTGATGTTGTTCTTTATGAGGAGGGACTGGATAACAATACACTGACCAAAGCGGTAAAATACATAAGCGAAGCAGATGTACTTATAGTTGCAGGTACTTCGTTAACAGTATATCCTGCCGCCGGTCTGATTGATTATTATCATGGAAATAAACTGATTCTGATCAATAAGTCCGCAACGGCCAGAGATTCCGTTGCGGATATTGTAATAAATGATGCAGTTGGCGAGACGCTCGATTACTGTGTCAGGGATTTATAGATATTCATTACCGAGATCAACAAATACAGGTTCGTGATGGACGGCAGGGAGAAATACATCTATGACATCGGATGTGAGCATTCTGATTGATGAAGTATTAATGCATGGGTGACATGCAAAGTATTTTTCATTAAGCAGTTCCCTGTCAATCACGAGTTTAACCTTGTTATCGTGGTCGTTCATAAGACCCATTACAGTCACTGAGCCGGGAGTAAGGTCAAGAAATTCCTCCATATATTTCTCATCTGCAAAAGACAGTCTGGTGGTGCCAAGCTGCTTCGATAATATAGCAGTCCTGAATTTTTTGTTTCCGGGCATTACAACCATATAATATTCGTCACCTTTTGAATTTCTGAGAAACAGATTTTTATAAATCTTACATCCGAACAGGTGGTCGACTTCATCACAGTCAGCGATTGTCATTGCTGTCTCATGATCAATTCTTTTAAACGGTATTTTAAGTTCATCCAGCAGATCATATGTCCGTACCTCTTTGGCGAGACGTCTTTCCTTTGTGACGGGTCTTCCGTCACATACAAATAAATCCATTGTAAGTGGTTACCTCCGTAAATTATTGAAATTATATTAGCATGAATATGTTTTTTTGTGAATATCTGATTGCCGGCGGAATATATTTTAATATCCGGATTTGGGAAAGGAGATCATGAATTGGGCAGAAAATTAACAACAATATTCAAAGTTCTGATTGCCGCATATTTGATCAGTGCGGTTTTGTTGGCGGCGGGAGCATTTATAATGTACAAAATGAGACTTGGTGACGGACAGATGCGCATAGTGGTCATGGTTATATACGGAATATCATCTATCGCGGCAGGTATTATATATGGTAAGGCCAAAAAAGAAAAAAGAGTACTTAACGGAGCACTGATAGGACTGCTGTATTTTGTGTTTTTATCGGTTGTGTCGTTTATTATAAATAAAGGACTGTATGATGATGTTAAGAAAGCAATAATATCATTTGTTATATGCATAACCGGGGGTATACTTGGAGCAATTATGAGTTAAAACAGTTGACCTTGCAGTGGAATATAGTTATACTTATTATATAAATAAACCTTAACGGAGGAATTCATATATGAGAAGCAATGCAGATAGAGAAATAAATGATATTAACAGAAACATACAGGCAGCACAGATGAGAATTAATGAGATATATGCAGCAATAGGACGTACATATCGTGCGGAAACGGAGAATCCGCAGGGGGCATATATACAGATGTTTGCCGATCTTAAGGCGACAGAGGAGCAGATTGAGCAGATGAATACCAGAGTGAAATTCCTTAACGGAATTGTGGTATGTACTAACTGCCATTCGGACAACTCCGTCAATGCAGCTTTTTGTTCGGTTTGCGGTTCGAGACTTCCTCATACAATGGTAGCCGATGGTGCCAACAGATGTACAAGATGCGGCAATATTATCAATCCGGGACAGATGTTCTGCGGAGTATGCGGAACCAAGGTCGAGAACATACCGGTGCAGCCGCAGCCACAGTTTAACGAAGCCCCGGTGCGGCCGGAAGTGCAGCCGCAGCCACAGTTTAACGAAGCGCCGGTGCAGCCGGAAGTGCAGCCGCAGCCGCAGTTTAACGAGGCACCGGTGCAGCCGGAAGTACAGCCGCAGGTCAACGAAATTCATGAGGCAGTAACGGAAGAAATGCAGGTAACAGAACCACAAGAAGCTAAACAGAGAGTCTGCCCTAACTGCCATACACCGATTGAAGCCGATGATGCGGTGTTCTGCGCGGAATGCGGAACAAGGTTATAGAACGGATATGATGAGATATAGTGGCAAAGGCTTATCGGACGAGGATAGAACTAATGAATACTACTAACAAGAAATACACGATAGATGACGTTGCGAAGGAACTTGGAATAAGTAAGACTACAGTGTCCAGAGCATTGTCCGGTAAGGGAAGAATAAGTCGTGAAACGACACAGAGGGTTAAAGAATTTATCGACACGCACAATTATTCGCCTAACGTAATGGCAAGAGGACTTGCGCAGAGTAAAACATATAATATTGCACTTGTCCTTCCGGATGATTACGGAGAGAATGAAGTTGCTTTTTTCCGTGAATGTATGAACGGAATCTGCAAGATGGCGGGCAGGAATAATTATGATGTAATCATATCCATGGTGAATGGACAGCTTGACAGGATGATAAATAATCATAAGATTGATGGAATCATCATAAGCCGTTCAATGGTGGATACATCAGCCCAGCGGTCTCTCAAGGAAAAAGGAATACCGTTTGTTGTAATAGGTTCGTCAAGTGAGAAAGATGTTGTGTGTATCGATAATGACAACATGGAAGCAAGCAGGGAACTTACGGAAATCCTTCTTATGAAAGGAATGAAGAAACTTGCAATTTTGGGCGGGGATGAGACATATCAGGTTACTGGGAACAGACTGGAAGGCTTTATGCGTGCACATCGTAACCGTGGTATTACAGTTGATAAATCCGTTGTCTTTATGGATATAGACAGTTATGCCAAAGCATCCAGGGCAGTTGAACAGGCACTTGCACTGAATGTCGACTGCCTGGTTGCCATGGATGATTATGTGTGTAACCTTGTTATTGAATGTCTTAATGAGAAAAATATAAATATACCATCGGATATACGTCTTGCAAGTCTTTATGACAGTAAACAGCTTGCACATAATAATCCGCCGATTACCAGCCTTCACTTCAACACCAAAACTCTTGGAGAGAACGCCTGTGGAACCTTGCTGGAAATGCTTGGTGAGAAGCTTGATGAAGATATGAGTGATATTAATTACCAGGTTGTATTGAGAGATTCGACTAAGTAGTAATTAAACATAAAAAGGACATCCTCTGACTGTATAAAATACAGTTAAAGGATGTTTTTGATTATGAGGTGGCAGACAGGATTCAAAACATGCGTTTAGAATGTGAAAATAGTGTGAATAATAGAAGTTAGGAATGTGAAAAACTAAAAGTTGCGCATTGTTGCGCATATCAACGAAAACGTTATTCGTGAAATTTGCACAAAATTTCAATGGGAATTTTATCTAAACTGTGAATTGATAATAAATGTGACATTGACTATAATACAGATATGAACAATCGGTTGCGCAAGCGCAACATGATAATGGATTCATAAAAAAATTCAGGAGGAAAGATTATGAAATTTAAAAAAGTTTTAGCACTTGGTCTTGTCGGTGCAATGGCAATTTCAATGGCAGCATGCGGTAAGACATCAAGCAGTACAGACAACGGCGGCTCAGGAAATGCCGGTACATCTAACGAGACAGTAAGCCTCAGAGTATGGGGCGGTGAGGAAGATCAGAATCTTCTTAAAGAGCTTGTAGAGAAGTTTAAGAAAACATATCCGGATCAGAAGTTCGATATCGAGATTGGTGTTGAATCAGAATCAACAGCTAAGGATACAGTCCTTACAGACGTTGAGGCAGCAGCTGATGTATTTGCATTCGCAAGCGATCAGATTGTAGATCTTAACAATGCAAAAGCACTTGCCAACATTGAAGATATGGATGCGGCTCTTCAGAACTATGCTAAGAAGTCAGTTGCAGATATCAAGGCAGCTAACGGCGATGGTTCAGTAGAAGCAGCAAGCATCGATGGCAAGCTTATGGCATTCCCTATGACAGGTGGTAATGGATATTTCCTTTACTATGATTCATCAGTAATCTCCGACGAAGATGCAGCTACATGGGATACACTTCTTGCAGCAGCTGATAAGGCAGGCAAGAAAGTCGGCATGACACTTGCATCAGGATGGTATAACGCATCATTCTTCTACGGAGCAGGATTTACAACCGGACTCAATGATGACGGAACAACAGCAATTGATTTCAACGGAACAAGCAAAGATGGTTACACTGGTGTACAGGTAACACAGAGCATGCTTAACATTGCTTCTAACAAGGCATTTATGGCAATTGCTGATGGAGATGTCTCTAACCAGATCGCAGGTGGAACACTTGCAGCAGTTATTTCAGGTACATGGGATGCAGAGAATGCACAGAAAGTATTCGGTGACGGATATGCAGCTGCAAAGCTTCCGACATATACTCTTGACGGCAAGCAGGTACAGCAGGGTTCTGTATCAGGATACAAGTTCCTCGGTGTTAATGCTTACTCCAAGAATGTTGGATGGGCTACTGTTCTTGCAGAGTTCCTTACCAACGAGGAGTCACAGGCAACACGTTTTGAACAGCGTCAGCTTGCACCTACCAACAAGAAAGTAGCAGCTTCTGACGAAGTATCTAAGAATGTTGCAATAGCAGCAAGTGCAGCTCAGGACGCATACGGTGTTATACAGACTGTAAGTGCTAAGTACTGGGATCCGGCCAAGACATTCGGTGAGATGATTGCACAGGGTTCTATATCTGCAACAGATGAAAAAGCAATTCAGGATGCACTTGATACAATGGTTGAAGGTGCAAAAGCAGCGGTAGAATAATAATCGCAATAACAGGCCTGTATGCAAATATACAGGCCTTTTCTTAACTAAAACATAAAGCCCCCTACGGGCAGTTTAGTATATGGCAATAAGAACTGCCCTGCAGGGCAGGTTAAGGAGGGTAATATGGCCAATAATAAAAAAACACCGTCGAAAGCAATCGGTCGTTTCTTTAAAGGAATTGGCGGTTTCTTTGCAGAATTCGGAACAGCAGTTTCCAAAGGTGATATATTTACCAAACTATCACTAATCTGGATGGGTGCCGGTTATGCGAGACATAAACAATTCATAAAAGCAGCAATAATGACGGTACTTGAAGCCGCAGTGATATTATTTTCAATACTTTTTGCATCACAGTATGTGCCTAAGTTTGGAACACTCGGAACAGTTCAGGCAGAGATGATTTTTGATCCTGTCACTATGAAGAATATAATGAATGATTATGATAACTCATTTAAAATTCTTCTGTATTCGCTTATATGTTTTGTGGTATGGATTGCATTTTTCTTCGTATGGATTAAAAATACAATAAATTCTTATAAAATTCAGGTTAAGGCAGATAAAGGCGAACATATAAATACATTTATTGAAGATATAAGAATGTACAAGGATGAAAAGTTCCATATTACGCTCCTTACCCTTCCGGTTCTGGGCATAGTAATTTTTACAGTCATCCCGATTTTACTGCTTATATTGGTGGCTTTTACCAATTATGACCAGAATCATATGCCGCCGAGCAGCCTCTTTTCATGGGTCGGTTTATCGAACTTTGTGAAGCTTTTCGGCGGTGGGGGTATGACAAGTACGTTTGGCTATTCATTTGTCAGAATACTTGGCTGGACTCTTGTGTGGGCTTTTTTTGCAACATTCACGACATATATCGGAGGTATTTTGCTTTCTCTCCTTATTAATAATAAGAGAACCAAGCTTCCGAAACTCTGGAGAACTTTATTTGTAGTGACAATTGCAGTCCCACAGTTCGTGTCACTTCTTCTTGTAAGAAACTTCTTCGCTAACGGAGGAATTGTAAACACCATATGTAAGACGATAGGTCTTACGGGGTGGCTCAGAGACATTGGTCTTATATCGACAAGTTATATACCGTTCTTATCAGCTCCGGGATGGGCACATGTAATGATAATCCTTATTAATATATGGATCGGTGTTCCTTATCAGATGCTTATAGCAACAGGTGTACTTATGAATCTCCCGGCAGATCAGATTGAGAGTGCGAGAATTGACGGAGCCAAGCCAAGACAGATTTTTGCTAAAATTACAATGCCGTACATGCTTTTTATAACAGGACCTACACTTATTACGGACTTTGTAAAAAATATAAATAACTTTAACGTAATATATCTTCTCACAGAAGGTGTATATACAACAACCAACCAGGCATTAGCCAATTCACAGGCAAAGGAAGTCGACCTCCTTGTTACATGGCTTTTCAGACTGACACAGGATTATTACAATTACAAGATGGCTTCAGCCATAGGTATCGTAGTATTCATCATATGTGCGGTATTTACACTGGTTGCGTTTAACAAAATGATTAAAGGTGACAGAGAGGAGACGTTCCAGTAATGAAGAAAAAAGGACTTAAAACATTTTTTCACAATCTGCTGATTGCGGTACTTGCAATAATATGGCTCATCCCTATTGTATGGCTCCTTTTCACATCATTCAGCAGTTACGATGGAATTAACACAAGCAGCTTTTTCCCGGAAGAATGGAGCATTAAACATTATGTACAGCTGTTCCAGCCAGACACCGTTGCTCAGTTTCCAAGGTGGTTCCTTAATACATTTGTAATAGCATGCTGCACATGTGTTATTTCTACTATGTTTATATTGATGGTTGCATATGCAACATCAGTAATGAGATTCAAGGCAAGAAAACCGCTTATGAATGTTGCGGTAATCTTGAATCTCTTTCCGGGTATGCTCTCGATGATAGCGGTTTACTTTGTACTTAAGATGTTCAATCTTACAAATAACCACTTAGGATTGATAATGGTATATTCCGCATCATCGGGACTTGGATACCTGATAGCAAAAGGTTTCTTTGATACGGTGCCGAGAGCACTCTGCGAAGCTGCTAAAATAGACGGATGCAGCGAGTCTAAGATTTTCTTTAAGATGATCTTACCACTCAGCCGGCCGATTATAGTATATACGGTAATAAGCAGTTTCCTGGTTCCGTGGATGGATTTCGTATATGCCAAGATTATACTTAATGCGGGAATTTCATCCAAGTATACCGTAGCCATAGGTCTGTACAGAATGCTTGATAAATCACTTATCAATCAGTACTTCACACTTTTCTGTGCAGCAGGTATTGTAATCTCCATTCCTATTTCAGCATTGTTTGTACTTATGCAGAAATTCTATGTTGAAGGAGTTACAGGTGGAGCCGTTAAAGGCTAGAACAGACTTGAAAGGATTTTATGAAAGAAATGGATCAGTTTATTGTAAATATTATCCATCGTCCGGAGATGGTTCCGGAATATGCCGAGAAGGTTACCGGACATGGACAGGCGGAAGATATCGGACGTAAAGCATTGCTTACCGAGAGCCTTGATATTTTTAAGATACAGCAGGAATGTGCACATAAGAACGGTCTCAAGACAACAATTGAGATGACATATGCCAGCCTTTTTAATGATGAGGCCGTAGAACTGGCTAAAGAACATCATAAAGTATACGGAGACGAAATCGGACTTACACTTCTTGGACTTCCGTGCAAGGAATTTCGTGAGAAATATAAGACCAAGGATTTCTGCATATGGATGTTCTCAATGGAAGACAAGAAAGCTATTGTAACGGATGTATTTGAGAAGTTCTATGAGAGATTCGGATTCTATCCTGAGTCGACCGGTTCATACTATATGGATGCTGAACTTATCAATTACATTAAAGAGAAATACCCTTCCGTAAAGTGTGCTGTTGCAACATGCTGGGAAGAAGGACCGAAAGCATATCATACATGTAACAACAGCTGGTACACATTCATGGATGGCGGCCCTTGGGCACCGTGGATTCCGTCTAAGGTCAATACGCATGCACCGGCTGCAAATGAATCAGAAGATTCAGGAATCGTAGCTATTCCTCATCTGAGCCGTGACCTTATAGCATGTTATGACGGCAATGGTTCCAATTTCGGAACGCATCCGCAGAATGTACTCCGTGGTATGATTTATCAGGATGGTAAATATCCATATCTGTATAATCTTATTGACCAGTATCGTTATCAGGCTAAATTCAACAATGGTTATGCATATAATATGATGTTTGTAGGACCGGGCTGGATGAATAAGATGGGACGCTGGGAAGCACCGTATGAACTTCTCAAGCAGTCATATGAAGATGGATGTGCATATTACGGAGAACTTAAGAAAGAGGGCAAACTCATAGATATGACAATGAGTGAGTTCGCTGATTACTATCGTAACAAGAAATCATACACAGAACCTGAATGTGCATTATGGAGAGATATTCTCTACGGAAGCAAGAAACAGGTATTCTGGTATTGTGACCCTTATATGAGAGCATGTGTTAATATGGACCAGGGCGGTGCAATCGTTGACTTAAGACCGTATGCTGCCAAATTGGAATGGCCTGTAGGAATTGGCACAAAGCATATTCAGGATGCAAGCTATCCGTTCCTTATACAGGAAAAGTACCGTGCAGGATATTTTACACATTATGCCGGAGAGGGAACTGTAAGAAGTGCCAAAATCTGCCACAACGGTGAGGAAGTAGATTTATGTCTCTGCCGTACCAAGGCTCATTTTTCACAGGAAGGCAAGGATCGTATACTCACGCTTGATCCTGTTGATATTGAATTTGCAGATCTTACGGTAACAATTCAGTCGGTAATTACCTTTACAGAAGGCTCATCTGCAATCAAGATAGACCGTAAGGTGCTTAGTATGAGCGATCCTGATGCAGATGTTACCATTAATGAATATATGGTAGGATGCTACGGAACAACCGAATATACCGAGGACATGTCATCACTTACCCTTTCAATAGCAAAAGGAAATGATGTGAAGAGACTTTCATATGAATATAAGTGCCGTGAGATGGATGAAGCAGATGCCGGTAAAGTAAGCTGTGAAATTCCTCCGGTCAAGACACTTGTATCAATGACCTGCGAGGGCAGGGACAAGACCGGATATGTCAAAGAAGGTTATGCTTTCAGCCCGATGTTTACACTTGGATACACCGGTAAATTACGCGACAAGGAGGTATTTGAGACATGGCTCAGTCTGGAAAGGGTAGATTAAATTACAGATGTCCTTCATGCTTCATGAGAGATCTCGATCTTGATATGTTTTATGATAAGGATAAGAAAGAATTCTATTGTATTCGTTGTCAATATACGGGAACGGAGGAAGATGTGCTTGAGAAAAACCAGATGGCACGTTTCCGCTATCGTGATATGATGAAGAGATTTAACGAAAACGATTTTGAAAAATTTGATGATTAATTACAGACACCGGGCGCATTAAATGTGTCCCGGTGCTGTTTATACAGGAACAAGGAGGATTTGAAAATGCCTGACTGGATAGTTGGAATGGATGTTTCTTCGCTGGTAGAAGTTGAGGACTGCGGAGGAAAATTTTATGATAACGGCATAGAAGGCGATGCACTTTCAATACTGAAAGCGCATGGAGCCAACATGGTAAGGCTCAGATTGTGGAATGATCCATATGACGCAGAGGGCAACAGTTACAGTGCGGGATACAGTGACATCAAAACCGTATTAAAACTTGCAAAGCGTGCGTCTAAGCTTGGACTTGACTGGCTTCTTGATCTGCATTACAGTGATTGTTGGGCGGATCCGGGCAAACAGACAATTCCGAAAGCCTGGCAGGGTATGAATGTCGATGAACTTGCAACCGCGGTGTATGAATACACTCTGAATGTTCTTAAAGAATGTGAAGAAGCAGGATTAAAGCCGCAGATGGTGGCAATCGGCAATGAGCTGTCAAATGGGTTACTCTGGCCATATGCGAAAGTACCGGAGTATGCCAATATAGCGCGTTTTGTCAGTGCCGGAATAAGAGCTTCGAGAGAATTTGATGCAAAAATTCCGGTGATGATACATCTTGATAACGGCGGAAACAATGAACTTTACCGTAGATGGTTTGACAATTATTTTGCAAACAACGGGTTAGATTTTGAATATATCGGTCTTTCATATTATCCGTTCTGGCACGGCACACTTGATATGTTGCGCGATAACATGAATGACATTGCGTCAAGGTATGGCAAGAAACTTATAGTTGCGGAAGTGTCTATGGGATTTACACTTGATGATTATAAGGATTATGAGAAACTTCCGGATGAACTCAGGAAAGGTATGGCAACGAAAAAAGAACTCGCCGAAAAGGTTCCTTTTCCGATGACTCCCGAGGGACAGCGCGATTTTATGAAAGCTTTTCTTGACGTTATCCACGGTATAAGGGATAATATGTGTGAAGGATATTTTTACTGGGAACCTGCATGGCTGCCTGTACCCGGAAGTGAGTGGGCTACCGCAGCAGCGTGCGAATATATGCATGAGAAGGGACCGGGAGGTAATGAATGGGCCAATCAGGCTCTGTTCGATTATGACGGCAATGCACTCTGTGCGATGGATATAATCGGGATATAATATATAATACAATCTGGAGGAACTAATGAAACAGGCACAGCGAAGAAGTATGGCATGGAAGATGCCATCGGTATCAGCGCAGGGACTTAAGATTTTCGCATGCGTGACGCTTATTCTCGGAAGCATCGGAATGATTATATTTGAAAAAGGAATTATTAATGTAGAACAATACAAGGCAAACGAGTTAAATGACCTTCTGGCAGGTAATTCTGCTCTTATGGGTCAGGTCGGTATGACGGTTGCATTGGGATTTATAGGCGGACTGGCATTGCCGATAATAGCATTTCTTCTGACGGAAGGATTTTTTAATACTTCGTCATATATGAAATATCTTTGTGCCGTGTTCGCGTTTGCATTAATCAGCGAGATACCGTATGATTTTGCAATGACGGGCAAGGTTATTGATTTCTCAAGCCAGAATCCGATGTTTGCGACGGCATTGTGTCTGGTTATGATGTATTTTTTCAGGATGACCGACAGAACGGGCAAATTCGTGTCAGCATTATTAAAGTTCGTTATCATGCTGTGTGCAATCTGCTGGATAGTAATTCTGCATTTGTCGTATGGATTAAGCATGGTTTTACTGGTATCGGTATTTTATCTGTTCCGTAACAAACATGGCATTAAGCTTGCACTTGCTTTCCTTGTCACGCTTTTCTGTGCGTTCATGGGCCAGGGTTCATATATCGGAGTTATTTCGTTGTATGGTATATATTGTTACAATGAACACCGTGAACTTAAATGTTCTAAGTATGTGTTCTATATAATATATCCTGCACATCTTCTTGTGCTTGGTCTTATAACGAGATGCCTTATAAGGTAGTCGTTGATTTTTTGAATATGCAGTGATACAATATATCAGGGCAATGGTGCGAATACCGTCCATTGCCCTTTATTATTGACATGAAAGGATTGCAATGATGGCAGGATCATCTTTTGGAACGATATTCAGAATTACTACATGGGGTGAGTCCCATGGCAAGGGACTGGGCGTGGTCATTGACGGATGCCCCAGCGGAATAGAACTTTGTGAAGAAGATATACAGCGTATGCTTGACAGACGCAGACCGGGTGTAAGTGATTACACTACAAGCCGCAAGGAAAGTGATAAAGCGGTTATTATGTCAGGCGTTTTTGAAGGAAAGACAACAGGAACTCCTATTTCAATAATGGTCTATAATGAAGACCACCATTCGGAAGATTATTCTGATATAGCGAATTTCTACAGACCGGGACATGCGGATTATACATTTGACTGTAAGTACGGTTTCAGGGATTACAGAGGCGGCGGACGTTCTTCGGGAAGAGAGACGGTTGCAAGGGTTGCGGCCGGAGCAGTTGCATGCAAACTGCTGCAGGCACTCGGAATAGAAGTATGCGCATATACGCAATGCATCGGAGGAATTGGAATAGATTATGACAGGTTTGATATTCTTCAAAGGGATATGAATCCTTTTGCAATACCGGATAAGGATGCCGCAGACAGCATAGAATTATATGCCAGGCAGGCGATAGCGGATAAGGATTCGCTTGGCGGAATAATAGAATGTGTTATTAAGAATATGCCGGCCGGAGTCGGAGAACCTGTTTTTGATAAACTGGATGCTAACCTCTCCAAAGCCATAATGTCAATCGGTGCCGTCAAGGGATTTGAGATTGGCGAAGGATTTATGGTTGCGGAGCTTAAAGGCAGTGAGAATAATGATGAATTCTATATGGACGGAGATAAGGTAAAGAAGCGTACCAATCATTCCGGCGGAGTGCTTGGGGGATTAAGTGACGGTTCGGATATAATATTCCGTGCAGCCGTTAAGCCGACACCGTCAATTTCATCACTGCAGAATACTGTGGGACGTGACGGAGAAGATATGCAGATAGCGATACGGGGAAGGCATGACCCTATGATAGTTCCGAGAGCTGTTGTTGTGGTAGAGGCAATGGCAGCCTGTACGGTTGCTGATATGCTGCTTTGTAATATGAGCTCGCGTATTGATAATGTAATTAAGGTATACGAAAGGTAGTATTCAATGTATAAGATTTTAAATATGGAAGGAAGAGCCAAGAGAGCAACATTTGAAACTGTGCACGGAACCATACAGACACCGGTATTTATGAATGTCGGAACGGTCGGAGCCATAAAGGGTGCAGTTTCAACAATGGATCTTAAGGAAATCGGATGTCAGGTGGAATTGTCTAACACATACCATCTTCATGTAAGAACCGGTGATCAGACCATTAAAGAACTTGGCGGACTTCATAAATTTATGAACTGGGACAGACCCATACTTACCGATTCGGGCGGATTTCAGGTTTTTTCACTTGCGAAGCTCCGCAAGATCAAGGAAGAAGGCGTGTCGTTTAATTCACATATTGACGGACATAAGATTTTTATGGGTCCGGAGCAGAGTATGCAGATACAGTCGAATCTTGGCTCAACTATAGCAATGGCATTCGATGAGTGTATAGAGAACCCGGCTCCGAGAGAATATGTTCAAAAATCAGTTGACAGAACCACAAGGTGGCTTGTAAGATGTAAAGAAGAGATGGCAAGGCTTAATGCATTGCCTGACACAGTTAATCCGCACCAATTGCTTTTTGGCATTAATCAGGGTGGAACGTATGATGACATCCGGATAGAGCATGCGAAGGAGATATCTAAGCTTAATCTTGACGGCTATGCCGTGGGAGGACTTGCAGTCGGGGAATCACATGAAGAGATGTACAGAATACTTGACAGTGTTGTACCGTATCTTCCGGTTGATAAGCCGACATACCTCATGGGCGTCGGAACACCGGCGAATATAATTGAAGGCGTAGACAGAGGAATAGATTTCTTTGACTGTGTATATCCTGCGCGTAACGGCAGACACGGACATGTATATACTCATTACGGTAAGCTTAATCTGTTCAATGCCAGATACGAGAAGGATTTGTCTCCGATAGAGGAAGGATGTAACTGCCCGGTATGCCGTCATTATACCAGAGCATATATAAGACACCTTCTTAAGGCCGGAGAGATGTTAGGAATGAGATTCTGTGTGCTTCATAATCTTTATTATTACAACCATCTTATGGAAGAGATAAGAGAAGCACTTGAGAATAACAGATTTGGTGAATTTAAGAAGAGAACATTAGAAAGATTCAAGGAGGATTCAAAATGATTTTAGCAGCAGCCGGAGGACAACAGATTATATTTATAATAGGATACATCATTTTCTTTGCAGCGTTGATGTATTTTATTGCAATCAGACCACAGAAGAAACAGCAGAAGAAACAGCAGGAACTTCTCAGCTCAATGGAGAAGGGCGACAGCGTTCTTACAACAAGCGGTTTTTATGGAGTTATAATTGATATTACAGATGATACAGTAATCGTCGAGTTCGGTAATAACAAGAACTGCCGTATTCCTATGCAGAAGGCAGCGATTGTTGAAATCGAGAAAGCAGAAGCATAATATATTTCCACATTGAAACCGGACCCTCTTTTGGCATGCCTTAAGAGGGTTTTTGCTATTTATTTTTATATTACACACATATGTGAAAGGGCTATTTATATGAAAGTTATGCATTTATCGGATCTGCATCTTGGCAAGAGGGTTAATGAATTCTCTATGATTGATGATCAGAGATACATTCTGAAACAGGTAATGGATATTGTAATCAATGATAAAGCAGATGCTGTTATAATTGCGGGTGACGTTTATGACAGACAGGTGCCGCCTGTGCAGGCTGTTGAATTGTTTGATGCATTCTTAACCGGGCTTATGAACATGAACATACCGGTGCTTGTGATAAGCGGCAATCACGATTCAGCGGAAAGAATTGCTTTTGGATCTGATATAATGAGCGCCGGGCATATATATATGTCGCGTGCTTATGATGGAAAACTGCAGTGTGTCACACTTAAAGATGAATACGGACCGGTTAATTTCTATATGCTTCCTTTTATCAAACCTTCGTATGTACGGCCTTATTTTGATGAAGATATTAAAGATTACAATGATGCTGTCCGTCTTGTAATTCAGAATACGGAATATGATCCCGGAGAACGTAATGTCATAATATCACACCAGTTTGTAACCGGTGCGCAGACATGCCAGTCCGAGGAGATTACAGTCGGGGGGCTTGATAATGTTGATGCTTCGGCTTATGCTTTTTTTGATTATGCAGCACTTGGACATATTCACGGACCTCAGAATATGGGCGATAGGATAAGGTATTGCGGAACGTTGTTAAAGTATTCTTTTTCCGAAATCAATCATAAGAAATCGGTCACACTGGTTGAACTGGGACCTAAGGGCGAGGTGAATATTGAACTTAAGCCAATTAAACCACTCAGGGATATGCGCGAAATAAAAGGAACTTATATGGAGTTGACTGCAAGGGATTTCTACCGGAATCTTAATACTGATGATTATTATCATATAATACTTACTGATGAGGATGATATATATGATGCGGCAGCTAAACTTCGTGTAATATATCCTAATCTGATGAAAATAACATATGATAATGTAAGAACAAGAAATAATATGAATTATGATACACAGGATGAACGCCGGGATGATATGAAACCGGAGGATTTTCTCAATGAATTATATGAACTTCAGAATGGCTGCAGCATGAATGAAGAACAGATGAGATATGCCAAAGAACTTTTTGAGAAAGTGAGGGAGAATGCATGAGACCGGTTAAACTTATAATGTCGGCATTCGGACCATATGCCGGATGCGTTGAGATACCTTTTGAAAAATTCGGCAGCAAGGGACTTTATCTGATAAACGGCGATACGGGAGCCGGTAAAACAACAATATTTGATGCCATTTGTTTTGCACTTTACGGCGAACCGAGCGGCAGTATCAGGGATGAGAGAATGTTGAGAAGCCAGTATGCCGAAGAAGATACTCCGACATATGTTGATATGGATTTTGAATTTCATGGCATGAAATACAATGTCAGGAGAAACCCTGCATATATGCGTCCCAAAAGGCATGGAGAAGGTTTTACGGAGGAAAAGGCAGGTGCCGTGCTCACATACCCTGATGGAAGGATAGTTGATGGAACAACGCTTGTGACCCAGGCGGTAACTGATATTATGGGACTTAACCGACAACAGTTCGGACAGATTGCGATGATTGCACAGGGTGATTTCCTGAAACTTCTGTTAGCCAGGACGGACGAAAGAAGCGGGATATTCAGGGAAATTTTTAAGACCGGATATTATTACAGGTTCCAGACAGAAATCTCCGGTGAGATAAACAGGCTTAAGTCGGAGCTTAAAGAACAACAGCGAGTTATAAAACAATACACTGACGGACTTATATGCGATGCGGATACCCTTTATGAAGTCGAACTCAGGGATATTAAGCAGAGGGCGGAGATTGAGGACCCGGCAGCTATAATGGAATTTGCCGGACGGCTTATCGAATCGCAGACAAAGGAGGCGGAGGATTTTTCGGCAAGGCTTAAAGTTGTTGACAAACGTATCAATAAACTTACGGTTGAAGAACAGAATGCCATTAAAGCAGCCAAATTAAAAAAGCAGATAGAGGAGGCCATAAAAGCGACCGGAATATTGTCCGAAAGGTCAAAGACCCTGAAGACAGCGGCAGAAAAGGCAGCCGGACAGGCAGAAAAGCTGCCGGAAGTTTATGAGCATATATCGAATTTAAAAATGAATCTGGCACAGTACGAGGAGTACAACAGCCTTCTGAAACAGAGACAGGAGTTTGCTGACCGGATTGCCAGGATTCAGGCGTGGATTGAAGATTCGGGCAGGAAACTTGAAACCGGACAGAAAGAACTGGATGAACTTAAAAAACGTTATGCCGGCCTGGAAAATGCTGCAGCGGACAAGGAACGTTATGCGGCTGAACTTGAGAAGATAAAAGGTGAAAATGCCGGATTGAAAAATATCTGTGACGACATAGAAAGATATTATAAAAAGAACGTGGAGTATAATAAGCTTATTTCAGGATATATTAAGGAACGTGAAAAATATCAAATAATGCAACAAGAGCTGAGCGGGCTGGAAAATATTTTTATGGATTCGCAGGCAGGGCTCATCGCACAGAAACTTGAAGACGGTAAGCCATGTCCGGTATGCGGTTCACTTACGCATCCTTCACCGAGAATACCGTCCGGAAGAATAGTTGAAAAAACAGAACTTGATGCTATGAGAAAAGCGGTTACGGCTGAACGTGGATTATATGAGGAATACAGTAAACGGACAGGAGCAGCCGGTGCTGAATGCGATGAACTTAACAGAACTATTCTCAATAGGATGGAAGAATATGGGCATTGTGATGATATTGAGGCAGCTGGAAAGATGGCAGCCGGACTGCTTGCACTTAAGAAAGAGGAATATGCATCGGCAAACAGCAATTTTTTGAAAGCGGGTGAGCAGATTAAAGAGAGGCTGATGATCAGCGAGAAGATAACCCGGATAGAGGGCGCGATAAATGAATTAAATTCCCAAATCAAGGTACATACCGCACAATACGCCTCCGCGAAAGCATCATACGAATCGGTTTGTGCCAATATTGAGGAGAAGGAGAAAAAACTCAAATCAGCCTCATATGAAGAAATGCGCGGCGAATGTGATAAGTTGCAGAAAGAAGCAGAACAGATCAAGCTCAATGCCGATAATAAGGCACAGGAATACAACCGCACGCGGGAAAAATTCATGAAGGCGGAAAGCAATATGCATACTCTTATGCGGGAATTGGACCCTATTAAAGAAATTGATGCACAACAGATCAAAACAGCCAAAGATGAAGCGTCGGAAGAGAAAAACAACCTTACCGGGATGATAAGAAAGTTAGATGCCGGCATAAGTATGAATATTAAGGCAAGAGATGGCATTGCATCAGTAGCTGAAAGTATTGATGCAGACAATAGACGTTATGCATGGCTGAAATCACTTGCTGACACCGTGAACGGAACGGTTCCGGGATGCGATAAAATAATGCTCGAAACATATGTGCAGACTGTTTATTTCGACCGTATAATAAATTGTGCCAATTCCCGTTTCATGGTAATGAGTGACGGAAGGTATGAATTAAGAAGATGCAGGACGGCGCAGAACCGCAGAACGCAGAGCGGACTGGAACTTGAAGTTATCGATCACTATAATGGAAGTACAAGAAGTGTCAGGACACTGTCGGGCGGTGAATCATTTATGGCATCTTTGTCACTGGCACTGGGCCTGGCCGATGAGATACAGCGCAATGCCGGCGGAATTCAGCTTGACACTATGTTTATAGACGAAGGATTTGGTTCGCTTGATGATGAAGCACTGTCCAAGGCGGTGGGCGTATTGTCGGAACTTTCTTCAGGCAACAGGCTTGTCGGTATCATATCGCATGTGGGAAGCCTCCAGGAAAGGATAGACCGCCGGATTACGGTTGAGCGCGGAGCGGTGTGTGGAAGTACGGTTAAAATCACTGTTTAGAACGAATACTTATATGTTTTAAGAAAGATACAATTTATACGAGTATCGAGGTCAAATTTGTACTGTATCATGCATGAAATTTATATGGTATCATTGTTATGAAAAAATCAAAGGAGGGTTTCATGAAAACATTAAAATTTAAAAGAATTTTCACAGTACTGCTTGCTGTTATGCTTATTGTATCTATGGCAGTAGCAGCAACAGCATGCGGAAAGAAATCATCTTCTACAGATACCAATGCATCTACAACCGCAGCGGCAGAAGATGGTAACGACGGAGAAGAGACAAAGAGTGATGCAGATCTTTCTTCAATTGAATTTGTAAGAAAGATGGGTAACGGTATTAACCTTGGTAACACACTTGAGGCATATAATCATGCCAAAGGTACCAATCTTGCTACTAAGGTATACGAGACAACATGGGGTCAGCCTGTTACCACTCAGGATATGATCAATGGCATGAAGGCAGCCGGATTTGATACAATCAGAATCCCTGTTTCATGGACCAACATGATGAACTTTGAAGACGGCGATTATACAATTGGCGCAGCATATCTTGACAGAGTTGAAGAGATTACCAAGTGGGCAGTAGATGCCGGAATGTATGTAATCATCAATGACCACTGGGATGGCGGCTGGTGGGGAATGTTCGGTTCCGCAACAGAAGAGACCAGAACAAAGGCTATGACACTTTACACAGAGATGTGGAAGCAGATTGCGGACAGATTTAAAGATTACTCATATAATGTAATCCTTGAGTCTGCTAACGAGCAGCTTGGCTCAGGCCTTAACGAGACAACTATTTGCAAAGACACAGGAACACTTACGGATGATGAGACGTATGAAATCACCAACAAGATTAACCAGGCATTCGTTGACACCGTAAGAGCTGCCGGCGGATATAATGAGGACAGATTCCTTCTTATTGCCGGATACAATACAGATATAACCAAGACTTGTGATGACAGATTTGTAATGCCTACGGATACAGCTAAGGATAAGCTTCTTATATCGGTTCATTTCTATGAGCCATGGAGCTATTGCGCTGAGGAAATGGAGTCGGCAGCACCTTGGGGAACCAAGAAAGAACTTGCAGCGATAAGTGAGTCGCTTAACAAGATGACCAAGTTCACGGACAAGGGCATCGGCGTTGTAATCGGTGAGTATGCAGCAATGCCGCTTAAGGATAAATCGTTCAAAGAGAATATGAATACATATCATGCAAATATCCTTGATATATGTGATATCAATGATTACTGCCCGATTCTCTGGGACAGAGGAGACTTTTTCAGCAAGACTGACTGCAAGCTTATCGACAGTGATATGGCTAAGCTTTTTGCGTCACGTAATTATGAAAATGAGTCCAAGAAGTCGGTAGAAGATGTTAAGTCTGCTGCCAAGACAGAGATGGAAGCTTTCGTTAAGAACGCTCCGGAAACATTTGCAAAGGAAGAAGAGCAGGCTGATCCTGACAGTGCAACCGCATGGATCATGTATAACGGCGGCGGAGTTCAGTACAGCGTAGGCGATACATATAATCCGGCACCTGTTGCAGGCGTTACGGCTACTGATGTCAAGATCACAGGAGCAGGTACATATACAGTTGCCCTTGATTTTTCAGGATTAAGCGACGGTAAGGCTTATGGAATTACATTCTCAGCTGTAGGACTTTCAAACGGCGAAATTCTTTACCCTGGATATACAATGGATATCAAGGAAATCAAGATTAACGGTAAGGCTATTACACTTACTGCTAAGCCATATACAGCATCTGATGATGAGAAGTGTACGCGTGTTAACCTTTACAATGAATGGGTTTCCAAGCTTCCGGATGACGCTCATACACTTGACGGCAATCTTGACGGATGTTCAGCAGTTATAGTTGATAAGGCTGATTTCGCACAGGTTGAGAAAATCGAAGTAACATTTGATTACGTTGCACCACAGTAAGATAAATAAAATCAACTAAATTAAATAAAAGACATCATTTCTTTTGAGGTAATCATCAAGTATAATTACTAGAAATTGTAAATGGTGTCTTTTTTTTGTGGTGCAAAGGCTTGTTTTTTTGAGCTGAGTATTATAAAATTTAATTTAATGGTATTTGCACACATGATGCCGAATAATAGAAGTAAAGAGGAAATAATATGAGTAATTACAAGATTACATTGATTCCGGGCGACGGAATAGGACCGGAAATTGTTGCACAGGCAGTCAAGGTTCTTGATGCAGCAGGAGACAAATATGGATATAAGCTTGATTATACGTCGATTCTTATGGGAGGATGCTCCATTGACAAATATGGTGTTCCGCTTACTGATGAGGCAGTTGCGATTGCAAAGAGTTCGGATGCGGTTCTTCTCGGAGCAGTCGGAGGTAATGTCGGTAATTCCAGATGGTATGATGTCGCACCGAATTTAAGACCTGAGGCAGGATTACTCAAGATAAGGAAAGATCTGGAACTTTTTGTAAATATGCGTCCGGCATATCTCTATGATGAACTTAAGAATGCATGTCCGCTTAAGTCCGGAATAATCGGGGACGGCTTTGATATGGTCATTATGAGAGAACTGACCGGAGGACTCTATTTCGGTGAAAGACACACGGAAGAAATTAACGGTGTACTTACAGCGGTAGATACGTTAACATATAATGAGAATGAGATCAGACGAATCGCAATCAAGGCATTTGAGATAGCCATGAAGAGACGTAAGATCGTGACAAGCGTCGATAAGGCCAATGTTCTTGATTCTTCAAGGCTCTGGCGTAAAGTTGTCAAAGAAGTTGCTGCAGATTATCCGGAAGTTACATATACGGACATGCTTGTCGACAACTGTGCTATGCAGCTTGTAATGAACCCGGGTCAGTTTGACGTTATTCTTACAGAGAACATGTTCGGTGACATCCTTTCCGATGAAGCCAGCATGATAACAGGCTCAATAGGAATGCTTTCAAGTGCCAGCCTCGGTAAGACTAAGCTCGGACTTTATGAGCCGTCACACGGTTCCGCACCTGATATTGCAGGCAAGAACATAGCTAATCCTATTGCGACGATTCTTTCGGCTGCCATGATGTTACGTTATTCACTTGATCTTGATGATGCGGCAGCAGCAATAGAGGCAGCGGTTGCGAAGGTCCTTAAGGAAGGATACAGAACGACGGATATCATGTCCGAGGGAATGACACTTGTCGGAACGGACAAGATGGGCGATCTGATTGCCGAGAGACTTTAATTTAATATTCGAAAGGAATTGTAATATATGAAAAGCGATGCAGTTAAAAAAGGAGTCAGCCAGGCTCCTCACAGATCATTATTTAATGCACTTGGTTTTACCAAAGAAGAGATGGAGAAACCTTTAATAGGTATTGTAAGCTCACAGAGCGAAATTATACCGGGACATATGAACCTTGACAAAATCGTTGAGGCAGTTAAGCTCGGAGTTGCAATGGCAGGCGGAACACCTGTAGTGGTACCGGCAATCGCAGTGTGCGACGGAATTGCAATGGGCCATGTCGGAATGAAATATTCCCTCGTAACAAGAGATCTTATTGCAGATTCAACAGAGTGTCTGGCAACAGCACATCAGTTTGATGCACTCGTTATGGTTCCAAACTGTGATAAGAATGTTCCGGGACTTCTTATGGCAGCAGCCAGAATCAATGTCCCGACAGTATTCGTAAGCGGCGGTCCTATGCTTGCAGGCCATGTAAAAGGATGCAAGACAAGCCTTTCAAGCATGTTTGAGGCAGTTGGCGCATATACAGCAGGCAAGATTTCGGCTGAAGAGCTTGACGAATATGAGAATAAGGCATGCCCTACATGCGGTTCATGCTCAGGTATGTATACAGCCAACAGTATGAACTGTCTTACTGAAGCAATCGGTATGGGACTTCAGGGCAACGGTACAATCCCGGCAGTATATTCGGACAGAATAAAGCTCGCAAAACATGCAGGAATGAAGGTCATGGAACTTCTTGAGAAGGATATAAGACCTCTTGATATTATGACAGAAAAAGCATTTATGAATGCACTTACTGTAGATATGGCACTCGGATGTTCTACCAATACAATGCTTCACCTCCCGGCTATTGCAAGAGAAGCCGGAGTAAAGCTTAATCTTGACATTGCCAACGAGATAAGCGCAAGAACACCTAATCTCTGCCACCTCGCTCCGGCAGGCCACACATATATGGAAGAACTTAATGAGGCCGGCGGTGTATATGCGGTAATGAACGAACTTTCCAAGAAAAATCTTCTCAACCTTGATCTTATCACAGTAACCGGCAAGACTGTAGGAGAGAATATCAAGGATTGTGTAAATAAGAATCCGGAAGTTATCAGACCTATCGATAATCCATACAGCGTAACAGGCGGTATCGCGGTTCTCAGAGGTAACATTGCCCCTGATTCATGCGTTGTAAAGCGTTCAGCTGTTGTGGAAGAAATGCTTGTCCATGAAGGACCGGCAAGAGTGTTTGACTGTGAAGAAGATGCAATCGCTGCCATAAAGGGCGGCAAGATTGTTCCGGGAGATGTTGTTGTCATCAGATATGAAGGCCCTAAGGGAGGACCTGGTATGCGTGAAATGCTTAACCCTACATCCGCAATAGCAGGTATGGGACTTGGCTCAAGCGTAGCACTTATAACTGACGGACGTTTTTCGGGAGCTTCAAGAGGAGCTTCAATCGGTCATGTATCACCGGAAGCAGCGGTCGGCGGACCTATTGCATTTATTGAAGAAGGCGATATCATAAGCATAGATATCCCTGCCAACACAATCAATGTCAAGGTAAGCGATGAGGAACTAAATGCTCGTAAGGCTAAATGGCAGCCTAGAGAACCGAAAGTTACCAAGGGATATCTTGCACGTTATGCGAAGATGGTAACATCAGCAGATAAGGGAGCAGTCCTTGAAATAAAATAATTTGGAGAAATATACAATGCAGCTTACAGGATCACAGATAATTATAGAATGTCTTAAGGAACAGGGTGTGGATACCGTTTTCGGATACCCGGGAGGAGCCATTCTTAATGTGTATGATGAATTATACAAACATTCGGATGAGATAACACATATCCTCACTTCACATGAGCAGGGAGCTTCCCACGCAGCGGACGGATATGCGAGGGCAACAGGTAAGGTCGGTGTGTGTTTTGCAACATCGGGACCCGGTGCAACCAATCTCGTAACAGGTATTGCGACGGCTTATATGGATTCGGTGCCTATGGTGGCAATCACATGTAATGTCGGAGTTCCGCTTCTCGGAAAAGACAGTTTTCAGGAAATAGACATAACCGGTGTGACATTACCGATTACCAAATATAATTACATTGTTAAAGATATAACGAAACTTGCCGGAGTGATAAGAGATGCCTTCAGAATAGCTAAGCAAGGCAGACCGGGACCGGTTCTTATCGATATACCTAAGGATGTCACAGCACAGAAGACAGAGTATACCTATGTCAAACCGGCAGAGATATCAAGAGAAACCGCGCAGATAACCAACGAAGCTGTCAATGAAGCTGTGTCGATGATAAAAGAAGCAGAGAAACCTTTTATTTTCGTAGGAGGCGGTGCCATTATTTCGGGCGCCCAGGATGAACTTGCGGAGTTTGCATCCAAAATCGATGCGCCTGTAGCGGATTCATTGATGGGAAAGGGTGCTTTTAACGGAACCGACCCGAGATATACCGGAATGCTCGGCATGCACGGAACCAAAACCTCCAATTTTGCGGTTATGGAGTGTGACCTTCTTGTAGTTGTTGGAGCCAGATTCTCGGACCGTGTAACAGGCGATACCAAGAGGTTTGCTCCTAATGCACGTATCCTCCAGCTTGATATCGATCCGGCGGAGATCAATAAGAATATCCACGTGGATGCAAGCGTTATCGGCGACGTAAGAGAAATCCTTAAAGCCCTGAATACAAGGCTTGACGATATGGAACATACCGAATGGATGGCACATGTAGAGCAGATGAAAAAAGAATATCCGCTCAAATACAACAAGGACGTCCTTACAGGACCTTATGTCATTGAACAGATTTATGATATTACGGGCGGTGATGCAATAATTACGACCGAAGTCGGACAGCACCAGATGTGGGCGGCTCAGTATTACAAGTACAAGGAACCGAGAACACTTCTCACATCGGGAGGTCTCGGAACTATGGGTTACGGTCTCGGAGCATCAATCGGAGCCAAGATGGGACGCAAAGACAAGACGGTTATCAATGTTGCCGGTGACGGATGCTTCAGAATGAACATGAATGAGCTTGCAACAGCCACACGTTATAATATTCCTGTAATCGAGGTGGTAATCAACAATCACGTGCTCGGAATGGTAAGACAGTGGCAGACACTTTATTACGGACAGAGATATTCGTATACGGTGCTTAATGACAGCGTGGATTATGTTAAGGTTGCCGAAGCAATGGGAGCCAAGGCCTACCGCGTTACGACAAAGGAAGAATTTGCTCCGGCGCTTAAAGAGGCGATAGAACTTAACATTCCGTGTCTGATAGATTGTCAGATAGAGAAGGATGACAAGGTATTCCCTATGGTTTCACCGGGGGCTTCTTTAGCGGATACATTTGACGAGATTTAATATAACGGCAGCTTCAATATGTTTGGAGCTGCCTCTTTGATATTAAGGAGATTTGGACATGTTAGTACAGGAACGTCTGAACAGACTCAGAGAGTTAATGAAACAGCACGATATGGATGCTTATATTATTGTGACTGATGATTATCACGGTTCAGAGTATGTAGGGGATTATTTTAAAGAGAGAGAATTCATGTCAGGTTTTACCGGTTCGGCGGGAACGCTGGTAATTTTACCGGATAAAGCATATCTGTGGACGGACGGAAGATATTTTATCCAGGCGGAAGAACAATTACACAACAGCACAATTGCTCTGATGAAAATAAATGAACCGGGAGTTTTCGATATACCGAAATTCATGGCGGAATGTGCATCGGGTCATGCCGGTTACAGAATAGGCTTTGACGGACGTACGATAAGCACTGCCTTTGCCAGGGAACTTACGGACAGCCTGACAATGGCGGAGTCCGTGCTGGTGCCGGATTACGACCTTGTGGATGAGATATGGGAGAACAGACCGAACATAAGCGCCGAACCGGTATGGCAGCTTGACACTCAATACGCAGGAGATACATCAGAGAATAAGTTTAAACTGCTGCGTGAGAATATGCAGAAAAACAGCGTGGATATGTTGATGGTGGCTGCACTTGATGAGATAGCATGGTTATTGAATCTCCGTGGTAATGATGTGAATTGCACACCGGTATTTTTATCATATATGATTATACTCCCGGATAAAGCCATTCTTTATGCCAATGAAAAAAGTTTTGATGGCGCAGTCAGAGACTATCTTGATTCACTCGGAGTAGAACTCAGACCATATAATAAGATTTACGAAGATGTGCGTGGCATGAGCTGCGATATGGTAGAAATCGACCCGGCAACGATTAATTACAGACTGTTGTCCTGTGTGTCTGAGGATACCGCAGTAATGATGAAAGAAAGCCCGGTCAAGCACATGAAGGCTGTTAAGAACGAAACGGAGCAGAATAACATCCGTAAAGCGCATATTAAGGATGGCGTTGCGGTGTGCCGTTTTATCTGCTGGCTTCAGAAGAATGTTGCATCAGGCAATATTACCGAGCTTGATGCGGCCATACAGCTTGAAAAATACAGGCGTGAACAGGATGGATTTATCGAGAACAGCTTTGATTCCATCATAGCATACGGTGAGCACGGCGCAATCGTGCATTACGAGCCCACCGAAGAGACCAACATCCTGCTTAAGCCATATGGACTGTGTCTTGCCGACACGGGCGGACACTACATGGAAGGAACAACCGATATAACGAGGACAATTCCTCTTGGCAGACTTACTCCCGAGGAGAAAAAAGCATACACACTTGTCCTTAAAGGACATCTTGCGCTTGCTTCGGCTGTTTTTAAGGAAGGAATGTGCGGTGCTAATCTGGATATCCTTGCGCGCATGCCGCTCTGGGAGAACGGAATGGATTTCAACCACGGCACCGGACACGGCGTCGGATATATCCTGAATGTCCATGAGGGCCCGCAGCGTATTCATTGGCGGATCGGCAGACAGAATGTGCCTTTTGAGGCCGGTATGGTGACATCCGACGAACCCGGATATTATCTGGAAGGCAAATTTGGCATCAGACATGAGAATCTTGTGCTCACACGCCGGTATGGTGATGGGCTGCTTTGCTTTGAAAGCCTGACAATGGTTCCGTTTGATGTGGATGGAATTGATATGGAACTTATGACTGATGTGGATAAGATGAGACTTAATAAGTACCACGAAAAAGTATATGAAAATATATCACCGTATCTTAAAGGCGGGGAACTGGAGTGGCTTAAGGAGAAGACGAGGCGGATTTAAAGTGGTGTCACTGGAAAGTTGCGACGCAAACGATGCGAGGATGCAGTGTACGGTGCGAAAGAATAATATTCAGTGTACAATATGATATGCACACCGGTTGTTTACATCCCCTAAATGATAAAATTAAATTGCCAATGCGGCATGTTGAATTTATGAAAGGCATTTTTATGGATAACATCACAATCAGAACAGCAAAGCCATCCGATGCGGACAAGCTTCTTGAAATCTATGCACCATATGTAGAAAAAACGGCGATAACTTTTGAATATGAAGTGCCGTCTGTGGATGAATTCAGACAGCGGATAGAGAACACATTGAAAAAATATCCGTATATCGTGGCAATAAAGGATGATAAAATCGTCGGATATGCCTATGCCGGAACATTTAAATCAAGGGCGGCATACGACTGGGATGTTGAATTATCGGTATATCTGGATATGAAATGCAGAAGGCGCGGCATCGGAAAATTGCTTTATGAGAAAATGGAGCAGATCCTCGCAATGCAGAATATAATCAATCTCAATGCATGCATAACATCTCCATCTGTGCCGGATGAACATATTACGGATGACAGTGAGAAATTCCATGCCAGGATGGGATATTCGCTCGTAGGAAGATTCCATAAATCAGGTTATAAATTTGACACCTGGTACGACATGATATGGATGGAAAAAGCAATTTCCGTTCATTGCACTAATCCTCCGGCCGTAAAGAGCTTTCCGGAGATTGAAAAAGAAGCCGAAAAAATATATTAGGACATAAAAAACGGGTATCCAAAGATTCAATCCTCGGATACCCATTTATATTAGTTAATAAGTTTAATCCTCAAAAGGACGGATTCTGTATTTAACTCCGATGTTGTCGCAAATGCGCTGGCACTCGGCTTCCTCTTCCTTAGTTATAGTGGTGGCAACTGTTGTCATTACAACGTGTGGAACATATTTAACGGCTTCTTTTGCAAAATCAATCATCGCATCAAAAGAGCCGATTCCGAATTTGCTTCTGGTAAGCTCATAGTAACGCTCCTTGTTAGGTGTGTTAAGGCTTATTGAAACGGTATCGATAAGACCCTTAAGTTCAGGTGTGATGTCGCGGCCGTTTACAAGATTACCGAGACCGTTGGTATTGATACGTGTAGGCTTGTTGTAAGTTTTCTTTACATAAGCGGCAACCTCTAAGAGAACATCAATTCTCTCGGTCGGCTCACCGAAACCGCAGAAAACAACCTCATCATAGTCATCCATATTGAAATTGGCAAAATCAGCGATTACCTCGTCGACGGTTGGCTCTTTTTCGAGCCAGAGGACACCGGAATCCTCCATGTGATCCCTTGTCTGCCTGAGACAGAATGTACATGCGCAAGGGCATTTGTTGGTAAGATTGACATAAAGATTATTGTGGACTTTGTATAAAATAGTCATGGTAAAACCTCTTTTCTATTTAAGTGTGTGTAAAACTTCTTCAAAACATACGCCGTCTGTCGGCGGGATATCCATGGCCTCAGTAGCCGCGATACAGTCGCGCACGAAATGTGAAGCCTTTCTGACGGAAAGCTCAAAATCATAACCGAGAACAGCGGAGGCAGCAATAATTGAAGCAAATACGTCGCCCGTTCCCGAACGCTCATGCCCGCAACGCTTCTGGCGGATAATCTTAGGCTCATGCCCTTTCTCACAGATTACATTGGCAATCATGCTTTTGCGGTCAAGACCTGTTATAACGACCTTGCCGGCGCCGGTTTCGGTAAGTTTAATGGCAATATCACAGATATTCTTAAGACTCATGTCCGGACGGTAGTCCGTTGAGGTAAGTATGCATGCCTCGGTAAGATTGGGAGTGAGGATGTCGGCGTGCTTTACAAGTGAACGCATTTTCTCACACATCGACGCGGTGTAAGTAGGGTACGGCCTGCCGTTATCGCCGATAACCGGGTCAATTATGACAAGCGTATTGTCATCCTTGAAATCCTTAATGAAATTCTCAACTATATCAATCTGCCTGTCGGAACCTAAGAACCCTGTGAGTATCCCATTGAAATGTAAATCAAGGGCTTTCCATTTATCGATGTAAGGCTGCATACGGTCGGTATAATCGTCAAAAAAATATGCCGGGAAACCGGTGTGCGCGGAGAAAATCGATGTGGGAACCGGGCAGCACTGCACGCGCATCTGTGATATGATTGGGAGCGCGACCGCAAGTGAACATCTGCCGAATCCTGAAAGGTCATTGATAACCGCTATTTTGTTCTGTCTGTTATGGTCTGTGGTATTCATAATGGAATAGTATATCATTTTGGTGGAATATGTCAAATATCCAGATTAAGTATTTTTGACCATACCACATAGTATTTCTTATCCTGATAGATTATTATATTTTACAACGCTGGAGATTGACAATATATGTAATTGGTGATATATTTGTAGTAGATTTCAGACTCGAAGAGATGTATAAAATCTCTCGGGAAATATGGCCGGGAGGCTTTTATAGAGGCTGTAAAGTATATTTAACTTAAGGAGAATGGAGAGAGTATGTTTAACACATTACAAAAGACTATATTGGCGTGCACAGTATTTATATGTGCACTGATTATGCTACCTGTAATTACGGAAGCGTCAGAAGTGAAATGAGATTATACAGTAAGTAATGATGGAAGCAGTACATCGGTAAAGGGAATACATGGTACCGAGTTTCTTAATTTTGAATGTACGAAGACTTACGCAAACGGATATACAAGAAAAGATAAATTCAAATATTACCTGAAAACAAACACTTCATATTACGATATCCCCGGACTTACAAATACAAATGTTCTCGGAACAATTTCACTAATAAACAGGTAAACGGAGCGGTATACTATTGCCATGCATCAGTCTATAAGTCAGCACAGATAAATATTAAGAACCAGTATAAAGTACTTGATATAGATGCGGCATATTGTACATACTATGAGAACAAGCTATGGTTTGGAACATTTAACAGTGAGGAAACCGGTATGGTATATGCCTATGATATTGAATATAATTCTAACAATAGACCTACATTAACAAAGGTGGGTGATTTGGAAGCACCAAGAGCTACTCAGGGTATGGCATTTTATAGATTCTCAGGTAAGACATATCTTATATTTTCTACGTCATATGGAAAAAATGAGGATAAAAAGAATTTTACCAATAAACTTATAGTATATAAACCTACTGACTATGATAGCCTTAACAGTAAGACAGGTTATAAGGATTATCATAAAGGAGCAAGACTCAAGGATATAACTATACCATATATGTCAGAAAATTTATGTATGAAGGGTATGCTTATGTATATAGTTTTTGAATCTGGTGCAAAAAAATATTGGGAAAATGAGAATGATTGTGTTCCTAAAGAAGATATTTGCGATAAGTATTGTGAGTTGGATTTTTATAAAGTGGCAATAGAATAGGAGTGATTAAATGAAAAAGTGGTCATTAAAGAAACGAATAATATTTATTTCCGCAATTGTGGTAATAATAGGCGCACTTGTATATCCCACATATAAGCTGGTAAAGTATGTAAGATATGTGGACAGTTATGGTGCTGATACAATGGAAGAAGTTGTAGACCGATTTCTGGTAAGGGATTCATATAGAGAATATAAAAAAATAGAATATCCTAGTAAAATATTTAAAAAACAATATAATGACCTATGGAAAACATATTACGAGAATAACACATATTATGATATAGACCATGATAGGGATAAATTAACTTGTTGTTATGGATATAAAGATGAAGTAAGAAATATAAAAATAATCAAAAAAGAAAGAACGGAGCAAGAAATGCAATATTTGATAGAACATCAACTGGATGATCTTATAGAATATGGTGCAGAAATAGAAGAAGCATATGAAATAAAAATTGATTATGAATATCGTTGCAGATATGATTATGATGAAAGTACGGTGAGTGACGGGATTAAGAAGTATTATTCACCTAACGGAGATTGGTCGGATTGGAAGAAAAGTGAATGGGACGATCTTATTGTGTACAAGATTGGGAAAAAATGGTATGTAATTGATGTGGGAGAGTAGTTAAGGAGGGTGATTAAATGAAAAAATGGTCATTAAAAAAGCACATAATAGTCATTTCCATAATCGTGGCAGTAATAGGTGCACTTGTATATCCTACATATAAGCTGGTAGAATATGTTAAATATGTGGACAGCTATGGGGCTGATACAATGGAGGAAGCAGCAAAGAGATATGTAGAGGCAGCATCAGACATAGAAAACATCAAAGTACATTATCCAAGTAAGATTTTCAAAAAGATAGATAAAGACACATGGATAAAGTATTATGAAGATGAAGATTATTTGGATGTAGATGACAACGTGGAGGCGATGGTTTATTATTATGGATATAAAGAAGAAGTAAGAAATGTAAAATTAACAATTGAAAATATAACAGATGAAGAAAAACAGGAAATAATAGACGACTGGTTAGATGATCTTATAGATAATGGAGCCAAAATAGAAGAATCTTATAAAGTAACAATAAATTGTGAACTTCGATGGAGATTCGATTACGATGAGAATCAGGTTGAAGAAAACCCTAATTATACGCCTAATGGGAAATGGAATGAGTGGAAAGACTACAAATCCAGCAATTATATGGTATACAGAATTGGTCACAAATGGTATATAGCCGATGTGCTTTCAACACTATAGAAGTATAATTTAACAATGTATATGCCCCGGCAGATTTGCCGGGGCATTATTATGTTATGTGTAAATAAAAAATATCAATATCGGTATTTCTTATCCTGACAGACAGTATTTCTTATCCCAACAGACTATTGACGGAAAATGCCTTTTGACGTAAAATATAATGTAATGTTTTGAAAATTCCGTGCGGCACTTGTCAGCAGTGCGGATTCAGAACATATAATATATAACAGGAGGCACATTAAAGTGGGAAGAATTTACAACTTTTCAGCAGGCCCGGCAGTATTACCTGAAGAAGTATTGCAGGAAGCCGCTGACGAAATGTTAGACTACAGAGGATGTGGAATGTCCGTAATGGAGATGAGCCACAGATCCAAAGTCTACGACAACATTATTAAGGAAGCTGAAGCTGACTTAAGAGAGATTATGAACATACCTGACAATTATAAGGTACTTTTCCTTCAGGGCGGAGCTTCACAGCAGTTTGCGATGATTCCGATGAATCTTATGAAGAATAAGAAAGCAGGATACATTGTAACAGGACAGTGGGCTAAGAAAGCATATCAGGAGGCTAAGATTTACGGAGAAGCAATCGAGCTTGCATCATCCGCAGACAAGACTTTTTCTTATATTCCTGACTGCTCAGACCTTGATATACCGGATGATTGTGATTACGTATATATATGTGAGAACAACACAATCTACGGTACCAAGTATAAGACGCTTCCGAATACCAAGGGACATACACTGGTAGCGGATGTATCATCATGTTTCCTTTCGGAACCGGTTGATGTTACCAAGTATGGTGTCATTTACGGCGGCGTTCAGAAAAATATTGGACCGGCAGGTGTTGTAATCGTTATAATCAGAGAGGATCTTATAACAGAAGATACACTCCCTGGAACACCTACAATGCTTAAGTACAAAATACATGCAGACAATAATTCACTTTACAATACACCGCCTGCTTACGGAATTTATATCTGTGGCAAGGTATTTAAGTGGATCAAGAAGATGGGCGGACTCACTGCAATGAAAGAACGCAATGAGAAGAAAGCCAAGATTCTTTATGATTTCCTTGACGAGAGCAAGATGTTCAAGGGAACAGTCGTTAAAGAAGACCGTTCACTCATGAATGTTCCGTTTGTTACAGGTGATGAAGACCTTGATGCCAAATTCGTTGCAGAAGCCAAGGCAGCAGGTTTTGAGAACCTTAAGGGACACAGAACGGTTGGCGGAATGAGAGCCAGCATCTACAACGCAATGCCAATCGAAGGTGTTGAGAAATTAGTTGAATTTATGAGAAAATTTGAAAAGGAAAATGCTAAATAGTAAATCCCCTGTTCCGCGACATATGCTCCGGGATAGTTGAGAGTCTCTTGGGAATTATTTAGCAGGAGGATATCGTAATGATAAAATATAATTGCTTGAATCCGATTTCAGAAGTCGGTTTAGCGCGTTTTACAGGTGATTACACCAAGACGGAGAATTTTGACGAGGCAGACGTAGTTCTCGTAAGAAGTGCGGCTATGCATGATATGGCATTGCCTGACAGCCTTCTCGCTGTGGCAAGAGCAGGTGCCGGTGTTAATAACATCCCACTTGATAAATGTGCCGAAAAGGGTATCGTAGTATTTAATACACCGGGTGCCAATGCCAACGGCGTTAAGGAACTTGTTATTGCGGCAATGATTGCAGCATCAAGAAATATTATCGCAGCCAACGGCTGGGTTAATGAGAACAAGGATGACGAGAATATTGGCAAGACTATGGAGAAAGCCAAATCCAAATTCGCCGGAAGGGAAATAAAGGGCAAGAAGCTTGGAGTTATCGGACTCGGAGCAATCGGAGTGCTTGTTGCGAATGCAGCAATCGGCCTTGGAATGGAAGTAATCGGATGTGATCCGTTCCTTTCAGTACAGAACGCACTCAATCTTTCAAGAAGTGTTACTGTTGTTAAGAGCAGGGAAGAGATATTTGCTAACTGCGATTATATTACAGTTCATACACCGCTTCTTGATGATACAAAAGAAATGATCAATAAGAATACAATTGCAATGATGAAGGATGGCGTTATCGTTCTTAATTTTGCAAGAGACCTTCTTGTATGTGCAGATGATGTTGCGGCAGCTCTTGAGGAAGGTAAGATTGCAGCTTATGCTACAGACTTCCCTACACCGAAGCTCGCCAACACCAAGGGATGCATAGCATTCCCTCATCTCGGTGCTTCCACGGCAGAGTCGGAAGACAACTGTGCAAGCATGGCTGTTGATGAGATTATGGATTACGTTGAAAACGGTAATATCCGTAATTCCGTAAACTTCCCTGCATGTGATATGGGCAGATGTAATTCGGCAGGCAGAATCGCTGTTTTACATAAGAATGAGCCTAATATCATAAGCGGCCTCTCAACCGCTTTCGGTAAGGAAGGAATCAATATTGAGAAGATGATCAACCAGAGCCGTGGTGATTATGCTTACTCGATGATAGATATCGACACAGCGGATTCAGCACATATTGTTGAAGAAATCGCTTCTAAGAGCGGAATACTTAAAGTTCGTGTAATTAAATAACATTGGTTAATGAGTCGGGCGGATATGCCGCCCGGCTTATAATACTTTTTTATAAGATAAAAGGAGCAGAAATGGCTGATATTAAACCATTTAAATGCGTCAGACCGGCAGCGGAATATGCAGCGGACGTTGCAGCATTGCCATATGATGTATATAACAGACAGGAAGCTAAGAAAGCAGTAGAGGGCAGACCCTTATCGTTTCTTAACATTGACAGGGCAGAGACACAGTTTGATGACAGTGTTGATACATATGCTGACTGTGTATATGATAAAGCGAAAGAATTACTTGAAAGCGAGATTGCCAGAGGAATATTTGAACAGGATGAAGATGATGCATATTATGTTTACGAACTGACTATGAACGGCCGTTCGCAGACAGGTATAGTTGCATGCGCTTCGATAGATGATTATCTTGAAAACAGAATCAAGAAGCACGAGAAGACAAGAGCAGACAAGGAAGAAGACAGAATTAACCATGTCGACCGGACAAGCGCACAGACAGGTCCTATTTTCCTTGCATATCGTGCCAATGATATAATTAATAGAATTGTGGATGCCGGCAAGACATCCCAGCCATTGTATGATTTTACATCGGAAGACGGAATTAAACATACCGTATGGAAAATAAGCGATGCCGCTGATGTGGGACAGATCAGGGATGCTTTTGATTCCATCAATTCAATTTATATAGCTGACGGACATCATAGGGCAGCATCTGCCGTTAAGGTCGGACTTAAGAGAAGAGAGGCCAATCCGGGTTATACCGGAGACGAGGAATTTAATTATTTCCTTTCGGTTCTTTTCCCTGACGAGCAGCTTATGATAATGCCGTATAACCGTGTTGTAAAGGATCTTAACGGATATTCCAATGATGAATTCATTGATGCGGTATCCAAATATTTTACGGTTGAAGAGAAGGGTCACAAAGCCTTCTATCCGGAACAGAAAGGCAGTTTCGGAATGTATCTTGACGGAACATGGTATCTTCTTACAGCCAAGGAGAGTATTATGTCGGATGACCCTGTTGACGGACTTGATGTAGCAATACTTCAGGATTATCTGCTTACACCGATTCTCGGGATAGGAGATCCGAGAGTGGACAAAAGAATTGATTTTGTAGGCGGGATAAGAGGACTTGATGAACTTGAAAGGCGCGCCGACAGCGATATGAAGCTGGCGTTTTCAATGTATCCGACATCAATAGGCGAGCTGTTTAACGTGGCTGATGCGGACATGCTGATGCCTCCGAAGTCTACATGGTTTGAGCCAAAGCTCAGGAGTGGTTTGTTTATACATAGAATATAATATAGGATATAAGGAGAGAGGGTAATGAACAAGAAACTGTATGATTTAATGAATTGGCCGGAAATAGAAGGTGTTGTGTATTCGGATACAAAGCATCCCAAGAAACTTCTCGGCGGACATATGACTTCCAAAGGGTTTCTCATCCAGGCATTCAGACCCGGAGCTGTGAAAGCATTTGTAAAAGATACACTTACCGGAGAAATTCATGCGATGGATATGGCGGATGAGGAAGGATATTTTGCGGTACTTATTAAGAGCAAAACAGAGATTTTCTATACTCTGATATATGAGTTCAAGGATAAGACGCGGGAAGAGACAGTTGATTTGTACAATTATCCTTCAATGATACCGCAGAAGGCATTAAAATCGTTCAATGCCGGCACCAACTATAAGGCATACGATATTCTTGGTGCGCATATTAAGAAGGTCGGCAAGGTAAAAGGTGTTCTTTTTGCGGTATGGGCACCTAATGCACTGCGTGTAAGCGTGGTCGGCGATTTCAATGACTGGGACGGAAGACGTCACCAGATGGAACTCATTGAAGGAACAGGCGTGTATGAGCTTTTTATACCTGATATGAAGCCGATGGACAATTACAAATACGAAATCCGCATTAAGGGCGGCAATGTTGTTCTGAAGGCCGATCCTTATGCATATGCCGGCGAGTTAAGACCATCCAATGCATCTATAGTATACGATATCAAGAATTATCGTTGGAATGATGATGAGTGGATGGCAAAACGTGATGCGGACAAAGATAAAAAGAAGCCTGTTTCCATATATGAAATGCATGCGGGTTCTTTTAAGACACCTGATGACGGAAGAGAATTTTATAATTACAGGGAACTTGCTCCGCTTGTGATTGATTACGTCAGAAAAATGCAATATACGCATATTGAACTTATGCCGGTTATGGAATATCCTTTTGACGGCTCATGGGGATATCAGGTAACAGGATACTATGCGCCGACAGCCAGATACGGTACGCCTGATGATTTCAAATTCTTTATGGATGAGATGCATAAAGCGGGAATAGGAGTCATTCTCGACTGGGTTCCGGCACATTTCCCTAAGGATGCATTCGGACTTGCAAGATTTGACGGAACATGCCTGTATGAACATCTTGATCCGCGGCAGGGCGAGCATCCTGAGTGGGGCACACTTATATATAATTACGGCAGACCGGAAGTTATTGACTTCCTTATTTCCAATGCCATATTCTGGGCAAAGGAATATCATGCGGACGGAATCAGAATGGATGCGGTTGCGTCAATGCTTTACCTTGATTACGGCAAGAGAAACGGTGAATGGATACCGAATATGTATGGCGGCAATGAGAATCTTGAGGCTGTGGAACTGTTAAAGAGGCTCAGCGATGAATTTTCCAAAAAAGCGCCGGATGTATGGCTTGTCGCAGAGGAATCAACGGCATGGCCTAAGGTTACCGGGGCAACGGCCGACGGTGGCCTTGGCTTTGATTATAAATGGAATATGGGATGGATGAATGACTTCCTGGATTTCATGAGCTGCGATCCTCTTTTCAGAAAGGGCAGATATAATGAGCTGACATTCAGCATGGTATATGCTTACAGTGAGGATTTTATATTGGTTCTTTCACATGATGAAGTTGTGCACGGCAAATGTTCAATGCTCAATAAGATGCCGGGAGCGGATAAGGCAGAGAAGATGAATAATCTCCGTGCAGCTTATGGCTTTATGTTCACACATCCGGGCAAGAAACTTCTTTTCATGGGACAGGATTTCGGAATGGAGAATGAGTGGTGGGAAGCCAGACAGATTGACTGGGAACTCACAGAACTTTCAGAAAATACAGCTCTTATGAATTATGTAAGAGATTTGAATAAATTATACAGAAATGAGCCGGCTCTTTATGAACTGGATTTCGACCCGGAGGGCTTTGAGTGGATCAACAATATCTCAGCCAATGAGTGTATTGTAGCATTTGCAAGAAAAGCATCTGACGGAAGCGAGCTGATTGTTGTAGCTAATTTCACTCCTGTTGAGAGGGATAAGTACAAAATCGGCGTTCCGGCGATGGGCAAATATAAAGAGATTTTTAACAGTGATGATGTTAAATACGGCGGAAGCGGTGCCACCAATCCGCGTGTCATTAACTCCAAAAAAGATGAGTGTGATGCAAGGGAGGACTCCATAAGGCTCAAGGTACCGCCAATGGGAATAAGTGTATTAAGATATACATATGCCGATACAACACCGAAGAAACGTACAGCGGCACGAAAGGCAGCTAAGCAATGAACAGATTAATACTTGCCGCTTCATTCTGGAGCGAGGAGAATATGAAAAGTATTCTGGACAATCTTATAAAATGGTTTATGACGGTCGGTAAGAATATTCTTATAGCAATTGTCATTTTGATAATAGGAAATAAACTGATAAAATGGGTACTTAAGCTCATCGGTAATTCGTTTAAGAAGACAAAGATTGAGCCGATGGTGGCTAAATTCCTTATTTCACTGATAAAATTTGCATTATATTTTCTTATTGCAATAATTGTTATAAGTGTTCTGGGGATCCCTACGACATCACTCATAGCAGCACTCAGTGCAGCTGGACTGACACTGGGTCTTGCATTGCAAGGAAGTCTTTCCAATTTTGCCGGAGGCGTATTAATTCTTCTTTTTAAACCGTTTACGATCGGAGATTATATTAAAGAAGATACACATGGTAATGAAGGAACGGTTACAGGAATTGATTTATTTTACACTAAGATTACTACCATTGACAATAAGACAATAGTTATTCCTAACGGAACACTCGCAAACTCAAGCCTTACCAACTATACAGCACAGGAGAAGCGCCGTATAGATATTCTCATAGGTATCAGTTATGATTCGGATATCAGAAAGGCCAAGTCGGTTCTTGCTGATGTGATTGACGGATGCGACAGGATTATCCGCGATGAGGAAATATCGATATATGTAGACAATCTGGGTGAAAGTCAGATTACATTGGGTGTCAGGGTATGGACGAAGACCGATGAATACTGGCCGGTAAGATGGGAATTGCTTGAGAAGTTCAAGTGTGCATTTGATGATAACGGAATAGAAATACCGTTTAACCAGCTCTCAGTGACTATTAAAGGACAGGAGTAAGCAGATTTGGCTGTAAATAAGAAAACACCAGTTAAAAAAAAGAAAACTGCATCAGTTAAAAATAAAAACAAAAAATCAATGATGCCCGGAATTATTCTTGTGATCAGTGCACTTTTACTTGGATCACTGATAATTATTTTGGTATATCAGACAAGAAAAATTATAGAAATATCGGGTTCGGGGGATCCTGCTAACCGTAAAATGGAAGGCAGTTACCCGCTTCCGTCGGAACTTATCACCTCAGACCTTAACACGTATTTTGGATATACGGATATTCCGGATTTCATATTTACCAAGATGCAGGGAGCGTCTTTCACGGAAGACTGTCCTGTTGCGCGGGAGGATTTACGGTATATGACCGTCCTTTACTGGGGAACGGATAATGCCGCACACAAGGGAGAGCTTATTGTCAATAAGTCAATAGCTCCTGAGGTGTCTGAAATTTTCTATCAGTTATACAAGGCATCATATCCGATAGAGAGTATTAAGCTTGTGGATGAGTATGGCGGTAATGATGAAGTTTCGATGGCCAACAACAATACAAGCTGTTTCAATGCCCGTAAGGTAAAGGGCAGCAACACGTGGTCGATGCATGCATATGGCCTGGCAATTGATATTAATCCGTTGTATAATCCATATGTCGGTGCGGACGGTTCTGTCCTGCCGGTGATGTCGGAAAGATATGCCAACAGGGATGACAGATTTATAATGAAGATAGATGCTGATGATTATGCATATAATCTTTTTGCGGAACACGGATTCACATGGGGCGGTTCATGGGAGAAAGTTAAGGATTACCAGCATTTTGAAAAACAGCAATAGTTTTTATCTTCCGACAATCAGCGCAGCGTATCCCCATTCCCATATCAGCTTTTCAAAACTGTTTTCTAAATACGACCGGATGTCATCATCATCATATCCGGTCATGCGTGAGATAATGACAATATAATCGCGCACATTTTCATATAATAACTGCCTGCCGGAGTCATTCCATAAGTGGAAAAGACTCTGGCGTATGGCGGTGTATTCTATAATAATCCATTGATACTGAATCAACATATGTTCCAAATTCTGATTGTAAGCATCCGGCGAAATCAGATTTGAGTAAAATTCGTTGGCAAGATAATTACGAAGCAGTGTATCATAGCCGGCAAGCGCACCGGAAAAATCCTGCCATGAACCGTTCGGAGTTTCTTTTATGACATCCTGTAAAAATCCGTCATATAATCCTTCTTTCTGATAATTCACTGCAAGGTCCTGCAGCAATTCATTACATTCATCAACAGTATCGGCTTCCTGTATATGAATATCTGCCATTGCATGATGAAGTTCCTGCATAGACCGGGCGGAGAAATATTCCTGTACCCATGCGCATGAGACCGGTTCATTTCTATATAATTCCAAAAGTACATAAAAACCCTCAAGCAGAGCTGATTCAGGCATAAGAGCAGTATCCTGCATCAATCCGGTCAGTTTGTCACGGATAAGAAATAACGGTGATCGGGATACCCCGGCCGGAAAAACAACAGGTGTATCGCGCCATAAATCAATGACCGCAGGGCAGCAGGGCATAAGAGATTCTTCGGTGTGGGAATCATATTCATGTAATTCTCTGGGAAAAATTGTGCATGTGTGGGAAAGTACACCGTCACCGTAAGCTGTTACCAGCCGGCACAGTCTTTCATCGGAGAGAAAAGGACAATTATGTTCATCATCAAGCCTGATTACACGTGCGCCATCTTTTATACAAGTGTAAGCACTCAGATTGTTTCTATGTTCATCAACAGAATCCGGAGGAGCAAGCATCTTCCAAGGGCGGTTGGTTTCATCATCAACGGCAATCTTCCATTCCTTACAGCAGGTGATGGGACATGCGGAAGCGATGCAGTGAAATTTATCGTAATAGTCGGGATGAATGTGTTTCATATCAATTGGTCCTCGTTGTAAAAGAATAGAAATATTATAAAATAAGAACAGACTATTTACAATAGGAATGAATGGTATGAACTTGATTTTTTTATGATATTATGGTATACTATTTACAAATATTAGGTCGTTTTATGTGGGCGGCCGGATGGAGGTAAGGTAATCATGAAATTTAAACAAACGTTACTTACAATTGTGCTCAGCCTTTGTATGGTTGCAGCAAGCCTGCCAAATATTGTTTTGGCAGATGTTAAGTCGCAGGACCGTTGGACGGATTATGCGGCAGCTTCTTTTGATGGAGGTTCGGGTACCAAAGCCGACCCTTACAAGATTGCGACAGCGGAGCAGCTTGCATTGCTTGCCAAGGAAGTTAACAGCGGAGTAGTTGGCAAGACACATGAAGGCGAATTCTTTATTCTGACAGCTGATATTGACCTTTCCGGACATGTGTGGACACCAATCGGATATGAGAGCTATGCTTCGGGCGGAGGCTCGGCACAGTCATTCTCGGGATACTTCGACGGTAATAATAAGAAGATTACAGGCATGTATGTGGACGAACGTGAGGGAGATTCCTATGGTAAGAACCGCAGTGCCGGACTGTTTGGCTGTATTGCAGCAACCGGCAGCGATTATATTATCAAGAATGTAATCATTGAGAACGGAACTGTATTTGCAGGTGATGGTAATACCGATTCACCTGAACTATATGGTGCAGGTCTGCTTGTCGGCAGCATAACTACATTGTACGGCACGGATTATGCAGCTATTACTAATTGTGCAGTTTCGGGTTTGGTTAATTCCACCAAACGTGCAGGCGGTTTTGTGGGTAATGCGAGTTATACTGTTTTTACAAATTGCATAGCTGATGTCAAAGTAGAGGGCTACAGCGTAAGCGGAGGCTTTGTCGGAAATGCTGATTTTTCATCACAGTTCTATAAGTGCAAGGCAAAAGGCGATGTAAACAGTAAAGGCTGGTCCACTGGAGGATTTGCGGGTATTCTATTTTATGATACAATCGCAGACCATTGTGCTGCCTTTGGTAATGTAGAAGCCGGAGACTGGAATCTTGGTGGTTTTGTAGGATTTATTCAAGAAGACGTTAGAATTGCAAACTGTATTGCCATGGGAGATGTAAAGAGCAATGCAGGGATACCTAAGACCGGAGGGTTCGCCGGTACAGCCTGGGATGATACAGTTAAATTGGAAAAATGTCATGCAGGCGGTAAAATAACGGCTACGGATGATGGTACAGTTGGAGGACTTATTGGATATGATCACGGAGTCAGAATCATCATTTTCGAATGTTCATTTGACAATGTGAAGAACGCGTCACTTTCCGGAGCCGGAAGTGCATCCGACCAAACATATGATATAACAGCGCAGAATACAGATTCTGTTAATGCAAGCATCTGCGTAGATTATTACGAAGGCCATGAGATGGTTGAAAAGGATGGACAGAATCCTACATGTACCGCTGATGGTTATGAGGCTTACAATGAGTGTAAACGTTGCGGATATAAAGAGGGATTTACAGTAATTCCTGCAACGGGACATAGCGGCGGAAAAGCTACATGTACTGCCAAAGCCGTATGTGATGTATGCCATGAGGAATATGGTGAGAAGGATATGGACAATCACACCGGTGCGGAAGAATGGATACAGACCGCTGATACACATGAGAAGAAATGGAACTGCTGCGGCAGAGTGTCTGTAGAGAGTGAGCCGCATGATTGGGTGAACGGCATTTGCAGTGAGTGTGGATATGTATGTCTGCATACTGATGCGGGCAAGGCTGCAACATGCAAGGACAAAGCTGTCTGCAAAGTCTGTGGAGAAAGTTTTGGTGAGCTTGATGCCAATAATCATGCAGACTTAAAACACATTACTGCGAAGGCGGCAACCAAGGATGCAGAGGGTAATATTGAATATTGGTATTGCGACGGCTGTGATAAATATTACAGTGATGCCACAGCAAGTAAAGAGATTTCCAAGGCTGATACCGTAATATCAAAATTACCGGCTGAAAACGATTTTCCACATACCGGAGAAGACGGCAGCTTTATGATATGGCTTGCATTGCTTTTTGTCAGCGGTGCAGCCCTAATCGGTACGAGAACGGTCAGAAAAGCAAATAATATATAATAAATAGTAAATAGAACCCCGGGCATTGATATGTCCGGGGTTTTCTATATTCTATATTCTTCCTATGAGAAATGCAAATCTCAGTGCCATTTCGTCCATCATACGGCTTCTTAAACGCTTTGGATAGAATACTTTGGTAATCACATCCGGGAAATACTTTTCACCGGAGAAAAGCCTTAATAATCTTCTGTCAGAGACATCGAGTTCAGGTCCAACTGTCTGGTAGAAATCCTTGATTATATCGTGAAAATCTTTAAAACCTCCTCCGAAGAGGTATTTAAAACGCCATATCCATAATCCCCAGAAAGACTGGTTGGATGCTGTTACGGCGCTTTCGTGCCGCCTGTAAAAAGCGCAAGGCTCCTCATCAAAGACTATGTCTGCATATACGGAGTAGAGCATGCTCATCCATGTGCCACGTCCCGTTGAAAACGAAGGCTTGTGTGAATTAAGCAGTTTGAGTGCCTTACGGTTGACAGCCATTGTAAATTCGAGACCACATACTTCAAAGAGAGTATCTTTAAGTTTTATATGGCTTCCGGCAGGATGATTTGGAGTCGCGGTACGGATTGATGCGAGATTTTCATCGCATATTGTGTATCCGCCGTAATATGCCGCAGGTCTGTTACCTGTAAGAGCAGAAAGCATTCTTATTGCGCGCTCTATTTTATCGGGAAACCATACATCATCCTGATCTGCAAAAAAGTAATATTCAGCATCCGGCGCGGTGTCCGTAAGTTCATAGAAACATGCCGGATATCCGAGATTGCCCTTATCATCGGATATGAGATGAATGCGGGAATCCCTGCGGCAATAGTCTTTTATAATATCGACTGTACCATCACCGGAATTGTCATCACGGATAATAAGTTCCCAATTGTCATAACTCTGGCTGATGATGCTTTCAATCTGGGCTCCGATGTATTCTGCCCCATTGTAAGAAGAGAGCAGTACTATTGCTTTGTCCATATACACCTCCTGCTATTCTGCCATGTATGCGTCGTATTCGCTTATAGCATCAAGCATTGCCTTAGGGCCGGGAGCGCCTTTTGTAAGACGTTTTTCAACACAGGTTTTAAGGCTGATTGCTTCGTAGATATCGTTTTCAAAAACAGGTGATACCGATTTGTAGTCATCAAGAGGCAGTTCATCAAGCGAAATGCCCTTATCTATGCACATAAGTACGAGCCTTCCGATAATTCCGTGTGCATCCCTGAAAGGAATACCGTGGTTTACAAGGTAATCGGCAGCATCAGTTGCATTGGTAAAGCCATTTTTGGCACTTGCTTCCATAACAGGCTTGTTGAAAGTCATTGTATCAATCATTCCAGTAAAGAGTGCAATGCATCCTTTGGTGGTGTCGATTGCATCAAAAGTAAGTTCCTTATCTTCCTGCATATCTTTGTTATATGCAAGAGGAAGTCCCTTCATGGTCGTAAGAATTGACATGAGAGCACCGTATACACGTCCTGTTTTGCCGCGGACAAGTTCTGCGATATCCGGATTTTTCTTCTGAGGCATTATCGAACTTCCGGTGCTGTATGCATCATCAAGTTCAATAAAGCGGTACTCATTGGTATTCCATACAATAATTTCCTCGGAAAAACGGCTTAAATGCATCATAATGGTCGATAATGCACTTAGAAGTTCTATAATATAATCTCTGTCAGATACAGAATCCATGCTGTTTGATGTAGCACCCTTGAAATTCAGGAGTTCAGCGGTAAATTCACGGTCAAGCGGGTAAGTTGTACCTGCAAGTGCGCCGGCACCGAGAGGACAGTAGTTCATTCTCTCACGGATATCATGAAGTCTGCTGCGGTCACGCCTGAACATTTCAAAATAAGCACCGAAATGGTGTGCAACAGTTACAGGCTGGGCTTTTTGCAAATGAGTAAATCCCGGCATGTATGTCTCAACATTTTCCTTCATAATTCTTAAAATCACGGCAAGCAGCTCTTTAAGCAGAGCATCAGTCTCGCCTATCTCATCACGGATATATAACTTCATATCGAGGGCAACCTGGTCATTACGGCTTCTTCCGGTGTGAAGTTTCTTGCCGGTATCACCGATTCTTTCGATTAATGTAGCTTCCACGAAAGAGTGTATATCCTCATATTCCGGGCTGATTTCGAGTGTACCGTTTTCAATATCACTCTTAATGCTTTCAAGTCCGTTAAGTATGGCAAAACGTTCCTCGTTTGTAACGATTCCCTGTTTTGCAAGCATATTGACATGCGCTATGCTTCCGTCAATATCCTGTTTGTAAAATTTCTGGTCAAAAGATAATGATGCATTAAAATTATGCACAAGCTGGTTGGTTTCTTTAGTAAATCTGCCGCCCCAAAGTTTCATCATTCAACATCCTTTCCTGATTCTTGTATTTTGTTATCTTGTGCGCTGCGCTTTGCGAGTCTTGCATTGGCAAGTTCGGTAAGGGCACCGTCCTCGGATATTTCTTTTTTAAAGCGTATCCTATAGAATATACATCCTGCAATCAGAAGAAGGCTTATGATTGACAATACGGTACCGGTTCTAAGTCCGCGCGGAACATATTTAAATTCAATATCGTGTGTTCCGGCAGTAAGATATACGGCGATGAAAGCATTATCGCCGATGGAAGTATAATCGGTTTTTACGCCGTCCACATATACGGTATAGCTTTCGTCATATGGTATTGATGTATATAAAAGACCGTTATTTTTGGCGGTCACGCTTCCTTTGATATGAGTATCATCATAACTTTCTATCTGAAGGCCTTCATCAGAGAGCGCATCATAAAGCTGCTTAAATTTATCAAGGTCAAGTACGTAAGCATACATCTGAAGGCTTTCATTGCCGCCGTCCGAATTTGACACATGAATCGACGAACCGGCACTTACATAACCAAGGTCTACCATACGTCCGTGGTCAACGCCCGTGAAAGTCTCTGGAACACCGTTTACGGTAACATTAATGGACTTTACGGATGTATTCATGATGAACATGTACAGATATTCATTTTTGTCAGCCGTTATAGTCGCGGAACTTGAATCATCCTGAAATGTTATCCTGTAAAAAAGGTCATCAATTCCGGCAGCTGATGAGGCAAACAAGTTCTGAATCACAAATGGATTCGGGTTGCCGGATGCCTGGAAATTACCGTTGAAATCAGACGGAACCATGAATGCGAGTGGGAGAGTGTAATTATTACGGTATAAGTATTCTCCGTCGTATTCATCAACAAGGGAATAAATGTCAGCCCCTTTGATTTCCTGATTGCTTATAAAATATTTAATATCAAAAATAGAATAAACAAGCGGTGTGGCACCGTTTATGGCATATGCGTTCGTCGAATGTTCAAGTCCCATATAATCATAGAAAGAAGTGAGCGATGCATATGCGGTTGATGAGAATGTGGATGCTCCGTGGAAATTATGCCATGCGGAATCATTCTTGGAGCGGTATCCGCGGAATTTGGTCATTCTGTAGAAATCACTGTTTCCGTTTTCCATTTCATCAACAGAATCCTTGAGATAGTTGACACTGTCATAATCTCTCATATAATACGGACGTGATGTTATAGAATAACCGGTGTTGTCCATATTGACGGTACTTTCAATGATCGAAACTGCAAAAAGTGCAACAATTAATATATCTGTGCGAAGTTTCTTGTGCCTTGCCAATAATGCGATCAGCATATATACTGCGATAAAAATACCGGTTATATATAATATTTTAAAATCAAAATCATCATCATCCGTGATAGTGTTTCCTATATATATAAGGAAGAGCATAACGGACCAGAAGCTTCCGCCTATCTGCGTCTTTGAATAATTCTTAATGTTGATAAATGCATCATAGCATATACTTAACAGAAGAAATATATATATAAAGGACTGCCTGCACGGAAGTGAATTAGGATAATGGAATCCGTGCCATATAAAATTAGGAATATTCATATTAAATGCGACGAGAAAAACAATTAATGCGATTACCTTCATTATTTTTTCACGCAGACTTATCTTATTGCACATAATATAGAGCGGGAAGAGCACAAGTATTGCAACACCGCAGTAAATATTCGGCATATGGTCAAGACCAAGGCTTACAGGAGTATTTATAAGGTGGCGTTTGAAAATTGTCACAAAAGAAAAATACCGTGTAAGGGTTTTTGGAAAATTAATCTTACCGGAAGCTGTATATTCAAGTGCGTACATTTCCGGAAGAAGGACAACTGCCGCGAATGCACCGGCTAAAAGTGAATATACGATAAATCTTAATATTATTCTTGCATATTCGGTCTTATCTTCAGGAACGGGCCTTGATACGATGAGCACGATAAAATAGATTACCATGGAAATACATACCATTATCGCAATGTAATAGTTGGACAAAATGGTGAATCCAAGTGTAATAGAATACAATAATCCCTTGCCTTCGTATACAAGTTTTTCAAGACCAAGTACAACAAGCGGAAGCAGAAGTACACAGTCAAGCCACATAAGGTTCCAGCTGTATGCGGCGATGAACGCCGAAAGGGCATAGAAAAGTCCGAAGACAGCGGCACTTAAGCTGCGGCGTTTGTTGTGTTTGCAAAGATATAATGTGAAAGTGAAACTTGAAGCGGCAATCTTAAGAAGAATGATCGCATTCATAATTTCAATCATGTATTTCTGCGGAAAAAGAGCGATAAACCAGTTGGACGGGCTGGACAGGTAATATCCGAAAATGGCCATGAAATTAGTGCCCATACCGATATCCCAGCTATAATATAAACTTCCGCCGTCACGGATTTTACTCCAAAGCTCGGAGAAAAAAGGACAGTACTGGTGATACATATCGGAACGCAGGTAACAGCTGTCACCGAATGGATAAATGTCACGAATGATAAAAATGGCAATCATTATGACAAGCGGTACCACAAAAGACATAACATACACAGCGCGGCTGTGGGTAAGTTCATGCAGTGCGGCATAGCGGCTTTCTCTGGCGTTTTTCTTTTCGTTATTGTCAGTCATCAAAACCTCCTTCATCATTTACAGATGGTTTCTTTTTAAAAATGAAAAATTTACTTGCAAAGTAGTTGAAAATTATTACAAATACAGCCGTAATAATTTTGGCGACGAGTTCGTTCATATTAAATACTTTAACGGTCAGTGCAATGAATGCAGTTTCAAATATCAGTGACAGGAGCCTCGCACCTACAAAGGATGCTAACTCCGTAAATAACACATCAGCTTTGAAAGTTCTGCTTTCAAATACAAAAAGCTTGTTGGTTATGAATGCAAAAAGCACCGCAACGACCCATGCTATTATATTATACACAACCGGGTCGACCGTGGTAAATTTATAGAAGAGGTAATAAACGGCATAATTGACAACCGTTGTAAGACCTCCGAATATAACGTAGGTAATTGTTTCCTTATTAAAGAGCTTAACCAGTAATTTTTTCATCCGATTTTACCTTATTGCAATCGGGAAGATTGCTTTCCTTTGCGATATATATAGGCCTGCGCTTGATTTCGGTGAAAATTCTTGCAATATATTCACCGACAATGCCGATTGACAACTCAATAATTCCGCCGAGAAAAAGCAGGATAATAAGTGTCGAGGCATATCCGGGAGCATCAATGCCGGCAACAAGTGTCCTGATTAATATAAAAATAGCATAAATGATAGCTGCGATGAATATGATAAATCCCATAACGGAGAGGATTTTAAGCGGTACAACGGAAAAAGAAAAAATACCGTCCATTGCGTAACGCATAAGACCCTTGAAACTCCACTTGGTGGTGCCGATCGTACGCTCGACATTCTCGTATGGAATCCATTCGGTATCGAATCCCACCCAGCTGAAAATTCCTTTTGAAAAACGTTGGCGTTCGGAAATTGAGACTATGGAATCTACCATTTTACGCGACATTATTCTGAAATCCACAGCACCGTATGGCATTTTGACATCGGTAAGCTTGTTGTTGAATTTGTAAAACTGCTGGGAGAAAAAACTCCTTATGCGGCGTTCGCCTTTGCGGCTTGTCCTGTATGCGGCACAGCAGTCATGTCCGTTCAGGATACTTTCGACCATACGCGGTATCAGTGCGGGTGGATGCTGTAAATCGGCATCCATAACTATAACGTAATCACCGTCCGAAGCGCTAAGACCGGCATACATACCGGCTTCTTTGCCGAAATTCCTTGAAAATGATATATATCTGACATTGTCATATGTTGCGGCCATTCCTTTAAGGATGATTAATGTGTCATCCCTGCTTCCGTCATCTATGAAAATATATCTGAACTCGCAGCCGTCAATATGGCTTACAATCTTCTGTGTCTCGCTGTAATATGTTGTAAGAACATCCTGCTCATTATAGCAGGGAACTATGATATCTATTTTATTCATAAAAACCCACTTTCCGTAAACAACATAATCTGTTATATTATATATTAGTTTCATAATATAGTCAAGTTTGACGGCACCCATAAAAAACGCAAAAAAAGCTTGATTTAGACAGAATGAGATGATATAATATCATCCGGTGTGTTGTGTCGGGACAGACACAGATGCCGAATAATAACCACGCCTGACGGATACAGACCGGTTGGTGCCATTGCTCATGGTTGCCGGTGGTGCGCGGGCGGAAGAATATAACCAACGGAGGTATTAAAATGAGCGTTATTTCAATGAAGCAGTTGCTTGAAGCAGGTGTTCACTTCGGACATCAGACAAGAAGATGGAACCCTAAAATGGCTGAGTACATTTACACAGAGAGAAATGGTATCTATATCATTGATCTTCAGAAATCAGTAGGTAAGGTTGACGAAGCTTACAATGCAGTATATGACATTGCAGAGCAGGGCGGAACAATCCTTTTCGTAGGTACTAAGAAGCAGGCTCAGGACGCAGTTAAGACTGAGGCAGAGCGTTGCGGAATGTACTATGTTAATGAGAGATGGCTTGGCGGTATGCTCACTAACTTCAAGACAATCCAGAGCAGAATCCAGAGACTTAAGAACATCGAGAAGATGGAAGAGGACGGAACATTTGATGTTCTTCCTAAGAAGGAAGTTATCCAGCTTAAGAAAGAGCAGGAGAAACTCCAGAAGAACCTTGGCGGTATCAAGGATATGAAGAGAATCCCGGATGCTATTTTCGTAGTAGATCCTAAGAAGGAAAGCATCTGCGTACAGGAAGCACATATCCTCGGAATTCCACTTATCGGTATTGTAGATACTAACTGTGATCCGGAAGAACTTGATTATGTTATCCCGGGTAACGATGATGCAATCAGAGCAGTTAAGCTTATTGTATCTAAGATGGCTGATGCAGTTATCGCTGCTAACCAGGGCGAGACAGCAGAAGAATATGAAGATGTTGTAGCTGACGAAGCTGAAGCAGAGACAACAGAAGAGGCTTAATTTTACAGATAATAAGGAGGATTTTACAATGGCAGCAATTACCGCAGCAATGGTAAAAGAATTAAGAGAAATGACAGGCGCCGGAATGATGGACTGCAAGAAAGCTCTTGGACAGACAGACGGCGATATGGATAAGGCAGTAGAGTTCCTCAGAGAGAACGGTCTTGCAAAGGCAGCTAAGAAAGCAGGAAGAATTGCAGCAGAAGGTCTTGTAACAGCAGTTGTTGACGGAGACAAGAATGCAGCAATCGTAGAAGTCAACTCAGAAACAGACTTCGTTGCCAAGAATGCTGATTTTGCAGAGTATGTTGCAGAGGTTGCTAACCAGGCTCTTACAACAGAAGCAGCTGATATCGATGCTTTCATGAAGGAAGCATGGAAGTCTGAGCCGGCTAAGACTGTTGAAGAAGCTTTAGCAGGAAAGATTGCAGTAATTGGTGAGAACCTTAAGATCAGAAGATTCGAGAGAGTTGCAATTGACAACGGATGTGTTGTATCATATATCCATGGCGCAGGAAGAATCGGTGTTCTTGTTGTAGCTGATACAGCAGTTGTTAATGATGATGTTAAGGAAGCACTTAAGAATATTGCAATGCAGATCGCAGCCATGAATCCTAAGTATATCAGCCGTGCTGATGTGGATCAGGATTATATAGAAGGCGAGAAGAAGGTTCTTCTTGCAGAAGCTAAGAACGAGAAGCCTGATGCTAACGAGAAGATGCTTGAAGGCATTGTTAATGGACGTATCAATAAGCAGCTTAAGGAAATCTGCCTTATGGATCAGGTTTACGTTAAAGCTGAAGATGGTAAGCAGTCAGTAGCTGCATACCTTGCTGATGTATCCAAGAAAGTTGGTTCAGATGTTAAGGTTGTTAAGTTCGTACGTTTCGAGACCGGCGAAGGACTTGAGAAGAAGAATGAAGATTTTGCAGCTGAAGTTGCAGCACAGATGGGTATGTAATTTAACATTTGTAAAATTTTGTCCCCGCATTACGTTAAGCTTTGCGGGGACTTTTTTATAGTCCATGAAAGAGAGAAAAATATGAGACAGCACATATGCAGGGCCGCAATAGCGGCAGTTGCGGCAGTGGGACTTTTTCTGACAGCCTGTTCATCACATGAAGAGGATTACGTGACCAATACCGAGAGCATAACGGAAACAGAAGAGACCACAGCCATAACCCAAGCTGAATATGGGGCGGAGGATTTTATTCAAAGCGAGAAACAGACCAGAAAACCTAAGGAGACGCAGCCGGTCACAGAGGTTTCCACAGAATGTACACAGCCGGAAACAAGCATTGAGGTACAGAAAACAGAAGAGCCGGCACAGACCGAACATGTACATAATTACACCGGACAGGCTAAAGTTGCAGCTACGGAATATGCACCCGGAATAATGACGTATACATGTTCAACGTGCAGCAAATCGTACGAAGAGCGTTATGCGCTTCCACATACGATTGATGTAGGAGGCGGCAGCGTTACCGTATGTGGTTACTGGGATAAAACATCATCCAATGAGCTCATGAAACTTCTTAACGAGTACAGGAAGAAGAATAATCTTAACGTGCTTAATGACGATGCCGGACTTGAGAATACGGCAAGACTGAGAGCGGTTGAGTGCTCGTATCTTTTTTCGCACAAAAGACCGAATTCCGACAGATGCTTTACGCTGTATCCGGAAGGATATAAAGCAGTGGCAGAAAATATTGCATCGGGCTATGGAAATGCATCGGAAACAATAGAGGCATGGAAAAATTCCAACGAACATAATAAAAATATGCTCAATCCGGAATATAACTATGGATGTGCCGGTGTATTTGTGGTTTTTGACAAAAACAACGCAAATAATGGTAATATATTATATGTACAGTCGTTCATGAAGAAATAATAAAACGGGTACCGGCACAGAAACCGGTACCCGTTATTTGTAAACATTTAAAAGATTAACACTTCTCCAGCGCCTGAGCAATATCTGATATTAAATCAGCCTTATCTTCAATGCCGCAGCTGATTCTTATAAGCTCTGCAGGAACGCCGGCTTCCTTAAGCTGTTCGTCCGTCATCTGTCTGTGAGTGCTTGATGCAGGATTAAGACAGCAGGTTCTTGCATCGGCAACATGCGTCTCTATAGCAGCAATCTTAAGATTCTTCATAAATGTGCTGGCTGCTTCGCGGCCGCCTTTAAGACCAAAGGAAACTACGCCACAGCTTCCGTCAGGAAGATATTTGCTGGCAAGTTCGTAATACTTGTCTCCCGGAAGGCTGCAGTAATTGACGTATGCTACCTTTGGATGTGAGTCAAGATATTCGGCAACGGCAAGACCGTTTTCGCAATGGCGTTTAACACGGACATGGAGACTTTCCAGACCGAGATTGAGAATAAAAGCATTCTGAGGGCTCTGTATCGAACCAAAATCACGCATAAGCTGTGCGGTACATTTGGTTATGAAAGCACCCTCCTTGCCGAATTTCTCAGCATATGTAATACCATGGTAGCTTTCATCGGGAGTACATAATCCCGGAAATTTATCCGCATGAGCCATCCAGTCGAATTTGCCGCTGTCTACGATGGCACCGCCGACTGCTGCACCGTGTCCGTCCATATATTTGGTGGTAGAGTGTGTTACAATATCGGCTCCCCATTCAAACGGACGGCAGTTAATAGGTGTGGCAAAAGTGTTGTCAACGATAAGAGGAACGCCGTGTGCATGCGCGCATTTGGCAAATTTCTCAATGTCAAGGACTGTAAGAGCAGGGTTAGCGATTGTTTCACCGAATACAGCGCGTGTTTCCGGCTTGAACGCAGCATTGAGTTCGTCCTCAGTGGCATCCGGACTTACAAATGTAACATCTATTCCCATTTTCTTCATAGTAACGGAAATGAGGTTAAATGTTCCACCATAGATGGAACTGGAAGCTACAATGTGGCTTCCACACTCACAGATATTGAAAAGCGCATAGAAATTGGCTGCCTGTCCACTGCTTGTAAGCATTGCGGCAGTACCACCCTCGAGTTCCGCGATTTTGGCGGCAACATAGTCATTCGTAGGATTCTGCAGTCTTGTATAGAAATAACCGCTTGTCTCAAGATCAAACAGCTTTCCCATATCCTCGCTTGTATTATATTTGAAAGTTGTGCTCTGGATGATAGGAATCTGTCTCGGTTCACCGTTGCCCGGTGTGTATCCACCCTGAACACATTTGGTATTGATGTTCATAATAAACCTCCGAAAAATAATTTGATAGAGTGATTATATCATACAAATCCGGATATTTGAATACATAAATAAAAGTTGCAATAGTAATAAAGAAAGTTTATAATCTTTGTGACATCATATTTACATCAGGAGAAATATACATGAATGTGTCGGGATTTGAATTCTGGTACCCGATGCTCACGAGTATGTTGATTTCTGCGGGATCTGTTGTTAGTCCAGCTTGTATTCTGATATATGCCGGAGGTGTTGGAGTTGTCAGAAAATATTAAACATTATATTGTGAATGGGTACTGTTTTGAAAATGAAGATGAGTACCGCAAGGCCCTAAAGGAGAAAGAGGGTATAAAATACCTTAATTCAAAAATTGTATTTGATGATATAAATAAGGTCACAAGGCTGTATGAAGATTTGATTGATAAAGATGTATTCACAACACAGATAGGGATTGAATATATGCGTAAACTTCGCACACTTATCATCAAAAAAGGCGGTTCAAATGATATTCCGTATGCAGTCATTAAGACTGTACCGGATAATGTACCGGCCGGAGAACCGGACAGACAGAAGAAATATAAGGAGCCTAAAGTCCCTTTTAAGGATAAATTCAGGACCTCTCTTATAATCAATATTGTACTTGTAATTGTGGTTGCCATAATGTTCGCGATAGCACTCAGCAGTTCCAATCCTAACATAATTAACTATGAAAGGGTGCTTCAGGATAAATATGCGGGATGGGCACAGGAACTGTCAAGCAGGGAAGAAGCACTACGGATGCAGGAGAATCAGAATTCACAGAATTGACATAATTTTATGAGAAAATGCAGACTATGATTTGAACAAAATAAAGCGTATATACATAAAAACCGCGTGTCAGGAGATAGTTATATGGGAAATAAAATACTTGTTGTTGATGATGAAAGCAGAATGCGTAAGCTTGTGCGGGATTTTCTTACCAGAAAAGGATATGAGGTCGTTGAAGCAGAGAACGGCGAACAGGCGATAGATATATTCTGCAGTGACAATACAATCGATCTGATAATACTGGATGTAATGATGCCTAAGATGGACGGCTGGCAAGTGTGCCGTGAAATACGCAAACTATCCAAAGTTCCGATCGTCATGCTCACCGCAAGAGGCGATGAACAGGATGAATTGTTAGGTTTTGAACTCGGAGTCGATGAATATATATCCAAACCGTTCAGCCCCAAGATTCTTACGGCGAGGGTTGATGCTATTTTAAGAAGAAGCAGGGCTGACCAGAGTGATGTTCTTTCACTTGGAGGAATTGAGGTTGATAAGACGGCCCACATTGTCAGAGTGGATGGCAAACCGGTGGATTTAAGTTATAAAGAGTTTGAACTGCTGACTTATTTTATGGAGAACAAGGGAATAGCACTTTCCCGTGAGAAGATTCTTAACAATGTCTGGAACTATGATTATTTTGGCGATGCGAGAACAATAGATACCCATGTTAAGAAGTTAAGAAGCAAGCTCGGAGCCAAAGGAGACCTCATTAAGACCATCTGGGGAATGGGATATAAAATGGAAAATGAATAAAAAATATTGACAAATTATTTGATGTATATTAGTATACTTTGCTATAAAGGTATTTTTTTAGGATGCCTTAATAGACAATTACAGTCATTCAGACTGCAGTCAAGGAGGAATTTAATATGAAAAAGTTTACAAGAGTGGCAGCAGGTCTTCTTGCAGTAGCACTTGCGGCAACAATGGCAGCAGGATGCTCAAAGCAGGGAAACGCTTCCAAAGATTCCGATAAGTTCTACATAGGTGGAATCGGACCTACAACAGGCGGCGCAGCTGTATACGGTAATGCGGTTAAGAACGCAGCACAGATTGCCGTAGATGAGATTAATGAAGCCGGCGGAATCAACGGATACAAGATTGAGTATAAGTTTGAAGATGATGAGCACAATGCAGAGAAATCTGTTAATGCTTATAACTCACTTAAGGACTGGGGAATGCAGATCCTTATGGGAACAGTTACAACAGATCCTTGTAAGGCAGTAGTTGCAGAATCAGGCAATGACAATATGTTCCAGCTTACACCTTCAGCATCATCAACAGATGTAATTAAAGGCAAGAATGTATTCCAGGTATGTTTCACTGACCCTAACCAGGGTACTGCTCCAGCTAAGTACATCGGTGAACACAAACTTGCATCTAAGGTAGCAGTTATCTATGACAGCTCTGATGTATATTCGTCATGTATCTATGAGAATTTTGCAGCAGAAGCTAAGAACCAGGGATTTGAGATTTCAACAGCACAGACATTTACATCAGATGCCAAGTCAGAATTCTCAGTTCAGGTTAAAGCATGTATTGATTCCGGTGCAGATTTGATTTTCCTTCCGATTTACTATCAGGAGGCATCACTTATCATCAAAGAAGCTAGTGATGAAGGTGCTAAGGTTACATTCTTCGGATGCGACGGACTTGACGGACTTCTTTCAGTAGATGGATTTGATAAGAAACTTGCAGAAGGCGTTATGCTTCTTACACCATTCTCAGCTGACTCAACAGAAGAAAGAACAGCAGCATTTGTCAAGAATTATAAAGAGAAATACAATGACACACCTAACCAGTTCGCAGCAGATGCCTATGATGCAATTTACATCATCAAGGCAGCTATCGAAAAGGCTGATGTTAAACCGTCACAGTCAGTTTCCGAAATCGGAGATGCTCTTGAAAAAGCAATTACAGAGATCACTTATGAAGGAATCACAGGTAAGGGAATGACATGGTCAGAGTCAGGTGAAGTTAACAAAGACCCTATGGCTGTTGTTATTAAAAACGGCGTATATGTAAGTGCCGAATAAATAATATCTTATAGAATTATTTATACCAATACCAATATGGACAGAGAGGTCCCGATATGGAATCTTTCTGTCCGTTATTGGGTTTTAAACAGCCGCTGATACGGCGCAAGAAATAAGGACAGGAGCGAAGCAGACAATGAGTTTTATCTCCAATATTATCGATGGAATTAATCTTGGAAGTATATATGCCATAATTGCCCTTGGATATACAATGGTATATGGTATTGCCAAGATGCTTAATTTTGCACATGGTGACGTCATAATGATAGGTGGCTATGTGTTATATGAAATTATACAAGGATTGGGATATCATCCGCTTCTCGCGATTTTCCTTTCAATGCTTGTTTGTACAATTTTGGGCGTTGTTATTGAACGCGTTGCATATAAGCCTCTCAGAGGAGCAACATCACTTGCCGTACTTATAACGGCAATTGGCGTGAGCTATTTATTACAGAATGTTGCACAGCTTATTTTTACCTCCAATCCGAAGAGTTTCGATTCCGGAATAGATTTCGGAACAATTTCTCTTGCAGGAGGGGACCTTAAGATTAAAGGTTCAACGATACTTACAATTGTTGTAAGTGCAGCAATTGTCGTAGGTCTTCTGATTTTTATCAAAAAATCAAAAACAGGCCGTGCAATGTTGGCTGTATCGGAAGACAAGGATGCAGCAAGACTTATGGGCGTAGATGTCAATAAGACAATCGCAGTTACATTTGCCATAGGTTCTGCGTTAGCTGCAATCGCGAGTTTCTTCATGCTTACCGCAATGCCTAACCTCACACCGACGACAGGTTCAATGCCGGGCATTAAAGCGTTCGTGGCAGCTGTATTCGGCGGAATCGGTTCGATACCGGGTGCATTTGTAGGAGGAATACTTCTTGGTATTATCGAAAGCCTTAGCAAGAAATATATTTCGACAACACTTGCCAATGCAATAGTTTTCCTTGTGCTTATCATAGTGCTTATATTTAAACCGACAGGACTGTTCGGTAAGAAAATCAAAGAGAAAGTGTAGGTGGGATATATGAAAAACAGAAAAATAAATATAAAAAAATCCACACTTACTACTTTGATAACGATAGCCGGAATTATAATAGCATATATTATAATGAATGCTCTTTCCAACGGCGGCTTTCTCTCATACAAGATGCAAGGCCTTTTAGTACCGATATGTGCATATGCAATTCTTGCCGTATCTCTTAACCTTGTTGTAGGTCTTTTGGGCGAGCTGAGTCTCGGACATGCAGGATTTCTGTATGTCGGAGCTTATACCGGAGCAATATTTACCAACATTACCGCTGATATGATATCCAATGATCTTGTAAGATTCATTCTCGGAATGGTAGTGGGCGGTGTGTTTGCGGCAATCTTCGGACTTATAATAGGTTCGGCGGTTCTGAAACTCCAGGGAGATTATCTTGCCATAGTTACACTTGCATTCGGAGAGATTATCAAGAGCGTCCTCGGTAACGTTCTTTATATATCCAAAGACAGCAGCGGATTGCATTTCGATGTTACCGATGGTTCAACACTTAATCCACAGGATATAATTGCCAAGGGTGCACAGGGAATAACGGTCCAGAGACTGTCGACCTTCCTGATAGGTATAATATTACTTATATTGACTGTTATTATAGTCATGAACCTTTCTGACTCACGTGCCGGACGTGCGATCAAAGCCGTCAGGGACAACAAAATAGCGACAGAAGCTGTGGGCATAAGTGTATCCAAATACCGCCTTATGGCATTCACAATTTCAGCAGCACTTGCCGGAGTGGCAGGTGTGTATTATGCACATAATTTCGCGACACTTACCGGAACCAAGTTCGATTTTAACTTTTCAATCAATATCCTTGTAATGGTTGTGCTTGGCGGAATGGGAAATATTCCGGGCTCAATAATAGCAGCAATCATACTTACGATTCTTCCGGAAGAAATCCGTTTCCTCGGAAATTACCGTATGGTAATTTATGCGGTTGTGCTTATTGTAATGATGATTTTCAGCTGGAATCCAAAATGTATTGAATTTCGTAAAGTTGTTTCAACTAAGGTTAAATCTGTTTTCAAAAAGAAAAATAAGGAGGTTCAGTAATTATGTCAATGCTTGAAGTTACTAATCTCGGTATATCTTTCGGCGGATTGCGCGCGGTAGATAATTTTAATGTAAATATAGAGGAAGGCCAGCTTTACGGCCTTATAGGACCTAACGGTGCCGGTAAAACAACAATTTTTAATCTCCTTACCGGTGTGTATAAACCTGATACGGGTAGCGTTAAGTTAGATGGTATGGATATCACAGGCAAATCCGTCGTGCAGATTAACAAAGACGGAATTGCGCGTACATTCCAGAATATAAGATTATTCGGAAAACAGACAGTCCTGGATAACGTTAAAATAGGTCTTCATAACATTCACAAATATCCGGCTATAGCAGGAGTGCTCAAGCTTCCATCATATTTTAAACATGAGAAGCAGATGAATGAAGAAGCAATGGAACTTCTTAAAGTTTTTGATCTTGAAGGTGAGGCTGATACGCTTGCATCCAACCTTCCTTACGGCAAACAGCGTAAACTTGAGATTGCAAGGGCTCTTGCAACCAAACCTAAACTACTGCTGTTAGATGAGCCGGCAGCCGGAATGAACCCAAATGAGACAATGGAACTGGTCAAAACCATCGCTTTTGTCAGGGAACATTTTAAAATGACAATATTATTAATCGAACATGATATGAAACTTGTCTCAAGTATATGTGAACAGCTTACCGTGCTTAACTTCGGAAGTGTTCTTGCGCAGGGAGATACAACAGAGGTGCTTAATAACCCGGAGGTTATCAAAGCATATCTTGGAGAATAGGAGGCATACGATGGCATTACTTGAAATAAATAATCTTGAAGTGCATTACGGAGTTATACATGCTTTGAAAGGCATTTCTTTTGAGGTTAACGAAGGCGAGATAATTGCTCTTATCGGAGCCAACGGTGCCGGCAAGACGACAACTCTTCATACGATTTCCGGAATTCTTCAGGCATCATCCGGCAACATTATATATGATGGCAAGGATATAACCAAAGTCCAGGCACATAAGATAGTTAATCTCGGTATTTCGCAGGTTCCGGAGGGAAGACGTGTATTTGCACAGCTTTCGGTACTTGAAAATCTTAAACTTGGTGCATTCATCCGCAAAGATAAAGACGGAATAGAAGAAGATCTTCGTAATATTTACGAGAGATTTCCAAGACTTGAGGAACGTAAGAATCAGCTGGCGGGAACCCTTTCAGGCGGCGAACAGCAGATGCTTGCAATGGGAAGGGCACTTATGTCCAGACCGCGCATCATTTTAATGGACGAGCCGTCCATGGGTCTTTCACCTATATATGTGTCGGAAATCTTTGATATCATTAAATCAATCAACAAAGATGGCACAACAGTTCTTCTTGTCGAGCAGAATGCCAAAAAGGCACTCTCAATAGCTGACAGGGCATATGTGTTGGAAACAGGTATGATTGCGCTTTCCGGAGATGCGAAGGATCTTATGAACAACGACACAGTTAAAAAAGCATATCTCGGAGAATAATATTCTTGAAAATAAAGGGACATTTCGCATTCTGTGTGAGTTGTCCCTATTTTTTAAAGGAGCTGTTAATATGAGACATTCACTGAAAATAAAACTGACTTTGATCATGGCATCACTCGTCACGGCGGTTGTGGTGCTGATATGCGTACTCAATACGACAATGTTCGAAAAATTCTACATAAAAAGCAGACTGAATGACCTTAAAAATGCATACAGCAGCCTCACGAATGTTCTTTCAATCAAAAATACGGATTCGGATGTTGTACAGGATGCAATTAATCAGATTAATTACGGATATAATATTAATGTCTTTGTGCTTGACGGAAGATGGAATATTGCCTACAGCTCTCAGACAGGCTATGAAGATGTTGTAAGATGGATACAGGATATCAATTTTAATCCTAATGTACAGAAAAAAATTCTCGAAGAAAATTCAGAATATACAATAGTGCAGAGTTTTGACAGCGCTACCAGTATGTCATATATAGTCGCTACGGGAATCCTGTCTGACGGTTCGCAGATAATAATGCAGATTACCATCGAAAGCATGCAGGAAAATATTAATACATATAACAGATTTGTTATTTTTATCGGAACCGGTATCTTACTTGTAAGCATAATAATAGTATATATTATAGCGGCCGGCATTACCAAGCCTGTCAAGAAACTTTCGGAAATAGCGGAAGAAGTTTCGGATATGAATTTCAACGCGAAATACGAGGGCAGCGATAAGGGAGAGATAGGTGTATTGGGTAACAGCATCAATGTTATGTCGGCAAAGCTTGAACGAAACATATCTGAACTTAAGACGGCTAATATGGAGCTCATGAAGGATAATGAAATCAAAACGCGTAACGACGAGATGCGTCGTGAATTTCTCGGAAATGTATCGCATGAGCTCAAAACGCCGATTGCACTGATCCAGGGTTATGCCGAAGGCCTTAAAGAAGGCATTAATGATGATGAGGAAAGCAGGAATTTCTATTGTGATGTGATTATGGATGAAGCGGTTAAAATGAACAATATGGTAAAGAAACTCCTTACCCTTAACCAGATAGAATCGGGCAATGACAAAATATCAATAGAACGCTTTGATCTTGTGGAACTTGCCGGTTCGGTAATCCGTGCCAACGGAATTGTCATGAACCAGAAAGAGATTACCGTTGATTTCAAACATCCGGATACGGCAGAGGTATGGGCCGACCAGATTCAGATGGAAGAAGTGTTTACCAATTATCTTACCAATGCAGTTAATCACTGCGATGGTGACAGAAAAATCATCATAACTATCGAAAAAAAACAAAATTCGGTGTATGCATCGGTATATAATACCGGACATGCAATTCCTGAGGAGGATATAGAACGGATATGGGAGAAATTCTACAAGGTTGACAAAGCAAGGACAAGGGAATACGGCGGTAATGGAATAGGATTGTCCATTGTAAAAGCGATACTTGATAATTATAAAGCATCATATGGGGCAAGAAATCTCAAAGATGGTGTGGAATTCTGGTTTGATATGCCGGTACATGAAGTTTAACTATTGTTACACCGGCAGGAATGTGATATAATATCAATTAATTTATAAGTGCGGAGGCGTTCATGAAGAGAAAACTTTTTGCTATAGCATTAATATGTGTATTTATGCTTACAGGCTGTACCAAAGCGATAGAATTGACGGAGGATAAGGATGCACTTGTTGCAGAGGCGGCAGCGGGTGTACTGGTCAGAAATTCATACAAATATAAGTCCAAATACTCTGATTATAACTATAAGAATGAGCCTCAGGAAACTACAGCAGAGCCCGAGTCGCAGACACCGGAAGAGACTGAACCGGAAACTGATGCTTCGGGAAAGGATGAGAAGACTCTGATGCTTTCGACAGCATCTAAGGCACTTGGCATTGAACCTGCAGATGTTTCATTTAAAGAATGCAAGATAGTTGATGAATATCCGGACGACCCGGACGCATTATTTACTGCCAAGCCTGAGGACGGCTTCAAATTCATCGTAGCTGTATTTAATATACATAACCCTGATACTGCGTCGATGAAAATCAATACAGTCGATAATAAGACACTTTTCAGACTGACAGCCAACAAGATGACGGTCAATAATTTTGCCACACTTCTGACCAATGACATAACGAGACTTTCGGATGTTGAGATTAAACCGGGAGGAGATTATGAAGCGGTTGCGGTGTTTATGGTTTCGGAAGAGGTAGCAGCATCATATGATAAGCTCAGAGTGTCATATGTATATGAGCATAAATCATATGGATTCAACATGAAATAATGCTTCTTTAAAATTAATTAAAAAAATTTAAAATAGTTATTGACATTCTGTCGGCAAGGTGGTAGTATACTCCTTGCCGACAAATTTCATACAATTGAGACAATTAAAACAATTTTATGACAAATAAGAAAATTAAAAAAATTGAAAAAAGTTGTTGACAAACGATGAAAGATGTTGTATTATGAATAAGCTGTCGCTGAGAGATACAGACGAACAGCGAACAAGAACCTTGATAATCAAACAGTGAAACAACCCTGAAAATTTCAAAGATTTTCAACATTCAGTGTAATCAAGAATTGCACACAATAACGTAGACGGATGAACTTAGTAAAAGAAGCTAGCTCATCAGAGTCGGACAACTATTTTTAGAGAGTTTGATCCTGGCTCAGGATGAACGCTGGCGGCGTGCTTAACACATGCAAGTCGAACGAAGCACTTTATTCAGATTCTTTCGGGATGATGAATTTAGTGACTTAGTGGCGGACGGGTGAGTAACGCGTGGGTAACCTGCCTTACACAGGGGGATAACAGTTAGAAATGACTGCTAATACCGCATAAAACAGCAGCACCGCATGGTGCAACTGTCAAAGATTTATCGGTGTAAGATGGACCCGCGTCTGATTAGCCAGTTGGTGGGGTAACGGCCTACCAAAGCGACGATCAGTAGCCGACCTGAGAGGGTGACCGGCCACATTGGGACTGAGACACGGCCCAAACTCCTACGGGAGGCAGCAGTGGGGAATATTGCACAATGGGGGAAACCCTGATGCAGCGACGCCGCGTGAGCGAAGAAGTATTTCGGTATGTAAAGCTCTATCAGCAGGGAAGAAAATGACGGTACCTGACTAAGAAGCCCCGGCTAACTACGTGCCAGCAGCCGCGGTAATACGTAGGGGGCAAGCGTTATCCGGATTTACTGGGTGTAAAGGGAGCGTAGACGGAAGTGCAAGTCAGAAGTGAAAGCCCGGGGCTTAACCCCGGGACTGCTTTTGAAACTGTGCATCTAGAGTGCAGGAGAGGTAAGCGGAATTCCTAGTGTAGCGGTGAAATGCGTAGATATTAGGAGGAACACCAGTGGC